>Ga0224554_1001888_pt1 | contig 11993 bp, 6 predicted proteins | sample 714S22024metaG_FD_180666 | JGI IMG/M metagenome (GOLD analysis project Ga0224554, IMG submission 180666) | Peat soil microbial communities from Stordalen Mire, Sweden - 717 S2 20-24 | ecosystem: Environmental > Terrestrial > Soil > Wetlands > Peat | place: Sweden: Norrbotten County, Stordalen...
CCCGCCAAGATCACTGTCGGAAGCGGGACCCCGCCTCCTAAAGAAAAAATCCAACTGAAAGAAAATATACCTTCTTACCTACACGCCGTAGGGCGTAATCCGGATTTTTGGCCGGTTATCTCACTGAATGTGTCAATCGATGCTGTGGCGCCGTCTGATGCGATTCCATTTCGCGGCGGCTCATTCTTCCCGCAGGAGTTTGGATGGATCGACGGCAAGCGCTCGCCGGGCTGGAATGGCGGACGCTGCAACGCCCAGCAGCGCCATCGTTAGCACCGCTCCGCTTACGACCATGGGATCCCGCGGATTCGCCTGATACACGATCTGCCCCAACAGGCGGCTGGCGAAGAATCCCGCCAGCAGGCCCAGAACTGATCCCACGCCGAGCAACGCCATTGGGCGCCCGACTGCCGCGCTCATCACTTGTGTCTTTCTCGCTCCGAGTGCCACGCGGATGCCCAGCTCCTTCATTCTCCGGCTCACGTTGTAGGCCGCCATTCCGAAGATGCCCGTCACCGCCAGCATCGCCGCCAGCAGGCCCATAATGCCCAGCGCCACTGTTGCCGCCTTTGCCGGAAAGAACTCATCCGCCAATGAATCGGGCCAGCTCTGCACCGTGATGGGTACATTCGGCTCGATCTCGCCCGGTGTGCGTTCGAGAGCCGCGGCCATCTCGTTTGGCGCTCGCCGCGACCGCACCACGAAAACCGCCTCGCTCTGCTCGCTTTGAGAAAACGGCAAATACGCCACAGGTTGCGGCAACTCTTGCAGGTCGTGGTACTTGCCGTCTTCGGCCACTCCCACCACTTCCGTCAGGTTGCCCAACACAATAAAGTGCTGTCCGATCGCCGGCGCTTCCCCCCACAACTTGCGTGCGAAGGTTTCGTTCACGATCGCCACATGGGGCGTATGCGGGTTGTCCTGCCACGAGAAATCCCGGCCGCCCAGCAGCCGGGTGCGCGCAGCCTCCAGGTATCCCAGCGACATCTGAAAGACATACGGCGCGAGCACAGCATTATTCAGCTTGAACTCTGTTGTCCCCGGTTGGAATATTGGAATCCCGTGCATCCCGCCTGTAAAGGGGGTGCGGCTCACCATACCTGCGGCCGTTACGCCGGGGATGCTCCGCGCCGCCTCGATCATTGCTTCCCTCTTCTCGACCGCCACTTCTCCTGCCTGTCCCACCTGGCTCAGGTCCATGTCGACAAGGATTGCCCCTTGCGGCTGGAAGCCCAGCGGGACGTGCAGCGCGTGCACCATGCCGCGCACCGCCAACAGCGACGCTGTCACCAGCAGTGTGCAGATCGCAATCTGCGCGCCCAGCAACAGGTCGCGCAGGGCAAATCGGCGCAAGTGCATTGCGTCCGACCCCCCGTTCTTCATCATCTGCAACGGGCTGCTGTGCCACGCCTGCCGTGCCGGAACCATCCCAAACAGAACCGCGCTTCCCAGCGTCAACGCCAGGCCTGCCAGGTACACACGCGCATCCACGCTGACCTCCAGATGGCCATAAGGCGAATCCTTCAATACGCCCAGCAGCAGGCCGGCGCTTGCCAGCCCCGCTGCTCCACCCAGCAGAGACACCACCATTGCTTCCGTCAGCAGTTGTCTCACCAGGCGCCCCCGGCTCGATCCCAGCGCCACACGCAGCGCCAGTTCCCGACTTCGATCCGCCACGCGCGCTGCAAACAGAGTTGCGAGGTTCGCGCATGACGCCGTCAGAACCAGCAGCGCCAGCACGGTCACGCTCCAAAGGAATCCGCGAATGACGTCCCCCTCATCCCCGATGAGTCCGGGATGGATCAGCCGCAGCGGCTGGCCGTCGTCGGTCTCTGGATACTCCTTCGCCAGCTCACCCGCTATCGCATTCAGATCTTCTGTCGCCTGTTGCGGCGTCACCCCCGGCTTGAGCCGGCCGATCACCGTAAGCGTGGTGGACGTCCGGCTATGCAGCGAATCCCACCCCTCCACCTGCTGCTCGTTCACCATGGGCATCCAGTAGTCCGGCCACACAAACCGCTCTGTGCCCTGGAACTTCGCAGGCGCCACGCCAACCACGGTAAACGGATGCTTATTGAGCTCCACGGTCTCCCCCACTATGCCCTGGTCCGACTGAAACGCCTTTCGCCACAGGGCATCGCTCAACACTACGTACGGCGCTGAATCCGGGCCATGCTCGTCCGCCGCATGGAAGAATCGGCCTGCCTCCGGCTGCACCCCCAGCAGGTCGAAATAGTTGCCGGTGACTTCATCGCCGGCGACACTCATAAACGTGTTACGCCAGCGCAGTCCCGCGTGGGAATATCCATAAATCCCGGCCATCCCGCTGAAGGTGGAGTTGCGCTGCCGAAAATCCTCATACGCCGGGTACGACGTAGTCAGCAGCCGTCCGCGCATCCACGGCTTGTGGCGCAGTTGATACAGGTTGTGGGGGTCGCTCACATCCAGCGGGTGCAGCAGCACCGCATTCAGCACGCCGAAGACCACCACGTTTGCCCCGATCCCCAGCATCAGGGTCACCACCGCCGTCGCCGCAAATCCCGGCGACCTCCGCAGTTGTCGCAGCGCATAGCGAATATCGCGCGCCACACTGTCAAGAGTTGAAGCAACATCTGCAGCCAACACACGCTCCTTCACGATCTCTGAATTCCCGAAGCGCAGCAGCGCATCGCGCCGCGCCTCTTCCGGCGACATGCCCCGCGTCAGGGTGTCGTCGATACGAAGGGCGATGCGCGACTGGAGTTCAGCGTCGATTTCCTCGTCCACACGCAAATGCCCAAACAGATTCGCGATTCGGCGAAGCAGAGACATATCGCGCCCCTCACGCGTACTGCAACATGGTGTTTATGCCCTTCACCAGTTGTTCGAAGCTTTCTTCAGCTTCGTGCAGTTGCTTTCGGCCGGCCGCCGTCTTCTTATAGTACTTCGTCTTCCTGTTTGTTTCGGTCAGTGCCCACTCTGAACTGATCCAGCCGCTCTGCTCCATGCGGTGAAGGGCCGGTTACCTGACCCGCGTCGCTCGTGTTTATGCTCCCATCCGTCAGGCGTTATCGATCCCTGAGGGGTTCGTCGTTCACGGCGGCCTTATGCTCGGCGAGCGCAAGTACTCGTATCGGCTGGTGCCTCCCAGAAAGCCGCTCAGTGTGCGGTGGGTTTAGATTTGAAGCGTCATTTGCATGTCCACAGACCCACAACTCGACCAAGCCCGGCGCCGTCGGATGCGCCACGCCGAACGCAAGCTCCGCGAGGCGCAACTTCGACTGGCGCGAACTGAGCGCAGCATCGTCTATTGGTCCCGGATGGTCGCCGACCTCAGGCATGAGCGAACCCGCGCCGTCCAGCCGCCGCTTTGGCCTGAAGAGGAAGCGAGAGAAGAGAACTGAGCTGACAAGGGTTTCGGCCGACGCCAGTTCATATTCGCAGAATATTTACGGCGTGTTGGTCGCTGCCGGTGTGGAACTGGGCTAGAGCGGACACATTCGGTTTACAGGCCTCTGTCATTGCACCCGTAGCCATCAACAGGGTTGCGGGACGGAGATCCCCACAATCGACCTGGAGATTCAAATGCACCCGGTGGAGATGGCACATGATTCGGGTGCCGGGCTGGCTCAACAAGCTTTGCGATCGTTTTCACGCCATACGAGGTAGGCCCTGCCAACGCATCACGGACAAAGTGGAAGCTATCCAGGTTCTCCGTGGGGTTCGTCAGAACCCCGATTGGAACCAACAAAGCCGCCCGCACCGAGGCCAATTGCGAAGTACCACAACGCTAATAGTTGTGCCCATTCACCTCGGAGTCTCCGCGGCCATGACGCCTTCATGGGAGCAGGAGCGTGCTGCCGCACAGTGGATTCGGGAGGCTCTCCAGTCTGTCCAGTGGCGCCGCTTTCCCCACCGGGTGGGAGTCGGCCGGGAGAGTCCCACTCGGCGGCTCCGGGGGGGTTGCTGTTTATGCCTCAGCGTTAATATAATGATCAACCTGATCGACTGAAAGGAAACCCCAATGTACTGGTCAGTAGCATATTCCCCCATCGCTCGCGTGAGCCGCTGGTTCGTATCGGCGGCCGTGTTGTTGTCGGCCTCGGCTGGCGCGGTGCAAGCCCAGGTAGTGCTGGTGCCAGGCACGCCACAGGTTGGCTCTTCGAATCCTATTACCGCTGAGCCGCCGGTAGCGCGGCCGCACACCAAGCCATGCGTGGTGCAATTGTTTCAGAATCTGGAGTTCGCGGACTACACCCCGAAGATCTATAGCTACAGCCCACCGCAGGCATGCTCCGGACCGTGGTCGAAGGTTGTATTCACGGCCGACTTCACAGTGACGGCGGGGAGGCAGTATGACCGGACAGCGGCGTTCTACCTGGGCCACGCGAACATCTACTACGGCACGACCGCCGAGCCGCGTTCGACGCTGAGTCCGTCGTGGCATGTGGAGCGCGATGTGACTGATTTGTCGGCAATCTTCAAGACGGCCGAGACGGGCGAGGCGAACCTGGGAAACTTTGTGGGAGTTTATGGCGGCGTGACTTATAACGGCATCATCTACGCGAACGCGGCGCTGGAGTTTTATCCGGCATCGTGGCAAGACCCGGCTCCGAAGACGCCGGACATCGTGGTGCCGGTGGAAGGATCGGGCGGCGATGCGGGCACCCTGAACACAACGGCGGACCAGATTACGCAGGTGCTGAGCCTTCCAACCAACGTGGAGAGCGTGTATCTGGACGTGATTGCGCAGAGCCAGTCGAACGACGAGTTCTGGTACTTCTGCGTTCCCAATGACCAGACGACGAACCTGGAGAGCTGCGGCAACACGGCTTTTCGCGAAACCGAGGTGACGATCGACGGGAAGCCAGCCGGAGTAGCGCCAGTGTATCCGTGGATTTATACGGGTGGCATCGATCCGTATCTTTGGGAGCCGATACCGGGCGTACAGACGCTGGATTTCAAGCCGTATCGCGTGGACCTGACGCCGTTTGCGGGAGTCCTTGGGGACGGAAGCACGCACACGGTGGGTGTGGGTGTGTACAACGCAGACTACTACTTCCTGGCAACGGCGAACCTGCTGGTGTTTACCGATCACGGGGCGAACAAGTTGACGGGCGGATTGTTGAGCAACAGCCTGAGTGCCGCGCCGGCGCCGGTGGTGGCGGAGAACATCACGGTTGACCCGACGGGAACGATATTCACTGGCAATGTGCTGGTGACATCAAAACGCTCGTTTGCCATCAGCGGGTACGTGAACACGTCGCATGGGCGCGTGGAAACCACAGTGAAGCAAAGCGTGGACTTCTCTAGTAATCAGAAGTTTGATGTTAGCCCGACCACGGATATTCAGAATGCACAGCAACTGACGACTGTGGACTCGCAGACGACGACCCGCGACGGCTGGCTGGAGAATACGTCCGAGAAGCATTTCAGCTATCCGCTGACCGTGGATTATTCGTTTGTGGTGAATTCGGATGGCAGCTTTTCCCAGACCACGACGTCGGACCAGAAGGACCTGGTGAACGAGACGCAGAGCGTGAACGGCTTTGGGTTCAATGCCAGCCAACTGGACAACGAGGTAAATGCCACCGACACGTTGAATTGGGACTCCAGCGGGAATTTTCTTGGTCCAGCGGGAAGCAAGACGTGGCAGACGTATACCTGGAAGGACAGGCGTGGACAATGCTACAGCCGGACTCTGACAGCGAGTGAGCAGGAGCTGGCTTCGGTGAAGGGTGGAGCCGGCTGCAAATAGTGCAGCCGGCTTGAAAGAGAACGGGCTCGGCGGGTGCGTCGGGCCCGCTTTCGTCTTTTGGGAATCGCCAACGAGAGAATCACCGGGGCCTCCACGGTGTAGATCAATTCTGCCGTTGAACTCGATGGTCGGTCTTCCACTCCAAAGGACTGCTCGGCTGAAGGGCTACGCCAGCCTGGTCCAAAACCTTCACAACGCTTCGAACCAGCTCCCGATAGCCCAACCGCCCATCCCGCCCCTCCGCGGCCGCTCTCAGGGGTTGTGGGCGAGTTTCGAGCTGGGTCGCCGGAAGCAGTAATCGTCGCCTTCTATTTATCTCCCCAGAAACGTTTCCTGTTACGCGGGTGCGGCAGGGCAGCTTTGCGACACCAAATTGCGGCCCGTGCATAGTCCTGGGATACGCCTTTGATGGACGACGTAACGTGGAGCAAGTTCATCCGTTTATTGGGGCGCATTTCAGCACTGGTACCGTGACTCGGTGATTTCGTAATCGCGCCCACGAGTTTGGGTGCCCCAGGTCTCGCTTTTGAGACCTGGCAGACGACATATCCACACGGTCGCGGTACTAGTGTCTGAGGACTCCACATACATTCTTCGATGCGTTCAGAAAGTCACCTTCGCTCCGAGTTGTACCTGACGTGGGCTGTTCGAGGTGTAACTGATGATTCCAAAGTTGGGGTCGCCTACGTCGGTGGGCGGAGTGCCGAAAACCGGGTGATTGAGCGCGTTTTCGGCTTCAAGGCGAAGCTCAAAGGCCATCCCTTCGTGTAGGCGCGCCAGAGAGAACTCTTTCTCCGCCGACATGCTGGTGTTGAAAGCCGTAGGCGTCCGGATCACTCCCGTGACCCTGGGAGCATTGCCAAACGCGTAAGGAGCGGGCAGTTGAACGACGCCTGGATTGGCGAGGAAGTTGTTGATCCAGTAGGAATCGGACCCTTTGCTCCGCATGGGGCGCCCGGTGAGATTGGGCCGCTGTCCTCCAAATGTGGGCAGCGGGGTTCCTCCGTTATAGGTGGAGAAGGCAATGGGCCGGCCATACGAGATGCGCCAGACGCCGTTGGTCTTCCACCCGCCCACAATTGCATCCAGTACGGCCGGCATATGGCTGAGGAATGCCTTACCATGGCCCACCGGCAGATCGTAGGTATAGCTGAACTGGTAGACGTAGGGAATGTCGAAGGTGGAAAGGCTCCGTTCCAGCCAAGGTTTATTGGGGTCCACGAGGCTGGTAAAGCTGCCCAGATAGGAGGTGTTGTCGTCTTGCAGCGAGGAATCGTCCATCGACTTGGACCACACAAAGCTGGCCAGGAACTGCAGGCCGTTGGAGTAGCGCTTCTCCGCGGTCAACTGCATCGCGTGATATTCCGAGTTGGCAACCGGCTGTACCTCCGTCGTCACGCCTCCGGGGAACTGCGGGTACGGAAGGTTGTTCACCAAGAAGGACGCGATCTGTGGATACGAAAGGACACTGTTGGGATCGGTAACCGTTCCATAGAATGGATTGTTGACCAGGGTGGTGAGTCCATTGATCTGGGACGCGGTGTAACTGTCCGCCTCAGGCCCCAGGTGGTTGATGTAGTTGTCGCCGGAAAAGAACAGATGGGTGCCTTTTTTCCCGACGTACATCATGTTGTACAGAATGTTGTAAGGCAGTTGCCGTTCAATTCCGAAGCTCCAACTCTGCTCATAGGGATTGTTGGTGATGTTGCGCAGCGGACATACGCCGCCATATCCCACATCGTTCATCAAGCCGAGCGAGCTTCCGGGGGGCTGGATCAATCCATTGGGGAATGGATTGCTCAGGTGCAGGTAAGGCGTCGCTCCGTCGTTCTGATACGTGGTGATGGCGCTGGTGCCCTGATTGAAGCCCTGCGAGCCGTAGGGCGCGCCACCGGCGCCGCCCGAGCGCGGCTGCGAGTAATAGATGCCATACCCGCCGCGAACCACGGAGCGCGGGTTGAATTGATAGGCGAAACCGAAGCGCGGCTGGATGTCTTTCCAGTCGTCGTTCATGATGGTGCGCTCCTTGGAGCTGGCAAAGACCTCTCCGCCATAAAGGGTCTGGTATCCCGCAACCTGAAGTGGCGATTTCGCGGTGGGATCGAACCACTCCTGCCGGTTGTGACGATCGGTTCCGGGCATCGATACGTCGTAGCGCAAGCCGATGTTCAGCGTCAATTTGGGGTTGACTTTCCAGTTGTCCTGGGCAAACCATCCATACTGACGATCCTCCGTTGCCGGCTGGTCCTGGATTTGGTAGTAGGCTCCCCCGTCGGGGTTGCCCATCATGAACGAGGCCATCCCGTCTCCGCCGCAATCGGAAAATGCATTCGGACACGCCGAGGTACCGAAACTATCGAAATTGAAATTGCCATTGGCGGAGCTGGTCTGTATGTAGTTCTGCAGGTGCTGCCGCCCCTCGAAACCGAATTTCATTTCGTGACCGCCGTGCACTTTGTTGACCGATACACTTACCTGTCCCGCGTCCTGCCCCTGCTTGTAATCGCCGTAGGGATCGTCGCCGATGCTGGTATAGCCGGCGGAGTAGTAGGAAGACCCGATGAAGATTGCGGGAACGCCCATGAAACCGTTCGAGTCCAGATACGACGGAAAGCCCAGCTTGCTCAGCGGATCGGTCACTCCGCCAACGTCGGCGTAATTGGAGATGCGCATCTGGCTCCGTGTGAACCCCAGCGTGGCCGAAACCAATAGCGTTGATGAAATCGTATGCGTGTCGTTGATGGAAAACAGGTTCGCGGTGTTCTCATTGGGACCGTTGGAGCAGGGATCGGCGAAGTTCTTGAAGCAGTCATAGGCGTAGGTATCGCTCCACTGGTGCGAGTACTTGACGCTCAGCAGGTTCTTCTGGTTGAAACGGTGGTCGATCTTGAGGTCGAATTGATTGTTGGGTGCGGCGGTCGCCCCCGAGGCGGTCCAGTTGTCGTAAATGGTCGGATTGGCCATATTCGGGTTCGGTTCCGGGAACAGTTGCATCATCCGCTTGGCGACCGGATCGATCAAATCGCCGGCCGCGCCCGATAACTGGTAGGGCGTTCCTGCCAGATTCGGGTTGCCTGGGCTGGCATAGGCGCCAATGTTGTTATACGGAATGAACGTCTGGCGATAGGCCCCCGCTGCTGTCGAGCCATCGGGAGCGGCCGCTTGATAGACGCCGGAATACGGATCCCATATCTGTCCCTGCGCCACCGAGCACATGCCCGTTGAATCGAACGATCCGCCCTGCGCCGCGCACACTTCGCCAAAGTCGCCGTTGTTGCGCTCGGCGTCGCTAGGAACCCCGGCCTGATAGGTGGACATGTTGGTTGAGCGCCAGCCGTCGAAATCGAAGAAGAAGAAGGTCTTGTTCTTGAAGATGGGGCCGCTGACGGTGCCGCCGAAGTCGTTCCGGTGCACGGGCGGAATCGGGGTTCCGTTCAGGTTGTTAAACCAGCTATTCGCGTCCGTGATGGTATTGCGGACGAAATCGTATGCCTCGCCGTGGAAGGTGTTCGATCCGGACCGGGTGATCATGTTGACCACCGACGCGCCGGAAAAACCATACTCCGCGCTGAAGTTCGACTGCTCCACGCGGAATTCGTCCACTGCCTCGGGAGAAGGCGTGTATACCGTTTGCGTGACGCCGGGCCATGGGTTGGAAATGGTGGCGCCATCCATCAGCACGTCGGCGGTGGAATTGCGGCTGCCGTTGGAGACGAAGTTGGTTCCTGTGCAGTTGATGGCGCACGAGTCGTCCGTCTCGGTGACGCCTGGCGTCAGCATGGTCAGATCCATCACGTAACGGTCGATCAGCGGCAGATCGTTGATGAATTTTCTATCGATCACCAAGCCCGTGGTTGCATCCTGCGTGTCGAGCGCCTGGTTCTGCGAAGTGACCTCGACGGTCTGCGTGGAGCTGGCCACCTTGAGGCTCAGGTTAGCCGTCGCATTTTCATTCACGTCCACCCGTATGCCAGTGCGCACGGTCTTCTCGAAGCCCGGCATCTCCGCGGTCACCGAATAGACACCCGGAGGGATGGAACGGTAGAGATAGCGGCCGGTATTATCCGACGTCGCATTGAGCGCGTAGCCCTTATCCTGATCGGTCAGGGTCAGCTTCGCCCCTGGGATCACGGCTCCGGTCGGGTCAGTCAGCACGCCGGATACGGTTCCGAAATAGGCTTGACCAAATGCCATTGCCGGCATAACGAGCAGGAATGCGAGCAGTAGCATCCAATAAGACTGCTGCAAGCACTTGCGCTCTTCTCCGGGAAAAAGCACTCTCTTCACGTCTCCTCCTAGTCGAAAGAAATGTTTGCGGCAGGCTCTCCCGCTTCGCTGACTCTGTTCAAGCCACCTCGACCCTTGTTACCCCATGCACATAAGCTGTTCCATTGGAAACCAAATGTAGTCCGCAAATTGAAACAGACAATCTGACACCATAACCCTATCAATAGTCAATACCGTCGTTTCTTTGCCCGCAAACAGCTCGTATCTACTTAGGGTGGCTCTGTGAAGGTCAAGAGCGCGGGCGGGTACTAGTCAAATACTACTGTGTTTTAAATGTCGAGCACCGCAGAACGGACATCGGCAGAGTTGCTTGAGCAGGGAACGTGCCAGCAGAATGCGCAGGGTGGCAATGGAGTATGGGTTATGCCGCTCCGGACGAATGCGAGCCTCGGGGCTGGAAGTTCTCTGGGAGTGCGGAGATTGGTAATTCAAGATGGCCGGCGCGGGCAGAGAGGGAAAAACGGCTCCGCTCAGCGAGTAGGAACCTGTAGGCGGCAACCAGTTCAAGTACGTGCGCGGATCAAAAACAACTCACTAAAGCCTGTTCAAAATACTGGGGCGGATGGCGTTGCGGTCCAAAGCCCGGCCAGGAGAGAGGCATTGGGCGAGCGCTGTGCCACCATAATGGCTCTTCGCCAGCAGTTAACCACGGCCCTGAGGAGGGTCTCCTCAGGGCCGGGTTGTTGGTGTCGGTTGTTGGTGTCGGTTTGGTGTCGGTTTCGTGTTGGATTTGGTGCCCCTGGGTGCCACTCAGTGCGAAATACCAGAAACACTATCTCCTTTGGAATCAATGAATGTGCAGCTCAGTGCGACTTTGGTCATCAACTTGCGCTAATCGCGTTCATGAGACTTAGGATCTGGTGAATTCCCGACCCGCCGAGGGATGACGTGGATGTAGGCGTGTTCGATGGTTTGCCTTGCGGGGAGTCAATGGTGCGGAGTCATCGCAAGCTCGCCGGCGGCGGGTTCACCTCCGACAGTTTTTGGAACAACTCGTCCGGCAACGTGATTCCCGCCGCGGCCACGTTCTCCTCCAGGTGGGTGGCCGACGATGTTCCAGGAATCGGCAGAACGACTCTGGATCGCCGTAGCAGCCATGCCACGGCAACCTGCAGCGCAGTTGCGCCGATCTCCTTGGCGACTTCTTCAAGTACCCCGTGAGCCTGACGGTTCTGTCCCAGTGGCGCCCACGGAATGAACGCAATTCCGTGCTGCTCGCAGTGGTTCAACAGATAGTCCCATTCGCGGTCGGCAAAGCTGTAGCGGTTCTGCACCGAGACAATGGGTACGATCTTCCGCGCCCGCTCCAAATGCTCCAGAGTGACGTTCGACAGCCCGATGTGCCTTATCTTCCCCTGCTGACGCAGCCGAGCCAGTGTCTCCATCGAAGCGTCAAACGACACCGCAGGATCAGGAACGTGGAGTTGGTAGACGTCGATGCGTTCCAGACGAAGTCTCCTCAAGCTGCCTTCCACAGCGGCCTCCAGATGTTTGGGGCTTGCGTTGTGGGTCCACTGTCCCGGCCCCACCCGTTCCCATCCACCCTTCGTCGTAATGACCAAGCCCGGCGGATACGGCGCCAATGCCTCGGCGATCAACTCCTCTGAGATAAATGGGCCATACGAGTCAGCCGTGTCGATGAGGTTCACCTCAAGTTCTACGGCACGCCGCAATGTCGCCAGCGCTGCATCGCGATCCGGTGGGGGCCCCCAGATACCTTTACCTGTGATGCGCATCGCGCCAAACCCCAGGCGGTTGACCGTGCAATCTCCGAGTTGAATGGTGCCCGCGGCTGCGGCGGAGGGGGCCTGCGTGTTCTGCCTCATAGCGTGACTCTCCTTCTTACTGAACCTCGCATAATATAGTGACAACTTTGGTTCTATGGCAGTAAGCTATAAGGCATGACACGACCAGGTGCGCCCCGACGTGATTTTGCGGCTATGCAAGAACGCCGCCGTCTCGCCGCGCG
>Ga0224554_1001892_pt1 | contig 11981 bp, 4 predicted proteins | sample 714S22024metaG_FD_180666 | JGI IMG/M metagenome (GOLD analysis project Ga0224554, IMG submission 180666) | Peat soil microbial communities from Stordalen Mire, Sweden - 717 S2 20-24 | ecosystem: Environmental > Terrestrial > Soil > Wetlands > Peat | place: Sweden: Norrbotten County, Stordalen...
TCATGGGCAGCAACTGTGCGTCGCCCGTGGGCCATGTCTGGTTCAAGCGGCCGGCCGGCGAGTAGTCGCCGAAGAGCACGTCAGCTAGCCCGTGGCCTTCTTCTTCGCTGTTATGGGTCATATGCAAGATCGCAGGTAGCGTCTGCTGGCTCCAGACAATGGCATAGGGGAAGCTGGAGCGCAGCACCTCAATCGTGTGCGGGTTGGCGGCAAAGACCTGCTTCGCCAGCTCTTCCTGCTCAAGCACGATGGTTTTGCGATCAATATCTTCCTTGCCGTTTGAGGGCAGCGCGCATTGGCCCCATCCGGCATTGCACGTGGGATGATTGCCGACAACGACGATAGCCACATCCGCCCTGCGCGCCAGGGACTGCGCTTCTGCAACATTGGAGCCATCACTAAAGAGCACAGACGCACCGGGAGCCGCCTCCCTGATGCCCTGCACGATGCTCACGCTGTACGGAGGTGTTCCGCTGTACCAATCAAGCTGCACCTCATTTGTCCATGGACCGATCACTGCAATGGTCTTCAGCTTCGTGCGATCCAGCGGAAGCGTATGATTCTCGTTCTTGAGCAGAACGACCGACTCATCTGTTGCCTCACGCACCAGTTCCCTGCTTGCGGCTCGATCCCAGGGCGGCAAATTGCCGTTCGACTCGCGGCCGATCTTCGCGTAAGGATCAACTCCCGGCGGATCCAACTCGCCAAGACGCAGATGAACACGCAACATGTTCGTCAACGATGCGTCCATGTCCGCTTCGGTCAGCAGGCCATCTTTTAGAGCTTTGGCCAACTCCGGCTGGAATTCGTCAAGGAACCGATTGATACCGGCCTTAACGGCGGCAGCGGAACCCTGTTCTTTGTCGGGGAAGCTCTTGTGAGCCGTGATCAGCAAGCCCAGCGCGCCGCCGTCGGTACAGATGATGCCGTCGTTGCCCCACTCTTTGATCACAACATCCTTTAGTACGGGGTTAATCATCATGGGAGTGCCGTTCCATGAGTTATAGGAAGCCATCACGGCTCGCGAACCGCCTTGCTCGAAACCCATGCGAAATGGAACGGAATAATATTCGCGAAAAAGGCGCTCGTCGAAATCGGAGGAAGAAGAGGCGCGGTCCTTCTCGTTCTCATTCGCGAGAAAGTGCTTCATCAGAGAGGCCGCCTGCCAGTGCAGTGGATCGGGCCCCTGTAATCCCTGGATGAAGGACACCGTCATAGTGCCAACAAGGTACGGATCCTCGCCCATCGACTCTTCTGTGCGTCCCCATCGCGGATCGCGGCTCAGGTCGGTGTTCGGGGCGCGCACCACGATTCCACCGAAGTCGGTGACTGGGTTCTGGTAGTAATAACGCGCCTCTTCTCCCTCAAGCGCGCCGATCTTTTTCATCAGCGTTGGGTCCCAGGTCTCACCCAGGCCCTTTTCCTGCGGAAAGGTCGTTGTCGGTAACGGTTGGTGGCCGCGTGGCCCCCACCCGCCAGGACCACCTAATGCGAGCCCGTGCAAACCTTCTGCCTCATCGGAAAGGACCAGATGAAGGCGCGGGACCTTGGGATGTCCACCCATGAGATCGACCTTTTCCTGCAAGGTAAGACGTCCCAATAAATCGGCAATGCGAGCATCATCACTCAGCTTTGGATTGCGGAAAGGATCATCTGTTTGCGCGCCTGCTTCCCATACGAAGACTGTAAGAACAAGAAGGAAGAAAAGGACTGGTTTTCTGTTTCCACATTGCTTCATGAATTACTCCCGATAACTCGATGACTGAAAAAGCACATTTGCCTGAAATTGCGGCAACTCTATTCCACGAGGTCCGCCTGATATGGCCCGAGCTTCATTTCACCCTGGTATGACTTGTTTGAAAGCACTCCATGCGCATTCATACCGACTGCGATAGCTTTTTCCTGGGTGGTTGTATTTACGTATAACGTGCGGCCATCCACCACCCTTGCGTAGACTCCCTCCGGGGTTGCCGGCCCCGGCTGAATTCCAAGCGATCCATAAAGTGTGCGGACAATTGGCCCAATTAACGACGATTGTGCGGGCGCCGCAAGGTAAATTGCCTGTCCCTTGCCAAACTTGTTCACAGTTACCGCGGGCGGATTGCCGGTGATGTTTGAGAAACTTGCGAGCGTGTTCGCTGTCCTGGGCTCCAACACCTCGTAGTACTTGATACTCGCCTGCGCTTTCTTTCCATCTATCTCAAATTCCGGAAAGACATCGGGCTCATAGAACTGGGCCGTGCGCAACCCGAAGACGTCACTTAGTCTTCCTGGCAGGGGTGTATCGAACCACAAACCGTGTTCATCCACCTTCGCCGAGTATGCGGTCATCAGGACCGTGCCGCCCGCGCTGACAAAGTCGCGAATAGCCTTTGCGCTCGGAGCGTCCATCACATAGTCGGCAGGCACAACGACGAGCTTGTACGACGCGAGACTGTCATGGCCTATGTTAATGATGGCCGTGTCGATGTTATCGCGGAAGAACGGCTCAAAGGCACCCTGCACCTGCTGGTTATATGGCGTCTTGAAGTATTGACGTGTGGTAGCGGAGGGAGAGGTGGAATCGATGAAAGAGTCGAACGAATAGGCAATCGCAACTTGCGGATGGATGTAGCGCGGAAATCCAAAGTTCGACAATAGCTTGTAATCCGAAGCAATGTGCGCGAACTCATCCACCTTCCACGAGGGAGTGTTGTCATGGTCGAGTAATCCGAATAGCGCCTGCTCCTCTCCCCCCTGGTGGCTGTTGAACGTCCATGCAAGAACTCCCTGCGCTCCTATCATGAGCGCCAGATGAGCGTACATGCGGCTCCGGCCTGGTTCGCCATACCAACCTCCGCCGCCTGCGGTGAACTCGTTGAACCAGATTGGCTGCGCGAGATCTCCCCTGGTTAGAAGCGCCTGATAGACACCACCGGCTGGGTCGCCGGGATAAAATCCTTCCGCGGGGAAAGAGACATAGGACTTATACGTACTGAGATAATCAAATCCGCGCCTCGACGCGTTGTCCCAGAGATTAGATATCGACGGGGTGTCCGGCATATTGCGGCCGCGGATTGCATCGAGGTGCTCAAGCAGGGCCACAGTAACATCGGACCAGTAACGATGAAGGTCCAGATGGCGCTCGGAAGGTCCCGGACCGTCTGCGAGTGGCAAGTCGACATCTTCAAAGCTGTTCAACCTGCGCGACCACCGCTGAGTGGCCCATGCCTTGTTGAGTTCATCGATGGTTCCGTACTTCTTCTTGAGCCAGGCGATGAATCGCTCTTTGTCGGCCACCGAGTACGACATGTAGCCGTTGCCAATTTCATTGTTGTAGCCAATGGCTATGATTGCGGGATTATGGGCGAAATGGTTTGTCATCGCTTCGGCGAGGATCTTCAATTCGCGCGCATAATTCGGATCGCTTATGTCATCCATATAGCGCTCCGCGGGAGGGAGGCGCGTGCCATTCTGGGAGACAATATCGACGCCCGGATACGCGCGATGAAGCCAGATCGGCGCCGGCGAACCAGGAATATCCAGAATCACCCTGATCCCGTTTTCATGCATCCTGGAGATAACTTTGTCCCACCACGCAAAATTGAATTTGCCTTGGGAGGGCTCGAACGAATCCCAGGAAAGATCTCCAATGCGCACGACATTGAATCCCGCATGCTTCATGATGTCAATATCGCGATCGATCTGCTCCGGTGTGCGATCGATGGGCTGATAACAAGTCCCGACAAAGAGTTGCCCGGGGCCGGGCCAGTTTGGATGCGCCGAAGAATCCTGTGCTCCAGACGCAGAAACCAGGCTGGCTACGAAGATGAGAGGCAATGCAAACGTGCTAAGTGACATAGGCCAACATTTCCTGTGACTCGGTGGATGGGTTCCTTTGCTCATAGGCTCTTATGCGCGCAACGGACTTGCTGCTCGATCTTTCAATTGCGCTTCTCAATGCTCGTCAACTTCACAAGCACGATGTCATTGCTGTTCATTGGAATTGTAAACTCCACCGTGCCCTTAGGCCCGCTTTGCAGAACCTTGTCTGTTTCCGGAAGATCGCGCGTGAGTTCGTTTAGGTGAGCGATTTGTGGAGCGCTCAGTTCTTTGGGAGAGCCCATCTCGATGTAGGAGGAATCGGCGTCATTCGCGTGATACCCGGTGCGATGCAACAGAAGGTGGTAAGTGGCATTCGGCACGAGGTGAGTTACCTCGAACTGCACGGGCGCCGAAGCATGCGCGGGAATCAGTTTGGTATAAAAGGATCGATTGCTCGCTTTTTGATCAGGATTCTCGAAGTCCCAGATGACTGCAGTCAAGTTTCCATTCTTTGCGGCCAGCATTGCCTGCGGGTCGGTGGTAGGGAGGCTGTCGCCTTGAAGTGCATGAAGGTATTTATACGCGAAGTATGCCGGCTTGCGGATGCCTTGCGGATTCAATAGCCCGAAACCACCTTGAAACGGTGCTGTCGGAGGACCAGGTTCCTCGAACAAATCGGTGTATGTCCAGTAACTCATTCCCTGCACCAGTCCCTTACAAGCTTTGAGCTTGTTGAGGATGTAGGCGGCGCTGATATAGGAGTCATGAACAGAATCGCGCGGCGTGTAGCTTGTGCTCCATTCCGTGAAGTAGAGAGGCAGTTGAGGAAAGGCTGACGCGGAGATCTGCTCACGCACCCGCTTGACATCTCCGACGATTGCATCCGGAGAAGGATCAAGTTTGGTATCGCTCTTTCCCTCCTCGTCGAGGAATCCTCCCTGGACTCCATAGGTATGGGTCGATACGAAATCAACACCGGCCCCGCTCTGCTTTACGTGGGCAAGGAACTCTGGAACCCAGGCAGCTCCAGCTGTGGCGGGACCTCCGACTCGTAATTCCGGATCAATTGATTTGATGGTCTTCGCGGTCAGATCATAGAGTTCGAAATACGCTTTCTGATCAGCACCCTCCCAAAACCCCGCAAGGTTCGGCTCGTTCCACACCTCAAAGTACCAGGTGCGCACTTCGTCTCGTCCGTAACGATCTTCTATATGGCGGATGAATGCGCCCACAAGGTTGTGCCAACCTGCGGGATCAGGGTGCGAAGTATTTCCGTGCCAATAGAAGATGCTGTTCTGTGAGGTGGCAAGCGCTTGCGGTGTGAAGCCGAGTTCAACAAACGGCTTGATATGCCTGGCCAATAAGTCGTCATAGAGTTGATCGATTTTTGACCAGTTATAGACGGTCTGGCCCTTCTCGACCCGCACCGTTCCCAGAACGTCGTGAAAAATCGCGTGGAACCTTATATATCGAAAGCCAAGCTCATCGACGGCCACTTTGAGTTGCGCCTGGCTGTCGTCACGAATGAGCGTTCCGGGATAATCGGACCCGACCGATAAATCATAGAATTTATCAATTGGACCGGAAGTATCGTTGATATCGACGACCATGTGCCGAGCTGGAAGCGGGCTTGACTGCGCGGCCAACACCGAAGATACAGCAGAAATGCATAGGACGAAGGTTAAAAGCCGTTGTAAAACAGAGCCGAGCATAGATAGAGCACTTCCCTTGCAACGATCCGACTGCTCCATGTGTCTTTCCTTTTAGTTAGCGGTTTCAGTGAAGGTCACCGAAGCTGCGCCGAGCGCAAACTGGTCCTGCGCAGTGACGGTCACAGCCTGCTCCGACGAAGGCAGCGTCAAAGTGACGGAAGCGAGCCCCGATGCGTTGGTTTGTGCAATCACGCTGGTCCCGCTGGCGGAGCCGGTGGAAAGCGTGCCTGCCGAAGTGGTGAAGAGAATGCCCGCGGCCCCTGCAGTGAAGCCGGACGGGACGGAGGACAAGGTGACGGTAAGCGGCTGCGCAAGAGCCGCACCAGCGCTGCCCGATTGGTTGTTGCCCGACTGGAGGGTGAGTGACGCGGCGGATTTGCCGACGACGATCCAGCCGCCCTCGGTCTGCGTGGTTGTACCGTCGTTGCCAGTCACGGTGTAGTGGCAGAAGCCGGTGGTGCTGGCGGGGTTGACGGTAATAGTTGCCGGCGTGGCGGGGGTGATGGCCGGGTTGGTGAGCGTGAGCGAACCAGCGCACGCCGTAGCGCCCTCAAAAGCATCGAAGACGGCCGAGGTCAGGGTAACGGGGGTCGTGCCGCTGATGATCCTGGGATTCAATATCCCGGTGCCTGAGGCCGGAATCATCAGATCATCGGGATTCAAATACCATTCCGCGGCGGGCTTGGAGGGCTGCGTTCCACTGACCACCAGGAGTGTGATGGTGTAGGGTGCAAAGCTCTGCGTCGGGCTCCAGGCGGTGGAGGCCGCGGCGGTGATCGCGCCGGGGCTGGTTGATCCCACCGTGTACGCCGAGTAAGTGGAGGCGTTGAAGCCGTTCAGGCTAAAGGTGACGTTCGCCGTGTTGTTCGGGTCCTTGTTGAGGACCATGATCGTCATCGTCGTGCCGGTGGCGTCGAGCGCTGCATAGCTGGCGAACAGGTCAGGGTTGGCAGAGCTCTGATCAGAAACCGATAGTGTGCCGAAGCCGTGCGTGGCCCCGTCGTAATTCGTGTAGAGCTTGAAAGACTGGTAGTTGGGATGGGGCTGATTGGTTGTGCCGTCGGTCGCCGATGGTCCGCCCCAGCGCGTGGAGAAGCTCAGTCCCTCGCGGCCCATCACACCAAAGGCATCCGCATCAGAGAGTGCCGTGGCGAAGTCCCACTCGCCTTGCGGTACCAGGAACGATTCCCACTCAGAGAAGGAGAGTGGCGTGCCTGGATAGATGGCGTTTACCAGTGCCTTGAGACGCGGGATGAGGAAGGTGACACCGCGATTGGGCTGAGTTGTGGTGATCCAATCCGCATCGTACCCCGAGTTTTCATACAACGGGTCCCAATAGGTGCGATAGACCTTGCCTGCGGCTGCTCGAAGTTGCGAGTTGGTGAAGCCTGTGGTGTCTACGTTGTCGCCAACATAGGAATGGACATCAAAGACGTCGAGGGTACGTGCGCCGTTGATCTGGTCGAGCCAATAAATCTGATTCAGCCACCAAGGCGCGTAGTCGATGCCGGCGTGGGCGTTTTTGTCGTCTCCCGTGGGACCCGCGGACCAAAGGTAATTCCAGCAGCAGGTGATAGGGCCGAAACGAACTGCACTCGGGTCCCAGGTTTTCAGCGCGGCGCCTTCCGTCTCAAAGAGATTCGACAACTCGGTGTAGCCGGGATGGTTGGGATGTACGTCAGCATGCGAACCATCCCAAATCTCGGGCTCGTTGTCCATGTCGTAGAAGTGGCAACTGGTGATCTGCTCATAGGGAACACTGCAGGTACCGTTACCAAAAGCTGTGGCGAGCGCCGCAGCCCACTCGTTGCGGAACAGGCAGTTGCCTGTGGTGCAATCGCCGGCGGTGTCGACCAGTGGATAGTAAGCATTCGTTGACGCAGTGGTGGTCACGTGCGTCTGGCAGTCCGGTTTCTGGCCGTTGCCCGCGTCTGGATTGCCGGGGTCGGTCTTGCACTGCGCCCCGTAGGTTGCAACGGAGAAGCTCCAGTTGTGGTTCGAGCCGTTTTCTGATTCCTTGGCGACCCAACCGAGCATCGGCATGGTGGTGAGCATCTGACTGCCTGCATTCACTGCGTACTGCGTCATCGCTACTGAGTCGACGGGGGTGCCGTTTGGATTTCCGAGATTGAAGTCCTCGAAGAACCAATCGCCGCCTGCGTTGTAGGTGAAGAGCTTCCAGTTGTAATTTGAAGCCTCATTGCCTCCGAAGCGCGCCAACGCCGGCGAAAGGTTGGTGATGTCGCTCGAGTTCAGCGTATTGATCCCGTAGATATACGGACTGATCTGGTGGCGATTGGCCAGGGTATTGATATTGACAGCAACGTTGGTGCTGCCGGGCGAAGCGATGGTCATGCCAGCCGTGCCCGTGGAAGTGGTATAGGTGGACGAACTGTTAGCGTCGGGTGTGTAGGTGACGGTAAGCGTATCGGCACCCATAGCCAGAGAGCCTGGCTGCACGTAGAAAGTCGCGGCGCCGGAGTTCAGTGTCACGGCCGAGGAGATAAAGCTGCCGCTTGAGAGTGTCACGCTGCCGGTGGGCGACGCGCTGCCGCCCTTCACGGTAGTGGTTACGATCAGGTTTTCCGCATATGGATGCGTGGTTTCTTCAGGTGTAACGGTCACCGTGGGCGCGGTCGGCGTCTGCTTGACGGTGACTGATGCCGTTCCGCTGGCGCTGTTATAGGCTGCGATGCTCGCGCTGTCGGGAGTGTACCTGGCTGTCAACGTGACGGAGCCTGCGGCCAGCGAGCCCGCTGGAATCGTGATCGTCGCCGAACCGGAGCTGAGCGAGGTGGCGGACGACGCGTAGCTGCCGCTGGAGAGGACCACCGACCCGGTCGGCGCGCTGCTGGAGCCGGAGACGGAAACGGTGACGGCAAGAGTCTGCGCTGAATTGATGCTGGACGCTGCCGGTGTGACGGTAACCGTGGGTGTAGTGGGAGAACTTCCCATTCCGCTTCCGGCGCTGTTGCTGCCGCCGCCGCAGGAGTCTATTGAAAAAATAATCGCGACAAGTGGAATTAACAGCAATTTGTATGCAAACAGGTTCATACGAACACGTTTCGGGACCTTCTGGATGAATTTAAGATTCTGAACTGGTAAGAAGAACACGGTCTCCGATCGTTTCTCGCCAAACTGCAATGGGCAGAGGCGCATTTCTCTCTGCGGCGCTTCGACGGTTGAATGGATTAAATCTGCCTGGTGCGCTATTTAGGCCCTTCGAATGCACGGCTGATAATGATTCCCGATTAACTGCTCCTCGCTGTCGCTCTTCGTGCAGCGCGAATCCACCTAAAATGAACCAACAGGAATCCTCCATCGAGAGTGTGCCCCGGTGAAGTTCAATCTTGTACGGACCTTGAAAGTCTTGTACGTTATTGAAAACAGGCGGCGTACTCACGACGAAGTACTTGTTACATGAGGCCGTGATCGAGACGGCGATTGACTCGTAGCAGTGATTCCCACCAATGGCAGCTCACCAAGCAGGATCAAAGAATCGAAGCTGGCGAAAGTAGCTCCCCACGCCGCAATCTGAAGATGACTGGACGCGGCCGAAAGACAAATCATGGCGCATCGGATCTTGTGTACGAAAACATGGCGAGGTGTTCAAAGCTTACTTACAATTGCACTGTGATACGCCAAGCAAGAATCGACCTGGATCGCATGAGGAGACTTGCATGCTTGATCGCATCGGTTCTCCCGCCCCTGCTTTCGGCTCAAGGCGCTCCGCACCTGATTACCGCGGCGCAGCCTCCGTCTGGGCAGGCGTCCTCGGCCGCACCGTCGCCAGTTGCTTCTGCGGCCCCGATGAGCTTTCGCGAGGTGGGCGTTCAAGCTGGATTGACCACGGTTCCCCACTCAATCTCCGAGCGGCGATACATCGTGGAGACAATGGGAGGGGGCGGAATCGCACTCTTCGATTGCGACAACGACGGACGGCTTGACATTGCGGTTGTGAACGATTCCACGATCGACCGCTTCATGGCAGGCGGCGACGCGATGATCACGCTGTACCACCAGGATGGAAGTGGCGGCAATCTCCATTTCACCGATACCACCCAGGCTTCGGGACTGACCACGCGCGGATGGGGAATGGGGATCGCAGTTGGCGACTATGACAACGACGGCCTGCCGGACCTCTACGTGACAGGCTATGGACACAACGTGCTGTACCACAACCTGGGGGGATGCAAGTTCGAGGATGTGACTCAACGAGCAGGCATGAAAGCGGCCGGCTTCAGCACCGGAGCTGCCTGGGCCGATTACGACCGCGACGGCCACCTCGATCTGTTTGTTGCCCGCTACGTGGAAACAGACCTTCATCACCTTCCTCCTGCCGATCCTCATGTGCAGGGATACCGGTCGGTCATCCTGCAGATGCCCGACGAGATGGAAGGCGAAAGCGACTTTCTCTTCCGGAATCGCGGCGACGGAACATTCGAAGATGTCTCGGAAAAGGCTGCGGTGAGCAACCCCCGTAAGCTGCATGGCATGGGAGTGGTGTGGGGAGATTACGATAACGACGGCTGGCCCGATCTTTATGTCACCAACGATGGCGGCCCCGATTACCTCTACCACAACAACAGTGACGGCACTTTTACAGAGAATGGAATCCTCTCCGGCACGGCCACCGGAGCGCACGGGGAGATCTATGGCAACATGGCAGCTGAGTTCGGCGATTTCAATCGCGATGGCAGGCTCGACCTGGTAACAACCCGGTATAGTCGCCAGCCGGTGAGCCTGTATCGCAACGACGACATCGTTTTTACCGATGTCGCAGCCGAAACCGGGCTGGTGCAACCAACGCTTGCGCCGGTGAAGTGGGGAGTGGGCTTCGGCGACTTTGACAACAGCGGCTGGCCCGATATCCTGATCGCCAACGGGAATTTTTCTTCGCTGATGGACAAGCTGGAAACCGAAGTCAAATACCGCGAGCCTCTCCAGCTCTTTCGCAATCTCGACGGCAGTAAATTTGAAGACATCGCCAACCAGGCCGGCCTCAACAGTGGGCCACTCCAATCGCGGCGGGGAACGGCCATTGGCGATATCGACAATGACGGCAATCTGGATTTCGTGGTGTTTAATGCCGACGGTCCTCCCTCTCTCTTTATCAACGAGACGCATAACTCGAACCATCGCGTCCTGTTTCGCCTCGTGGGAACCAAAAGCAACCGCATGGGCATTGGTGCGCGCGTCACCGTCTCTACGGGAGCGATGCAGCAGGTTGATGAAGTCCGCGGCGGGGGCGGTTACAACTCAAGCAACGACACTCGCGTGCATTTCGGACTTGGCCAGGCGGCGACGATGAGCAGGATCGAAGTGCGTTGGCCGAGCGGACTGAAGCAGGAGTTTCTCAATGTCCCGGCAGACGCACTCTACGAGATCAATGAAGAGCAAGGATTGCGAAAGCTGCTGACCCTGCGCGCTCCCGGTAAGTAATCGGCCGCACGCGGAAGCACAAAACAATGCTCATCTATAATTGGGATTCGAAATGCAAACCACACAACAAAGTCGTGCGCTGATCGCGATGGCGGCAATTGCGGTTGCATTCCTCGGCCCTATCCATCTCGGCTGCCAGGAAGCTTCTCCGCAGGCGCTTTACGACCAGGCAGGTCAAGCGCTCGATGCGGGAAACGCGGCACAGGCCATCAAGCTCTATGAGGAGCTGCTCGAAAAGGCTCCCGACTCCATCGATGCCCGCATCAACCTGGGCGCGGCTTTGGCGCAGCAAGGGCGTTACAACGAAGCCATGCAGCAGTATCGCAAGGTGCTTTCACGGGACCCACGGAACGAGGCCGCGCTTCTGAATCTTGGCCTGGCGTTGTACAAGCAGGGTGATTTCACCAAGGCGCGCGACGAATTCGATGAGCTGCACAAGCTCCATCCGGCCAATCAGCAAGCGTTCTATCTGCTGGCCGACTGCGATTTGCGGCTGGGGAAATTTCAAGACGCGATCGCACTGGTAGAGCCCGCATATGAAGCTCATCCGGATGATCCGGCGGTCGAATACATCCTTGGCACGGCGTTGATTCAGGATGGGCAAACGCAAAAGGGCGCGGCGGTGATCGACCGCATCATGCGCAACGGGAACTCCGCTGCGGCCAGCGTGCTGATGGGCACAGCGCAGTTTGCCGCGGGAGACTACAAAACTGCGGCGGCAACGCTCAAGAAAGCCCTGGACCTGAATCCGAACCTTCCCGGAGCGTGGACAATCTATGGGCGCGCCCTGCTGGGCAGCGGCGCCACCGAAGAAGCCAAGAGAGCCTTTCGGCGCGCTCTCGAAGCAGACCCCAATGACTTCGATGCCTGCCTGCACCTGGGAGGGGGGCTGCGGCACGACGGCGACCTGGAGGGCGCAGCGCCGTATCTGCAACATGCGCTCACGTTGCGCCCGGATTCGGCGCAGGCCCAGTTCCAGATCTTCGCACTGGACGCGGCTACCGGGCATCTCGACGAAGCCAG
>Ga0224554_1001893_pt1 | contig 11980 bp, 9 predicted proteins | sample 714S22024metaG_FD_180666 | JGI IMG/M metagenome (GOLD analysis project Ga0224554, IMG submission 180666) | Peat soil microbial communities from Stordalen Mire, Sweden - 717 S2 20-24 | ecosystem: Environmental > Terrestrial > Soil > Wetlands > Peat | place: Sweden: Norrbotten County, Stordalen...
CCGATTGTAGAATCCCTTGGACGGGGGGCAATCCCAAACCCAACGGCCTAGCTTACCAAACGAACGGCAATTGTAGAATCCCTTGGACGGGGGGCAATCCCAAACGCTTAAAACGTTCACGCAAGATGCGGGCTTATTGTAGAATCCCTTGGACGGGGGGCAATCCCAAACCAAACTTATCCCTACCGCAAACAGCAGATGATTGTAGAATCCCTTGGACGGGGGGCAATCCCAAACGTTTTTGGTGCGGGTATGCGGCACGCCCTCATTGTAGAATCCCTTGGACGGGGGGCAATCCCAAACGAAAAACACCAGGCGAACAGTTTTTCAAAGATTGTAGAATCCCTTGGACGGGGGGCAATCCCAAACGCCTCGATGCCAGACACAGGAGGGAACGAGATTGTAGAATCCCTTGGACGGGGGGCAATCCCAAACTCGAAATACAGACGCAGTTCCATCGCCCGCATTGTAGAATCCCTTGGACGGGGGGCAATCCCAAACTCTATAAGCACGTTCTAAAAATTGAGTTAAATTGTAGAATCCCTTGGACGGGGGGCAATCCCAAACTTCGCAACCATAAACCATCAACCCCGACATATTGTAGAATCCCTTGGACGGGGGGCAATCCCAAACCCGATGTCCCACGCATGATGCACCACCTGCATTGTAGAATCCCTTGGACGGGGGGCAATCCCAAACGCCGGGTGAAAGCCGGATTTATTATTGGTAATTGTAGAATCCCTTGGACGGGGGGCAATCCCAAACATCCCACCGTGTATTCACTCAATGGTTCAAATTGTAGAATCCCTTGGACGGGGGGCAATCCCAAACCTTCCGCCCCAGCACCGCCGCGCGGAACAGATTGTAGAATCCCTTGGACGGGGGGCAATCCCAAACCTGTCCGGTTGCTTCTTGCGCCAGCGTTGGATTGTAGAATCCCTTGGACGGGGGGCAATCCCAAACAACGAATGTCCGGGCGGTGCAATGAGTCGTATTGTAGAATCCCTTGGACGGGGGGCAATCCCAAACCGACCAACGGCGTCAGCGCCACCAACCTCCATTGTAGAATCCCTTGGACGGGGGGCAATCCCAAACCCTGGTGGAGTTGCAGATTTCACAGTCAATATTGTAGAATCCCTTGGACGGGGGGCAATCCCAAACCTTTTTTTCGTTGCCCAGCCAAAGCGCGTCATTGTAGAATCCCTTGGACGGGGGGCAATCCCAAACACTTTCGTCTGCAGATCCCAATTTGCCTAAATTGTAGAATCCCTTGGACGGGGGGCAATCCCAAACGCGCTCAAAACCGTGCTTTCTGCTTAAATAATTGTAGAATCCCTTGGACGGGGGGCAATCCCAAACCGGCGGCGGGAAGTTGCTGCGCTCTTTTCTTATTCCTTATCGCAAACAAAAACACGCCCTTGTTTTTCAGGCAGCAACTTCCCGCCGCCGGTTTTAATTTTCCTCCATCCGGTTTGTAGTCAGTTGTAAAAAGCTTTTAGAAAATTTTTTTGCGGACGGGAACCGTGGCGCCAGATTTGTTTAACGCACCACCTCACCCCTGCCCTCTACCCCGTTTCACGGCGGAGAGGGAGAAACGGGCGGTCATCATCGCGGCGCGCGGGGTGACAATCGGTTCAATTTTCTTTCCGGCCAGCTGGAGACGGATGCCATCGTGCTGCATGGCGACGGGCGGCGGACGGTGAATCCGAATCCGCGTCAACTGCGGTCTGATCCGGGTTTCATCCCGCTTCCCGCAGGCTTCAGCCGGCGGGCATGGGGAACACCACGAGGCGGCCGGTGCTGCTGATGTCGTCTTGGGGATTATATTCGCCGGGGTTGCTGAAGTCGTGGAGGCGGCCAGGGCCGAATTGTTCCACGGCCAGTTCTTTGCGGCACCGTTGTCTGGCCCAGTCGAGCGGTTGCGCGCAGTTGATGGGCGTGCTGCACAAGATTTCCCTGAATTCGACGCGGCCTTCAAAACTCAACTCGTCGTCAACTTCGTTGATCCATTCGGGCTGTTCCCAATCTGCCGGCACGGGCTGCTGGAAAAATTCTTTCATATGCAAGTCCATCCTGAATTTGGACGCCCGTTCGCTGCGAATGAGGGCCTCCAGGGTAAAATCAAATTCATGACCGTGCCGTTCGCCAAATTTCAGGTCGGTTTCCCAGTGTCCAAACCGCAGGGGTTTGGTCTCGCCGGGTTGCCAGATCCATATGTCCGGCCCGCGCGTTTCGGACGGTTCATTGCCGTCAATCCGCTCATGGTAGCCGAGGAAAAGGTTTTCCAGGTCGCGCCAGTCGCGCAAGCCGGGCACATGCCCAATGAGGCGGAGCCGCAGCTTGGGCGCATCCGGCACCGCCGCCGCCGCCGCCCCGGGCGGGACGAAAGACCAGTCGGTCTGAAAATAGACGGAGCTGTCCCGATGCTGACGGGGAAGAAACAGTTTCAATCCGTCGGAGCCGCAGAGTTTCCATTTCTGTGAGTTGATTTGCAGAAATCCGCTCATGCCTTGAAGTTAGGCCGGTTCAGGATTTTGTCCAGTTCGTTTTAAGCGGAAGGCAATCATTATTCAGCCGAAGGGGTGGATCGCCTTTCTGCGCAGCCAGCGCGTCACCTACTGGGGCCGCACCGGCGACCGGCACGCGGAACGGTTCGCCCACGAGTTCCTCGTTCGTGAACGGGCCATAGACGTCGGCGGTGTCGAAGAACGTGACGCCCTGCTCGACCGCCGACCGGATCACGGCCTGCTGCCGCAACTGGGCGTGTTGTCCGCCGCCGGTTTTGATTTCCCCACCCTGGCGATGGTGCTTCCCAAAAAGCTTTTAGAATTTCGGCTTGGAAAATACGCCGTTCGGCAGTTAGCTGACGGGATGCAACCGATGCTTGCCCAGACTTGCATTTGCCAGAAGCCGCGCCGCGCCGCCGCCCGCCGGCCATTTTGAAAATGCCGGTCCGTAAAAATAATGACGGCTCGGCCGCCAAAGGAATTGACACGGCTGGCGAAAATCGGTAAATCCTTCGCCACACTTTATGCAACCCATCCAACTTCAGTGGATTGATTACACCATCCTCGTCGCTTACGTCGCCTTTGTCATCGGCATCGGCTGGACGCTGGCGCGCTACATGAAAACCTCGTCGGACTTTCTCACGTCCGCGCGTTCGATTCCGACGTGGGTCACCGGCCTCGCGTTTATTTCCGCGAACCTCGGTGCGCTGGAACTCGTCGGCATGGCGGCGAGCGGCGCGAAATACGGCATCAGCACGGCGCACTTTTACTGGGTCGGTGCGATTCCGGCGATGGTGTTTCTGGGTGTTTTCATGATGCCGTTTTATTACGGCTCCAAGGCGCGTTCGGTGCCTGAATACCTGAAGATGCGTTTTGACGAGCGGGTTCGCGGATTAAATGCAATTGCGTTTGCGGTGATGACCATTTTTGCTTCGGGCATTTCAATGGATGCGCTGGCAAAATTGCTCACGAACTTGCTGCCGTGGCAATTCGCCTATAATCTGGGCACCGTTCATCTGGGAAGCTACGATGTCTATTTGTGCATTTGCTCCGCAGTCGTGTTGATTTACGTTTTGAAGGGCGGATTGACCTCGGCGATTTACACGGAGGTGTTGCAGTTCTTCATGATTGTCCTCGGCTTCGCACCGGTCGTTTATCTTGGATTGAAGGACGTGGGCGGCTGGCACGCGATGAACAGTTCGCTGCAATCCGTCGCGACGAACCCCGCCGCACTCAATCTCAAGGAAGCCGGCATCACTTACGCGCCCAACGCATGGACGAGCGCGTGGCAGCCGGTGCTCGCCGGCCCGGCGCACAACCCGATGGGCGTGGACTGGTTCGCGATGATTTTCGGCCTCGGCTTCGTGCTGTCGTTCGGTTATTGGTGCACGAACTTCCTCGTCGTGCAGCGCGCGATGGCGGCGAAAAACATGACCGCCGCCCGCAACACGCCGCTCGTGGCCGCCGTGCCGAAAATGTTCTTTCCCTTCCTCGTTATCGTGCCGGGCATGATTGCCGTGGCACTGATGTCGCATCCCGATGCAAATTATCGCATTCCGCCGCCGATTGTTTCGCAGGCAAATTACGACAAGGCTGTGGCGGCGGTGAAAAGCGCCAGCCCGGCGGATTCCGCCGCCGTCAAGGCCGTAGGCGACGCGCTCGGCACAAAAGTCGCCGCCGACAAAATCGCTTCGCTTGTCGCGGCCAACGCCACCAGCAAATTGAGCGACGACCAGATCAAGCAGGGGCTTTACAACAGCATCGCGGAAAACGATTACAACAGCGTCATCCTTTCGCTCGTAAAAAAATATTGTCCGCCCGGCTTGCTCGGCTTGGCGCTCACCGCATTGCTTGCCTCATTCATGTCCGGCATGGCGGGCAACGTCACCGCCTTCAACACCGTCTTCACCTACGATTTGTATCAGGCCTACTTTGTGAAAGGCAAAAGCGACCACCATTATTTCATCACCGGCAAGGTGATCACCGTGGTCGGCATTTTGTTGAGCATCGGCGCGGCGTATTTCGCCTCGATGTATAACAACTGCATGGACATCATCCAGCTCGTGTTCGGCTTCGTGAACGCGCCGCTCTTCGCCACGTTCCTGCTCGGCATGTTCTGGAAGCGCACGACCGGCACCGGTGCGTTCATCGGTTTGTTCGGTGGCATCGGCAGTTCCGCGCTGTTCCACGCGCTGACCATCGCGCAAGGCAACACGCCCGGCGTCAAAGGCGGATACCTTCACGTAGTCCAGGTTTTTCCGAGCGAAATGGCCCAGAACTTCTGGCTCGCTGCGTTCGCGTTCATCGTGTGCTTCACGCTGACATTGGTGATTTCGCTGGCGACCAGCCGCACCAAGTCCGACGCCGATCTGAAAGGCCTCGTCTATTCGCTCACGCCGAAAATCGTGGACAACAACCAGCCGTGGTATTTGCGCCCGGCCATCGTCGGCACGGTGCTGCTGGTGGTCTGCGTCATCTTGAACTTTATTTTCTGGTGAGAAATCCGAAATTAACAATCAAAAATTAAATTTATGGGACTCGATATCCGCTGGCCGATTGGCCTCATGTTCACCCTCATCGGCGCGCTGCTCGCCGTCTTCGGCGTCGCCAAATCCGCCGACTCCGTTTCGCTCGGCATCAACATCAACCTCATCTGGGGCGTCGTGCTGCTCGTGTTCGGTGTGCTGATGCTGCTCGGCGCGATGCGCGGCGGCAAAAATCCGCCGCCGGCTTAAAATACAAATCGTCCCGCACCGGGATTTTTTGTCACCGACACATTTTATTTTTCAATGACCAACCTGCAAAAACTCGCCGCTGAAACCGCCCAGCAATTTTCCAAAATTTACGGACGCCCGCCGCGCTGGATCGTCGCCGCGCCGGGCCGCGTCAACGTCATCGGCGAGCACACCGATTACAACGACGGCTTCGTGCTGCCGATGGCCATTGAACATTACGCGGTCATGGCCGCCGACCGTTCGACCGACGGGAAAAATGTTGTCCAAATCCGCGACACCTCCGGCGCCGAGCCGGTGCTGGTTGATTTGTCCGCGCCCGTCCAGCCCGGCACGCCCAAGTGGGGAAATTACCCGCGCGGCGTCATCGCCGGCTGCCTGGCGCGCAACATGAATCCCGGCGGCCTCGACGTGCTGCTGAATTCCACCGTGCCGCTCGGCGGCGGCTTGAGCAGCAGCGCCGCACTCGAAGTTTCCACGGCGACGTTGATTGAGACCGTGACCGGCAAAAAAATTGACCCGGTCGAGAAGGCGCTGCTCTGCCAGCAGGCCGAGCACCAGTTCGCCGGCGTGCCGTGCGGCATCATGGATCAATTCATTTCCGTCATGGGCCGGCAGAATCATCTGCTCCTGCTCGACTGCCGTTCGCGCAAGACCGAGCTGGTGCCGATGAGCGACGCCGCCGTGTCGCTGCTCATCGTCAACACGAACGTCCGGCACGAACTGACCGGCGGCGGCTATGCCCAGCGCCGCTGGCAATGCGAAACGGCGTCGAAAATTCTCGGCGTGACGGCGTTGCGCGACGCGACGCCGGAAATGCTTGAACGCGCGAAAGACAAGATGGATGAAATTGTTTTCCGCCGCGCCCGCCACGTCATCGGCGAAATCGAACGCACCGTCCACGCGGCGGAAGGCGTGCGCGCCTCGAACTGGCCCGCCGTCGGCCAGCTCATGTATGCGAGCCACGCCTCGTTGCGCGACGATTACGAAGTGAGCTGTTTGGAACTTGATGCCGTCGTGGACATCGCCGAAGCCATCGGCTTGAAGGGCGGGATTTACGGCTGCCGCATGACCGGCGGCGGCTTTGGCGGCTGCGCCGTGGCGCTGGTGAAAACGGAACTGGTCGAGGCCATCTCCAGGCAGATCGCCGCCGACTACAAAAAGAAAACCAAGATTGAAGCGACGATTTTTGTCTCGCGACCGGCGGCGGGCGCGACGGTCATCAAGGCCTGATCCGGTTCAAGCCGCTTGAAAGCGGATGAATCAATGGCGGCGCGGATGAAAATCTGCGCCGTTATTTTTTATTTGTTTGACCGCATCGCCGGAGGAATTAACTTCCGGGCATGGATCATTCACCCGGTTTTCTCAAGCTCGTGGCCGAGGCCAAAAAACACGTCAGCGAAATCAGCGTGGCCGAGGCGCGCGTCAAGCTCGCCGTCCATCCCCAGGCCGTGCTGCTGGACGTGCGCGAGGATTCCGAATGGAACGCGGGCCACGCGGCGGAGGCGGTTCATCTCGGCAAGGGAATTTTGGAGCGCGACTTGGAAAAACTTTATCCCGACGTGAACACGGAAATCATCCTGTATTGCGGCGGCGGCTTCCGTTCGGCGCTCGCCGGCGAAGCGGCGCGGCGGCTGGGCTATCGCAACGTCCATTCGCTCATCGGCGGCTACAAGGGCATGGTGGCGGCGGGCTGGCCAATCACCAAAGGATGAAGGCAGAAGGCGGAAATTCTAATAAACGCTCGTGTCGCGTGTCATATCCTGTGAACACGAATTTGCAGTGCCGAGGAACGGAATCAAACGGACTTGACTGTCTCGGTTCACAATCGCAAAGTTCAAATCAGAAGCGCGCACGTTTTATGACCAAAAACATTTATGGCTGAATTCAAATTCTCCTGCCCGCAATGCGGCCAGAACATCCAGTGCGACACCGGCTATTCGGGAACACAGATCAATTGTCCGACCTGTCAAAAGCCCATCGTCGTGCCGTCAGCGCCGCCTGCCGCCGCGCCGCCCGCCATGCCGGTTCCACCGCAAGCGGCGCCACCTTCTGCGATGCGGCGGGGCACCCCTGTTCTTGCGGCTGGACAACAATCTTCCGGTGCGCCGGCTCCAGCGAAGCCGCGCGGGTGGCGAAATGTCATGGTCATCGCGGCAGTGGTGGTTGTGCTCGCCGGGCTGGTCATCGGCGGCTGGTATGGCTACTCCAAAATCAAGATGCACATTGCGAGCGGACATTTGCCTCCGGGCTTGGTGGCTTTTTGGTCGGGTGAAGGCAACGGAAACGATTCATCGGGTGGCAACCCTGCGACATTGACGGATATCGCCATCAAGAAAAGTGAAATGGGACAGGCATTTTCTTTCGATGAAACGGATTCGGGCATAAAGATGCCGGCCAGCCGGTCTTTGAATGTCGGCACTGATCCCGGTTTCACCATCATGGCGTGGATCAAGCCGGCGGATTTGTCGCAACGCAACGAACTCTTTGAATGGAACAGCGGAACGCCCAACCAGGTCGTGACCTGGGGCGTGCATGTGCAGTTGTTAAAACCCCAGGAGTTCAATCTTGGTGCCGGCAACCTGTTTGCCGATGTGCATGGGATCGACGGGCGTCCGCATCAGATCATGGCGCGTGGCGGAACCATCACGGCCAATGTATTCCAGCATGTGGCGTTGACCTATGACAAGGCTTCTGGAACCGCCCGGCTTTTCTGCAACGGGGAAATCGTGGCCGAACAAAAAATCGGGCGGGTCACGCCGCAAACTTCATACGATTTCTACCTTGGCCGAAGGCCGGCCGGGGACGGCAGCCATTCATTCTCGGGATTGATAACCAAAGCCGGCATTTTTAACCGCGCGCTTTCCGCGTCGGAAATCCAGGCGATTTACGCGGAACAAAAGTAAAATTAAACCCGCAGAAAAGTTCAGCGCCGCCCGCGCCGTTTCCGGTCACTGCCACCAGTGCCGTTTCATGGCGGGTGAGTTGCGGATTTCCACGGCGGAAACATTTTCATACTTCGCGGCGGGAACGCCTTTGGCGGTCTGCGATTTAAGGTTGTCCATTTTCAATCCCTTCACGTCAATGAATTCCATGGCCGGACGTGCGTCATTGGTTTCAAAACTGGTCGTGATGCTGGCCAGTTCCAAATCCTTGACGTGCCGCGCGAACAGTCCGTAGGCGGGCATGGGACCGAGCTTTTCCGGCTCGGGATAATTTGTGCCGAGTTCCTTGGGGACATAGGCGACGCCCAGGTTCGTTCCGCCGCCGTTGCTGGCGAGGCGGATGTTGTCGAGCCGGATGCCTTCGAGCGGCTGGCCGGGCAAGCCCATGATTTGAATGCCGCTCATTTTATCAACGCCGTCGGCGATGACGTTGGAAATCAGAATGTTTTTCGCGCGGCTGTTCGTCGTCAAGCCAGGCGTGCGGTTGCGTTTTCCCGTCGTGATATAAATGGCGTAGTCGCGCACGTCCATCATCGCAAGGTTGTTGATGGTGATGTTTTCCATGATGCCGCCGTCCACTTCCTCAAGCGCGAGGCCGCGACAACTGCGGAAGGTGCAGTTGGCGACGGTGCAGTTGCGGAAGCCGCCGCTGGATTCGGTGCCGAACTTGATGCGCCCGGTGCCGTTGGTGGACGGCCTCATGGTTCCGTCAAGCAACGTGCCTTCGTTGAAGCCGGAGACCTGGCAGTTGACGATGGTGAGGTTTTCCGTGATGCGCGGCTCGCCGAGCGCGTAGGTGCTCTTGGGGCAAAGGCCGTCGTCGTTCGGCGAATTGATGCGGCAGTTGGAGACGGTGGTGTTGCGGCAGCAGTCAACGTCAATGCCGTCGCGGTCGGTGTCCATCGTCACGTTGTCCACGGTCAGGTCGTCGCAGCCGGTGACAAGGATGGCAAAATGTCCGCCGTGAATAATCGTGACGTCGCGGATTAAAACATTTTTGCAAAGCTTGAGCGCGATGGCTTTGTTGCCAAGGCGGATGGCGCCGTCCTTTACTTCCGCGCCGAAAGTTTTCGATTTATTCGTCCCCGAAGTTGGAAACCCGCACATTTCATCGAGCCACTTGTCGCCGCGCACGAGGCCGCCGCCGTTGATGCGGCCGTTGCCGGTGATGAAGACGTTGGTGAGGTTCTCGCCCCAGATCAGGCTGTTGTGGAAATAGCAATGGCCGCCGTCCTGATACGGATTGTTCGTCCACGGCTCGGTGAAGTCGTAGGCGTTCATGGTTTGCGGCGCGCCGAGGATGGTCGCGCCGGCGTCAATGAGCAGGTGGATGTTGCTCCGCAGATGGATCGAGCCGCTCAAATAAGTTCCCGCCGGAACCAGCACCGTGCCGCCGCCGGATTGCGCGCACGCGGCGATGGCCTTGTCAATCGCCGGGCTGTCGAGGTTTGTGCCGTCGCCGGTCGCGCCGTAAGCCCGCACGTTGAAATAATTGTCGCCGGGAGCGTTGGTTTCCGCTGCGTTCGCGGCGACGGCAAAAATAAACTGCGAAAGAACGCAGAGGCAGGCGATGGAGATGAATTGCGCGGTGGTTTTCATGGAATTGAGGCGGACAGCCTTGTTGAACGACGGCAAAAACTCAAGCGCATTCCAAACCGCGACGGTCACAAGTTTTTGTCCCGATAGACGGCGATGGCCGGCGCTTCGTCGGTCGCGTATTCCGCCAGCAGGTCTTTCAGGTGCATCAGCATCCACGGCTGGGTGTAATTGTTGCCGTTTTTGGTGAATACGATGTCGTCGGCCAGATAAACGGCGGAATGGATGGCGTTGCCGTTTTTGTCCAAAAGAAAAATCCGGTCGCCATAGGCGGTGGGCTTGGCGATCCGGTAGTAATTGGAAAGAAGATAACTGACGGTGTATTTGGGGTCGGAAAAACGGTTGTCGGGAATTTCGTTGAAAAAATTCATGGTGCTCCAATGACAGTCAATGGACGGATCGCCGGGCTGGGCTGGCTGCGGATAAGTGTAAAGCCGTTGCCGGGCGAACGGCGGCAGGAAAAAAATGATGCTGGCCGCGCCGCCGTTGGGGTTGCGCTTGAAGGATTCCAGCAATGGCCGGACATCCACGAGGTGGACGCCGTTCGCGCCCCAGTAGTTGACGATTTTATCTATATCGGAATCCGGCCAGACGCGGATGCCCATCAACACGGCGGATTGATGCGAGAGTGCCTTGACTGTCTGCAATCTTCCGGCTTCGTCGGGAATGGAATGAAGCAACGTCACCAAATCGCTGAAGCATTGGGCGTCGCCGCGCCGGTAAAGCGCCTTTTGAATCAATGCCAGCGTTGCGGCGCTGATTTTGGTCTTGTCAACCCGCGTGTCAAAAGAATTTCTTGGAAAACAAAACGGGTATTGCATCAGTTCGTTCACGCTGAAGTGCGACAGCACCGCATAAAGCTTTGCCCGCGCTTCGGGCGACAACGAAAACACCAGACCGCTGTCCGGCGTGACAACGGTGTTTGAATTGGCATAAACCATTGAAGCCGCCGACAGCGCCTTTTCAATCTGGTCCGCCGCCAGCCCGGACGATTGCATGACCGTCCGGACGGCGCCGGGATTCATGCCCTCAAACGTCCATGTCTCCATGCGGTCGGGGTTGATTTCGTAGGCGACATATTCCTCCGGCTGCTCCAGGTCAATGTCGCGCAACGCCAGTTGCCCCCACGGCGGGACATTCGTCGTCTCGATGTCAACGGTCCCGCTGAAATTGGTGTCGCTATGGAGCTGGGAAAATTTTTCACTTTCGCCGGCGTCGCTGCGGACCTTGAGCAGCCCATAGGTGACCAGCGCCGCCGCCGCGATCAGCGCCGCGCTGAAAACAATCAGCCCGGTCAGTTGTAACTGGATGGTTACCCCGGCATTTGAACGGGCGGCGGCGTGTTTTTTTGTGCGCATATGATTCTTCACCAGCCTTGCCAGACGTAATTGACGGAAATAAAGTAACGACTGTTTTTTGCGCCGACAAGCGGCAAAAAACGCGCCGCGCGTTTCTCCTTGAAGCCTCCGCCCGTCTGTCGCAAGCTGTCCGCGTCAGGGCCCATGGAATGTGGACTTACGAACCCCGCCAGGGCCGGAAGGCAGCAACGGCAGTTTGCTCTGCGTCTGCCGTGGTCACCCTGACACTTTTTCCCAAACGATGAGCGATGAAGCGCGAATGAAGAAACTTGATGATATTCATCTGGGGACGACATAAAGTTGAACGGCGGATTGGCTGGGTGGCCGATTACTGTCCGCTTTGCCGCGAAATCAGGCCTTTCCGGCTGGTGCGCGTTGGCATGGCCAGCCATGTATTTTTTATTTCAGTTTATGCAGGTGACTTGATTGGGTTTGTGGGTGAATGTAAAGAATGCGGAGTGAAGCGGGAAGTAGATGCAATCCGATATCAGGCGATTGAAAAAAAGCTGCCGCCGGATCTGGAACAACTGGTTCAAAACACATTTCCAAACATCCAGGCCGCATATGCCAACGGCGGTCCGGTTTCGGAAGGCGGGCGAATGCAGGCTGCACGAGAACAGGCGTTAATGGAGCCGTTCAAATATCTTGGTCCAATGGTGGAAGAAAGATTTGGAGAAAAGAGCGGACGTTTCGACCCGGAAAGCGGACTGGGTTGCCTGACAACCATTCTACTGGTGGTTTTATGTTTCTTCGTGACGGTGGCAATGGAGATGAGCGGTCTGCGACAGTTTCTAATTTATTCAATGCTGACACTCATCCCAATACTGACTGTTTATACCATC
>Ga0224554_1001895_pt1 | contig 11969 bp, 10 predicted proteins | sample 714S22024metaG_FD_180666 | JGI IMG/M metagenome (GOLD analysis project Ga0224554, IMG submission 180666) | Peat soil microbial communities from Stordalen Mire, Sweden - 717 S2 20-24 | ecosystem: Environmental > Terrestrial > Soil > Wetlands > Peat | place: Sweden: Norrbotten County, Stordalen...
GTAAGCATTCCCCCTGTTGTAATAGGTATCGGCATAAACCGGCTGAAGTCTGATTTCCTCGTTATAGTCCTCGATGGCACGCTGATACTGGCCAGAGTTAGCGTAAGCAAGCCCCCTGTTATAGTAGGCATTGGCATAAACCGGCTGAAGTCTGATTGCCTCATTGAAGTCTTCGATGGCTTGCTGATACTGGCCGAATTTAGCGTAAATAACCCCCCGAGCATTATACGCCAGATAATTATTTTTCGTTACATGCAAAGCATGGTTAAAGAGAGCGATACTGCTTTTCCAGTAACTGCATTGCTGCCACGTTAAAACTGCTAAAATGGCAAGGATTGCTATTCCTACCGGGAATAAAATCTTTTTGCGTATTTCTTCACTTTTAATAAAAGACGGAACACCCCAAACCAGCATAATGGTAATGCCGATAGAGGGCAGATAAATATAGCGGTCGGCCATCGGGTCTCCAACCTGAATGATTCCGATAACCGGCAGAATAGTTATCACATACCATAACCATCCCACGAAGAGATAAGGCAAACGTTTCACCGTTGCAATGACGGCAGCGCTGATAAATATAATCAATAAAGCGGCGCCCATGACTTGCCAGACTGGAAGCTGCTCTGAAAAAGGATAAACAACAGCCAGATTATGAGGCCAAAATGTTTTCTCCAGATAAGTCATAAAAGAAACAGGCGCATTGGCGATCCGAGACCCCAGGGAAAAGGGATAATCTTTTATTGACGGCTTATGCTGAGCATAATATGTGAGGATAGAAAAAACAGCTGAAAAGATAAAAAAAGGTATTTTTTCCCGCAACTGCCATAACGGAATTATTTCCGCAACCTTAGTTTCTGATAAGTTCTGGTCATAGGCCGGAGATATATTTTTCTTTAGAGCTACTTTTTTTGATTTAGTTTTCTTTCTTCCTTGATTTGTGGAAACAGGAACTAAATCCGGTAAATTGGCCCCGATTTTATGCAATTGAAGACGGTCCAGCGGCCAGTAATCGAGAAGAATCATGACCACAGGCAGGGTGACAACCATGGATTTGCTCATAAGCCCACAGACAAAAGAGAAAAGAACAAGCAGATACCTTCTTATAGCAGGTTTTTCCGTGTAATAGACATAAAGACAGAGGGTAAGCATCCAGAAAAAAGCGCTTAAGACATCTTTTCTTTCAGCTATCCAAGCCACCGATTCCACCCGCAATGGATGAAGAGCAAAAAGCCCCGCTACACAAGCACTGCGCCATATAGACCCGGTCATACGGTTAAAAAGCCAGAACAGCAATAGAGTACTCAGGATATGCAGGATAAGGTTGGTCAGATGATAACCACCAGCATTCAAACCATAAAGTTGATAATCGAGCATCAGGGAAATCCATGTCAGAGGATGCCAGAATTCGGCATAAGTTGTGCTGAACGCCCAACGAAATCCGTCCAGAGTGATGCCGGACTGGATATGACTATTCTGTGTGACATAAACGTCATCATCGAAATTGATGAAGTCATATTGATGCACCTGCCAAAAAACGGCAAGTGTAACAATTGTCAAAATGACATAAATGATCAGCGTCTGTTTCTTAGGATTAATATTTATCTTATTTAGCATAGTGATTTGTACAAAATACTTGTACCACATGTTAAGATAGAGTTCAGCCACTTTTTGATTATTTCCGATGGAAAGGTTGTATATTTGTCGTCGTGGACAGTTGTCATAATCAATGATTACTTTGTAATCAGTTTTAAGCCCCTCATCAAATTAAGGGCAGTATCCAATGCCTTTAGCAGATTCTAATGTTTTACAATTTCCTAATGCACACGCTTTTTGCTCATCACGGCAACCTAGCGTATTGTTGCCCTGTTTTAAATAAACAACCCCTCGATTCATATAGGCCTCGACATAATCCGGTTTTAAATGGATAGCCTTGTTGTAATTCTCAATGGCAAGCTGATATTGGCCTCGTTTATCATAAGTAAAACCCAGGTTATAATAAGCGTCGGCAAAAGTCGGTATTATGCGAATGGCATTATTGAAGTCGTCGATGGCCAGCTTATACTGGCCTCGTTCACCATAAATAATCCCCCGATTGTTGTAGGTATAGACATATTCCGGTGCTATGCTTATTGCTTTGTCGTAATGATTAATAGCCTCTTCAATCTTTCCTTCAGCAAATAGGGCAAGACCGAAATTGTTATGCGCCGGATAGTTATTCTTTGTTACTTCTAATGCATGCTTCCAAAGCTCAATACTATTTTTCCAGTAGCCGCATTGATCCCATGATAAAAATGTCATTATGGCCAGAAAAGTTATCCCTACCGGAAATAGAATCTTTTTTCTAGCTTGCTCGCTTTTAATCAGAAACGGTATTCCCCATGCCAACATAACCACAATGCCTATAGAGGGCAGATAATGGTAACGGTCGGCCATCGCGTATGGGTAGACTGAGACCTGAATAATTCCGATAACAGGGGCAATGGTTACCGCATACCACATCCATCCCACGAAGAGAAACGGCATACGTTTCACCATTACAACAACGATAGTGGTGATAATAATAATCAGCAAAAAGGTCCCCAGTATCAGCCATACCGGAATTTGAGCTGGAAAAGGATAGAAAACAGCCATGTCATGAGGCCAGAATGTTCTTTCCAGATAAGTCATAAAAGCAACTGGAGCATTGGCGATTCGGGAACTCAGAGGAAACCATTTTATGTATGTTTCCTGTTCGTTTGGGGTGTAAAATGAAACGATAACAAGAGCCGCGGACAAAATAAAAAAAGGTATTTTCTCTTTCAACTGCCATAAAACGAAGTTGCCTTTTTTCGATTCAAATCGTCCCAGCGGCCAGTAATCCAGAAGAATCATAATAACAGGCAGGGTGATAACCATGGGTTTGCTCATTAGAGCGCAGGCGAAGCCAAAAAGAACAAGCAGATACCTTCTTATTGCAGGTTTTTCTGTATAATAGACATAAAGGCAGAGAGTAAGCATCCAGAAAAATGCGCTTAAGACATCTTTTCGTTCAGCTATCCAGGCGACTGATTCTACATGCAGGGGATGAAGAGCGAAAAGAGCAGCGACAAAGGCGCTCTTCCAGATAGCTCCGGTCATGCGGTTAAAAAGCCAGAAGAGCAGAAGAGCACTCATTATATGCAGGATAAGATTAGTCATATGATAACCGCCAGCGTTCAAACCAAAAAGCTGATAATCGACCATGAGGGAGATCCATACCAGCGGCGTCCATAAGTCGGCATATTTTGTACTGAATGCCCAGCGTAATCCTTCCGGCGTTATTCCTGACTGGATATTTCTGTTCTGTGTGACATACACGACATCATCGTAGACGAAGTCATATTGATTCACCTGCCAGAAAACAGCAAGCGTAATAGCTGCCAAAATGATATAAATTATCAGAATCTGTTCCTTGGAACTAATGTTTATCTTATTTAACATAGTGATCTACCACCGATGTTTGTACCACATCTTAAGAGAGTTAAGCATTTTCTTCGAGAACGTAGGAACAGCAATAGTCAGTAAGGCTCTTGACCTTTAAACTGAATTTGGATTGAACCGGCACTTCAAAAACCTCTCCTTCTTTAAAAGTTACCCATCCGGTAGCGCCGGGCAGCAGGACATCGAGATTGCCGGCAAGAATTTCCATAATCTCCTTCTCCGTTGTGCTGAATTCATAATCTCCCGGAAACATGATGCCCAGAGTTTTTTTGGAACCGTCCGGAAAAATTACCGTCCGGCTGGTAACCTTGCCGTCAAAATAAATATTCGCTTTTTTGACAATTGTTACATCTTTGAATTCCATCATAGTTTATTTCCTTCTCATAGTTATTATTCAGTAATGTCTGATACTGCTGATTCATATTGTTTTACAATATAAGGTTCTTCTAATAAAGACATTATATTGGCTTTCCAGTTCTTGTAATGCAAAGTTTCTCTATGTTTTATCTGATCATCTGTTGATTCATAAATTTCAAATAAAACAAAAACATTCTTTGATTCTTTTTCTTTATAAAACTCAAATCTCCGAATGCCAGCTTCTTTTAGACTATTTTCAACATTATCTTTTGTGTACTTGATAAAGTCATTTATTCGATCAGGTTTTACTTTTAATATAACATGCACTATGATCATGTCGTGCCTTTTCATACCCCGCCAGCCACTTTGCGCAGCTCGGCAAGCAGATTATCCTCCACTTCAATCAGACCGGATTCCTGACGCTGTCTGGCCAAAAGGCTTTTCCTTTCCCCCGGCACGAATATCTCATCCACTCCGGGAAGTTTCTTTGTGGACTTAACCTTACTGATAATCTCTGAAACATTACTTACTAGCTTATCGCGTTCAGTTAAGAGTTCCGGATCAATGGCAAAAATCAGATGCCCCCAGTTGCCCTTACTGTCGCCGATTCCGCAGAAAGCGGCGCCAACCAGCGGCCCTGCCAGTATCTCGCCGATCAGCGCGAGACCTGATCCTTTGTAGCTCCGGTCGAAGGAGCGGATAGCGCCCGCGATTGCTTTTTGCGGATCAGTCGTCGGATTGCCCTGGTTATCATAGGCAAAATCAGATGGAATGCTTCTGCCCGCTGTCTGGGCTTCCACCAGTCCGAAATAGGAAGTTGCGGCTGTCGACATATCGAGAATGATAGGGTCCTGCCCGCTGGGAATAGCAACCGCCAGAGGATTCGTTCCGAACACAGGTTCGTATGATCCGTAAACGGCAACTCTTTGTGGTGAGCGGCTGAAAGCAAACCCGATCAGCCCCTCCCTCGCCAGACGGGAGGCATAGTAACCAATGGCGCCGGATGATGTGTTGGTGTTAAATGTCCCGGCAATAGCGAATCCGCTTTTCTTCGCCTTCTCCTTCACTATTTCCACCGCCCTCCCGACAACCAGCATGGCGTGGTTTTTGTTGCCGTTGATTCGCGCGGAAATCGGGGTCTCCTTTTCGATCACGATTTCTCCTGCATTCGAGTCTTTGGGAATGCCTTTGTCGATGAGTTTCACAACTCCCTGATTGTTGTCCCTAAGTTGGGCATAGAGCAGAACATCGGTGATGACCTGAACTTCTTTGTCGTTGTAGCCGTATTTCTTTACTGCCCGGCGCGTCAGTTCCTCAAGTTCTTTAATCGATATTTTCATAATTCTCTCATTGAATGTTTTTTCCGGTGATAGAGCTCCGGCGTAAATCAGGGCGATTTCATTTAATTGTTTTGCACATCATTTGTCAATTATTTTCCCGGGATATTTCCAGTTGTCACTTCGAGAAGTTTCCCTATAAAGGTGGCCTCTTGAGAAACATCTATACCTAACATTAACATGTCCGCAAATTTAGATGGCAATATTAATCGCACTATTGTAGATAAATCATATCATGGATATCAAGGCTAAGCAAAAGAGCAAAGTATGGTTTGTGTATATTTTGCGTTGTTCGGATGACAGTCTGTATACAGGCATGACCAACAACATCGAGAAGCGTCTTGCTGCTCACAGTCAGGGAACAGCGGCAAAATATACCCGCTCCCGAAGGCCGGTAAAATTACAGGCAACAAGCGCTACGATGGATAGAAGCGATGCAATGCGTTTGGAAATCAAAATTAAAAAACAGCCCAGAGCAAAGAAAATTGCCGCGTTAGAAAAACATGCTGGAAAAAATAAAAAATCTAAGCGGGAATAAATTTTAAAATCACGTATTGGAACATGTAAAAAAGTTGCGTCACGATATTTCTATCCAAGGCAGTTCTGAGCGTTCAGTTTTTCGCGATGTGATTGAAGATGAAAATGGCAAACTTTTTGTGCTGGGTGTCTTACTTGATCGGGAAAAATACATGTATGAAAAATGGCGCGGGCCTGTGGCCTTTTGTCATGGCGATTATCATCCGATGAATATTATATGGTCAGCTGATGATATTAAATGTGTAATCGATTGGGAATTTTCAGAATACAAAAGTGAGATTTATGACGCGGCCAATATTGCATTGACTTACAAGACACTTCTTTATATATTTACACTATGAAAAAGGAAGTTCTTATCAAAAAACGTAGGACCAAGCTGGTAATCACCATGGGACCGGCATTGCTGGACGGTGGAACCCTCCGGGAAGCCTTGAAGCTCGCCGATGCAGTCAGACTCAACGCCAGCCATAGCAAACCCGAGGAACGAACGCCGGTCCTGAAACTCATAAGAAAAATTTCGGATGAACTGGGACGTATAATCCCCGTCTTTCTGGATCTCCAGGGACCAAAATGGCGCATCGGTCTGCTGGAAGCGCCTGTGATTCTGGAGAAGGATAGCATCGGCGTCCTCTATGCAGCAGGCACACCCGCGCCTAAGGGTCATCCGTGGGCGGCGCCTCTGCCGCACCCGGAATTGTTCAAGGGCGCCAAGGTCGGCCAGATCTGGGTGCTGGACGATGGGGCGCTTAAACTTGAGGTCATGGAAATACGCAATCAGCAGATACTATTGAAGGTGCTGGTGGGAGGCCTGCTGAAGGCACGCAAGGGCGTCCATCCCATCGGATTGGATATTGCCTTCGATCCCCTGACTCCTCAGGATCTGGAAGACGTCCGCTGGGGCGTGGAGGAAGGCGTGGATCTCTTCGCCCAGAGTTTTGTGCGCCGTGCTTCCGACGTGCAGGCGCTTGGTCTGCATATCAAGGAACTGGGCGGCCCCCAGACCATAATCGCCAAGATCGAACATCCCCATGCCTTGGACAATTTGGAGGAGATTCTGCACGTGAGCTGGGGCGTCATGGTGGCGCGGGGCGATCTGGGGGTGGAGTTCGGCGTGGAGAAGGTGCCCGCGCTCCAGAAGCAAATTATCCGGAAGGCGCGCCAGGCCTTGAAACCCGTCATCACCGCGACCCAGATGCTGGAAAGCATGATCGAAAATCCACAGCCCACCCGGGCCGAGGCAAGCGACGTCGCCAACGCCATCTGGGATGGCACCGACGCCGTGATGCTCTCCGCCGAGAGCGCCGTGGGCAAGTATCCCCTCGAAGCCGTGCACTATCTGGACAGCATTGCCGCGGACGCGGACGCGCACTACAATCCCCGTATTGGCGTCTTGGCGGACACCCTGGAGGAGAATCTCTCCGGCCGCACGGACGTATCCGTAGCCTTCGCGGCCTGCCGCACCGCGGAGGAGATTGGTGCCAAGCTCATCGTGGTTTTCACCGAAGGTGGCGGCAGTGCCCGCCTGGTCTCCCGGCTGGCGGCGGATATTCCCGTCATCGGCGCCACCACAGACATCGGAAACGCCCGGCGCATGGGTCTTCTGCGGGGCGTTGAAAGCCTGCTCATCCCCCGGGCAAGACATCTCTCAGAAATGTTGGCCTCCATCCATCCGCTCCTGAAGACCCTGAAGGGGCTGGAGTCAGGTGATCGCGTCGTTATGACGCTCGGCCACCCGCTGTGGACCACGGGAACAACGAACATGATGAGGGTGGAGACGTACTAAGGAGGACGGTATGGATATCGAGTGTCCACATTGCCATATCGAGTTCAAATTGGATGATATTGTGCACACGTTGAAAAAGGGCCATTTCAAATGCCCTGTCTGCGGAAAAAAGATTCCATCCCCTCTGCCCGAGCATCAGCAAAACACCCCGCCCACCCCCATCGGTAAATACCTCGTGCCTGTTTTTATTCTTCTGGGAATTGTGGCTGCTTTCACCGCTACCTATTTCTTTATGTCGGCCGACAAGACATCGCTGCCAGTGAAGATTGTTGCTCCAGAAACAATGCCGCCCAATTCCAGTCCGCCCCCTGCCCAAGTAATCGCTGCCACTGCTCCCCAAGCCGCCCAACCGGCACGACAGACTCTGAACAAAATGCAGATAGTGGAACTGATTGCCGCCGCATTTCACAAAACCCATACCTATACGCTGCAAGGTGACTTCGTCTGTCTGGACATGGCCATCGACGTCTGGAACCAACTGAGAACGTACGGCATCGAGGCGAAGATCATGGGAGGGAATATAAATGAAAACATCACCGCCTGGAACTACCGGCAACTTGTGAGGGAAAGCAATCACGCCTGGGTGGTTGCCAAACTGAGTCCGACAGAGAAGGTGGCCATCGAGACAACAGCGGGCGTCGTCATCAAACCAGGGATGAACAATGCTTCCGCCTATTTCAAAGGCATTGAATTTGATAATCCGGGTGAAATTAAACGATTTGATTCTCTCCGGAAAAAAGCAAATGACGTATGCCGGGATGCCAGTGAGTTGATCAAGGACTGGAATGAAAACGTCGCTGAAAAACAACTCCGTCCCGACGAAATCATTGCCAAGAAGTCCCGAATTGAACAAAGAAAACAGGATTGCGAAAGCACTCAAAACAATCTGGAAGAATTCAAATCACGGGCAATTTATTACTAGAGAAATCAGATATTCACCCTAACCGGCAGAATAACCGTTGTGATGCCCTCCCACTGTAGCCGCCTCTGGATGGCAAAGGCCGTCTCGTTGTGGAGAATTCTCTGAAATACATTCTCCTGGCGGAAGACCAGCTTTCCCGTAAAAACTGACGATTTAGGAAATTCCTGGACAATAGCCTGACAAAGGTTGGTCGCCGTCTCGACGACATCTGTTCCTATATCCATGCGATAATCAGCGGCGTACCCATAAGAACGGGCTAACTTAACATATTTCGCAAGTTGTTCGGCGATCGATGACTTCAGTGCCTCAATTTCCGATGCGCCCTTAAAGGCGCCGGAATCAATCTCCGCCACGGATACAAAGATAAAATTGCGATAGAGCTTGGGAAATTCCCGAAAAACGGAAAGCCAGGAGTGCAGGCCGAACCCGTTATAACCGCTTACCAGAATAATGGCCGTCCGTTCATTCGGATTAGGTGGCTCTTCATTAGGAATTTGCCCGGACGGAACTGAAGACATAATTTCCTCCAGCTGACGCACACCTTGCCGTACTTTCCGGTAATGGTTCCGGATCAGATAGCACAACCCAATCAGAGCGGACGTAATGACCAGGGTGACCCATCCCCCTTCGCTGAACTTCTCATAAACCGTCACGATCAATATAGTCACACAGAGAATCAAGCCAATGAGATGAATAACGATGTGTCTAGCCCAAGCTTTGTCTTTATGTCGGTTCTGGAAAAAAAACTTAGCCATGCCGAATTGAGACAGGGAGAAGGTGAGAAAAACATTGATAGAATACATAACAACGAGGGCCGATACTGAGCCATGGGTATAGAAAAGAACTGCCAGGGAAGCCGTTCCCATGAGGAGAATGCCGTTTTGCATGGTGAGTCGTTCCGAGAGTGCTGAAAAACGCCGGGGAAGCCAGGAATCGACGGCCATATTAGCCATAACCCTCGGTCCGTCAACGAACCCGGCCTGAGCAGCGAGCACTAAGAGCGCACCTTCCGAAAACAGAGTGATAAAAGCCAAGACGCTGCCCAATGGCCAGCCGCTGAATGTCCGGTTTGCCAGGATGGCATTCATAGTCCTGCCCTCTATAGGTGTGATGGAAAACAGAGCATAACAAAAAAGAAGGCCGGCAGCGGTGACGGCAAGCGATACAGCCAGATATAACATGGTGCGCTTACCTGTCTGGACCTTTGGTTCCCGCATAACATTCATGGCGTTGGAAACGGCCTCGATACCCGTGTAAGTTCCACCGCCCAGGGAGAATGCCCGCAGAAAAATGGCCATGATTCCTATAAAACCAATTGTCAAGAGATCTTGATTCACACTTCCGTGGTATTTCTCCAAAACTGGTCCTATTTCGCCCAGATGGGTTCCCAGGCCATAACCGATGAGGAGAATATGGGTGATTATAAATACGATGAATATTGGCGCGAGAAAAGTGATGGATTCTTTCACGCCACGGAGATTCATAAAAATGAGAAGGAGAATCAACCCCACAACGAAGATCATCTTGTAATGCAAAAAAGGGGGGGGGAGAAAACTGAAGATGGCATCCCCGCAGGAAGCAAGAGAAATGGCGATAGTCAAAACATAGTCCACCAGCAAGGCCGACCCTGAAATGACGCCTGACTGGGCGCTGATGTTATGGGTGGCGACTATATACCCGCCGCCGCCGTAAGGAAAATGTTCAATGATGCGGGAATAGGCGTAGGCAATAATGAACACCGTGAACGCTGTGGCAATGGCAATAAAGATGGCCAGGTAGGTATGTGGTCCCAGAGCCTTGAAGGCTTCTTCCGGCCCATACGAAGAAGATGATAAACCGTCAGCGCCCAGGCCGATCCAGGCCAGAATCGGGATTAAGGAAATTTTGTGAAAGAGGGACGGCTCGTTAATATTGCGCGGCGCACCAATGAAACTGCGTCTGATGCGTTCAAAAAACGATTGTTGCGGCTTGTCATCATACATATTCATGAAATGGGATTGTCTATATGAACGCCATCGGCAACGTATCCGCAAAGGAAACCATGTCTGTCGTTCAACGGTGTTCCCTTCTCGTCGTATATGCCGATCGCAAAGTGCCGGGCGACGATCTGCAAATGGACAGTCTTGCAATCCGCCATCTTAATCTGAATCGGTTTGCACATACTTGGCAATCCTTCTTCATTACTGCCCGAAATATTAAGTTCGTATTTCCCCGGTTCCACATCAATCGTATTGGTTTTCAGGGGCAGTACGGTGCCCATGTCTTGACCATTGAGTAAAATCGTATAATCGTCGTTGCGACTGAGATTTGAAAAAATTATTTTTGATGCCATAATATATGTAAATAAAATTCCTCAAACGCTATTTCTAATCCTTGATCGGTTCTTTCTACCTTGCGCTAGAAATTATTGCAAGTACTTTGATATAATATAGCTTTTACGACAAATTTGTATAATTTTGGTGACAGAATACTTATTTGAAGCTCTTCATAGAGAATCGGTGAATGGATGTCCTCAAGAGGGTTTTCCACCGGCATTTTGGGAGAAAAAGAGCTTCCCTTAATAATTAATCGCGTTCCTTCAATTCCGATAAAGGGGTAAAAGGTATAGTTAATTCATAGATACCCCGAGACAAAACAGTCTGGACAGGGAAGGGCGACTTTTCATACACTTTCAACATTGCCTTATTGGTGGCCAGAACATCGGCGGTAAATCCCTGGATACCCTCCTCACGAGCAGTGCGAATCAATAATTCAAAAAGATACGAAGCGATGCCTTTGCTGTGATATTCTTCGTCAACAATAAATGCCGTATCGGCAAAGGTATCTTGTTTTGTACGGGCGTATCGCGCCTCGGCAATGATTTTTTCGGTGCCGGAAATCTCGACAATGCCTACAATAGACATGACCAAATGATAATTCACATTAACATATTCCTGCATTTTTTTATGAGGCATTGTCTTTATGGAAGTGAAGTATCGGGAATAGACCGCCTGATCCGAGAATCGATAAAATAAAAGGCGCATCATATCTTCATCAGAAGGTTTAATTGGCCGGAAACAAACCTTCAGGCCGTCTTTAAATTCATGGGAACTGCATACTTTAGAGGGATAAAGAGCTCCTGATTCGGGAAAATAAATCTGGTCGGCGTAAATCAATTTTGCTTCTTTGGCCTGTCTGACGAGTTGGGCCCGATCATCGGGATGCGCAATGTCAATTAGCGCCTGCGCGCGCTCCCGCATTGTCTTTCCCATGAGATAAGCCACCCCGTATTCTGTCACGATCAAATCCATGGATTCACGATTGGTAAACTGAAAAGGCAGATTATCGACAGATATGACAATATTTGACATACCTTTGCGGTTACGGCTGGGAAGGCCAAAAATTGTCCGGCCTTTTTTCGACAGCGCCGCGCCCATAAAAAGCTCCTGTACATTTCCCGGACCGGCAGTGACATCCCCCTTGCCGGCATGCAGAGCAACATTTCCCGTCAGATCAATTTTTCTTGCCGGAAGAATGGCTATCATCCGGTCATTGCTGCCGATCACCTTCGGATCAGTAATCACATCCTCAGGCT
>Ga0224554_1001899_pt1 | contig 11934 bp, 10 predicted proteins | sample 714S22024metaG_FD_180666 | JGI IMG/M metagenome (GOLD analysis project Ga0224554, IMG submission 180666) | Peat soil microbial communities from Stordalen Mire, Sweden - 717 S2 20-24 | ecosystem: Environmental > Terrestrial > Soil > Wetlands > Peat | place: Sweden: Norrbotten County, Stordalen...
CGAAAAGATAACTCTCAGGCAGCAGATGATGATGAGCAAAAAAGACAATGCCTTGCGCCAGCAATGGCTTGAGTCCGTGAGCGGCACTGTCCACATCCGAATCCAGATGCAAGCCGGCAGGGCGGGCGGCGTAGCGGAATCCGTAAAACGCCCAGAGAATCAGGATGGCAAGCGCCGAGATTGCCGCCAGCCCACCGAAGAGCTTCACTGCCTGCAAACCCCAGCGGCGAGCCAGGGCCGCGCCCGTTGTCGCGCGCCGCAGTGAAACCCAGCGACCAACCAATTCTCCGGCAAGCAGAACGAACATCATGGGCAGAAGCATGATCGCGGAGTGCTTGGTGGCCAGCGCCAATCCGCAAGCCAGACCAACCGTGAGCAGCCGTAGCAAGCTGGGCGCTTTTACCCAGCGATACAAACTATAGATGCTGGCCAGGAACATACAGGATACGGTGGCGTCCGTAGTCACGAAAGGCCCGTGCGCGAGCAGGCTGGGTTCAAAAGCAACCAGAGTCATTGCTACCAGCCCCGCAGTTGTGCCGAACATCTCCCTGCCGGCCATGAAAGTGAGCAGCGCCAGCAAGAGAACGAAGGCCATCACGCACATACGCGCGCGAAAGATGATCGTGTTTGCCGAGTAGCGACCGCCGTCGTTTGGGCCGTTGCGGTAGATCAGCTCCCGTCCGTCCAAGTAGGATTCCGTCTTATACCAGCGCCCCTGGAGCGGCGGCACGCGAAGAGCCAAGTGCAGCAGCGGCAGCGCCGCAACCATTTTTACCAGTGGAGGGTGCTCCGGATTGAGACCGTAATCATGGGTCTTGAGCGACATATAGCCGGCAAAGATGTGGTCGCCCTCATCCCAACTCAGCGACTCGCCGCGCACCGAAAACACAATCTCCACCGTCATAATCAGTAGCAGCGCGAGTACAGCCGCAATCTTCCAGAGCCTTACTTTCAATTGAACCTCTTGGAGAATCCAAGTCCGCCGACTCTGCTGGCGCAATTCTCAAGATAAGAATGTATCTCTCTCGCTGGAAACGGTACAGGGAAATGTGGCAACGGGGATTCTGGTGTTGCAAACTGGCTACTATTGCGAGTAAAGCACCCATTTGATTGAATGGCGATCCAACGGCACGGAGGCCGCGAAAACGCGCTCCATCTGCGCTCTGTTTATCGGATTACGGCAGCTTTTCATGGTCTGAGGTGTCATCCGCTGATCTGCATGTTGTTGAAAATACGTTTGGTTGAAAATTCGATTCCTACAACGGTTTAATTGAATTCCGCTCTTTGAATACAGAAGCGCTGTAGGCACACTTCAGTTTGAAGGGGGCTGGCTGTTGAAGCAGGGTAGACTTCATCGGGGTCCTTCGACTGCGCAGCTCGCAAAGTGCGCGAGCTGCTCCGCTCAGGATGACAGGGTAAATGGTGTGTCTGGAGAGGCGATGCGGGTGCAGGCTTTGACGGGGGCGAAGGAGAGGCGGTGAAGGAGGGTGGGGCCGAGGAGGGTGAGGGCGCGGAGATGTTGCGCGGTGGCGTAGCCCTTGTGCGCGGCGAGGCCGTAGCCGGGATGCGTGGCGTCGAGCGCAGAGAGGAGGCGGTCGCGGTGGACCTTGGCGACGACGGATGCGGCGGCGATGGAGAGTGAGAGCGCGTCGCCGTGGATGAGCTTGGTCTGGGCGCAGGGGTGGGCCAATTCGGAGAGATCGAGCTGCATGGCGTCGATGAGGAGGTGGTCGGGCGGGATGGCGAGGGCGCGGACGGCGGAGAGCATGGCGAGGCGCGTGGCCTGATAGATGTTGACGCGGTCGATGGTGGCAGCGTCGATCTCGGCGATGGAGATGGCCAGCGCGGTCGAGCGGATGAGGCGGTCGAGCGATTCGCGCTGGAGGTGGGTGAGCTGCTTGGAGTCTTTGAGGCCGGCGCGGGCGAGATCGTCTATGCACTCGGGCAGGATGACGGCGGCGGCGACGACCGGGCCGAAGAGACATCCGCGGCCGACCTCGTCGACGCCGGCGATCGAGCGGAAGCCGCGGAGGCGCAGGGACTGCTCGGGTGCGTCGGAGCAGACGAGCGACTTCAACAGGCGCTGCTTGGCGGCGGCGGAAGAGACGCTGTGCGCGGGACGACGAGGGGAGCGGGGCATAAATGGTCTTCTCGCGCTGTCTCGATTGCTGCGCAATCGAGACAGCGCGGTCAAAAAAAAGAGTGCGTATTTCGGCACGGCTAAAGCCGTGCCCTTCCGTTGGTGGCGATTTCTGTCAAAAACAGTTTCAGGCTCTACGAGCATACTGCGAAAAAGGCCACGGTTGTTAAATGAAACGGCCACGACGAGGGAGCGTCGTGGCCGTTGAATTGGAGGGGGAATCTGCCGCGTACCGCGACCGGCTCCGCTGGGGACCTAGGAGGCGCGGGCGACCTCGTGCAGACGGGCAGCCTTGCCGCGCAGACCGCGGAGGTAGTAGAGCTTGGAGCGGCGGACCTCGTAGGAACGCAGCTTTTCGATGCGCTCGACGACCTTGGAGTTGTAGGGGAAGATGCGCTCGACGCCCTGGCCAAAGCTCATCTTGCGCACGGTGAAGGTGGCCTGCGGGCCTTTGTTGGTGGCGATGACCATGCCCTCGAAGGCCTGGAGACGCTCTTTCTCGCCCTCGCGGATCTTGACCTGAACGCGGACGGTGTCGCCGGGGGCGAAGGAGGGGTGGTCGGTCCGCTGAAGTTTGGCGGCCAGCTTCTGCATAATTGGATTGATAGACATGGATGCTTTCCTGTTCGAGACTCGAATCCTTAGTTTACACGAAAATGGGCGAAGAAAGGGAACGGCAATTGCGGTCTTCTTCGGTGAAAAGGGACTGGCTCAGTTACGGCGTGCGTGACTTCGTCCACGTTCAGGGCATGTTCAATGGCTTGCATAGGAACTCCCCCGAAATGAAGTGCGGATACCCAGACTCCAGAGTCGAGGACGACGATCACCGGTTGGCCGCCTGTTTGATTGCCCACTGCTCAGCGCGGTCCTCGTCGACGAGGCGTTCTACGTCCTCTGGGCCGTATCCGTTGTAGCCACGCGCGCGAGCCTCCGCGTTCGATTCGGCAAGGATGGCGCGCAGTTGCTCGGCGCGGTAGGTGCGGAATGCCTCGCGGAAGAGCTCGCTGGTGGTTCGGCTCTCGCGCGCGGCAAGGCGCTCGACCTGCGCGGCGAGGTCGGGAGGGAAGCTGATGGTGAAGGTGCGGGTATTGCCTGCTCGTGGACTCATGGAGTTATCTTACATTTTGGGACAATGTAAGACAATATGCTATTTATGGGCTGCATCGAAGGTAGTTTCGCGTTTCAAACCAAATACGGAGGTTCTGGCGTTGCCAGAATGACGACAAAAACAAACAACGGCGAGATACAGGAATCCTTCCCATTCTCCTTCGACTACGCTCAAGCTCGAAGGTCGGAATGACGGAGGGCTGGGGCACATGCGGGGGAGGACAGGCAACGGCAACGGCAAAAAGAACGGCAAGGCAGCTTCTCCGTACCACCCCAAAAAGTAAAAAAACTACCCCAAAAAGCAAAAAAGACGGCACCACCCCAAAAAGCAAAAAGACGACCGGGCATTTCGCCCAGCCGCCCTCGCACCTCGCATCTACGAAAACATCTCCTTCATCTTCTCGAACAGTCCCCGGTTGGTCGGCGTATTCTCCACCGCCAGCGTCTCGCTCAGCTCCCGCAGCAGCTCCCTCTGCGCCTTGTTCAGCTTGGATGGCGTCGCCACCCGCACCTCCACAATCAGATCGCCCTTGCCGTGTGAGTTCAGGTGCGGCACGCCCTTGCCTCGCAGCTTGAACTCGCGCCCGCTCTGCGTTCCCTCGGGAATCCTGATCTTCGCTGGCCCCTCCAGCGTCTCGATCTGCAACTCCGTCCCCAGCGCCGCCTGCGGAAACGAGACCGGCAGTACACAGTGCAGGTCGTCCCCGTCGCGCTCGAAGAACTTGTGCGCCTTCACGTTCAGCACCACATACAGATCGCCCGCCGGCCCGCCGAAGCGTCCCCCCTCGCCCTCGCCCTGATAGCGGATGCGCGTGTCCTGCTCAACGCCTGCCGGGACCTTCACCAGAATCTCGTGCTTCTTCGCCTGCAATCCTTCGCCACGGCACGCCGTGCATGGGTCGCTGATCGTCGTCCCCGTCCCATTGCATCGCCCGCAGGTCTTGGCCACGGAGAAGAACCCCTGCTGGAACCGCACCTGTCCGCGCCCGCCGCACCCCGTGCAGGTCGCCGGTGCCTTGCCCTTGGCGCTGCCTGTCCCGCGGCACTCCTCGCACGCCTCCAACCGGCGGATCTCAATCTGCCTCTCCACCCCGAACGCCGCCTCTTCGAACTCCACGGTCATGTCGTATTTCAGGTCGCGCCCGCGCTGCACCCGCGAGGCCCGCCGTCCGCCGCCGCCCATGTTGAACATCTCGCCGAACAGGTCGCCGAAGATGTCTCCCAGATCGCCCTGAAATCCCTGAGCGCCCGCAAACGGATTTCCGCCCGCAGCCCCGCCGCCTTGAAACGCCGCATGGCCGTAGCGATCGTACACCGCGCGCTTCTCCGCATCGCTCAGCACCTGGTACGCCTCGCTGCACGCCTTGAACTTCTCCTCCGCCGCCGGATTGTTCGGGTTCCGGTCCGGATGGTACTGCATCGCCATCTTGCGGTAGCTGGCCTTCAGCTCCTGGTCGCTCGCGTCCCTCGATACCTGCAACACATCATAAAAATCTGCCTTGGTCACGTTTGCCGTCGCACTCATCTCTTAAATTTTCCCGCCATAAAGAATATTGTCATTCTGACCCTGAGCTTGCCGAAGGGGAAGAATCCCCGCATTTCGTCCTTGCCGTTGTTCTTGCTGTTGCCCGATCCTTTGTTTGTCATTCCGCAGTGAAGCGGAGGAATCTGCTTCCGTCCTTGCTCTTGCCTTTGTACTTCCTGTTCCCTGTTCCCTAACCCCTGTCTTACTCACTCACCACTGCCGAATTGCTCGCAATCCTCACCAGCGCAGGCCGCAGCAGCTTCTCGCGAATCTTGTAGCCACGCCGTATCTCCTCCATCACCTGATGATCGGGGAACTCCGCAGTCTCGATGCTTCCCAGCGCCTCATGGACTCGCGGGTCGAACTGAGTCCCCACCGTCTCCACCGCCTGCACATGCAGCCCCTTCAGCGCCTCCTCCATCTGCTTCAGGATCAGCTCCACTCCCGCGCGCAACTGCTCCAGCGTTCCATCTGCCTTCAGCGCCAACTGGAAGTTGTCCATCACCGCAAGAAACGGCTCAACCGCCCGCTGCACCGCGTAGTCCCGCGCGTCCGCGCGCTCCTTCACCTCGCGCCGCCGCGCGTTCTCGAACTCCGCCTGTAGCCGTGCCAGCCGGTCCATCAACTGGTCGCGCTCTCCGCGCATCTGCTCCAGCTCGGTCTTCAACGCCGCGTTATCCAACGGCGCAACCTGCGTAGCGCCCGTCTCCCCACCGGCCTCCGCCGTCTGCGGCGCGCCCGTCGCCGGCCCGTCCCCGCTCTCTGGTTTCAACTCTTTTTCCTTCAGCTCCGCGCCCTTCACGTCGTGGTCCTTCATTCCTCTGACTCGCATCTCATCTTCCTCGATTCCCTGCGCCGTCGCCGCCTCAACCGTCCCGTCCCCACTCCCCGGCAATCGGCTCTCTCTTCTATTGTTGCCGATTCCGGCCCATCGTGCGACCCCACGCCACTCGTGGTAGCCGTCCAGTCAGTAGCATCAGCCCCATAACGGCACAAAAGTGCCGCGTAACTTGGTAAATAGCACGAAGTGCCGCGAAGCATCGTAAACAACACGAAGCACATACGCGAAGCGTACAAGACGGCACGAAGTGCCGCGAAGCGTCGAGAACGGTACGAAGTACCTACGGCATCAGCCACGCCTCACGCAAAAAATCGAAGTTCCCATCGCCCCGCGACACCACCCCCTGCAACCGCCGCGTATGCACCACCTCATTATCCGGGAACCATAGCGGAATCGCCGGCAACTCGTCGGCCAGTATCTGCTGCACCTCCACATACTCCGCCCGCCGCCGCGCCTCGACCTCCGCCGCCGGCCCGGTCTCCGCCGCCGCCTTTGCCAGCAGCGCGTCCACCCGCGCATTCACATAGTGTCCGCGGTTCGCGCCCTTCGGAGGAAAGCTCCCCGACGAATCCATATAGCGATAGATGTCCGGGTCCTCGTTCGACCCAATCCACTTCAGGATGTACATCTGGAACGCCCCATGCGTCACGTCCGCGTAGAAAGTCCCAAACTCCGCCGACCGGATATTCAACTCAATCCCCGCCGCGCGCAATTGCTGTTGCAGCACCGCCGCCAGCAGCCGCGTTGTCTCGTCCTGGCTGATCTTCAGCGTCAGCCGCAGCCGCACTCCATCCCGGCCCGCCGACAGTCCCACCGCCTGAAGCAGCCTCGCCGCCCGCGCCGGGTCATGCGGATAATGCGCCAGTTCCGCGTCCGTCGCCGCAGCCCACTGCCCGGCTGGAAGCAATGTGTCCGCCAGCCGAGCGTGTCCCCGCCACAGCGCCGCCACGATCGCCGGCCTATCCATCGCCAGAGCCACCGCCTGCCGCACCCGCTTGTCGCGCAATGCCGGGTCCGCAACGTTGAAGTTCAGGTACCACACATTCGACCCCGGCCCGCTCGTCGTCTCCAGCCCCGCCGCATCTCTCAGCGCATACACCATGTCCGGCGTCAGCACATTGCTGGCCGCGTCCGCCGACCCCTTCTCCAGCTCCAGCGCGCCGGTAATCGTGTCCGGCACAACCTCAAACCGCACCCGCTGAATCACCGAAGAAATGGGTGCCCCAGGTCTCGATTCTGAGACCTGGGATGTATCACTCCAACAACCCTCAAACCGCTCCAGCACCACCTCCTTGTCCTGCGCCTGGCTCACAAACCGGAACGGCCCCGACCCCACCGGATGCATCCCGAAGTCGCCTCCCGCGCCCCTCGGCACCACGCCAAACAGCCCATCGCTCATATTGAACAGCAGCCCCGCGTCGGGCCGCTTCATCCGCACCACCACGGTCAGCCGGTCGCGCGCCTCTGCCCGCTCCACCGCCGCAAACGCCCCACTCTTCGCCGAAATCAGCCCCGCCAGCTTCGGCTCGATCAGGCTCTCGATCGTCCACACCACGTCGTCTGCCTCCAGCGGCCGCCCATCCTGAAACCGCACCCCATCGCGCAGATGGAAGACCCACGTCAGCGCATCCGGCTGCTCCCAACTCGTCGCCAGCCACGGCCTCAGGTTGTAGTTTTCGTCCTTCTTCACCAGCGCGTCGAAGATCAGCCCCCCCACCCGCTCCGACTGCGCATCCGTCCCCTGCCGCGGATCAAGATTATTCGGGCTGCTCTCCAGAACCACCACCACCGTCCCCGCCTCCCGCGCCGCCCCCCCGTGGCATCCGCTCATCGCCAGCACCATCATCAATGCGGAACAGCCACAAATTCGGGTGCCCCATCTTCGCGCCCGCTTCTGGGCGCTAAGGTGGGCATTCGCGCAGCGAACCGCTTTTCTGCACGCAGCCAAAAGTCTCATCCCGGCCAACTCACCTTCCCCAGCACCACCGCCCTCTTCGCTCCCGTAGCCGCCGGAACATTCCCCGCCCGCCCATTCCACGTCAGCCAGGCCAGCAGCGCGAACGCCACCCCCTCCTTGGCCTGCGCCGGAACCCCCAGTTCCTCCATCAGCCGCACCCGCACGCCCATCTCCGCGAACCCCTCGCGCAGCATCGCCACCAGTGTTCCATTCTTCGCCCCACCCCCCGCCACAATAATCTCCGTCTTCCCTGGGTGCCCCATAGCCTCCCCTGAGCCTGTCGAAGGGTCTCGATTCTGAGAGATGGGTTCAGACCTCATCGCATTGAATTGTGGAACCACGAAATCTCTGTACGCCGCCACCACCGACTCCGCCGTCAGCGCCGTCGCCGTCGCCACGCAATCCGCATCCGTCCCACCCGCCTCTCGGCACATCCCCGTCAGCCGCTCCGCAAACCCCGCCCCAAACTCCTCCCGCCCGCACGACTTCGGCGCCGCCGCCGCAAAGTACCCCTCCCGCATCAGCCGCTCGACCACCCCCCGCAGCACCCGCCCCCTCCGAGCTACCGCTCCGTTCTTGTCGTAAGCCCGTCCAAAAATCCGCTCCATGCAGTGGTCCACAACCATATTCCCTGGCCCGGTATCGAACGCAATCACGTCCTCCAGCCCACCCCCCGTCGGAATCGCCGTCAAATTCGCAATCCCTCCCAAATTCAGCAGCACCCGGTTGCCCTTCGCCGAGCGAAACATACAGTAATCCAGCATCGGAACCAGCGGCGCGCCCTCTCCACCCGCCGCCAGGTCCGCCGGACGAAAGTCGCTCACCACCGGGCACCGCATCCGCTCGGCGATCACCGCCGACTCGCCCATCTGCCAAGTCGAGCGAACCGGCGCGCCGAGGAACCGCACCGCGCGCGTCTCATGCTGCACCGTCTGCCCGTGGCATCCCACCAGCCCCACCCTCACGCCAAACATTTCCGCCGCCTTTTCCACACAATCCGCATAGATCTCCCCAAGCCGCCAGTTCAGCCGGCTCATCTGGGCCGCCGTCACTGCGACGCCCTCCATCACCCGCAGCACCGCCGCCCGCACCGCCTTTGGATACCGCGTCTCCAGCAGCCCGATCAGCCTCACCCGCGGCCAGTCCCCCTCCCGCGCTCCCGGCGCAATCCTGCACAGAGCTACATCGACCCCATCCGCCGACGTCCCGCTCATCACCCCCGCCACCACCATCGCCTTCGCCACCAGAATTCGCCTCTCTCAACTGACAACCTGTAACCTGCAACTATCAATTGTCCTTCAACTCCCGCTGCAACTCCGCCAGCAGATTCAGCGCCTCCCTTGGCGTCAACCCATCCAGGTCCACCTCCGCCAGCCGGTCCACAATCTTCTGCGACAGCGGCGTAAACATCTTCATCTGCAACGCCGGGGCCGCCATCTCTCCCGCACCGCGCGCCAGCGCCGCCCCCACCTGCTGCGTCTCCGCCCGCTCGTGCAGCTTCAGCACCTCCCGCGCCCGCGCAATCACCGCCCCCGGCAGCCCCGCCAGCCGCGCCACTTCGATCCCGTAGCTCTTGCTCGCCGCCCCCGTCTCTACCGTGTGCAGAAACACGATTCCCCCCGCCGTCTCCTTCGCCGTCACCCGCAGGTTCTTCAGCCGCGCCAGCCGCTCTTCCAGCAGCGTCAGCTCGTGGTAGTGGGTCGCAAACAGCGTCCGCGCGCCAATCTTCTCATGCAGATGCTCCACCGTCGCCCATGCCAGCGAAAGTCCATCATAAGTAGCAGTTCCACGCCCCATCTCATCTAACAGTACAAGACTTTTCGCCGTCGCCATGTTCAGAATCGCAGCCGTCTCCGTCATCTCCACCATGAAGGTCGACCGTCCCCGAGCCACGTTGTCGCTCGCCCCGATCCGCGTATAGATCCGGTCCACCAGCCCCAGCCGCATCCTCTCCGCCGGCACAAAGCACCCCGACTGCGCCATCACCACCAGCAGCGCCGCCTGCCGCAGATAGGTGCTCTTCCCCCCCATATTCGGCCCCGTAATCAGCGCAATCGATGCCCCTGTGGATTTGTTGGAATCTGCTCCAAACCATCCCTCCAGAGAGATCGAATTCGGCACAAACCGCCCCCCTCCCGACTCCTCCATCCTCCGTTCCACCATCGGATGCCGCCCCGCCACAAACTCCAGCACGCCCGACTCCTCAACCTCCGGCCGCACCCACCCCCGCAGCGCGGCCAGATGTGCAAAACACGCCAGCAGGTCGATCTCCGCCACCCGCCGCGCCGTCTCCCGCATCCGTCCCGCCGCGTCCAGCAACTGCCTCCGCAGCTCCGCGAAGATTCTCCGCTCGATCTCCCCCGACCGCTCCTGCGCGGTCAAAATCTTCGTCTCATACTCCTTCAGCTCCGGCGTCGTAAACCGCTCCGCGTTCACCAGCGTCTGCTTCCGCTCGTAGTCAGATGGAACCGATCTACTATTTGCCTTAGTCACTTCCAGGTAATACCCAAAGACAGAGTTGAACCGTACCTTGAGGCTTCCAATCCCCGTCCGCTGCCGCTCCCGTTCCTCGATCGCCGACAGCGCCTGCCGCCCGCTCCGCCCTAACTCGCGCAGCTCATCCAGCTCCGCGTCCACCCCCGCGCGGATCACCCCACCCTCCGCAAAGCTCCCCGGAGGCTCCTCCACAATCGTCTTCACAATCCGCTCATGCAGGTCCTCCATCGCATCAAATCCTGTGGAAAACCCTGTGGATCGCCCTGTGGATTTCCCTGTGGAAATCTCTGAGGATAACTTGCCGGGTACCCCATGTCTCGATTCTGAGAGATGGGAAGGATCACCACTACCCCCCAGCTCCCGCCATCGCTTCGCCTTGAACTTTTCCACCGCCTCCCTCAACCCCGGCAGGCAACCCAGCGTCCCCGCCAGCGCCATCACCTCCCGCGGCCCCGCCGAATCCAGAGCCACCCGCCCCAGCAGCCGCTCCATATCGAGCAGCCCATTCATCGCCCGCCGCACCCCCTCGCGCCCGCGCAGATCGCCCACCGCCTCGCCCACCGCCTCCAGCCGCGCCTCAATCTCTCCCAGCTCCGCCGCCGGGCGCAGCAGCGTCGCCCGCAGCAGCCGTTTTCCCATCGGAGTCGCGCAGGCGTCCAGCGTATAAAACAGTGTCGTCTGCACCGACTCGCCCGAAAACAGCGGTTCCACCAGCTCCAGGTTCCTAACGCTCACCGCATCCAGCGTCAGACCTTCATCGTGCGCATAAAATCGTATTGCATCAATATGTTCCAACCCACCCTGCATCGTCTTCTGCAAGTAATGCACAAGCGCTCCAGCCGCCACCGCCGCCGTCTCATGCCCGCCCAGCCCCATCCCCTCCAGCGACAGCACGCCAAGCTGTTTCCGCAGCAGAGGCACAGCGTACTCCGCCGTAAACACCCAATCTTCCAAGCCCGTCTTCGTCCGCACCCCCTCGAACATTCCCTCCGTCGATGCACTGGGTGCCCCAGGTCTCGATTCTGAGACCTGGGTAGAATCGCCGGGTGCCCCATCCTTCACAGTCTCACCGTGAAGGGTGGGAAGCAGACCGCTCGAAGCTCCGCCCAGTCTGTTCCCCTCCGCCACCAGCAGCTCCGCCGGCCGCGCCTGTCCCAGCTCGTCGGCCAACTGCGCCCACGCCGTCGCTCCCGCAAACTCCGTCGCGCGAAACTCCCCCGTCGAAAGGTCCAGCAGCGCCAGCCCCACGCGCGCCTGCGAACTGTTCACACCCGCTCCCGCGCCACTCGCCGCAACGCTTGCCAGCCAGTTGCTCTGCTCCGCCCCCAGCGCCGCATCCACCACTGTCCCCGGCGTCAGCACCCGCGTCACCTCGCGGCGCACGATCTTCTTGGTTAGCTTGGGATCTTCCATCTGATCGCACAGCGCTACCCGGTAGCCCTTCCTCAGCAGCCTCTGGATGTACTGCTCAGCCGCATGGTACGGCACGCCGCACATCGGCTGCTTCTTCTCGCGGTCGCGCGCGGTCAGGGTCAGTTGCAGCTCGCGCGACGCCACAATCGCGTCCTCGTAGAATAGCTCATAGAAATCCCCGATCCGGCACATCATCAGGCAATCGGGGTGCGCCTCTTTGGCGGCAAAGTACTGCCGCATCACCGGGGTCTGCGCGCTCGCATCGTTGCTCATCTCATTCGCCATAGCCGAACCGCCAGAATACCGCACTCAAGCCTGGGCAGACACGGGCCGTTGCTCCACGGTTCCAAAATCTCGCATCTCACTCGATAGCCGAGCAATCCAACCGAGGCTACAACCGAGATCCAAGGAGCATTCATGAGCACCGAATTAAAAGGTAAGAAGGTCGCCATCCT
>Ga0224554_1001901_pt1 | contig 11927 bp, 9 predicted proteins | sample 714S22024metaG_FD_180666 | JGI IMG/M metagenome (GOLD analysis project Ga0224554, IMG submission 180666) | Peat soil microbial communities from Stordalen Mire, Sweden - 717 S2 20-24 | ecosystem: Environmental > Terrestrial > Soil > Wetlands > Peat | place: Sweden: Norrbotten County, Stordalen...
TTGCCCGCTAGTGTACTTGAGCGGTGAATCCCGGCCATCCCCAGCAAGGGGACGGCTAAGGCATGCTCTCTATCCAGTGTACTTGAGCGGTGAATCCCGGCCATCCCCAGCCCCCGCATCGAGCGGTCCCGATCAGGGCCTAGTGTACTTGAGCGGTGAATCCCGGCCATCCCCAGCGATCGCGGTCCGGGACATGGCCGCCTTCGAGTGTACTTGAGCGGTGAATCCCGGCCATCCCCAGCGAAAGGCACTTATTCCCAGTACGCCCACGGAGTGTACTTGAGCGGTGAATCCCGGCCATCCCCAGCCCTTGCCACGACATACGAGTTCCCCCATGCAGTGTACTTGAGCGGTGAATCCCGGCCATCCCCAGCGTCTGAGGCTCAGGGGAACGTGCTGCTGTAGTGTACTTGAGCGGTGAATCCCGGCCATCCCCAGCGACGAGACACCAAACGACACCAAGCGGGTAAGTGTACTTGAGCGGTGAATCCCGGCCATCCCCAGCGCGTCCATATCGGGATTGTATGCACATAGCAGTGTACTTGAGCGGTGAATCCCGGCCATCCCCAGCGTAAGCGATGTAGTAATACTGCGAGCTTACAGTGTACTTGAGCGGTGAATCCCGGCCATCCCCAGCGACTACCAGCAGCGGAAAACCACGGAAAAAGTGTACTTGAGCGGTGAATCCCGGCCATCCCCAGCCTGTTCGCGGCGGCGATCTGGGAACTGATCAGTGTACTTGAGCGGTGAATCCCGGCCATCCCCAGCAACTTCAGGCATTGTCTTTCCCTTTGCTAAAGTGTACTTGAGCGGTGAATCCCGGCCATCCCCAGCGCGTCCAAGTCGTGCCGAATAATTGCCCCAGTGTACTTGAGCGGTGAATCCCGGCCATCCCCAGCTCCACCCAGGTGCGAGTTGCTCCAACGTGGAGTGTACTTGAGCGGTGAATCCCGGCCATCCCCAGCAGTAACAGTACCGGTCACCGTGGCCTTGGAGTGTACTTGAGCGGTGAATCCCGGCCATCCCCAGCGGCTTGCGTGCCGGTCCCAATGCCTTCAAAGTGTACTTGAGCGGTGAATCCCGGCCATCCCCAGCTCACGCAGACGGGATCGCCTTGTGGGTCAGAGTGTACTTGAGCGGTGAATCCCGGCCATCCCCAGCTTGCGCGGTTGATGGCTCCATTCTCACGCCAGTGTACTTGAGCGGTGAATCCCGGCCATCCCCAGCGCAGAGGTCAACTGCAACGTACCGGGCAAAGTGTACTTGAGCGGTGAATCCCGGCCATCCCCAGCTCTCACGGCTCAGATTGTCGAATTCTAAGAGTGTACTTGAGCGGTGAATCCCGGCCATCCCCAGCGCCATGCTGCGGGACCATCCGCTTCGCAGCAGTGTACTTGAGCGGTGAATCCCGGCCATCCCCAGCGATGAGGGCAGCACGCCGAAGCGTGCGACCAGTGTACTTGAGCGGTGAATCCCGGCCATCCCCAGCCTGTGTGTTAATGACAAAAAACCCGGCTGAAGTGTACTTGAGCGGTGAATCCCGGCCATCCCCAGCTCGTGGCGCGGCGGCCACGCCTGCCTGCGCAGTGTACTTGAGCGGTGAATCCCGGCCATCCCCAGCTCGTGGCGCGGCGGCCACGCCTGCCTGCGCAGTGTACTTGAGCGGTGAATCCCGGCCATCCCCAGCGGGGAAAGAGCCGTAGGCTATCCTCCTGCCTTCGTTAAGAATCCTGCAAAACCGAGCGGGCTTGGCCTTACCAGCTTCTGTGCAAGATAGCCTACGGCTCTTTCCCCGCTAGAGATGAACCCAATAAAAAAGCAGCCTGATAAGGCCGGACACAAATTGCATTTCCACGCCTCGACCGTTACATTGCCGGGACGTTCGGACAGCGAGCTACAGCTTGATCGGAGTGAACGTCTCGAGAACGACCGGAACCAATTGAGACTGAATAATCAGGTGATCTCCTAGACAACAGGGCGTTCCCGGCCTGCCCATTGCAAATGGGAAGCTATCAGGCAGACTACAATACGCTTAACTGAAGATGAATGGGAAAATTCCTTGGCATTGAATGCTGGACACTTTATCGCTCGTTGGCAACAGTCCTCGGCTGCGGAGCGCGCCAACTACGCCCTATTCCTGTCCGAACTCTGCGACTACCTGGACCTTCCCCGCCCGGAGCCTAGCCAGGCCGAAGAGAATGCCAACACATATGTGATCGACAAGGCAGTCTACTTTCAGAACCTGGACGGTTCGACGACGCCGAACTACGTTGACCTGTATAAACGCGGCTGCTTCGTTCTGGAAGCCAAGCAGGGCAGCAATCCACTGGCAAATTCTGTGGCACGCCTCGCTTCCCCCAAAGAGCCCCACCGAGTGAAAAAGGGGACGGCCGTTCGCGGAACGCACGGCTGGGACGAGGCCATGTTGGCAGCACGCGGGCAAGCCGAACGGTACGCTAAAGCGCTGCCCGTCTCCGAAGGGTGGCCGCCCTTTCTCGTTGTCGTCGATGTGGGCCATTCCATCGAACTCTATGCGGACTTCTCGTTGACGGGGAAAGCCTATCTCCCCTTCCCAGACCCGCGCACCTTCCGCATTCCATTCGATCAGGTGGAGAAGGTTGAAGTTCGCGACCGCCTTCGCGCGGTCTGGCTCGATCCGCTCTCTCTGGACCCGTCGCGCGAAACGGCCAAAGTCACACGCGAGGTGGCCGGTAAACTGGCCGTCCTCGCCCGCAACCTCGAACTTCATCATGCTCCGAAGCAGGTTGCGGAATTCTTGACCCGCTGCATCTTCACATCGTTTGCCGAGGATGTGAACCTACTTCCAGGACGCTGTTGGCTCAATCTGCTTGAAAGTCTTCGCGATGATGTGGGCAACTTTCCTCCCATGGCCGAAGCCCTCTGGCAGACCATGAACGAAGGCGGCTTCTCGCCCATTCTCCGGGCGCACGTCCTCAAGTTCAATGGCGGGCTGTTTGAATCAACCAAGGCCCTTCCGCTCACCCGTGACGAGCTCGGCCTACTCATCGAAGCCGCCGACTCGCGCTGGCGCGATGTCGAACCGGCAATCTTTGGCACCCTGCTCGAACGCGCGCTCGACGCTGACGAACGCCATGCGCTTGGAGCCCACTACACGCCGCGGGCGTATGTTGAGCGTCTCGTTATCCCCACCCTGGTGGAGCCACTCCGGGACGATTGGCGCAGCAGCCAGGCGGTCATCACCGAACAAGTCAACGGGGGCGATAGGGAGGCAGCAATTGAAACCGCACGCGCCTTTCACCGCCAGCTCTGCTCCACCCGTGTCCTCGATCCCGCGTGCGGCTCCGGCAACTTCCTCTATGTCTCACTCGAACACATGAAGCGCCTAGAAGGCGAAGTCCTCGAAACCCTCCACGCGCTTGGCGACACGCAGCAGTCGCTCGAACACACCGGCCTTACCGTGGACCCGCATCAACTCCTGGGCCTCGAACTCAATCCCCGCGCTGCCGTCGTTGCCGATCTGGTTCTCTGGATTGGCTATCTGCAATGGCACTTCCGCACGCGCGGCGACGCGCAGCCGCCCATCCCCGTCATCAGCAACTTTCACAACATCGTCGAAGCGGACGCACTCCTCACGTGGAAGAAAAAGGCGCCGTTGCTCGATAAGCAAGGCAATGCTGTAACCCAATGGGATGGCGTTACCACCAAGAAACATCCCACGACCGGGCAGGACATTCCCGATGAGGAAGCACGCATCGCGGTCTATGAATATACCGATGTGAAGCAGGCCAAGTGGCCGGAAGCAGACTTCATTGTCGGAAATCCGCCCTTCATTGGCGGCAAAGATATTCGCGCCGAACTGGGTGACGGCTACGTCAAAGCGCTGCGCAAAGCGTACGACCTGGTCCCGGACAGCGCGGACTTTGTCATGTATTGGTGGCAACGCGCCGCCGAGCTTGCCCGCGCCGGAAAGATTCGCCGCTTTGGATTCATCACCACAAACAGTCTCCCCCAAGTCTTCAACCGCAAAGTAGTCGCACAGAATCTCAGTGCAGCCTCAGATGCAAAGCTCGCGCCGCTCTCACTCATTTTCGCGATTCCCGATCACCCTTGGCTCAAATCTGCCCTCAGCGACGGACAAGCAGCAACCGATCACGCCGCCGTCCGCATTTCCATGACGGTTGGAGAAAGAGGCGAGCACATCGGCCATCTTTACCGCGTCAAGAGCGAAGGGGATACAAGCGCGGAAGGTACAGATGTGGAACTGGCAGAGCAGGCCGGACGCATCTTTTCCGATCTTCAAATTGGTACGGACGTGACAAGCGCAGTGCCTCTCGGCGCCAATGAGGGGATCTGTTCACGGGGTGTTTCCTTGCACGGTGCAGGGTTCATCGTGACTTTAGAGGTAGCCAAAGCACTGGGGCTCGGTCGCATTCCTGGACTTGAACAGCATATTTGCCCCTACCTGAATGGTCGCGATCTTACTGGCTCTTCGCGGAATGTCATGGTGATCGACCTCTTTGGTCTCAGCAGCGAGCAGGTTCAAAGGCAATTCCCAGAGGTCTATCAACGGGTATTCGACTTGGTGAAACCGGAGCGAGACCAAAATCGGCGGGCTACCTACAGCGAAAAGTGGTGGATTTTCGGAGAACCCCGTTCAGCGTTTCGCCCCGCACTTAAGGGACTGCCCCGCTATATCTCCACCGTCGAAACAGCGAAACATCGCGTCTTCGTGCTACTCAATGCAAATACCCTGCCAGATAACATGCTCGTCAATGTCGCGAGCGCAGATGCATTCCACTTTGGAGTCTTGTCGAGCAAGATTCATGTTTGTTGGGCGCTCGCGGCAGGCGGAACGCTCGAAGACCGGCCACGATATAACAAAACAATGTGCTTCGATCCTTTCCCATTTCCTGACGCCAGCGAAGCACAAAGACAGAACATCCGCGAGATAGCCGAGCGCATTGATGCGCACCGCAAGCGCCAGCAGCAGCTTCATCCTTCGCTCACTCTCACAGAAATGTACAACGTCCTCGAAAAGCTCCGGGGCAACGAGGAATTGACCGTCGAAGATCACGCTACCTACGAGATGGGCCTGATTGGAATTCTCCGCCAGATTCATGACGAGTTGGATGAGGCCGTCTTTGCTGCATACGGTTGGTCGCCCAACCTGAGCACCGAACAGATCCTGGCAAACGTCGTGGCCCTCAACGCCCAGCGCCGGACCGAAGAGTTATCCGGTATTGTTCGCTGGCTCCGTCCTGAGTTTCAGGTGCCCAACGCTCCGGCCATTCAGCAGGCGCTCGGCGGCTTCATCCCCATCGAAGTCCCGGCAGCCGCGCGAAGCAAGCAACCCTGGCCAGCGACTCTCACCGATCAATTCCGCGTCATTAAAGACGCACTCCGCGCGACGCCATTCCAGACTCCACAGCAGATCGCGTCGGGCTTCAAACCAGCCAGCCGCACTCGCGTTCAAGAAATCCTGCAGACCCTAACCGCCCTCGGCCAAACGCGCCAAGTGGAAGACAGATACCTTCTGTGATTGTGAGGTTAGCAACTGGTTTTGGATACGTGTCGTCAAATCTCTCCAATATCACCGAGCATTATTGTGTCCATGACTCCCTTGGCTTCAACAAGTCCTAGAAGAAAATCTCTTCCGAGCGCAGTGATCCGCCAGTGCTTGTCACGGCGTGAATAAAGAAAGCCGATCTCAGTAAGGTAATACAATTCCCTTGAAATAGATCTGTGGCCGCGTTCGTCATGTAGCGCTGATAGAGCCGCAATATCGAATGTCTTGGGGTATATGCGATTTAGATCGACCAATAGCGCTAGTCTGAATCGTTGCAGGTCGATTCGTCTCATGTCCAAACGTGCGTCTACGTGTTTCACTTGGTTCCTCCAGAAAAGACCTTCCCACATTGCCTACGAATCGTGAGCTTTCGAAGGTATCCCTCTCTTCACCTACTTCTCCCCCAGTTCGTGCGGCGGATTCGACTTTCCATTCTGTAGTTGCCGGCCTCTAGTTCGTTTATCTCCCGCCGGAGCTTATCAATATAGTTCCGGGCAGCTTCTGGGAGAGAATTGAACTCTGCCGGCGTCAACTCCCCAGATTCGCTGAGTGGCCGATTGCGGCGCTCGATCTCGCCGCCAAGCCCAATCCCTTTGAGCAGGGCGACAAGCGCGCCGACCTCTGCATCTACTTGCGATGTTGTAGTCTCTTCGCCGCGGTCCTTCTGGTAGGTGACGACATGGCCAGGATGCAACTCTCCAAGAGTGACACCAAAGGTCTCAGCCCAATGCTTCAGATGCTGACTTCGCGGGTCTGACCAGAGGGCGGCAGCTTCCCGGATGGTCATTGTGCCAACAATCTTGTCGTCTGTCATCTGAACAGGTCCATAATCTTGAGTTGTGTTGCGGCCCGTTTGAAACGCCGCTGAACTGCGGCTAGTTGTCCCAGCTAGGATACCCCGCGACACTGTTACAGCGTAAGTTGGCGAAAGCTCGAAAGCGCTGCCTTCATCCCGAGCCGCCGATTGTTGCGGTGGGCCGCTCACGCCTTTGACCGAAAGCGACATGTGGCGAAATCAAAAGCGCAGTGAGTTTCAGATCAAGCCCCATGGGAGGGAACAAATGTTCAAAGACACGGTTCAGTGGACCATCGCCCGCCAGCGACCATCGAAGCAAAGCGGGTCGCAAGGACAAATCGCGTTGCATCTGATGATTTCCAGAAAGACGTTGCAGAAGATGCTGAACTTGGTATCACCACCAGGCAACCGAACGCAACCGGCTCGGGCGCTCCCTCTGGGACCCTGGATTTCAACGATCGATCGCATCATCAAGGAGAACGAAATGCGCGCAAAGGGCGCGCAAGTTTCGGCCAGCATGATTTGGCAGTATCTGAGGGAGGAGCGCGGATTCACCGGCAGCTTTTCGACCGTCAACGCTTATGTCCGTCAGGCACGCATTATGGCGGGACTCGATACCGGCCCCGGCCGGCATCTGCTAGCGGAAGAACTGGAGAGGCCCAGAGCCGCACCGCAGATTTCGACACCCAATGTCGGCAAGGTAGTCGCGCCCTCAATTCGTCAAACCAACAAGGATCTAGCGCACCGAACGATCTCGGCCATGGCATCCTTCGGCGACCGTCCTCGGTGGAATGGCAATACAGAGGAAGAAGTAGCGGAATGGATCAGAGGCGTGCTGAGACAAGCCATTTCTGTAGAAGTACTGGCGAAGGAACTGAATAACGTGCCGTTGCGGGAATTGGAGGTTCTGGTATCGGCCGCCACCAAGGAGGGACTTCCGATGCGAAACAAAGCATTGGTTGTCCTCTGCCATCTGCGTGGAATCAGTTGGGCGCCAGCCTGCTCCTTCCTTCAAATCTCTAGTGGAACTTGGTTTCGCTATTGGCGCTTGTTTCAACGAGGCGGCACCAAAAGGCTCTTCGCAAGAACGACGCGGAGCGACAAAAAGTCCGAAATAGACTCGAACAAAAGCGCGGTGTTTTCACTTTTGCACTCGCCGCCCACAGCTTATGGCATCAACCGCACCACTTGGAGAATGGCCGACCTTCGGAAGGTACTCGCCGAGGAAGGACACTCGATGTGCTGTGATGTCATTCACACAATCATCAAAGAGGCTGGCTGGAAGTGGCGGCACGCCCGCGTAGTTCTCACTAGCAACGACCCTGAGTACCGAGCTAAAGTGGATGCCATCAAGAAAACCCTCTCGGAGCTGAAGCCGGATGAGGCGTTTTTCTCGATTGACGAATATGGCCCGTTCGCCATCAAGCAAAAAGGCGGAGTGAAGCAAGTTCCTCCTGGCGAACAGTATGTAGTTCCGCAGTGGCAGAAATCAAAAGGATGGACGATCCTCACTGCCGCTCTTGAATTGTCGAGAAACCAGGTCACCCACTTCTATTCTCGAAAGAAGAATACCGGTGAGATGATCAAGATGGCTAATCTTCTGCGCGATGGGTACCGCACATGCAGCACAATCTATTTGTCATGGGATGCCGCCTCTTGGCATGTGTCGAAGGACTTGGGCGCATATTTGGATGAGATCAATCAGAAGGCCGCGCTGGAAGGCTTCCCAATAGTCAAGACCGCGCCTCTTCCCGCCTGCGCGCAGTTTCTGAATGTGATTGAGTCGGTGTTCAGCGGAATGGCGAGAGCCATCATCCACAACAGCGATTACCAGTCCGTAGAGGCTGCGATGGAGGCCATTGATCGATACTTCAGCCAAAGGAACGAATACTTTGCTACTCACCCCAAGAAAGCAGGACAAAAGATCTGGGGGAAGGAAAGGGTTCCAAGCCTATTTGCAGAGGGCCAGAACTGCAAAGATCCACTGTATCAATATCCAGTTTGATGAATAGGGCGCGTTGTCAAGGGCGCTGTGGCAGATTCTGGCGTTTGGCGCGGTGTTGCTGATAACCCGCTGCGGCCTGGAGCGGGGCAGTGTCCACGCAATAAAGAAGCGCGCCGCTCAATACTCATCCGGTTCGTCCTGCTCTCCGACCCATTCCGCTAGTTTTTGTTGCAACTCCTCTTTGCTGGGCAGATAGAGTTGGTACTCGCGGGCATGAATATTGGCGTCTTCGGGAAGAGTGATCTCGACCAAGGCGGAATTCTTTTTCTTGCAGAGCACGATGCCGATGGTGTGGTTCTCCGCTTCGGTTCTGACGTGGCGGTCAAAGTAGTTGACGTACATCTGCATCTGGCCGAGGTCCTGATGCGTGAGCTTTCCAATCTTGAGGTCGATGAGCACGTAGGATCGCAGCAGACGGTTGTAGAAGACAAGATCGACGAAGAAGTGCTCTTCGTCGAAGGTGAATCGCTTCTGCCGGGACTCAAAGAGAAAGCCCTTCCCCAGTTCGAGCAGGAACTTTTCAATGTGGGTGACGATGGCCGACTCCAGATCGGACTCGGAGTAGCGGGCCTTTTCCTCAATGCCAAGAAACTCCAGAACGTAGGGGTCTTTGAGCAGGTCTTGTGGCTTGGTGACGTGCTGCCCCTTCCGCGCCAAGTCATGAATCGCCTGCTTGTCGCGGCTAAGGGCCAGCCGCTCATAGAGGCCGGCGTCGAATTGGCGTCGGAGTTCGCGCAGAGTCCAACCCTGCTGGGCAGCCTCAATCTCGTAGAAGTTGCGTTCCTCCTCTTTGAGGCCGATCAGGAATACATAGTGCGACCAGCTCAGGGAAAACGGATGGTGCAACGAATCAGCCGGAGAGCTCAATCGGCCAGATAGTGTCTGGCCAATTGGCGAAGATACGGAGTTTCCAGACAATGATTGGGGTAGGGGGAAGGGCTGGAATTGGCCAGACGCTGTCTGGCCAATTTGGGGAACCCGCTCTGGATAGACCATAAAGAACTGACGCATGTACTTGAGATTGCTGATTGAGAAGCCGCTACCGAACTCGCCGGTCAGCCGTGCAGCCAGCTCTCGGACGAGTTCCTTGCCATATTGAGCGCGGTCGGCGCCCTGCTGTTCCTGCTCGAAGATTCGGCGGCCAATCTCGTAGTTCGTATAGACCTGAAGCAGGTTAACGCCGCGGGCGGCGCTCTGACGAGCCGACAGCACCAAGCTGCGGATGGCCTCGTACAACGGAGTGGAATTCCGGCTTGTACTCATTGCAACCTCCGAATTCCCTGCAAGATCTGCGCTCTTGGCATGGAGCCTGGCCACCCGCAGCGAATTCAGTCAATTTTCTTGAACGCCTATCCATTCATAATAGAAGGATTACCTTTCGATTCGCAGGCGCGGGGAGGCAACGAAACAGGGTTTGGAAAGAGTTCTCTGTCCAACATTCGGGTACAGTTTCGGGTACAGACATCAGTTTGGCTTGATTACGGATAATTAAGCTAAGTTGCTGATGGGCAGTCACTTGTGGATATCCGACATTACGCTCGATTTCGCTTATTTATCATAGACTTACGGTATTCTTGAGAGACTCAAAATCCGCCGACCTTCGGGTCATGGGGGTTCGACCCCCCCTCCCGGCACCAATATATAGTATTTAGAATCAACAATTTATATAAAAGAGAAAACAGACGTACTTGAGATGTACTAGAATATCTCATGCTCACGGTCTACCGGCGACACCGCGCAAACTGTAAAAGCACCAAACGGCGGGCGAAGTGTTTCTGTCCGATCTGGGTGCAAGGGATTCTGCGCGGCGAGACCATCAGAAAGTCGCTCGACCTCACGAATTGGGAGGCTGCGAACAAGCTCGTCCGGGACTGGGAAGTGGATGGGATCGCTGTCGTCAAGACGGCGAGCGACGCCGTGGATGGCTTTATTAGCGACCGGGAAGCCATGAAGCTGTCAGACGCCATGATGCGGAAATATCGCAACCTAGGGGCCGAGATTAAGGCGCTCTTCGGTGATAGGCCGTTGCCGTCGATCACGCCCGATGAAATTCGGGCCATGCGCAAGAGTTGGAAGCTCGCGGCGATCACCGCGCAAAAGAGAATGGAGATGGTGCGGAAATTCTTTTCATTCTGCGTGGATGCAGAGTGGATCGAAAAGAGTCCGGCGAAAAAGGTCAAGATGCCGGCGGCGCACTACGACCCGACACTCCCCTTCAGCGATGAGGAAATGGAGAAGATTCTCTGGGCCGCGGAATCGATCCGTGAAGCTCATCCGAAAATCCCGGTTGAAACTCCGAAGAAATTGAGAGCCCTTATCCTGCTCATGCGGTATTCCGGTATCAGGATCTCGGACGCGGTCATGTTCCGCCGGGAATCGTTGAAAGACAATAAGCTGTTCCTCCGGCAGGAAAAAACGAAGCATCCGGTCTGGGTGCCGCTCCCGAAACACGTCGTCCAGGCATTGGCGGAGTGCGACGAAGGGGACGAGCATTTCTTCTACCGTCAGATTGGAAAACCGAAAAGTGCGATCACGGAATGGCAACAGCGGCTCAAGCTCGTGTACACCATGGCCGGGATACCGCATTACGTCAGTAAGGATCTTCTCGTCTCCGTAAGCAATCCAAGTTTTCCTTGCGATCCCTTCGAAACCGTCTGGAAAGAACCAGCGGATGATGAAGCGGGCATACCGGACTCTAGTTTCCTGACTGTTCTGACCCAGACGAGAGATCAGCAGCAATTGCAGTTCCTTCAGGTCATGGCACGCGATTGACTCCTTAACAGCGAAAACGGCTTCGGGGAATATGAGGTCGGATATTGTCCTTTCCGCACCTGTGCCTCTCCTCGGTGACCTCACAGATGGAGGTGGAACCCCTGCAGCACTGGGGCTGTTCGTGTCAAACAAGAAACCTGTGTTTTTTGATTGATCCTCTACCACGTCTTTGTAGCTCCTTGGGGAACCTTCGCGTCTTGAATCTTCTACCATCTCAACTCTCTGGTGTGTCGGTCTCTCGTGTACCGGCGCTTCAGGGGCCTATTGCAACCTGCTGCCCTTGGCGGTTGCTTTACGCTTGCTCGATCCAGGTTGGCGATCTAATTCAGTGGCCTTCTGCTCAAGGTTTTGAAAGAGTTGGGACAAGGACACGCCCAGATTGATCGCGACCTTGAGGATGTTCTGGAAGCTCAGATTACTTTCGCCTCGCTCAATCGTTCCCATGAACGTCCGGTGGACGCCGCATTTGTCCGCAAATGCCTCCTGCGAATAGCCCTGTTCCGTCCGCAACTCTCTGATTCTCTGGCCTAAAGCCTTCAGGAGGAGATTGGGAAGTCTTTCTTCCATACCGGAGAGTGTTGTCGATCTGACCCGTTTACGTCTACACTGTTTACATAGCCTGTATATGCGTAGTATTCTTTATTCAGTGAATGCGCCCTTTTGGCGCGGAAGGGGGGCCTACTGGGTCTCGCATAATAGGGTGACGAAATAGGTCAAAAAAGCAACCCAGCGTGATGCAGAAAGGAAAATGGCAGCTTGGACTGGCGCACTCGAGCCATGCCGCTCGACACGCCGTCTTCGGCCTC
>Ga0224554_1001905_pt1 | contig 11899 bp, 6 predicted proteins | sample 714S22024metaG_FD_180666 | JGI IMG/M metagenome (GOLD analysis project Ga0224554, IMG submission 180666) | Peat soil microbial communities from Stordalen Mire, Sweden - 717 S2 20-24 | ecosystem: Environmental > Terrestrial > Soil > Wetlands > Peat | place: Sweden: Norrbotten County, Stordalen...
TCTGGGCAGCATTTACGAACGGTTCCTGGGCAAAATCATCACCGATGGCGCGCGGGTGGTGGAAAAGCCGGAAGTCCGCAAGGCGGGCGGCGTTTATTACACGCCCGAATACATCGTCCGCTACATCGTCGCCAATACCGTGGGCAAGGCCGTCGAGGGCAAGACGCCCGCCGACATCGCCGGAATGCGCTTTGCCGACATCGCCTGCGGCAGCGGCTCGTTCCTGCTCGAAGTCTTCGATTTGCTGGTGCGCCGCCACGCGAAGTTTTACAACGAAAACCCGGGCAAGGCGAAAAAGGGCGATTGCGTCCCGCGCGACGACGGCCTGCATCTTTCGCTGAAAAAGAAGCAGGAAATCCTGCGGAACAACATTTATGGGGTGGACATTGACCGGCAGGCCGTCGAGGTTGCGCAACTTTCGCTTTACTTGAAATTGCTGGAAGACGAAACCATCGGTTCGGCCGCCGCGTTTCAAAACGAATTTCATTTCACGTTGCTGCCGCCGCTGACCGGCAACATTGTCTGCGGCAATTCGCTCATCGGGACGGACATCTTGGAAACCGGCAACTTCACGCCGGAGGAGGAAAGGAAACTGAGCCCGATGGATTTCGAGCAGCGCTTCCCGCAAATTTTCCGGCGCAGAACTTCCGGCGGCGAACTGCACGACGCGCCCGCGCCGTGGTCCGATTACACCCTGCCCGGCGTGCCGCTGCACGGCGCCTACGCCACAGTCAGCTACAAGAAAAAGAAGGGCGAAAAACCGTTACCGCCTCCGGAAATGGAATACGAAGGCGGTTTTGACGCGATTGTGGGAAATCCGCCGTATGTGAGGATTCAAGGTTTTCCGCAAAACCAGATAGCCTACCTTTCCAAACACTATCGCAGCGTCAAAGGAAACTGCGATCTGTACGTGAGTTTTGTCGAGCGCGGTTACGAGTTGCTCAATTCCGGCGGCAAACTTGGCCAGATTGTACCGAACAAGTTTCTCAAGACCGACTATGGCGAAAATCTGCGCCATCTCATCGCCGCCCACCGGGCGTTGAACGAATTGGTGGATTTTGGCGCGAACCAGGTCTTCGAGGCGACAACCTACACTTGTCTTCTCTTTCTCTCGAAAACATCGGAAGAAAACTTCCGTTATGCCCAATCCGACGCAACGCCGGAGGCCCTTGCCAGACCTGCTTTTGTCACGCAGAGCGCCGCATCGTTGAGCCGTCACGCCTGGCTTTTTGCGGATGAGCGGATAGCCCGGATCATTGAAAAACTTTCGCGCGGCACGAAGCGGCTGTTGGATTTGCCGGCCGCCATGAGCCGCGGCAGCAGCAGTGGCGATGACGATGTTTTCATGGTCCAAGGCGATGCGATGATCGAAAAAGCTTTGCTTCGCATTCCGGTCTTTGCCACGGATTTCAACCGATACACATTCGCTCCCGCAATGAGGTGGTGGATTATCTTTCCGTATGAGCCGAAAGGAGGCGCCTTTCCGCCATTCCCGGAAAATGAACTGAAATCCCGGTTTCCAAAAGCCTGCGCTTATCTCAAATCCAAAAGGGCCGCGCTGCAAAAACGCAAGCAATATGCCAAATGGTTTTTATTCAGTGCGCCGCGCAACCTGCGTTTGCACGATCAGGCGCAAATCGCGGTTCCATTGCTGGCTGATCGCGGTCTTTGCGCGCTGATTCCCAAAAGTATGCGCGGCACTCTCTGTCCGATGGCCAGCGGCGGTTTTACCATTACGCTGTCGCCGGAATGCAAGCTCAAACCCGAGTATGTGCTGGGACTCCTCAATTCACGTTTGTTGTTTTGGAAACTTCAAAACAGCAGTAATATTTTTCGCGGGGGCTGGGTTACTTGCACCAAGCAGTATTTCGGCGAACTGCCAATTGCCGTTCCAGGCAAATCACAACATGACGCCGTTGTGGCAAGGGTGGAACAAATCCTGGAAGCGCGGCGGCAATTGGCCGCCGCCAAGACCGACGGCGACCAGATTTTTTATTCCAACAAATGCGCCGGGCTGGACGGCCAGATTGACGCGCTGGTTTATGAACTTTACGGGCTGTCCAGCGAAGAAATCAAAATCGTGGAGGGCGAAAAGGAAATTTTGGTTGGACAGCCGTTGTCCGAGGCAGGAGGTTAGACTCGCGAAAAATTATGGGACTAACCATTCATTACACGTTGAGCGTGAAGCAAGACCTGCCGGTGGGGGCGATTCACGAAATGGCGCAGCGCACGGCGGATTACGCGCGCAAAATCGGCTGCGCGGAGGTCAGCCCATTGATTTCGGCGGAGGAAAACCCGGACGAAGCGCCGTTGTTTATGCGCGTCGGCAAACCGGCGGAGGGCCGCTACCGCGCCGTCCTGCCGTGGCGCGGCTGGCTGGTGAACGTGTGGCCGGGGGCGGGCTGCGAGACGGCGACGCTGGGCCTCTGCCAGTATCCCAAGTGGATTGAACAGGAAAGCCAAAGTGTGCCGACGAAACTGGACAGCGGCTGGCGGTTTCACAGTTTCTGCAAGACGCAATACGCGGGCGAGCACGGCTGGGACAGTTTTTTGAAGTGCCATTTGCTGGTGATCAGCCTGCTGGATTTCTGGCGGGGCCTGGGCGCGCGGGTGAAAGTCAACGACGAGGGCGGTTACTGGAAAGGGCGCTCCGTGGAAAAACTCCGGAACGAACTTTTGGGATACGACCGGCTCGTGGCGGCGGTGGGCGGAATGTTCAAAGATTCAGACAATGGATTGTCCGTGCAATCGCCAATTTTTGACTATAAAAATTTCGAGCGGCTGGAGCACGAGGGCTGGCAGGAATTCGGCGGGCGGCTCCGGCAGTTGCGAAATTCATCAGGAAGAACGGCATGACCATTGGCCCGCCGCGCCGAACAAAGGCGACAAGGATTTTTACGGCAACAAATGCGCCGCGCTTGACCGCCAGATGGACGCGCTGGTTTATGAACTTTACGGGCTGACAGAGGATGAAATTAAAATTGTGGAAGGAACTGCTCGTGAAAGAAATAATCTCGCGTGGATAATGGAGAGATTCCGTCGGCGGGACGCCGACGGATGCGACGGTGAGAACAACATCGTGCTGGCCCGTTGAGCGGGCTGGGACGGTCGTGGTCCCAAAAAATCCAGCGGCGGTCACAGACCGCCGCTACGTGCAAGAGGCTGGTCACTGACCACTAACCACCAGCCACTATTCCGGGGGGGAGTTATTTTTGGGGCTGGAATTTTAGGGTGCCGGCGGCGACGGTGACTTTGATGGTGTCGCCGGGTTTGAATTCGCCGGCCAGGAGTTTCATGGCCAGGGGGTTGAGGAGTTGTTCCTGGATGGCCCGCTTGAGGGGACGCGCCCCAAATTGCGGATCGTAGCCTTCTTTGGCCAAAAAACGGGCGGCGGCCGCGTCGAGGGTGACGGTGAGTTGTTGCCGGGCCAGACGGTCTTTGAGGGCGCGCAACTGGATTTCCACAATGGCGGCAATTTGTTTTTCGTCAAGGCTGTGGAAGATGATGATGTCGTCCACGCGGTTGAGGAATTCGGGGCGGAAGTATTTTTTCAATTCGGCGCGGACCAGTTCTTCCATGTGGGCGTGTTCGGGGCCGACCGCGCCGGTTTCGGCGGAGAAGAATTGCTGGATGATGGGGGAGCCGATGTTGCTGGTCATGATGATGATCGCATTTTTGAAGTCCACGGTGCGGCCCTGGCCGTCGGTGAGGCGGCCATCATCCAGGACCTGGAGGAGGATGTTGAAGGCGTCGGCGTGGGCCTTTTCGATTTCGTCGAAGAGGATGACGCTGTAAGGGCGGCGGCGGACGGCTTCGCTGAGCTGGCCGCCTTCCTCGTAGCCGACATAGCCGGGCGGCGCGCCGATGAGGCGGGAAACGGCGTGGCGTTCCATGTATTCGCTCATGTCAATGCGGATCATGGCGTTTTCGTCGTCAAAAAGAAATTCGGCGAGGGCGCGGGCGAGTTCGGTTTTGCCGACGCCGGTGGGGCCGAGGAAGATGAAGGAGCCGAGGGGGCGGTTGGGGTCCTGCAAGCCGCTGCGGGCGCGGCGGACGGCGTTGGCCACGGCCTCGATGGCCTCGGTCTGGCCGATGACGCGGCGGCCGAGGCGTTCTTCCATGTGGACGAGTTTTTCGCGTTCGCCTTCGAGGAGGCGGGCGACGGGCACGCCGCTCCAGGCGGCGACGACGCGGGCGATGTCGTCGGGGGTGACTTCCTCGGTGAGGAGGCGCGCGCCCGGGCGGCCGGCGAATTCCTTCTGGGCGGCTTCGAGTTTGCGGCGGAGGTCGGGGATGCGGCCATACTGGATTTGGGAGGCGAGGTTGAGGTCGCCGGCGCGCTGGGCGGCTTCTTGTTGTTGACGGGCTTCCTCCAACTGGGAGTTGAGGATGGAAATGGCGTTGATGGCGGCCTTTTCGTTTTGCCAGGCGGTCTTGAGGGTGGCGGCTTGTTCCTTGAGGTTGGCCAGGTCGCGTTCGATTTTTTTGAGGCGGTCGCGGGAGGCGTCGTCTTTTTCCCTGCGCAAGGCGTTTTGCTCGATTTCGAGCTGGAGGATCTGGCGTTCGAGCTGATCGAGTTCGGCGGGCATGGAATCCTGTTCCATGCGGAGGCGGGAGGCGGCTTCGTCCATCAGGTCCACGGCCTTGTCGGGGAGGAAACGGCCGGTGATATAGCGATGGGAAAGGGTGGCGGCGGCGACGAGGGCGGCATCCTGGATGCGGACGCCGTGGTGAACTTCGTAGCGTTCCTTGAGGCCGCGGAGGATGGCGATGGTTTCCTCGACGCTCGGTTCGGTGATGTAGATGGGCTGGAAGCGGCGTTCGAGGGCGGGGTCTTTTTCGATGTGCTTGCGGTATTCGTCGAGGGTGGTGGCGCCGATGCAGCGGAGTTCGCCGCGGGCGAGGGAGGGCTTGAGCATGTTGGCGGCGTCGGCCGCGCCCTCGGCCGCGCCCGCGCCGACGATGGTGTGCAATTCGTCAATGAAGAGAAGGACGCGGCCCTGGCTGGAGGTGACTTCCTTGAGGAAGGCCTTGAGACGGTCTTCAAATTCGCCGCGAAATTTTGCGCCGGCGATCATGGCGCCGAGGTCGAGGGCGACGAGTTTTTTGTTTTTGAGGGATTCGGGAACGTCGCCGCTGACGATGCGGCGGGCGAGTCCTTCGACAATGGCGGTTTTGCCGGTGCCCGGCTCGCCGATGAGGACGGGGTTGTTCTTGGTGCGGCGGGAGAGGACTTGCATGACGCGGCGGATTTCCTCGTTGCGGCCGACGACGGGATCAATTTTGCCGTCGCGGGCCAGGGCGGTGAGGTCGCGGCCATATTTTTCGAGGGCCTGGAATTTGTCTTCAGGATTCTGGTCGGTGACGCGCTGGTTGCCGCGGAGTTCGGCAAGGGCCTTGAGAAGGGCGTCGCGGGTGAGGCCGGAGCTTTGCAGGATTTTTTTCAGGGCGGATTCGGATTGATCGAGGAGGCCGAGGAGGAGGTGTTCGGCGCTGACGTATTCGTCGTGGAGCTTGGAGGCCTGGGTGGCGGCGGCATCGAGGGATTTTTTCAGGGCGGGGCTGAGGAACAGGTCGGCGGAGGGAGCGCCATGGACCTTGGGTTTGCGGTCAATTTCGCGCTGGACGGCGGCGGCGAGGACCGGGACAGGGATGCCGAGTTTTTGCAGGAGGGGAGGAATCAGGCTGTCGTTTTGCTCGAGCAAGGCGGCGAGGAGGTGGACGGTGTCCACTTCCTGATTGGAGTTGCGCTGGGCGACTTGCTGGGCTTGTTGCAGGGATTCCTGGGCTTTGATGGTAAGGCGATCTGGTGACATGGGTGGTAAAAGAGGTTCAAGGTTTATGGGACATGCAAATAGGCGCGTGGCTTCCGCCGGCGAGACGCCGACGGGTGCGACCGGGACGGTCGCGCTCCCCAAACAGCGGAGCACGGCGCGCAACAAAGAAAGCGTAAATCTTAAATGGAAAACCGCAAGTCCCGGCGTCAAATCACCTCAATCCTGAAAGGATTGTCAGCACTCAGCCCAGGGTTGCGAGGAACGAGCTACCCTGGGTGGATGAACCAAGGAATCATATACCCCGAATGGGGTTGAATCAATCCCACACCTATCGTGGGTCAAGTTCTCGCCAGTGATTGTGGTGGGGTGTGATGCCAGGCAGACCTGTTCTTTGATTCAACTCTTTCAGAGTTGATACCGATTGAATGGCGACTTCCCAGGGTAGCTCGTGCCTCGCAACCCTGGGCTGAATGATCGCAATCCCTTCGGGATTGATTTTGAGCACGGCAAAAATGTCCAAACTCCAGTCAGCGGCGGGACGCCGCTGCCACATTGGAGGGCGCGTGTCCGGCGCAATGAAATTCGCCGCCTTGGACGAGGATTTGGTCCCGCGTCACTTGGGGACGGGTTTGGCGCCGGGGGTGGCCGCGGCGGGGCTGTTGGTGTCGGGGGCGGGAGTGGCCGGGGCGGTGGAGTTGAGTTGCTTGATAAGGGGTTCGGTCAGGTCGTTCTCGCCGCTGGTGTAGAGGACGAGCGGGTTGCCGGTCATGGTCAAGGCGGTGCGGTCCAGGACCAGGGTGTAGCCCTGCTTTTTGGCCATGGCGTTCATGACGCCGAGGATTTCGGTGGTGAGGTCGCTGACGTGGCGGCCCATTTCTTCGCGGCGTTTGGATTCGGTGCCGGCGTAATAATTGGAGATGGATTCGCTGCGAATCTGGAGGTCGAGAAGGAGGTCTTCCGCCTTCTTTTTGTATTTGGCGCGTTCGTCGGCGGAGAGGCTCATGGTGTTGGCGCTGGCCTCGGCTTCCTGCCAATCGCCCTGGCTTTTTTTGCGGGCGTCAATCATGGAGTTGAGTTCCTTGTCGCGCTCGACGAGGTTGTTGGAGATGGCGATGTTGGCCTGGACGGTCTTGTAATAGGACTCGAAGACTTTGCGGAGGTCAATGGTGGCGATTTTGAAGTCGGCGGCGCGGCCAGCCGGGCAAAAGGCCAGAAGGGCGAGGCCGAGAAGGCCGAACGGAATCAATTTTTTCATAAAATGCTTAAAATTCACGCGTATAACCTACACTGATCTGGACGCGGCCGGAAGAGCCGGTGTTGGGGTCGTGGGTGATGGGGATGCCGTAGTCCAGGCGCAGGGGCACGCCCTGAGGCCCGCCGATGGGCAGGACGATGCGCAGGCCGACACCGACGTTGTCGCTATAAAAGTGGACCTGTTGCTGGGTGAGCTTGAAACTGTAAGGGTTGGCGAAGACGTTGCCGATGTCGTAGAACCAGGCGAAGCTGATCATTTTGATGATGGGAATGGTGTATTCGGCGTCGCCGAAGAAATAGGTGTCGCCGCCGAGCGGCTCGCCGTAGCCGTCCTCCGGGCCGACTTGATGGTAGCGATAGCCGCGGAGGGAACCGATGCCGCCGAGGAACCAGCGTTCGAAGATGGGGACATGGTCGGAACTGCCGTAACCATCCACGACGCCGGCGCGGGCGTCGAGTTCGAGGACGTGGCTTGGAGCGAAGCCCTTGAAGTACCAACTGGAACGCATTTCGAGCTTGTAAAAGTCGGTGTCGCCGGGCGGGGTGGCGATCTGGGTGAGGAACTGGCTGTGCTGGCCGCCGTTGGGGTTGCGATAATTATTGCGGGTGTCGTAATCAAGGGCGAAGCCGAACTTGTTTTCCAGATAGCTGCCGTGTTCGTCGTAGATGTTGGTGGAAATGTTTTTGCCGTTGACGCTGTTGGTGTCGCCGCCGCCCGCGAGGGCGGGGGTGTTGGTAAAGGTGTTGGTGTGGTAGCCGGGGTTGATGCTGAGGTGGACGTCCTGGGGCGTGTAGCTGACAGTGCCCCTGAGATGAACGCCCAGTGATTTGGTCAGGCTGACGGTGGCGCCGTCGTAGGTTTCAACGTATTCGCTGTTCAAGCTGTCGTAATCCACCTCGCGGTGGAAGAGGTTGACGCCGAGGATGAGTTTCTTGCCCATGAAATAAGGCTCGGTGAAGGCGATTTCGAAATCCTCGTAAAGGGCGCCCACCTGGGCAATGAGCTGGAGTTTCTGGCCGGCGCCGGTGAAGGTGGGGGGATCGAAAAGGTCGAAGTTTTTAAATTTGACCTCGGCGTAGCCGACGATGCTTTCGACGGAACTGAAGCCGGCGCCGACGGTGGCGGTGCTCATGCTTTCTTCCTGGAGGCCGAAGACGAGGTTCTTGCGGTTGGCAATGTCGGTGTCCTCGGTGGAGACGTCCACCTTGGAGAAGTACTCCATTTGTTCAAGGATGCTCTTGCTGATCTTGACGTTGACCATGTTATAGACTTCGCCGGGATAGACGGCGAGTTCGCGGCGGACGACGCGGTCCTTGGTTTTTTCGTTGCCTTTGATGACGATTTTTTCGATGTAGTACTTGTCGCCTTCCTGGATGTTGATGGCGATGTCCATGGTGCCGTTGGGGATGTTGGGGATGCGGGTGGCGCGGACGACGGTGTTGCCGTTCTGATATTCGGAGAGGTAGCCCTTGGAGCCGTACATGTCGCGAATCGTTTCGACGTCGGCATCGTAGGCGACGGGCTTGAAGATGGCGCCGGGGACGTTGGTCAGGATCATCAGCTTGCTGGCGATCGTTTTTCCTTTGATGAAATCGTTGGTGGAAAAGAGGGTGTTTCCGGTGATGGTGAGGTTGCCGACCTTGTATTGGCGCCCTTCGGAAATGACGATGTGAACGATCATCCGGTTGGGGGCGGTTTTCTCGAATCGTTTGTCGAGGATGGCGAAATCAATATAGCCGTCGTTTTGGTAGTATTCGAGGAGGCGGTCCCCGTCGTCCTCGAACTCGTCCTTTTTCAAGACGCCGGAGCCGGTGAGCCAGGAGAACATCCAATGCCTCCGGGTTTTGAGGACATGGCGCAGTTCCTTCTGGGTTTTGGCGTGGGCGCCGTCGAAGACAACGTCGGTGATCCTGATTTTATCGGTTTCCTTGATCTGGATGGTGACGTTGGCGCGCCCGGCGACTTCATCAATGTCGAAATGGCCGACGGTGACGGTGCTGTCCTGATAGCCGGCTTTTTGGTAGAGGTCCTGCATGTCCTGGGCGTCGTGGAAGAGTTTGACGGGGTCCAGGGGCTGGCCGATTTTGGAGGTGAGCTTTTTCTTGAGTTTTTTGAGGCTGAGCTTCTGGTTGCCGATGATTCTGATGTCGGTGACGATGGGTTTGCCCTGGACCTCGTAGGTGAGGTCAACGCCCTCCGGGACATTGGTTTGGGCGACCTGGACGTTGAAGAAAAAGCCGGTGGCGTAGAGGCTGGCCTCGTCCTGCTCGACGGTGGCGTGGAAGAGATGTTCGCCCACTTTGCTGCGGATGTTGGCGAGGATGAAGGCGTCGCTGACGGCGGGCGGGCCGACGTGCTGGATGGAGATTTTATGGATGATGGGGCCTTGAAGTTGCGCCCGCGCCCCCAGGGGCAGAAGGAGCAGCAGCGCGCCCAGCAGAAGGCGGATGGGTCCGAGGAGGTTCTTCAGGATAGGGTTCATCTAGGAATTACCCGGATTATCTTCAGGCTCGATTTTGGCGGCGCTTTCGAAGCGGGTGTAGTTTTTCAGGAAAGTCAGTTTGACTTCGCCGATGGGGCCGTTGCGTTGTTTTGCGATACAGAGATTCACGGGAATGGCGTCTTGTTCCGCCTCGTTGGCGTCATCTTGTCCTTCTTCGGTTTCTTTTTCTCTATACAATAGTCCCACCAGGTCGGCGTCCTGTTCAATGGCGCCGGATTCGCGCAAATCGGACAGGCGCGGTTTGGCGTCCTTGCCGGCGCGTTTTTCGACATCGCGGTTGAGCTGGCTGAGGACGATTATGGGCACCGCCAGCTCCTTTGCCAAGGCTTTGATGCCTCCAGAGATGTCTGCGATCTCCTGCTGGCGGTTTTCGGCCCTGCGCGAAGTAGAATTGAGCAGTTGCAAGTAGTCAATGACAAATAGTTTGATGTCATGCTGCTGTTTCATGCGCCGGGCCTTGGCGCGGAGTTGGAGGATGGAGAGGGCGGAGGTGTCGTCAATGATCAGAGGAGCGGCGGCCAGCTTGCCGGCGGCGCCGGTCAGCTTGGGAAAATCGCGCTCGGCCAGGAAGCCTTCGCGGATGCTGCGGAGGTTGACGCGGGAGCGGGAGCAGAGCATGCGGAGGACCAGTTGGTCGGCGGTCATTTCCAGGCTGAAGACGCCGGTGGGAATTTTCAATTCCAGGGCGACGTACTCGGCAATGTTCATGGCGAGGGAGGTTTTGCCGACGGAAGGGCGGGCGGCGATGACGATCATTTCGCCGGCGTGCAGGCCGGTGGTCATCTTGTCGAAGTCGGTGAAGCCGGTGCCGATGCCGGTGAGCATGCCCTGGTTTTTGTGGTATTCCTCAATGGTGGAAATGGCTTGATGGACCAGTTCGCGCACGGTGGGGTTAACGCCGGTGACGCGCTCCTCGCAAATACGGAAGATGTCGCGCTCCACTTCATCCAGAAGCGAGTCCACCTGGCCTTCGTGCTCGAAGACCCGCCCGACAATGGAGGTGCAGGTCTGGATCATTTTCCGCAGAAGGTATTTATCCAGGACGATGTCCAGGTAGTAGGCCAGGCCGGCGGCGGAAGGGACGGCGTCAGGCAGGGAGGCCAGGTAGGCCAGGCCGCCCACGGCATCCACCTGCTGGCGGTCTTTCAGCCGTTGATGGAGGGTGATGACATCAATGCCGGTGCGCTCGTCGTACATTTCGACGAGGGTTTGGAAAATGGTCTGGTGGCGGAGGTCGTAAAAGACTTCGGGACCGGGCTTAAGTTTCTCGACGCACTCGCCCAGGCAATCGTTGGGGGAGAGAAGGACGCAGCCCAGCACGCCTTGTTCGGCCTCGATGGAACTGGGCGGAAGGCGGTCAATGGCCGGAATGCCGGCGGTGGCTGAATTGACGGGCTGGCGGCGGCGGGACCGTTGCAAATCGGCCGGCCCGGGTGCTTGTTCAAGAATGGCTTCGCTCATGGGATGACCAGCAATGCCTCAAGGGCGGGCGCGCGTCACGAGAAAGTTGTTAAACTTGTCCACAAGTTATTGCAAGGAGATAGAACCGCTGTTGGTTGGATTGTTGGCCGGTCCCATGATGAAGAAGCCGCCGCCGAAATTGGTGAGGGCGACGGCGTTGGTGTTTTGCAGAAGGGTCCCGTAGCCCTTGATTTTTTGCTTGATGTCGTTGGTGAAGGTGACGGTCAGCAGGCCGGTATTGGTATTGACAGTGGCAGAGGCATTGTTGGTGGAACCGCTGGTTTCGGTGAGGACGAGGTTGGTTCCGTTAAAGGTGACCCCATAGGTCAAAGGCGTCGTCAGCCCGCCGTCGGCGAGAACGAGTTGATTGGCGGTGATGAGGTGGCCGAGGGGGACGGAGTTCGACCACGGTGATATTGGGACGGAGGTGTAATTGTTGGTAAATCCATTGGTGAACAAACCGCTCCCGGTGGCTTTCCGGATCCAGGTCAAATTGCCGGTGGGGACGTAAGGGGTGTTGGAAACCAGGCTGAGCATCCCGAACAACAGGCCGGGCTGGGGAGTTTGGAAGTAGTTCAGATAGATCGGAATCTGGTTATCTTCCCGGATGGGCATCCTGGAAGCAAAAGTGGACCAATCCGGCAGCACACCCGTGAAGCTGACAACCGCGGCGGAAAATTCCCCCCGCAAAATATTGGTGATGAGGGCGTAGCCAAAGCCGGCGGGAGAATGGGTTCCATCAGCGCCGGCGGCGGGAGGAATCAGCAGGGTGTAAGCGCCGGCAAAGTTGCTGGTGTTGGTCAGGCTGGCCACCAGCGCCACCTCGGACATCCACCCGGCCTGGGGCGTTCCATCGGGCAGCACGATGGTGTTGGTTCCATGACGAAGCCGTGGATCGAGCGC
>Ga0224554_1001908_pt1 | contig 11884 bp, 8 predicted proteins | sample 714S22024metaG_FD_180666 | JGI IMG/M metagenome (GOLD analysis project Ga0224554, IMG submission 180666) | Peat soil microbial communities from Stordalen Mire, Sweden - 717 S2 20-24 | ecosystem: Environmental > Terrestrial > Soil > Wetlands > Peat | place: Sweden: Norrbotten County, Stordalen...
CTTCAGCCTGCACGCGGGCCAGGTGACGGTGGCCGACGGAACGGAGATGGCCGCGCGCAAGATTGCCCGCGTGCTGAACAACGATCCGGGGCTTGGGGTGGTTCGCCACGCCGACGCGGGCTATGAGTTGGCGCAGCGAACCGCGCGGGAGAAGGGCATCAAGATGCCGATGGCGGGGAAGTAGCCGTGGCCGACGTTCTTGCCATCGTCAACATTGGGCAGCTTGTGACGCTGGCTGGTCCGGCGCGTCCGCGTGTGGGCTCGGAACTGCGCGAACTGGGCATTATCGAAGATGCCGCGCTGCTTGTGGAAGACGGTCGCATTGCGGCGGCTGGCGCGTACGTGGAGCTTCGTTCGCGCATTCCGGGTGAAGCCAACGTAATCGATGCGGAGGGGCGGTGCGTGACGCCGGGTTTTGTGGATGCGCACACGCACCTGGTCTTTGCGGGCAATCGCGCGGCGGAGTTTGAGCAGCGCATCGACGGAGCCACCTATCAGCAGATTGCCGCGAATGGCGGGGGGATTCTGAGCACCGTGCGGCAGACGCGCGCGGCCAGCGAGGAGGAGTTGCTGGCCACGGCGCGGCGGCATCGCGACTGGATGCTGCGCTGCGGCACGACGACGATCGAAGCCAAATCGGGTTATGGGCTGGAGCGCGCGACGGAACTGCGGATGCTGCGCGTGTTGGCGCGGCTCAATGCGGAGGGACCGGCGCGCATCGTCCCTACGCTGCTGGCCGCGCACACTGTTCCGCCGGAATTTGCCGGGCGGCGCGAGGAGTATGTGCGCTGGATTGCCGAGGAGCTGATTCCCGAGGTTGCCGCCGCAAAGCTGGCCGCCTATTGCGATGTCTTCTGCGACGATAACGCCTTCACGGTGGAAGAGACGCGCACGGTGCTGACCGCGGCCCGTCGCCACGGAATGCGATTGCGCGTTCATGCAGAGCAGTTCAGGCCGGGCACAGGAGCCGCGCTGGCAGCGGAGTTGGGCGCGGCGACGGCCGATCATCTGGAGGCTGCGAAGGATGCAGTTCTGCAAGAATTAAGAGGCGCGTGCGTACAGCCGGTGCTGCTGCCGGGCTCGGTCTTCGCGCTGGGGCGCACGCAATATCCGCCGGCGCGAAAGATGATTGATATGGGGCTTGCCATTGTTCTGGCCACCGACTTCAATCCCGGCTCGTCGCCCATTGCGTCCATGCCGTTCGTTCTTTCGCTGGCGTGTTTGCAGATGCGCCTCAACCCTGCCGAAGCGCTCACTGCCGCGACCCTCAACGCGGCGTGGAGCCTTGGCCTGGGGAACCGCGCAGGGTCACTGGAAGTGGGCAAGGACGCTGATTTTCTGATCCATGAGTTCAACGATTACCGCGAACTTGTGTACTTTATCGCCGCGCCTTTGAGACCACGCATTTTTGTCGCCGGCAAGGAAGTAACGGCGTAAACGCCGATGTCGCATGGGACTTTGTTCAAGCAATTTTTATCACTTTGGGCGGTCTCAGGATCTCTCGATGAGCGCATCGGCCCGGGCTTACACCAGCCAGGATCCTTATCGAAAGGCTGCGGGTTACAGTACAGCGGCCTTTTGATGGCGAAAGCCTCAATGGTATATTTCACCCACTGGCTTGAGTGGAGCATGCATGCGCGGAATGAGCCGAATCCGCCTCCCCGACGGCCGGAACGTGCGTCACTGAGACAAAAGGAGCATTCAATGTTTCGTATTCTGAGCGTTGCTTCATTGATCGGCATACTCGCTATCGCAGGCCTGGCAAGGTCTCAGACGCCGCCGAGGCCGGCTGCGGCGGCACACCCGGCGCGCCCCACTCCCCCCACGCGCGATCCCAATACGCCTGGTTATGTCACGGCCAGAGAGTTGCCCGACGGCGCCAATGCTCCGGCGAATGCAGACGGAAACTTTATTCTTGGCCCCACGCACATTCCCGCGCCGGAACTGTCTCCGCAGCAGGGAGTATTGCAAGGAACAGTGTTCGAGTTCACGATGAATTCGGCTGCCAGCGGAATCTATCCCGGCATCGCGCGCGAGGCCAATACGTTTGGCACGCCCGATCCAACTGATCCCGGCAAGCTGCTGGTGACCACCAGCCACCCCGCTCCCTACACGCGCCGCGTAGCGGTTTACGTTCCCAAACAATATATTCCTGGCACGGCAGCGCCCTTCATTGTCGGGACGGACGGGCCCGACAGAGAGCTATTTACAGTGCTTGACAATCTGATAGCCCAACACAGGCTGCCGGCGATGGTGGCCATCTCCATAAGCAATGGCGGTGGCGACGCACAAGGCAGCGAGCGCGGCCTGGAATATGACACCATGTCCAGCCGCTATGCGGAGTTCGTCGAGGAGGAAGTGCTGCCTTTGGTGGAGGCGCAATCCCACGTGAAACTGACCAAAGATCCTGAAGGCCGGGCGACGATGGGCGGCAGTTCCGGCGGCTCATGCGCGTTGATCATGGCCTGGTACCATCCCGAGCTGTACCACCGGGTTCTTACCTATTCAGGCACATACGTGAACCAGCAATGGCCATATAACGCGGAGACCCCGCACGGCGCCTGGGAGTTTCATGAACACCTGATCCCGAACAGTCCGGCCAAGCCGCTGAGAATCTGGATGGAAGTGGGCGACAGAGACCTCCTGAATCCGAATGTCATGACCGACCAGATGCACGATTGGGTCGTTGCCAACGAGAACATGGCCAAAGTGCTGGCTGCCAAGGGCTATCACTATCAATTCGTTTTTGTTCGCAATGCCGGGCACACGGATCATGCCGTGAAGCAACAAACCTTGCCCGAGGCTCTGGAATATGTATGGGCCGGCTATTCCTTGCCGGGGGCGAAGAATTGATCTGAAGACGGGCTTTCAAGTGGCCAGTTTACGATCCGCCACTTCTGACAGCGAATCAGACGCCGGCTGGGCGGGGATCAGATCGCCAGCCGCCGGACTCTCCAAGCGCAATTCGTGCAGGTCGCTCAGTATGCTGGCTGCCCAGCGATAAATGTTGTGGTCCATGACATGATGGCGCATCCGTTGCATCCTCATGCGGCGCTCGGTACGGTCCATTTCCAGGCCTTGATGGATGGCTTCGGCAACGCCTTCAGGGTCGTAGGGGTTTACGATCAGTGCATCCAACAGCTCGGTGGCCGCGCCCGTGAACTTGCTTAGAACCAGCACGCCGTCTTCATCGTCACGCGCGGCCACATACTCCTTGGCCACCAGGTTCATCCCATCGTGAAGCGAGGTCACCAGGCACACCGCGGCCGCGCGGTACCAGCGATCCACATCCGCGTGGCTGCACTGCCGCTCGATGAGCAGGATTGGTTTCCAGGTGGACGTCTGGTAGCGCTGGTTGATGCGTTCCACAGTCTCCTGCACCTGGCGGCGCAGATTCACATAGCTTGGAATCCGCGAGCGGCTCGGTGCGGCAATCTGCACCATGGTCAGTCGCTCAAGGTAAAAGGGATGCTCATCGAGGAGTTTCTCGACCGCCATTAGCCGTTCCACGATTCCCTTGGTGTAGTCCATGCGGTCCACGCCTACGATCAAGGTTTCACAGCGCAGGCCGAACTCCTTCAGCAGTTCCTCGCGCGAGGGCCGCGGCGTTTTCCGATCTGGCTTGCTGCCATCCAAAGCCACGCTCACCGGATAGGGGTGCACCGTGGTGGTGTGCCCATCCCGGCGCGCGGTCATGTGTTCGCGGTCGGTACGCGACTCCAGTACGCGGTCTACGGTGGAAAGAAAGTTATTGCAGTGCAGCGGGATGTGAAATCCGATCAGGTCCGCGCCCAGCAACCCATCCAGCAGCTTGGCCTGCCAAGGGCAGATGCCGAATGCTTCTGGATTGGGCCAGGGAATGTGCCAGAAGATGGCCACACGCGCATCCGGACGCGACGCCTTGATAAGCCGAGGCACCAGCGTGAAGTGGTAATCCTGCACAAAGACAATGGGGTTGGCGCTGTCCTTCATTTCCTCAAGCAGCGCAGCCGCAAACTTCTCATTGACGCGCTGATAGCACTCCCAGTCCGAAGCGCGAAAGATGGGCCGGGTGTGCGCAATATGGCAGAGCGGCCACAGCCCCTCGTTGGCAAATCCGTCGTAGTAGCCTGCCTCCTCCTCGTTCGATAGCCACACCCGGCGCAGGGTGTAGCGGGGATCGCCGGGCGGCACGCGCAGCCGGTCGTGCTCGTCAACATTCTTAGCATCCTCGCTGCCGCTGCCATGTGCCACCCACACGCCGTCACAGGCCCGCAGCACCGGTTCGAGCGCCGTCACCAGCCCGCTGGGAGGAACCATGCACACGGTCTCTCGCCCCTGAAGCACATGCATATAGGGCTCGCGGTTCGACAACACAAAGATGCGGCTGGAGCCGAATAGCTCCCGAATATGGATGGCCAGCCGCTCGGCGGTCCACTGGTGCTCGCCGGCGTCGCGCAGCCGGGCTTCGGTTTCAGCGGCGGCGCGTGCCACGATCAGGCTCTCGGCCATCGACTCTACTTCGCGGGCCAACGGCGTAAAGAGACTCAGCTCCGCTAAACTTGCGTCCGCAAGATCGTCGGTTTGACCCATGCGCAACCGCCTGAGCCGATCCGCCACCCGCATCATGGGCCGCATCAGAAACCAGCGGACCATCAGCAGCGTCACACCCACGATCAGCAGCACGAAGGCGGCAATCCGCCAGAAGCTCCGCCGCCACACCGCTATACCCTCCGCGCGAATGTAGCGGGCATCCTCCAGAATCACCAGCGCTCCGGTGATGCGCCCGTTGTCATACAGCGGAATCGCCTCCTCCAGCCACTGCTGATCGTCGTTGTGCCCAAAGGAAGCCGAATCGACACCCTGCTGGATGGCCTTGTTCAACGGGCCGTGGGGCAGCTCAGCGAACACCCCGGCAGGACCCGCTTCGGCCGCCAATCCTCCCTGCATGTTATAGACGGCCAAGCCCAACGCATCATCCTGCGAGCGCAGCCGCGCCACTTCTGCCGCAATTGCCGCGGCCTGGCCTCCGGCCACCGTCTTCTGCATCTCCGATTGCAGGCTCGTGCTCAGCCAAGCGGTCCTGCGCTCCAGTTCCTGGCGCAGAACGTGCTTGTGGGCCAATACCTCAAAATAGGTCGAGGCAACCGAGACCAGTGTGATTCCCACAACCAGCGCAAGGATCAACCGGATGCGAAAGAATTGCATGTCACCTCTCCTTGCTCTCTTCTAAACAAACTGCCCCTTGTTTCCTGTGCAATTTGGACCAGCCGCTCTTCCTTTTGGCGAGGCTATCAGAAATGCCGGATGGAATCGCCGGGGTCGGTTGTTGGGGCGGTAGGGGGTGCGACGCCGCGCTCGCCGGTGTGTCCGGCGTGGCTTTCAAGCGAGCGACTGACAAGGTCGCGGGAGCCAAGGCCCACGGCGAGAGCGAGCGTGAGCACGATGCCGCCGAAGAGGATGCCAAAGGCCAGCCCAACGATGTTGCCGCCCATCTGGAGGTGGTCGAGGACCATGGCGGCGGTAAGCACGAGTACCAGCCACTTGATGCCGAGCGACAGGAACCGCGCGTATTGGAGTTGCTCATTGACGGCTCCGATGAGGACCGAACGGGCCAGGAAACGCGCGATGAGAGTGCCGGCGACAAGCAGCAAGGCGGCCCCTACGACGCGAGTAAGGTAGGGCAGAAGCGAGCTAGGCAGCATGGTGGCCGTCGCGTAGGAGGCGTCGAAGGCTGAGACGCCGATGATGAGTCCAAGCAGAACGCAGGCCCAGAATGAGACTCGGGCGATCAGCGCCGTGGGGGAAGTGGATGGCGCCCAGTCGATGTTGCCGCGGCTGCGGGCAAGATGTTCATCAAACCTGGCAGCGGTAAGCCCTCGCCGCAGCAGCGCGGAAAGAGCCATGCCGATCAAGGTAAACACAGCCAGGGCAACAATAAAGGCGAGGATACCGGGCAGGATGGCGATCAGCAGCGAGAGAACGCGGTAGAGCGACTGATGGAGCGCACCGGACATATGGGCCCAGATGGAGGTGTTGTCAGCATACAAGGGCTGCAAGGTCTGATTTGGGCCTGCCTGGAGCATAGTGGCAAGAATGTTTTGCATAGGACTCACTCCTTGAATCGACTCTCTTGCTTCGTACCGGAAACGGGTTTGATTTTGGGGGTACTCATGGATTGAACCGGTCTGGCCATCGCCAGCGCGAGACCAGGTAGGTTTTGTCGGCTTCGAAAGCGGCGGCGACGGCCTCGATATGGCGTTCGGGGTTAATGCCGGAGGCGGTGATGTTGATGTGGCTTGCGACCCATGCCAGGTAAAGCGGGATAAACGCGCCGAGGAGATGGCCGCGGTTGATGGTGCGGAGCCGGTGGGCGATGAGAAAGTCGAAGACAATGCGGGCCCAGAGGTTCTCGGGCATGCGGAATGCCGCAGCGCCGGTTGTGGAGAGTCGCTTGAGTTCGAGCAGCGAGTTCGGCGGCAGAACGAGCGACCAGATTTCCTGAAGGTTGGTGTAGGCGAGCCGAAAGGTCTGGAGCATAGGGGCAATTTCAGCAGCCGCATCAGTGGTGGGCGCCAGCGGCAGGGGCATGGGATTGCGCGCGGGCGGTAACTGGCGAAAACGCTGCCAGAATGCTGCCTTGGCGTCGATATCGGAGAACAAAGATCCGGTGACCAGGGGGAAGATGGTGTTGAGGTCGGGCCCGGCGGGTTGGGGCTGGATGCGCGGGCCAACGTCGAACTGGTCGATGGTGAACCCGGCTACTGTGGCCTCATTGACCGGCCAAAGAGGCGCTTCGCCCTGGTTGATCGCGGTGAAACGATGGGCAACGCCGGCGAGGCGTTCGGCCATGCGAAGCGAGAGGCCGAGATCGGCGGCCAGGGGAAACCGCACGCGAGAGGCGAACAGCGTGCGGGTCAGCGGATAGAGGATGGCGGAGTTGACCAGGCCGGCGTGCGCCGGCAGTTGGTAGCAGGGGACTGCGAGGTCGGTGGGGGTTGTGAGAACAGCGCTGGCGAGGGTGTGGATTGCGGAAGAAGCGAGCGAGCCGGACTCCGCGCCCAGCATGAGGATGGCACGCGCCTTGTTCTTGTCGGCGAGCTGGTACGCGCTGACGAAATCGGCGGCGCTGAGGGTCCAGGAGGGGCTGGCAGCGGGAGCAGCGACAATCCGGAAAGCCGGATAGAAGTCTGCAGGAAGCGCGTCAGGGGAAGCGATGAGCAGACTTTCCGCCGGGAAAGAAGCGGTCAGGTTGGCGAGGACTCGTTCGAGTTGCTCCGGCGCCATGGCGGCGAGCAGGACGAGGAGTTCGGCGGCGGGACGCGCGGAAGGGGTGGTGACGCCGGGAATTGGATCTGCTGTCGCCATGGATATTCAGGAGACCTATGCTAAACCTGCTGGAGGCTTTCTACTGTCTCCAACTGACCAGCCTCCATACGGCCAGACGCATTTACAAGTCAGGATGCAGGCAAGCGGGATGAGGATCATGCCGGCCTCACACTCGGGGGCTGGAGTTCGAGCCAGAGGAAGGAGTACGGCGCGAGGGTGAGAACGTAGGGGGCTTCAGTGATGGTAGGGAAAGGCACATAGCCCAGCATCTCGACGGGCTCGGCGCCGTTGTGGTCGGCTAGGTCGAGGGAGACAGGCTGAGCAAAACGACTGAGGTTGGCCACGCAGAGAACGGTCTCGTGCGAACCGTCGCCACGCTCGAGGTCGCGGAGGTAGGCGAGGATCTTGCGGTTCGCCGGGTTCAAGAAACTGAGGCTTCCACGGCCGAAGACCTGGAAGAGTTTGCGCAAGGCAATCATGTTGCGGGTCCAGTGCAGGAGGCTGGACTGATCGCTGAGTTGGGCTTCCACATTGATGGCCTGGTAGCCGTAGATGGGATCCATGATGATGGGCAGGTAGAGCCGGGCGGGGTCGCACTTTGAGAAACCGGCGTTGCGGTCCGAGTTCCACTGCATGGGGGTCCGAACGCTGTTACGGTCGCCGAGGTAGATGTTGTCGCCCATGCCGATTTCGTCGCCGTAGTAGAGGATGGGTGTGCCCGGAAAGCTGAGCAGGAGCGAGTTCAGCAACTCGATGCGGCGACGGTTGTTGTCGACCAGGGGCGCAAGCCGGCGACGGATGCCGCCGTTGACGCGCATGCGGGGATCGTTCGAGTAGGCGATGTGCATGTAGTCGCGCTCTTCTTTGGTGACCAAAGCAAGCGTGAGTTCGTCGTGATTGCGAAGAAACAGACCCCACTGGCAGTTGTCGGGGATGGCTGGCGTTTGGGCCATGATGTCGGTTATTGGCATGCGATCTTCCTGGCGAAGGGCCATATAGATGCGCGGCATCAGGGGGAAGTGGAAGGCCATGTGGCACTCGTCGCCATCGCCGAAGTAGGGACGGACATCGGCAGGCGACTCATTGGCTTCGGCCAGGATGAGACGGTTGGCGTAGTCCGCATCAATGGCGGCGCGGATTCTTTTGACGACAAGATGAGTTTCGGGCAGGTTTTCGCAGGATGTCCCATCGCGTTCTACCAGGTATGCGATGGCGTCCATGCGCAGCGCATCAACGCCCATGTCGAGCCAGAAGCGCATGGCTTTGAGAACCTCTTCCATCACCGCCGGGTTATCGAAGTTGAGGTCGGGCTGGTTTGAAAAGAAGCGGTGCCAGTAGTAGGCCTTGGCCGTCTCGTCCCATGTCCAATTGGACTTTTCCGTGTCGGTGAAGATGATGCCGGCGTCCTTGTAGAGTTGGTCTGTTTTGGACCAGACGTACATCTCGCGTGCCGGGCTGCCGGGCGGCGCGATGCGGGCGGCCTTGAACCAGGGGTGTTGATCGCTGGTGTGATTGATGACCAGCTCAATCAGGATCTGCATGTTGCGCTGGTGAGCGGCGTCCAGAAACGTCTTGAAATCGTTCAGGGTTCCGTAGGACGGGTTGACGTCGACGTAGTTGGCGATGTCGTAGCCGTCGTCGCGCAAGGGCGAGGGATAGAAAGGCAGGAGCCAGATGCAGGTGACGCCGAGGTTCTGGAGGTAGTCGAGCCGCGAGAGCAGTCCAGGGAAGTCCCCGATGCCGTCGCCGTTCGAGTCGGCGAAAGCTCGGACGTGGAGTTCGTAGATGATTGCGTCTTTGTACCAAAGGGGGTCGGTAGCGCTTGCCAGCTTCTTCACTCTTTACTCCTCCGAGGAGTTTAGATGCGCGTTCTGCTGCAAGTTGCTCGCGGTGCAGTGAAGACGCTTTGCTTCAGAGCTGGCGGCCACGCGGATACGCAACAGCGGTGGAATGCGCTTGTCATCTCAGCCGATACATCCAGTTGAGAGGTGGTTGGCTGTTCTATGAAAACCTTTCAACCAACAAGACGACTTTACAGCATTCTTGACGCGGTTGACTAAGCGGAGGCGGGTGCTGATACTGAAGAGCAACCTCTCGTTAGCTCGGAATACCAAAGAATTCGATCATTCTTGACGCCTCTACCATTGTTTCATCTGAGCAAACCTGACTTTGGCCGCCCTATTTATAGATTCGCACCGACAAACGTTAGGTTCACCTGCGCGTTGATGTGACGGAATTGCGCATCGCGGTCGGGATGATCCGCTCCTTCCTCTGTCTTTCGATTGCTTTGCAAGCTATAGCCCTGATCATGCAGAAGCTGCGCCACTTTCACATGACATACAGGATGTTTCTGTCCAGTGAGTTGCGCGGCTAGATTCCGAGTGCTTTTGCATACCCAGCGCAAGGGAGACTCTGGATCGCCTCGTGTTTCCGGTTCAATCAGGCGCTCCAACGAGGCCAGCAGTTTGGAATCGATCTCGGTAATGCTCTTCGGGCCCGCTCCCGGTCGGCGAATGCGCCCCGGCAGTGCGGTTCCCTCGGCTATCTCGCGAATCCCGTTGGCAATCGCTTTGCGGGAAAACCCGCTGGCACGACGAATCTGCGAAATGCCCCCGTACCCCAACGAAACTGCTTCGCTGGCGGTCATAAGTCGCCGACTCCGTTCGTCAAGCAGCGGCCACACACTGGTGAACTTGCGACGCAACCAGATCTCATCATTACTCATGCCGAAGTAAGCATATCTCCATGCTGACCTCATGTTCCTTCCCAACCCCACCGGCAAATGCCGGTCTACTGCTCAAAAGCGAGACATGGGGCACCCGGCAGGCGCCCTTCTTGCATGATCTTCAAGGCGATACGCTACCGCCAACAGCGATTCGCGCTATGATTTTATGAGGAGTTGGCCCTATGACCACCCGAATCGTTCGCGTAGGAAACACGCTCACTGTCGAGATTCCTGAGGAATTGGTCGCTGAGGCTGCATTGCCGGTCGGCGAGCCAGTGGAGTGGGTTTTAAATGGAAGCGGCAGCATCGCGCTGGTCAAGAAGTCCGAGTCGTCTGCTGCAACCCCTAGAAAAAGGAAGACCTTGGACGAGATTCTGGAAGGCATCCCGGAGGGCGCCCACATGGAAGAAATTGACTGGGATCCTCCTCGCGGGGCTGAATTTTGGTAAACACCTACTGTCCCGATAGCGGCGACCTGGTCTGGTTTGATTTCGATCCACAGGCCGGCCATGAACAAGCTGGCCGCAGACCGGCGTTGGTGCTGTCTTCCAGACTATTCAAACGGAAGGCATTCTTGGCTTTCGTTTGCCCAATTACCAGCAAAATCAAGGGTTACGCATCTGAGGTTCTACTGCCTCCGGAATTGCCCGTGCATGGGGTTGTGCTTTGCTCGCATATGCGCAGTTTGGATTGGCAAGCGCGCAACCCAGAACTGATCGGCAAATCCCCTGACGACGTTCTTCTTGAAGTGCGCGAAATCGTCGCTTCCATCGCCGGTATTGCGCCGTAAGACGAGCCCTCTCAGCGCCCCCAACTCCCGGAACATTTAGAATGGACACTGCCTCAAATTGACTTGCGCCGGCCGACCGGCGAGAAAGCACGTTCACTCATCGCTATGCATCGTTGGTCCAAGCTCTTCATCCCGACTCTTCGCGAGGCCCCGGCAGACGCCGAAGTGGCCAGCCACAAGTTTCTGCTCCGCTCCGGCTACATCCGCCAGTTGGGCGCGGGCCTCTACAGCTATCTTTTTCTCGGCCAGCGCTCGATCAACAAGATCATCGGCATTGTGCGCGAGGAGATGGACAAGATCGGCCAGGAATTCTATCTGCCGGCGCTGCATCCGAAAGATCCGTGGGAGCAGAGCGGCCGCTGGACGGGCATGGGCGACAACATGTTCCGCCTGAAGGACCGCAAGGGCGCGGACCTGTGCCTGGGCATGACGCATGAAGAGATCATGACCACCATTGCCCGCAATGAGCTGCGCAGCTACAAGCAGTTGCCGCAGATCTGGTACCAAATTCAGACCAAGTTCCGCGACGAGCCAAGGCCCAAGTCGGGGTTGTTGCGGGTGCGCCAGTTCACCATGAAGGACAGCTACTCCTTTGACATCGACAAGGCCGGGCTGGACAAGAGCTTTGAGCTGCACGATGCGATTTATCGCACCATTTTTTCGCGCTGCGGGCTGAAGTTTGTGGCCGTCGAGGCCGATTCCGGCTCGATGGGCGGCTCGCAGTCGCAGGAGTTCATGGTCTACACCGACGCGGGCGAGGATTTGATTGCAAGCTGCCCGGTTTGCGGCTATGCGGCCAATACCGAGAAGGCGAATTCGCTGCTGGAGCCGGTTGCGGAGTTGGAGCCGACCGGCGACGGCAAGCCGGAGCTGATCCACACGCCGGGGATGGGCGCGATTGCCGACATTGCCGCTTTTTTGAAGATGGCCGAGTCCTCGGACATCAAATGCGTGGCCTATATGGCCTTGAAGCGCGGAGCAAACGAAAAGGCAGGGGGCAAGCCTGATACATGGCACGGCGTTGCGGCCTTTCTGCGCGGCGACCACCAGGTGAACGAGAC
>Ga0224554_1001910_pt1 | contig 11872 bp, 9 predicted proteins | sample 714S22024metaG_FD_180666 | JGI IMG/M metagenome (GOLD analysis project Ga0224554, IMG submission 180666) | Peat soil microbial communities from Stordalen Mire, Sweden - 717 S2 20-24 | ecosystem: Environmental > Terrestrial > Soil > Wetlands > Peat | place: Sweden: Norrbotten County, Stordalen...
CTTCGAAAATAGCCTCCGGAAAATGCAAATCGATTTCATTTCCTGGCACATTCAGCCGGAAGAAGAAGCGAATCCGGCCCGCATGCGAGAGATCGCAGACTTCTGCCGGCGCAACCGCTGGCACTATCTGTTCAACACAGAAGTCGGAAACTATCGCCGCAACGAGCCGCGCTTTCGTCATCCCGACGGAACGTATCGGTACGACCTCGCAGAGCAAACCCTGCAGCAAGGGAAAGATGATCCATTCTTCATCGGAGTCGTCTACGACGAAGGCGATCTTGTCCAAGCCATGCTGGGCATGCCCGATGGCAAACGCGGATCAGTTGAGCCTTACCTTACTGACACGCGTAAGCTAACGCCCGTGCAGGCTTACTTCGCGGTCTTTGGCGCCGCCGCCAAACTCGAAACGCGCTACAAGGCATACGGCAAGCGCGTAATCTTCGAAATGACGTTTCCTGACAATCCGTTTGCTTTCGCGCGCGCCGGTGCTTTGCTTGCTCCCAAGCTCTTGAAAGAAAACTTCAACGATCTCATGTTCGCCGTCTACCGGGGAGCAGCGCTCGAATACAACTCACGCGAGCTCTGGGCCTGCATCGACCTCTGGTTTCTCGACAAGTTTCCAGCCGCCGGCAAGTATGGGCCGGGCTACCACACTCCCGCTGAGTTACTGAGCGCGCTCCAGTTTGCCTATGCCGCCGGCTTCGACAGCGTATACATCGAACAGGTCAAGGCCCTCGTTGACGAGCGCTTCGAGCTAACCGAGTACGGAAAAAAAGTCGTAGAGTTTCAAAGCTGGCGCAAGGCGCAAGCCATGGGAAACTGGCGCACCGGCAAGATCGACTACGTCGTCAAACGATTTCCCGACGGCTACTGGGGCCAGTCCTTCTCCACCTTCATCCCCGACCACCCCTACGGATCGTGGACAGCCAACCCCTATCATCCCCTCGATGCCCAATGGTTCAAAACCCTGAATGAGTTGTCCCACCACGCCATCCCCACGGATGCCGATACGTGGAATGCGCAGCTTGAACCATTCTTTTCCAAGCGTCCCTATCAAGCCACCGCAGGCCTGCCGCCCATGATCGTCATCGACCCTTTTGCCAGCTTCCCGGTACCCCCCAGCGCGAAAATGATCGACCTATCCCCGAAATAGCCTAGGACCAACCAATGCTGGCACTCGCTCCGGACGAGCTCCCGGACCGCAGGCCCCACGAGCAGAATCCGTCTCTTTTTCGTCGCAATCCGCGGCAAAAAGGAGACGGATTCCCCGGAAGGATCAGTGGCTCTCGTCGAAAATTACTGAATTCAAAAGAGAAATTTGGAGGCGCGGGCCGGGATCGAACCATCCAGCGCATTGATAATAAATAACTTACTGATTCTTCAAAGACCTAGGAGACCTCAATGTCCAGCATGTCCGGGGGCGTAGCACAAATTAGCACAGAATCGTGGCCACTACAGACCGAGTGCGTCTCTTTCCTTCTTGCTTTCCTTGGTCTCTTCGATGGCCAGTTTGAACAGCGAGAGGGCTAGGTCGGGTTCCCGTTTAACCAAGTTTCTGCTCCGCACCGGCCAACGTCCTCCGCTGGGACTGAAGGCATGGACGGAGCGCTACATGATGTGGCTCGCGCAGGTCCGCTATCCGGCACGAGTGGATTTCGCTTAACCCAATCAGCAAAGTTCGCTGTTCGGCAAAACGCTTGCGTGAACCTGATGTGCTCACACCTGGAGAGTTTCAAGCTTTGTTGCGCGAACTTCCCTTGCGTGAGCGTGTGATGGTCATGATTGCAGGCTCTACTGGGCTTCGTAGGTCCGAGTTGTTCGCTCTGAGGTGGAGTGATGTCAACTTCTTCACAATGGAAGTCGCTGTCACTCGCTCATGCGTGCGGAATCACTTCGGGAACACGAACACCGAGGCGAGGCGCAAACCCGTTCCGTTGCACAAGTCGGTCTGTGTCGACTTGCAAGCCGGCGAATGGATCGCATCCGAAGCGTATGACTCGGTTATTGTCAACATGTAAGTGCCGTAACACGAATGCCACGAACGCGAATATGAGCGAGCATGAGGCGAAAATTCGACCAGGCAGAGGACTCCATCTGACTGGAGGTTTTGGCAAGTCAGCCGATATTCTTGGTGCCTGTTTTGGTGCATGTTTTGTTTGGAATTTGATGCTTTTCCATGCAACACAATGCGAAGATTGAATCGCATGTATATAGCTGTAAATAATACGTTTAAGTGACACTATTCCACTCAATGCGACACTATGCAAAATAGGCCAAAATCTGACTACGAATCAGTAGGTCGGGAGTTCGAATCTCTCCGGGCGCACCACTAAACCAAATACAATCTATGATTTACAAAGGGCCTAAAGTTGGCCCTTTGTTGTTGTCTGTAGGCTGTCACGGTGAGTTTCTGGTGGGGTGGCCTGTGGACTCCTCACACAGCATTGTTTATTCAGGAGTGACAGACGACCAGGCGACGACTCGATAGAAGCTCACGCGATGGAAAGGACGGGCGGCTGTTCAGCGTTGTGCCCCGGCAACTGATCGAGCAGGACCACATTGAGCATCGACTTGTGTACCTGGATGCGACCGTTGCCGTTGTAGTCAATGAAGCCGAGTGAGCGAAAGCGATTCATGAAGAAGCTGACACGGGACCGCGTCGTGCCGATCATCTCCGCGAGGGTCTCTTGTGTAATGGGAGGAATGAATCTCTCCCGATCCCCGGGCTCTCCAAACTCCGCCATCAATAGGAGAATCCTCGCCAGCCGCTTTTCGCTGTTGTTGAAAAGCTGATCGACAAGGTCAGCCTGGGTACGCATGCTGCGCTCCAGCAGAAACTTCAGGAACAAGTCAGAGAACGCATGCTCCTGGTGCATGACATGGATCATTTCTTCCCTTGCGATCTTGAGCGCCGTGCATTGGCACAGGGCGGTCGCCGTTGACAGGCGCAGCCCAGGGATTGCCGCCAGCGCCGACTCACCGACAAAGTCGCCTGAGGAGAGAAGCGTGACGGTGGCCTCTTTGCCGGACTGCGAAACCACGGAGAGTTTTACCCTGCCATGCTGAAGATAAAAGACTGAGTCTGCCTGGTCTCCCTGGGTGAAGAAGTTCTCATCCGCCTTCAATTCGACAATTCTTCGACCAAGTCCGGCGTGCGCGAGAAAGACCGCAGGGTCAAATGTAGAGCTGCTCACATTGGTCATCAGCATGGTACCTCCGTCGAGATTGTCCTAAGGTTCCGTCCGCACTATCGTTCGCGCATTCCAACGTCAAAAAACTACCTCAGGGGAAAAGATATTCCGCGCGGCAGAGCCTGAAAAGCAGGCCCTGCCTCGCACCAGGGGAGGCCGCAACTTCCAACGTCAGCCTCCTGCTTAGAGGCCGCTCAAATCAGTGTCTGCCCTATCATTGTCAGGGTTCGGGCGACATGTCTGTCCCGAATTGATCACTTTTGTATTATTCAAAGGGTTACTAGCTGAGGAAATGTTGAAAAACCATTCGCCGCCATTTCAACGCCCGGGCCCAGAAACAACTATGAGCGTCTTGTCCTGCGGGTCAAGGGCAATGGAATGACAACAGTGAAAATCAACTGGACCCTGCAATGAGATGGAGCGAAAGATGAAAGGTCTCTTGCTTTTTGGAGCACTTGCAGCCTCATTCTGCTTTGGGCAACAGCCGCAACAAACAGCACCTCCCCCCGAACAGCAGACGACACAGCCCGCGCCCGATAGCAGTCAAGCCGCGCCTTCCACGGCGCAGCCGGCAACGGATACGGGGCAACCTACACCAAGCGCTGTGATGCCCACGCCAGACACTGGAGAGGCGGCACCCAACGCTGCACAGCCTGCGCCCGATAGCAGTCAAGCCGCGCCTTCCACGGCGCAGCCGGCAACGGATACGGGACAACCTACACCAAGCGCTGTGATGCCCACGCCAGATGCAGGACAGCCGGCGCCCAACCCTGCCCAGCCTGCGCCCGATAGCAGTCGAGCCGCGCCCGACGCTGCACAGCCTGCGGCTGGCGCCGCTCAGCCACCCGCGCCAGAAGTCTCGCTGGTACCTCCCAGCACAACTCCACCGTCGGCTGGCCAGCTCCCGCCCGGGCAAAAGCCCTCCACGGATGGCTTCGGGATCAAGGATCAGACATTCGTCATCGATTTGCTTTCACCATTGAGCACCAAGACTGCAAAGCCAGGCGATACGTTCACTGCCTCGGTGTCCAGTCCTCCTCAATTCGTTGGCGCAATCATCGAGGGGCGCATCAACAATATGAAGAAGCCCAAAAAGGGCGCCGGCAAGGGCAACGCGTCAGTTGAATTTGAGTTCGACACGATGACCTTTCATGGGAAGACCTCAACGATGACGATGCAACTGACTGACATTGCCAACTCAAAAGGAGTGAAGAACGTTGACGATGAAGGCCGCGCCATCGGCAGGACGTCGCAGAAGAAACGAGTAGGCATGGCGTTTGGGGGCGCAGCGCTTGGCGCACTCGCCGGTTATGCCCTGGGAGGCGCAAGCGGAGCCATGATCGGAGCAGGAGTGGGTGCGGTTGCCGGGCTTGCGATCGGAATGACCATGACCACCAGTGGTTCCGATATCGAGTTCAGGCCAGGGTCGAAGTTTACTCTGACCGTTACCGATCCTCCTCAGCCCAAGAAGAAGAAGCTATAGGATTGTTGCAACTGACGACAATAGCGGTTCAGCTGCTGTTGAAGAATTGGCTTGCAACATCCGAATTTCTCGTGGTGCGTTCTTCATCGACTACGTTTGACTTGGGTGTTAGACTACGAATCGGCAGGTCGGGAGTTCCCTGCCGCGGCGGGTCTCCGGGCGCAACCTTCAGCAAAGACGCGAACCCTCGATTGCGGTCTTGTTCTTGATTCATTTTTGAGTTGCAACTTCACCTATCTGACCCCAGGGGTGGCCACCCACTCATCGCGATCAAACTGCGATGAATGAGGCACAGCTTCACTGGTTGTTGGGAGCAAGGCAAACCCGGCACCTGTCGGCGAGTTGCCGGGGACGCAACAAAATCGAAGTTTCCGACCTCCCCGGACGGAATTCCCTCCCCTGGATTGCCGGACAGGTTACGCTTGGACGTTTATCTTGAAGTAGTTGTACCCTTAGTTACTCTTGCAAGCTGCGAAAATGAGGGTATAATTTAGCGAATCTGTCCTCGTGAAAATTACTTCGGTAACGGAGATGTCAATTGACATGGGGACAGCTAACGAATCAGGAATCGTCGCAAAGCGAGGATCGAAGAAGTTGCTTTCCCCCTTGCAGAGCGGCGCTTGCTCCGTAGTGAACATGAACGACAGGGCGCGGACCTCCGCACGCCTATTTCCCAGCAGGCTACACACTATGAAATTCCCAACCTTTGTTTTGTCTCTCGTATTGGTTACCACAGTTTCCCTGGCTTTGAATCCCCGCCAGGGCAACGCCCAGGAGATCAAGGGCATTGACTCGGCGCTTCTTGCGAAGGCCACGGCGGGCGATGCAGCGTCAGAGTTCCTTGTGGGCTACGCGTATGGCTCGGGCAAATCAGTGCCGCTGGACTATGCACAGGCCGCAGTCTGGTTCCGCAAGGCAGCCGAACAAGGCAACGCCGACGGACAAACGGCGCTGGCCGTTCTCTACGACTACGGTCACGGCGTGCCGCAGGATTATACGCAGGCCATTTTCTGGGACCGGAAGGCTGCCGACCAGGGCGATGCGACGGCCAAGTTCAACCTTGGCGTGCTTTACCACTTCGGCCACGGCGTGCCGCAGGACTATGCGCAGGCTGCCGATTGGATCAGGAAAGCCGCGGATCAGGGACTGGCAATTGCGCAGATCAACCTGGCGGGATTCTACGAGAGCGGCCAGGGCGTTCCGCAGGACTATTCACAAGCAGTGAGCTGGTACACGAAGGCTGGCGACCAGGGGAACTTGCAGGCGCAGCTTAACCTGGGCAAGTACTACCTTGAAGGCCACGGCGTGCCAAAGGATTTTGCGCAAGCGGCAGCGTGGTACCACAAGGCAGCCGACCAGGGAAATGCCGACGCGCAGGATCACCTGGGCATTCTTTATGACAACGGCAAGGGCGTGGATCAGGATCCGGCAGCAGCCGCGGACTGGTATCGCAAGGCAGCGGACCAGGGAAATACCGATGCGCAGGTGAACCTTGCGTTTGACTACCGCGAAGGGCACGGCGTGACACAGGATTATGTTCAGGCGGCGAACTGGTACCGCAAGGCAGCGGAGACGGGCAACGTGGCCGCGGAGACCAACCTGGGACTGTTCTACCTGGAAGGCCACGGGGTAGCGCAGGACAACGGGCAGGCTGCCATCTGGCTTAAGAAGGCGGCGGACCAAGGCGATCCGGACGCGGAGTTCAAACTGGCTACGCTGCTGGATCAGGGACACGGGAGCCAGAAGGACTATCTTCAGGCCGCTGCGTTCTACAAGAAGTCGGCTGAACATGGCAATGTGGTTGCGCAGGTGAAGCTCGGGGAGATGTACTCCGAGGGGCATGGGGTTCCGAAGAACTACTCGCTGGCCGCGCAATGGTTCCGCAAGGCTGCCGACCAGGGCAATGCCGAAGCACAGGCCAGCCTTGGGCAGCTTTATGTGGATGGCCATGGAGTTCCTCAGGACCCAGCGGCGGCTGCCTCCTGGTTCAGAAAGGCAGCGGACCAGGGATCTCCGCGCGCGCAATATGATCTTGGGCAGATTTACAAGACCGGGCACAAGGTTCCGCTGGACTACGGACAAGCATATTTCTGGCTGGATCTTGCGGCGGCAAGCAGCTCTGGCCCGACTCAGGAAAAATTTGCGAGGTCGAGGGATGAAGCGGCCGGTAAATTGACACCTGAACAACTGGTCCAGGCGCAGGACCGGGCGAGCAAGTGGTTTGCGACTCATGCGACCCGGCCGTAGAGCCATCCCACGAATAGGTCATTCGCTAAGCTGCTCATTTGCTGTAGATTAGAGAGTATTCATGAGAAATTGGACGAACTTTTCGGTCTTCAACGGGTGAGTTGCGCTTGCTTGGACTCGTCAATTAAGCCAATCTTCTCCTTGATTTCCGGTCAACCTGCGCTAAACTGTTAGTCCCAGCAGAGCGGTCTGCCGGACAGGCCCCTGATTCCCCCAAGTGGTTCATTAAAAGGCGACTGTTATGGAGATACTGCCAGTGATCCCCCAAGTTCCGGAAGCGAACTCTGAAGAGTTGCCCATGAGCCACTCCGTCGGACGGTCAAGCTTCGGTTTGCTTGATGAGGCGGAGGGCAGTTCCCATAAGCTGATCGCCAGCGTTGGTCTCGCCTCGGTGATACTGGCCGGAACATTCTTCATCGTGGTTGGAATCGTGCGGCCAGCTCAGACCAAGGCGTCAGAATCGGCGCAGGCACACAACCCGCAAGTGGCATCGAATGCGACTCCGGCTTCTCCGATCCCCTACCTGAAGACGGTGGATTCGGTGGGACTGGAGGCCCCGGCACCTTTGGCCAAAACGGACGCGACTGAACCAACTGCCGAAGCTGTACCGGTTGCCGCAGCTGTGCCGGCTGCACCGGCTCCGAAGTTGCAGGCGCAGTTGACCATGCCCGCGCAGGCGCCGGGGTCAAAGCCGAGCTCGAAGGCGCATGGAGCTGGAGCGAGCTTGCCGCAAAAGCGGGCGGTCAAGCCGGCCAGGACTGCCGCGGCTGTGAAGCCGCAGCCAGATTCATCGGGCCTGATGACGATCATGCCTGACCCTACGCCGCAGGTTGAGCATCATGCCGCCGCAGCGACGCCGGCCGCGGTTCCGGCGAGCAACAGCGCGGTGAAAAGCGCGCAGATTCCGGCCACAAGGTCACGCAAGCAGGTAGCCTCAGCCAACGTCGGCAGTCGGATCAAGCCGGTCGACATGGGGAAGACGACGACGGGGAAGATTGCTACCGTGGGAATACCAGCCACGGCCGGAACGGGCCTGGTGGGAGCTCACGGCGCTGTGACCTCGACGGGCATTCCGGCAGGTACGGTGGAGCTGACCCAGGCTGAAGCTTCAAAGAAGGTGGCATCGGCCGGGATACCCGCGGCAACTCAGATCGTTTCGACTTCAAAGAGAGCTGTTGCGCCAGCACCAGCCAATATGAATCTGATTTCGAGACGGTCGAGCGGTCCTGCAAAAACTCAGAACTAGGATTTGTGGTGGGCGCTTGCGACGATGCTGCCAGCCGGTGCGGAGTGTGCCTCGGGGGCTAAACAGGCTGCGGAGAGAGGCATGCGTGGCCGTGCGAAGTTAGCAGGGGCTGAAGCCCGACGTTGATTTTGCATCTCTTGCGGCCCGGCTGAAGCCGTGCCCTTGTTACAAAGCACGTCGCCCATGAGTTTTTCCGCAACCTGTTGAAGCCCGCTCTGATATAGGCGTTGATGGCACGACTGAAGTCATACCCTTGTTACAAAGCACGTCGCCCATGAGTTTTTCCGCAACCTGTTGAAGCCCGCTCTGATATAGGCGTTGATGGCACGACTGAAGTCATACCCTGACACTTAATCCGGCTTCGCAGGAGTTTTTCGATTCCTTTGAAGTCGTGCCCTGACACTTATCCTGGCTTCGCTGAAGTATCTTCAGCATGCTCTGGAGCCGCCCCTATTCGAACCTGGATGGTTGCTATCGGCGCTAGTCTTGCGGGCCGTCCGATCCCAGCTGAATGGGGGCTTTGGAGAGGATGCCCACTTTATTGGCAACCGGCGCCACGGGCAATTTGGGAGCAACGGTGAGTTGGGTTGTACCCGGGATGCCTACAATTCCAACCTTGCCATTGCTGCTCATGGCTCCGGTTCCTGCAGTTCCGGGGATGGAAACCGGCGCTACCTTGCCATGAGTTTCAGTCTTCATGGAACCGATCTGGCCTGGGATGGTGGCGGGAGAAACCGTGCGCGTGGAGCCGACTGACGTCCCCGTTCTCATTCCGCTTCCGATGGTGGCCGGCTTGACGACTTTCCTGGGCGCTTTAGGGCTTTTGACTCCAGTAAAGGAAGTGCTGGTGGTGATGGTTGCACTCTTGGCCACGTCGGGCATGATCTTGAGCGACTGCACGGTGGGCACCATGGCCACGTTTGCAGCGGGCTGGGCCGAAGGATCGGGCATCATGAGCGAGAGGCCCGGAGTGGATTGCGGAACCGAAGGTGCGGTGGGCTGGGCGGAATTGAGCGCGCGGGGTGCTGCCGGCCGGGATTGAGTGCGGGGCGGATTCTGATCGGCGAGAGGCGCGGGGGACGCAGCCGGAGCGGGAGCGGGTTCGAGGACGATGGACGGGACGGGTTCAACCCGGGGCTGCTGCACTCTGGGTAGATCGATATTGAGGGCAGCGGCGTTCCTGGCCTGTTTGGGGACCATGACGTTTGTTTGACTGAGGATTGTCATTGCCACAAGGATGGAGATGATGGCGGCGCTTCGTATGACCCATTGGTAACGTTCGTCCGCCTCGGATGAGAAACGAAAGTTCGGGGGATCTGGGGTAAAAAGTGTTGGCATACTCTCGGTCCTCGATCTGCGGAGGCTTCGGCCGGACCATCAGTCCCAGCAACCGGGACCGCTGTATCCCTATCATAGCCCCGAACTCCGAACTACCGTGAGCTCCAAAATGGGCAAATTTGGGCGAAAAAGCAAAATTCTTCCCAGTTCGCCCCGAGCTCCCGTGGCTGCCGGTGGATGCAAACTCCACTTGCTGCCACCCAGGTTACGCAGGTTTAGCAGCCTGCGGCTTGGTGTAACTAGAGTAACCGCTGTGCAAAATTGATCAAGTACCTTTCTTCAGGAGTATCAAGTATTTAAACAAAGGATTTGGGTCTGAGGAGGACGTTGACAGGCCCCCGGGAGGGGCCTGCTGGCGGAGCGGAATCGGGCGGCGAAGTGCCCGGGATGAGTCCTGAATCCCGCGGCAAGGGGCCGGAGGAAAGCCGGGGCAGCCGATTGAGGACTGTCTACTGAGGGAGGCCGGCGGCTTGACACTCGTCGCGGCGAACGTTCACCCACTTCTGATAATTGGCCTGATCGCGGGTCTGGTTGTAAGCCGAAGCGACAAAACCAGCCTGGACACAGCGGTCAGTCCTGGTGCCGGCCTTGACGGCCATGTTGTATTCGGCGATCTGATCGTTGACGACCTGGCTCGAGGGGGTTTGGGACTTGGCGCTGATGAGCGAGGAATTGACCAGCGTCAAGGTTGAGTAGCCGGCGAGCAACAGGCCCACCACGAGGACCATCGATCTGAATTTCATGCAAATCTCCTTGGAGCCTCGGCCCGTGAGGGCGAAAGCATACACACCTAGTGGCAGACGAATCAGGATTCGTTTGAGCCTTGCGAAATGTTGACCCCAGAAAAGGCGTTGACTGCCGACAGACGGCGTCGGCGGGCACGTGAGGATCAAGATATGAGACTGGCGAAAGAGGAACAATCCCACCTCCGTGGGATAGCCAACGGGCCGATTTTTGACGGGCGGCCTGGAGACAAGGAAGGTGGCAAGGGAGGGGCCAATGGCGGCGGGAGATTGATTGGAAACGGTCAAGGAACGGGGCGGAGGGGGGTCTGCTGGTCCAAGCGGCGGTATTCATTCCCCGGTCCCCAAGGGCGAGGGACCGGGGGCACCCGCCTTTTTCTGGTCGCTGCGATTTTCTGACGCCCACTCATCGCGATAAAACTGCGAGGGGCACAAGTCGTAGCCGCTTAAAGCAGGAGGGCGAAGCGCTTGTGCGCTTCGCCCTTGAATTCCCTGCCCTGATCGGAGGCCGGTACGGGGGATGGAGTTCCGTCAATAGAGGCGGAAGTTGACCTCTACGTTGACGTACACCGCGACGGGTGTCTTTCCGTCTTTCATGGCCGGCTTGAACTTGTACTTGCGCACGGCTTCCATGGCTTTCTCGTCGAGACCCATGCCGAGGGTGCGAACGATGTGGACGTTCTGGGGATTTCCCTGCGCATCAACAATGAGGCCGACCAGGCAAACGCCCTGATACTTGGCGCGGCGGGCTTCATCGGAGAATTCCGCCTCTGGTTCGAAGAGAGGCACGGGGGCTGAGACGCGTCCACCGACCTGGGCCAAGCCGCCGCCGGTGTTCCAGCCAGAGCCGGGACCGTAGCCGATGCCGTTGCCGGAGCCGAGACCGCCGCCAGAGCCGTTGCCCATGCCGCCACCGGAACCGGTTCCGTTGGAGAGCACGACGTTGACGCCGGCCTTCATGCCGATGTTCTGCAACTCGGGGTTGTCAGGGAGCTTGATGTCCTTCTGGACGTCGATGGCCGCGGGCATGGCGATTTTGGGCTTGTCGAAGGTTTGCACCATCGGAGGAACGACAGGGTCTTTCTCGATCTTGGGGAGCTTTCCCTTGCTGGCTTCAATGATGCTGCGATCGCCGCCGCCGCCGCCGCCGCCCATCTTGTTGAGGGCCTTGGGTGCGTCGTAGTCGCCCACGTCGATGGTGGTGGCGCTCAAAGGCTTGTTGACGGTGTCAATGATCTTCTTGCCTACGAAGAAGAGCACGATGAGCAGGATGGCGAGGTTGACGGTGGTGGAGATGCCGATGGCGACCGGGTTGGCTTTGACGGCCATGCGGTCGGGAACGGGAATGGGCGTGGAGGTGAGCACGAGCGGCGGAAGCTTCCTGGGAAAGAAGAGATCTTGAATGCTTTCCCACAAGCCTTTCCAGATGGGGTCCCCTTCGAGGGCCTTGCCCGTGAAGGCGGCAATCAAAGCGTCGCTGTCGTGAGCGACCTCGGCAGCCTGCGAATCCGTATCTGCTTGGATGAGAATGTTGTTTGCCATCGTTGCTGGTGGTACTGGTGCCGCGCTGTCCAAGGCTGCTCGCTCGCCAGGGAGCCCGCAGCCATCACGGACCAATGATCCA
>Ga0224554_1001913_pt1 | contig 11861 bp, 22 predicted proteins | sample 714S22024metaG_FD_180666 | JGI IMG/M metagenome (GOLD analysis project Ga0224554, IMG submission 180666) | Peat soil microbial communities from Stordalen Mire, Sweden - 717 S2 20-24 | ecosystem: Environmental > Terrestrial > Soil > Wetlands > Peat | place: Sweden: Norrbotten County, Stordalen...
TTGCCAGGCTGTAGCGGCCGCCACAATCGCTCGTCCAGCCGTTCCAGCTCCGCAGTAAGAAACGCCGTATTGCTCGGAGGCCCAAAGTCCCGCTCCACTTCGGCCATAGAGTGGTACTGCTTCACACGTGACAGCCACCCACCCCGCGGCGCAAAGAAGTAAGTGGGAGCGACTGAAGCGATACTAAGTAGCTTAAGAAACCCACGTCTGTCCATGCAGCGCCTCCAGTTTATCAATCACACGCATACGAAAGACGGCGTCTGTCTCCCACTGTGTTCTTTGTAGTTTGCCGACGTCCGCAAGGTCGTCAAGTAGCTTACCAGTAGCGACCAAGTGCGGTTGGCATCCATAAAACGACGCAGGCACCTTATACGTCTTGCCGTTGAAGTCCACCTGCGACTTCTTCTCTATCCACAGGCTGGTCAACCCGCCTAAACTGTACACACCGTTAGAGAAAGTATAAGGCGGCCCCGACTTTGCCAGTAACCACCCGCCCCGTGGCGCGAAGAAGTAGCGCCGCGCCAGGTCAGGCGCTACGGCCGCAGCCGGCACGACCAGCCCGAGCATCTGCAAAAAATTACGACGGTTCACTCTTCGCCTCCTTAGCCTTCGATACAAAGCAAAATGTCCGGCCCTCATACTCTATCGTGCGGCTACGAAGACCGCTCTTCACCGTGTTCGACCGTTCTATGCCGCCCAACTTCATCAGCAGATCCTGCATATCACGCTGCCACTGGCTCTTGCCGTTCACGCTAGCTGCCTCGGCTTTCTCTTCTTATCGTAGTCTCGATTGTACTGCCGCCTACGCACTTGGCATTCCGAGCACACCTCATTAATCGGCGTGTGGTTCTTACAGTGACGGCGTATTCGCGTCTCCTTCATCCAGGTCCTCCTCTCTCCAAACTACTAGTACCTTTGCCGGGTCGCTCGGGTCAGGGTAAGTAGTTATTATACCTCGGTCGAGGTCCGCGCCGGCTATCCTAAGCGCCGCGTGCGCCCGCTGCGTGCCGCCTTCAGCCAATAGCTCTGTTAGGTCGAGGCGTACCTTCACCTCGGGTGCGGTTACTTCGACGGGCCTGGCAGCGCGGTGCCTGAGAAGTGCGAACTTAGTTGGCTTCATCTGTACTCACCTCCACAGCACGGTGCGTGCCGAAGACCTTCTAGGTCGGTTGCAAAGAAAGTTCCACTGCACAACTCACACCTCCAGCCGGCGACCAGGTTGCGGTGTACAGTGTGCCCAGGCTCATCGGTACAAAGCTCTGGGAACTCGGTGCTCATTCGCGTCGAGGTAAAACCTGGCGGGTTCAGCCACCACGCTTTTCTAAGAAGCACTCTATTATCAGCAAGGTCGGTGCGCGACACATGAAGCACAACGTACTCAGAACGCTCGAATTGATCGTCTGTCATATCAGCCCCTTCGCCTCGTCTTGTTCCTGCGCATAGTCGGCGCGCTCCTGGCAGGTCTGCTCGGCGATAAACGGGCCATGGACCTTACCGAAGCAGTCGTCGTAGTACCAGCTGCCCGCTTTCTGATACGGTACGTACTGCTCGTTCACCGAGAACCTACTTTCCTATTAGCATTGCCGTCGATGTTCACGCTGTGCTCTAGCTCAGCTACCTCATCTAGGTCGCGGCGATATGCATGTAGCGCTACACGCTGCTCGGCGCAAAAGATTGCGACCTTCCACCACTTCCGCTTACTGTGCAGGCAGGCATTGGCGCACTCACGAACCATAACCCACGCACCGGCAAACACGCCACCGCAAAATGCCAGCAAGATCCACGATTCATCTATCATCTTAAAGTCTCCTCAGCGTAACGAGTCTAGAAACGAAGGTCTTACCGCAGCGCCTCCGCAATCTCAAACCTAGCTAGCAGCTCCATAGCCTCCTCAATGCACTGCATCATCGTATCACAGATCAAGATGACAGTCATACGTTTGAAGATCCATCCCCAGCTGTGCTTGTAGACCAGCCGCCAACGATTGTCCTTACAGCGCTTGATGTCGATGCTTACTTTCCACATATCACCCTCGCACAGATTTCTCTGCAGGTCCGCTCACATTGCGCGCAGCCTTGTCGAATGCAAAATTGGGCAGCTCTATAACTGGCGCCTTACTAACCTTCTGTAGACGATGCCAGTCGAACCATTGAGCCAACTCAAGTTTGCCGTCCTTACCCATAGGCGGACGGACTGTGCACTGCACACATCCATATAGGTCGAACGATACTGAGTCACAAACACCAATGAAGCCGGTCACGCTGTCTTTCACCTTAAAGCCGAGTATTTCAAAATACTGATTTACACTTTGCATTGTAGTTTCTCCTTGTGTTAGAATCTCATACTGATTTACACTTTGCATTGTAGTTTCTCCTTGTGTTAGAATCTCATACTGCAACGGCGACAGAACCAGGCCGACCTTTTCTACGCTATTGTTGAGCAGGTACTGCACACCCTCTGGGTGCTGCAGCAATTCAAACACCATTTCCAGGTCGGTCGGTGGGCGGTCATTTGCCATAGTTTCCTCCTTATAGATAGTTTGACACGCAGTCTGCGCAGCACGCAGACTCATTGACGAGTGGCTCCTCCAAGATCGGCCTCATGCTGCTAAGTTCGTTAGCCATAAGGCAAAGCGAATCCCGCCATGATGGCGCGGCCCAATTCCACATCTGCCCGGCCATCATCCAGCCGAGCACGGGCACCTCTACCTTTTGCCTTCGACGGCGCCAGGTGAAGCGCCCGGTACGCTTCTTACGTCCCTTCACTAGCTTCGTAGTTGTGAGCGGCACATATTTGTTTTGAATGATCTCAACACCTCCAAGGGACTGGCCGCCGAGCAGGCTTGGTTCTGCGAGCTTCATACCCGCATTGAGCAAGTACTCCTTCAGCTTCTCGTAGTTCTCGGGTCGCACCAGCAACATGGGGCCGGTCATCACAGGCTCCACTTCATCTGGCTTGTGTCTTCCAGTGTCAGTTCACCGCCCTGAAACGCTACGGTAATCTTGCCAGGTTTTGTCTCACGACTTACAACTTGGCCACTGCCAACTACGGCCATTTCGCCCTCACCTGGCGCGCGACTAAAAGTCTGCAAAGCTGGCAAGGAGATAACCTGCCCGTGGCCGTCTTCCACTTGCGCGCCGATACCAGTCTTACTGTCAAAGTGCTCAAAGTTGAACTTCACTGCGGTAACTCCAATCCAGCCGGCGCCGGCAACGCCCGGCCCGCTATTCCCTGTAGGTCGCCGAACATGCCCGAGGTCGAAGTCAGCACTCGCTCAATCTGCGCGACGCGCTTTGCCCACTGCCGCTGAACTGCTTTCTGCTCTGCAGTCAGGTCCTCTTGCATGGTAGTGTAGCTCTCCACAATAGCTTCTACGCGTCGCTTAAACTGCGGGCCTGTTACGTAGCTATAAACTTCTTCTGATTTCGTGAGCTGGCCCTCTTGCGCCTGCTTAGTCGCGTGGACCCGCAGCAGGCCATCCCGTAACGCTACGGTCAACGCTACAGCTAACCGCGGCTGCACTACCCACACGTTGTCTGTACAGTCGAAACCGTCCACGTCCTTCGGCATCGCCTGCGTGACAAGTACCAGTAGATCGGCCTGCGCCGCGCGCCCGTCCTCCCGCAACTTCGGCAGCCAACCTGGGCTCCAGTTCTTCGTTCGCTTACTCTCAAATAGGATAACACCGCACCGCGCGCCCGATGGCGCTGTGACGAGCATCGTCACGTCCGCTCCGTTGACGCCTTTGCCGACCTCTACGATCGCATCGAACGGGAACTTAGCCCGCAGCTGTTGCTCCAGGTCGAGTTCCTGCACCTCTCCGGCAAGCTGCTGACTAGTGACCTCAGCCCTGTGGGCCAGCTCTTCGATCTTCACCTGTAAGCCGGCGATGGTCTGGTCACGCTCCATCAGCCGCAGCCGCGCGGCCTCGTCGGCCTCGGTGCGGGCCTGCTGCCGTGCGCGGTCTACGCCTTCGGTGATGCCGCGCTCCACGGTCAAGGTCAGTTCACGCTCACGGTCTGCGAGCTCGCGCTCTTTCCTTAGCGCTTCGGCCTGAGCCGCCTGGGCTGCGGTGAGTTTGCGCTGCATGTCCTCTAGGTCTCGGCAAGCTTTTAGGTTAGCCGCGTCGGCCGCAGCCGCGTCGGCTTGTGCGCGCCTTGCATCAGCCATGGCCGTCTCCATCTGCCGCTCAACAATGGTCTGGGCCTGCACCAATGCTGTGTGGCTCAACTCAGCCCGCATACTTTCTAGCGCCGCCGCCTTGTCTACCTCGGCTTGAGCCCTCACCGCCTCGACCATGGGGGCGGCCAGCGCTGCGGTCAGGGGTACGTCGGCCCCGCATTTCGGACACTTCACTACCGGCTCTGCTGTCATCTCAGTTCTCCTTTGTTACATATTTTCCGGGCACGGCCCGCCCGCGCTCTTCTTAAACTTACAGTAACGACACGCGAACCCAGGATGGGCTTGGTACCTCGTGTCGGACATCATAGTTCTGATTCGTGTAGCCCACTCGCGCTTCAATCGCTTAAGGTCCTTCGGTCCGAACATTTCTGTCGCCTCGAAGCCGGTATCAGTGTAGACATGCTGCGCCTCAAGCGGTGATCCTTTCTCAGCGCCAGGGATTTGGTCAAGTGAAATAAGCTGTAACCCACCGAGAGCGTATAGGGACCTTTGCTGCTTGTGTTCGTCGTAGATTCGCCCAGTTTTCCAGTCCACGATCTGGACCAACGGCGGTTCACCTGGCTGCACCGCGTTGACGTCGGTCTTGATTCGAAGCCAGGCATTATCTGCATACCAACTGGTTGGCTCGTACGCCTTGGTGAACGCCCAGTCGCGTTCCACCTGTGCCTTGAGCGCACGGAACTTTACCAGCAGGCCGGCCACACCGGTGAGTTCCTTAATAACCTTCGGCTCTTTCTTGCCAAGTGTCTTAATATAATTCTCCGCCGCCTTGTGCACTAGGTCGCCCTTGATGAAGTGAGGGTTCGGTGGCTCCACGATGCGGATCCGATCCACCTTGTCGAAGCGAACGCTCAGTGGGCATTTGCAATACTGGGTGTAGACACTGTAACTCCAGGATTTTAGTACGGCGTATACTTTTGGGACGATGACATTAGCGATGATGGGCCTCCTTAGAAATTCGTGTCGAAGCAATTTTGTAGTACCGTGGATCAAGCTCAATACCTATGAAGCCGCGCTTCGTGTTTTTACAAGCAATGCCTGTAGTACCTGAACCCATGCACGGGTCGAGTACCGTGTCACCTGCATCGGTGTATGTTCTGCTCAACCACTCCAGCAGCTCGACCGGCTTCTGTGATGGGTGTAGCTTACTTCCACAGTGAATGGAGAACTTCAGTACTGACACAGGAAACCTCTTGCTTGTGTCCTTCGATGTTTGCCTCCAGCCGGCTTTGTCACTCCCCTTAACAATCCCGGTTCCACAGCACGTACTACAGGGTGCTGGCCCTTTTACAGACCCAGTTCCTCTGCATACTAAACACATTGAGCCATTGCCAATGAGGCTGTTGGTACGATTACCCCCTGTTCGCGGCACCGCATATGGGGCGCCGTCGGTCATCTGTGGGTGATACTTAGGCTGCTTCCTGTAGAATACCAAGATGTCCTCATGAGAAGACATCGGACGTTTTCCAGAGAGTAGCGGGTTGCTGCCCTTGCCTTTGTCCCACACCAGTGTATAGCGAAAGTCCTCTGGGTTGCTATTGATGAGTGTCGTCGTGAATGGCTGTGCAGCCGTGAAGATCCATGGCCCTTGCGGGCAGACACCGAGTAGCCCGGTCCACAAGTCTTCCAAGTCAATCTGACAGTCCCAAGAAAGCTTTGTTTTGCCATAGGGCAGGTCTGCGAATGTCATTACTGCGCAGGCTGGACTCAGTTGCGGGAGTATGGTGAGGCAGTCGCCACGGAAGAGCTTCTCTGAAGTTTTTACACTCATACTAATCGCTCCAAGGTTTGAGGGTGCCCCACGTTGAGCCGACTTCACCATTCGATTTCATCTCCATCGGTTTCACATCGATAGATAACATGCACTCCTTTAACACATTCATCTCTTGTCGAGTACCTTTATCTGACATCGGCAAGTTGATGTCAATCTCATCATAAACACTAGTTATGAACCTCTCTCGACGTTTAGGGTGCTCATCGTACCTACAAAGAACTTCCTTCGTAACGTCGGCGCCACTACCTTGGCAAAGATAGTTAGTTAATTTATATTCAAATGTCATATTACGATTAAACTTTTCTACGTACTTCGGCTCTTCCACATAATATAACCGCCCGCCCCAGGTTTTTATAGGCGCCCCTGTCCGACTCAGGTCCTTCAAAGCATTGTCAAGTTCCTTAATACTAGGTATAGCAGCATTTAAAGCTCGTTGCACAAGTTGAGCGATAGGCCGCTCATCCTCAGACAGCTTGAGCAATTCCATGAGACCCGTAATTCCTTGGCCATATAACCTAGCGAACACAACGCCTTTAGCGAGGTCTCGCTCAAAACTGTCTCGTAAGCCAGCCTCGCGTAACTGTCGCTCTATCTCTGCTCTAACTATTTCATGGATGTCGTAGTCCGGATCACTAAGAAAACCATCCATAACGGGGCCTTCCTCAAAAAAACCAAAAAGCCTCAGTTCTTGTTGGTTAAGGTCTCTTCGGCCCCATCGTTTCCCCTTCGAAGGAAGTGCATAGGTTCGGATAAATGGCAACTCTGGAACCTTGAGCCACATTGGATGCACATACCCAAGACCCTTACTCTTTGCCCATTTTTTTGGTAGGTTCAATAGATTGGGCTTACTGCAAATTATACGACCAGAACGTGCTCCCTTGCTGTCCTTGGTGTCGCCTTTCGCCGACCGAACCTGACTCCATGAAGGGTGAATAACGTCGTCAGATCCGGCCAGCTCCAACCACGGCTCCATAAATGTACCGAGGCAGGTTGATAACTGGGACTTATAAGTTAGCACCTGGTACACCTTCTTATCGTTAAACCGGTCAATTGTGAGGTGCTTCTTACCGACACCACGCTGTCCTTTAGGAGTCAGCTTGAAATTTGTAACAATGCCCTTGTCATATAAAGCATCACCAAGTTGTTTATCAGAATTGAGATTGATGTCACCTAACCGTTTCTGCAGCCATGTGTCTGCTTTGACCATACCAGCCTGCAGTAACGGAATATCATGCTCAAGGCTCGCTATGTCTACCCGCATTCCTTGGCGCGCGTTGCGGAGCAAGATCGGCATTAACCGCCGTTCGCGGTCATAGGCCTCACCCATACCTGCATCCACAACCTTAGGCTGTAGCAAATTGAAGAGACCCAGTGTGCGTGTGAGGTCGCCCTTGTGATATGGCTGCACAATCTGATAAGGGCACCGCCATATATAGGCACCTGCCGTCGATGGCTTCTGGTGTGCAGCCGGTATATTGGCAAGAATCCACTCATTCATCCGGTCTTGCTCTTCGGGCTTTACCCCGAGGTAACGTTCTGCGCAGGGCTTCAATGATAAAGACGGTGAGTGTGGGTCCCAGAGAAAAAGCAAGAACATAGTATCGTGATACCGCTCCCATGGTAGCAATGGGATGTCCCAGTGGGTCTCGGCCACGTCTTCATCGAAGCCACCGTTCTGGAAAAGCATTGGATAACGACTGTCATGTGCCTGCTTGTACGCACTACGCGCTTCATTCTCAGTACAGGTATTACCAAATGCCTTAGAACCATCTCCGTGGCCCCAGGCCATTAGCTTGTACTCTCGCTGACCTGGCCACTTCAATGCAAGACTAACTGGCTTTGGAGGGTAATTCGGTCGTGGCTCAATTCCATGAGTTTCAAAATCGCAAACGATGACATCAAGAGCTTTGCCCACCATGCCCTCTTTCCTTTATGATGGCGTACTTTGTCCCGGTACGCTAGCGGTCTCCTTGCTTCTACCGCTTTACGGCTTTCTTGGCGGCGAACTTCTTGCTTTTGCCGGCCGCCGGTTTTTGTGCCTTGCGGTCGATGGGCGCCGAAAATGGCCGCTGCAAGAACTCCTGTACCTTGAGGAACCGCTTCTCGAGCGCCTGCAAAACGTCGTCGTCCTCAATCTTGTCGACCATGCGAAACTCGAGTTTGATCTGTGTCTTGTCGTCGTGAATGCTCCGGATCTCCGTGACAACGGCCCAGGGGGGAAGCCCGTGTTCCTCGAGCAGTCCATCCACATACTCCGCGTAGTAGCGGCGATTGGTGGGGCTGACGCCGGCAGTAGCAAGTTCCGCAGCCGCCGCGCCCTCGGCATCCGACGCATCCGCTGCTGTAAGCAAGGCAAGCCGGATAGTGTTTCCGCACGCTTTGCCGCGGCCCGTGTTGGCAGACCCGAACTCGTTCTTATCGCAGCCTTGGCACTTCTCCGACTGCTTCGATGTAGCCTGCTGGTGTGGCGCCATCTCTGGGTCATCGCTGATGACAGCCAGGGCATAGCAGTCAGGCGGCTGTTTGTCATCTGGGTTATACTGCGTCTTGTAGTACTTGTTGAGGGCACAGCTGCCGAGCACGATACACTCAAATGGGCCCTTGATCGCCGCTCCGCCAACCGTGATGGTGCCGTGGCCGAAGCTGACCGACACGCCGGCCCCAGACCCTACACTCGCTACCTGCTCTTTTGCCTGCTTGGCATACTTCGCAAACTTTTCGTCCCAGCGGGCCAGCGCCGTGCCGGGCTTCTTCACTGCTTTTGCCATTTGTAGTTCTCCTTGTCTCGGTTATGACGACGCAGTGCTCACGTCGTAGTTAGTAGCGGTCTGCCGCCCGCAAGTTGCAATACACGGCTTCCAGTGTCGGGTTTGCTTCCAGTGCCTCAATGGCGGCGTTTACTCGGTTGAGCCGTAATTGCAGCCGTTCACGGCTCGCTTTGAACTGCGCAAGCAATGGCAGTTTCTTTTCTTGTTCACAACTTCCTTCATTTATAGGGTCCGGGTCCATAAGGCTCCTTTTCTACTTACAGTTTGAGAAGTTGCGGCAGTAAGCGTGCCACCGGCCGCAGGACTTGCATTGGTTATAGAATATCTGTCGCAAAAAACTTATCATCTTAGTTTCTGACTCTCTCTTTCCAGTCTAGTCATCCCAGGTAGACCGCCGTCTGAATGTAGTTCGGGTGCTCTGCCTCGTTGAACTCACCGATTGCCTTGACGGCTGCAATAGCCTCTTCCTCCGAGTTGAAGTCCAGCATAGTAACCTGTCCGACGGTAAACGGACAAGCCGAAACCAGGACTCGATGCTCCTGTGGAAACGGCGACGAACTGCGGTGTTCCCGCGTGGTCTGACTCATTTACCTACCTCCAAGCTTTGTGCATGAAACTTTCTTTACGTGGAACTTCCCAACACCAGGCACTTGCTTGCGAGCAGCCCAGCGTTCATTCACCGCTGCTCGATTCAACGCTCGGTTGAGAAGCTCAAAATCCCCTGTCTTCTTTAGGAAGGCATAAAACTTAACGGGGTCCTCAAGATTCGGCACGACGCTTTCAGTAATCTGAACGCGCGCCATCTTACCCTGGACACCGGAGCTCTCGCCCACCATCAGCTTCTGCACAAAATGCTCCTCAAGCAGTTTCACGGCCGGGTCGAGCACATCCGAGAACGGCGCCTGGAGCGTTGCGAGTACCTTACCCGCTTGGCGTAGATCGTACAGCAGGTCGGCCACGGCGCCGATAGGCAGGTCCTCGGGCTTCAGTTTAGGCAGCGACTTTGTCAGGCGTTTGAGGGCCGGCATAAGGGCCTTACCAGCGACGGTGACCTCGGCTATAAGGTCGATCTTCGGGGCGCTAGACATTGGACGCCTGTTCTAGTATGCCCTCTTCAACGGTCATAGATCGAATACCGTGCCTACGCTTCACTTCAGTGAACCCGCCACGCCGTGGCTGCGGATGTAGTTTGTCATAGCAGATAACATCTGGAATCAAAGCAGGCTGGCTCTGTATTGCTTGCGCCGCCTGAGCTTCGAGGAAGAGTCCAGCCGCCTCTCTTAGAGCAGCCGGTCTACGGAACAAGCCCTTCACGCCCCGCCGCGCCCGCAGGATCGCTGTCTGCCGCTCGTCCATATCATCCATGGCGGCCTGCGCCGACTTCCAGGTTTTCAGCTTGCCCTTGGTTGTGCAACGCTTACCGTCTGCGCGCACGCTCCACAACTTGGTTGTGGGATCCTGGGCCAGCAGAAAGTCGATCTTACTCCAGTGGGCTGCGTAACCTTCTTGTCTGCGACTCCATTGCATTATCATGAGTTTGCCTTTTTGAGTTGTATTTTGTAAGACTTTTTAATTATAACCTGCCCGACTACGAGACTACGTGTAAGCAGAGCGAAATCCGAAGAGTCTCCTCACTTTGCAATTTAGTTGTGAACGGTTCTTCGTCAGCTCGTCTCGCGTCCGCCTGATCCGTGGTTTCTTATCTTTACCACGCTGCACGCGACGCGCTCGAATCTTTCCGCCGTCTAGAAGCACATTCAGTTCATCTTGATATGCATCATACTCCTTAACAGTCATTCCATCCAGTGGTGAAGTTCTCATTAACAACCTCCAAACATGCTTTGTACACTAGCTCTGAATGTGTCATCAGATTCCTCCCAACAGTCGTCGAAACGCCAGCTAGGAACGTAGCCTTCTTTGGATTCTAATGAAGTCACACGGATAAATGCGGGCAACTCTATCTCATATACGCCTTACTACCACATGAACGAGTGTATCAACCAACCTAACCCAACGTAAATCGGCGGCTGAAGTACAGTACTCATAATATCTGACTTCCAGTCTACTTTGTGGTCCTTGTAAACACTTCTACTAAAGACCAACGACTTTATCAGCAGCAGTCCAACTATAACCCAAAACGACGCTGTGGTATGGAACGTCGGCTCCCCGAACCAGCCCCATAGCCGCTCAACGGCCCAAGCCTGCCACATCAGTATCGGAAGGGCGAGCAAACTCAGTCCACCGATGATGATCGGCGTAAGAAAGGCATAAGCAATAGCCTCACCTGCAGTGTATTTCTTCGATTCACTCATTAATAGCCTCCAAACTCACCTTGTATCCTAGCTCTGAATGTGTCGTCTGACTACCTCAGAAGCCATAAGCAAACCAACGCTCAAAATAATAGAGAGACTCTGACCGCTGCCTCTCATGACATATCCGCCTTATCTCTGAACCCTAGAAAGCAGGGGATTCTGGGTGCAACTGTTGTCCCGATCTTCTGGTAGCGAAATTTTACGATCTTACCGGGCAGTGTCTTACGCTTCGCCCAGAGCTCCTTACGCCGCGCATCTGTCAAAGTTCCAAGTGCACCGATGCCGATGTTGAACTCCGCACCCTCCATGTGCGACCCGCCGCCGTCCAGCTCCACAAACCGAACGGTAAACCCGCCCAGTGTGTCCTTCCCAACCTTGCCTGCCTTGTGTGCGCTGCGCTTGCTATGACCTAGCGCGTCCGTTGTCTTCTCATTGGTATTCTCCTGCTGCTCGTACGTCGAAAGCACGACCGCCTCAGCGTCTACGAACCGCTTGATGGCGACCAGGCCTCCCTCCCTCAGCGTGCTGCGGCCCTGCTTATAGGCGCCGGACGGATCTCGCACGCAGATACCCTCGTAGCCCTTCTGCAAGCACTTCTGCTCATAGGCCAGCAGTGCCTTCTGGTTGGCGACTAGAATATGAGGCACTAACTCTATATGTGCAGGAGCGTCTTTCAGCAGAACAACCACATTCGCAATACGCATCGCAAAGCCAGTTTCGAAGCCGTCGTACCGGTCAAACACATGGTACACCGCACTCTCGGCCGAAGCTGCGCGCGCCATCACCGCACGCCGGGTGCGGTCGAACACGCCCTCACCGAACGGC
>Ga0224554_1001914_pt1 | contig 11855 bp, 7 predicted proteins | sample 714S22024metaG_FD_180666 | JGI IMG/M metagenome (GOLD analysis project Ga0224554, IMG submission 180666) | Peat soil microbial communities from Stordalen Mire, Sweden - 717 S2 20-24 | ecosystem: Environmental > Terrestrial > Soil > Wetlands > Peat | place: Sweden: Norrbotten County, Stordalen...
TCAATCGTCGCCCAAACCTGCCCCGGCTGCTGCTGCCCCTGTCCTCGACCAACGACAAAAGCAAAGACAACAACAAAAACAACCCCATCGATGTGCACAGGTTGACGGGTCACTCCATATCAGGGAAGTTGCGGTCGACAAGGACTAATGGAAGTTTCTGCCGCTGAATACGCTCGAATACAGCGGGGTTCGTGCTCGATGAGGCAATGATCAGGGCATCTAATCTATGACCGAGAAGCCGGTTGATTTCACGTTCCTCGAGTGCAGGATCCTCATCGGAGGTCGAGATTGTAAGGCAATAGCCTTTCTTCAAGAGTGCGGCTGAAAGAGATTTTGCTATCTGTGCGAAGAAGGGGTGCAGTAGATCAGGAACTATGAGTCCAATAAGGTAGGTCTTCCCTGAAACCAGACCACGAGCGGTGAGATTCGGAGTGTAGTTGAGTTCCTTTATCCGCTCCAGAACTCTTTTCCGCGTCTCTTCCCCGATATCATGATGGTGCCTTATTACCTTCGAAACAGTGACAATGGATACCCCGAGGTCGCGAGCAATGTCTTTCATGGTCGTCTGCATAGGCTAAATATACTAGAAAAAATTGGAGTTCCGGCTAAGCTGAACATTCGACCCAATGGTCGCTTAAGTTACAGGATTTCGCTGCGGAGACCAAGAGGGGACCACTTTGGAGAGGTAGAGATCCCCGGAGTTCCGTATATTCATATAAATTTCCGACTAGCTTAATCGTATGAGTTAGCGATAAAGTATTGACGAGAGCCTGCATCCGGCGGCTATACTTCACGGCGCAGCTGCTTTTCCGGAAAACGAGCACTGAACCGTACAGCGGGCCGTCACTTTGGAAGGCCCACGTCTGAATTGTTTACCCATTGTTACTAGTGTGAATGTGAATCAAAACCCGGAAGGGGCAATACGAATGTTGAAAATATGTAAGCGCTTACATAGTTATTCATGGTGCATTTGTGCTTGGGGGGGCCTGCTCTTCTCGGTAGCCCCTGCGGGTTCGCAGATTACCGGCACCCCCTCTGCAATGCCCCCGATGGGTTGGAACAGTTGGGACTCGTACGGAACCACGGTAAACGAAGCAGCGGTGAAAGCAAATGCAGAATGGATGGCGAAACACCTGAAGGAATTCGGATGGCAGTACGTAGTAGTCGACATGGAATGGTTTGTGACCAACCCTGTTCCGGAGGGGAATGCCAAAGACTCGATCTACAGCTTGGACAAGAACGGAAGATACACGCCAGCGCCGAACCGTTTTCCTTCGGCTAGCAAAGATGGATTTAAACCACTGGCCGACTATGTGCATTCTCTTGGATTGAAATTCGGTATTCACATTCTGCAGGGCATCCCGAAGGAGGCGGTGAATCAGAACAGTCCCATTGAGGGTTCTGCATTCCATGCCGCCGATGTGGCTGACATTTCAGGAACCTGCCGCTGGAACTTCGATAACTACGATGTGAGGAACAATGCGGCGGGTCAGGCGTACTACGACTCGATTGCTAGGCTTTACGCGAGTTGGGGCGTGGATCTTATCAAGGTGGATTGCATCTCATTCGGCCCATACAAAGGCGATGAGATTCGGATGTTGAGTTCGGCGCTCAAGAAGACCGGCCGGCCCATCTTGTTAAGTCTTTCTCCCGGACCGGCTCCACTGGAAAAGCAATTGGAAATGCAGAGGCTTGCCACACAATGGCGCATCTCGAATGACATTTGGGATATTTGGCACAGCACGGTTTTCTATCCGCAGGGGTTGAACGATCAATTTGTAAATGTTGCCGCATGGGCCAGTGATCCACGAAAGGGCCACTACCCCGACGCAGATATGTTGCCGCTTGGCTACCTGGGACCAGCTCCTGGATGGGGAATACCCCGCGAAACACGCCTGACCCATGATGAGCAAAGGACATTTCTAACGCTCTGGGGCATTTTTCGTTCGCCATTGATGATGGGCGGCGACCTGCCTCATAACGATGAGTGGACGACCTCGGTGCTTACCAATCGGGAATTTCTCGAAGTCGATCAGCATTCCCGCGATACGAAAGTAGTAATCAATTCGCAGGATGAGGTGGTGTGGTCCTCCAAGCCGGAAGATGGAAACGGCAACTACCTTGCGATCTTTAATCGCAAAGAAGAGCCGACGATTCTCCACTTTACATGGAGCCAACTGGGGCTTCCGGAAGGTGAATATCAGCTTCGCGATCTGTGGGACCGCAGGGACCTGGGTGCCGCGAAGGAAATCACTGTAACCCTGGCGCCGCACGCAAGTGTTTTGTATCGAGTCCGTCCTGAGTAGAGGGCGCAGGTCGTTGTGGAAATTCAACAGTTTCAAACTCATTCAGCCGCATCCAGATTTGAAGAAGAGGGAATATGTCTGTCTCTTTGACTCGCCGGAATTTCATACGCAGCTTGGCTGCGCTCGTCAGCAGTGTGCCCTTCTTCGGTAACAGGAAAAGCGCAGCACTGGTTGCGGATGCGAAAAGCACTTCGGAGCAAATTAGCGATGTAACCATGTGGTATCGGGAGCCTGCTGACCGATGGACCGACGCATTACCGGTTGGAAACGGACGGTTGGGGGCCATGATCTTCGGTGGCATCGCGTCTGAACGCATTTCACTGAACGAAGACACTCTGTGGTCGGGAGCTCCGCGCGACTGGAATAATTCTGATGCGAAACTTCATCTGAAGTCCGTCCGTGAACAGGTTATCGGCAGGCAAGACTACCATGCCGCCGATCAGGAATGCAGAAAGATGCAGGGCCCTTACAACCAGGCCTATGAGCCGTTGGGCGACTTACTGATCGATTTCGATCACGAAGACAGGGCCGTCGAATATCGGAGATCGCTCGATCTGGATAGCGCCGTAGCTTCGGTGACGTATTCATTAGCAGGGGATAGGGTTATGCGCGAGACATTCAGTTCCGCGCCGGATCAAGTGATCGTCACTCGGATTACCGCCGGTCGTTCTGGATTGCTCAACTGCACTCTCAGATTGAAAAGCATTCTGCAATCCACTTTGGAAGCAAAAGGTAGCAACATTGTTCTCTCCGGAAAGGCTCCGGCAAACTCAGTGCCTAATTATCTTCGCAGCGAAAACCCAGTCACTTACAGCGAGGAACTCGGAAAAGGCATGTACTTCGCAGCCGTTCTTAAGGCAGCAGCCGGAGGCGGGACGGTAGAAGCGCAACAGGATGGCGCTCTCAAGGTGAAAGGCGCAACGGAAATTTCGATCATTATCGGGGCAGCAACCGGTTACACGAAATTCGATGAGGCGCCCACGACTCCGCTGCAGGACGTGATTGCAAAAGCTGACAAAGCCGTCGAAGCTGCCGATGGTGTTCCATATGCGGAACTCAAGCGTCGTCATGTGGCGGAGCATCGCGCAATGTTTCGCCGAGTTCATCTGGACCTTGGAGGACATGAAGCCGAGCTGTTGCCGACCAGCGATAGAGTTGAAGGCTTCGACCAAAAGCCGGATGTCGCATTGTCTGCCCTCTACTTTCACTATGGGCGCTATCTGCTGATCGCCAGCTCGCGTCCGGACACTCAACCCGCCAACCTGCAGGGAATCTGGAATGCAGACCTGAGGCCGCCGTGGAGTTCGAATTGGACTTCGAATATCAATGTCCAGATGAACTACTGGCCGGTCGAGGTCTGCAATCTGTCGGAATGCCATAAGCCGCTGATCGCGATGGTGCGCGATCTGAGTGAAAACGGGCAAAGAACTGCGAAGGTGAACTATGGCATCGAGCAGGGTTGGTGTTCTCACCACAATGTAGACCTATGGCGTCAATCCGCTCCTGTTGGAGAGGGTACCCAATTCGCCGACCCATCATGGGCGAACTTTGCCATGAGCAGTCCCTGGTTTTGTCAGCATCTCTGGGAGCACTACCAGTTCACCGGTGACAAAGACTACCTGAGATCGACTGCTTATCCAACCATGAAAGGCGCTGCAGAGTTCTGCCTCAACTGGCTCACAGATGACGGTAATGGAGGACTCACAACATGTCCTTCAGTGTCTACCGAGAATACATTCCTTGCAGCAGATGGAAAGAGTGCGTCAGTGAGCGCCGGTTGCACGATGGACATTGCGCTTCTCCACGAGATTTTTGACAACTGCACCAAGGCAGGAAAGATTCTCGGTGTAGACAGCGATTTTGCCGCGAGACTGGAGCATGCCCGCAAGCTCCTACCCGATTACAAAGTTGGTAAGTACGAGCAGCTGCAGGAGTGGTCAGTCGACTTCGATGAAAATCAGCCGGGACAGCGTCACATGTCGCACCTCTATCCCGTCTATCCAGGTGGGGAAATTACGCCTAGAACTACGCCTGCCCTGGCAATCGCTGCGCGGAAGTCGCTCGAGAGAAGACTTTCACATGGCGGAGCGTATACAGGCTGGAGCCGCGCCTGGGCCATAGGACTCTGGGCCCGATTGGGAGATGGCGACAAGGCTCTCGAATCGATGAACATGCTTCTGGAGCATAGCACCGGCAGAAATCTCTTCGATCAGCATCCATTCGGTCCGTCGATGACGAGTGCGATGCGAAAAAGCACCGGAGCACAGCCGGCTCCTCCCGCGAAGAAGGAACGTCCGACCACGATCTTCCAGATCGATGGCAATTTTGGTGCCACAGCATCCATTGCGGAGATGCTCCTTCAGAGCCATGAGCAAGAGATCGCAATCCTACCCGCATGGCCGGCGCAGTGGAAGACCGGCTCAGTGCGCGGATTGCGCGCCCGGGGCGGGGTCGAGGTCGATATCGCGTGGAAGGATGGCGCATCAGTTACCGCAACCATTCGCGGGACTCTCACCGGTCAGCGCCGTTTTCGACCACCAGCGAACTACCGTTTCCTGCCATCGACAACCTCCAAGCCCGCGCTCGACGGATCGATTGCACTGGACATTGAGCGCGGTAAAACGTATCGGCTTGAGGCGAAACGCACTTAATCAACAACTCACCCAGGGAGGACTGCTTTGATAAAGATTCTCAGCTGCCTGCGACATGCGGTTGTGCCTTCAATTCTGCTCTGCGGAACCGCATCGATTGCCTTCGGCCAGACAGATGTTTCGGGGTTTTGGAAATACACTGTCCCGGAGCGCGGCGTCAGCTTTCTTGAGTTGAAACAAGTCGGAAACGAGATCTTCGTGGACGGCCGAAACGGCTTCTCGACAAAACCGTTTGGGGAACTCAAGGGCAACAAGCTGCACTTGGAAATTCCTTCGCCGTTTGGATCACCCGATGCGAAGCGATTCACGACCTACGACGCGGTTTTAAACGGAGTGAAGTTTGCGGCGACGCGCAAGGATGCTGATGGCGATTCGACCGAGGGATCGCTTGAGAAAGTGAGCCGGGAGGAGGCGCATCCGGCCCGCCTTCCTTTGCCTGAACTGCGCGAATTGCCCGATAACGGGCTGGTGCGGACACCGCCCATGGGATGGAACAGCTGGAACAAGTTCCACGACAAATTTGACGATGCCACGGTGCGGCAAATGGCTGACGCAATGGTATCGAGCGGAATGAAAGATGCAGGCTATACCTACATCATCGTGGATGAAGGATGGTCGAGCTACAGAAGCAAGGACGGCACGATCACCGGCAATGCGCGCTTTCCGGATATGAAGGCGCTGGCGGATTATGTCCACTCCAAGGGCTTGAAAATCGGTATTTACTCATCGCCTGGACCGCAGGTGTGCGGCGGATACCAGGGCAGCTATGGCCACGAAGAGCAGGACGCGAAGACCTTTGCGGCATGGGGCTACGACTATTTGAAGTATGACTGGTGCAGCGCATTCGGAATCTATCAGCCGACACCGGCTGACTTGGAGGGCGCTTATCAAAAGATGGGTGAAGCACTCGAGAAGACCGGGCGGCCGATAGTTTACAGTCTTTGCGAGTACGGTCTCGGTGACGTGTGGACCTGGGGCGCCAAGTCAGGCGGCAATCTTTGGCGTACTACGTTCGATATCGCAGATAACTGGAAATCAATGGAAAGAATCGGATTTTCGCAATTGGATATCACTTCATATCCTCGGGCCGGGCATTGGAACGATCCTGACATGTTGGAAGTGGGTAACGGAGGAATGAGTGGCGAGGAATATCGAACGCACATGAGCCTCTGGGCGATGCTCCGGGCGCCCTTGGTTGCCGGCAACGATTTGCGCGACATGACTGCGGAGACCAAGTCCATCCTGATGAACCCCGATGTAATTGCCATTGACCAGGATCGATTGGCCAATCCGGTGCAGATACTTTCAGTCGATGGCAAGAGCGAAGTATTGGTGCGGCCGTTGGAGGGAAACGCTGTTGCTGTGGGGCTCTTCAATCGAGGCGATCAACCAGCCGAAATCAGTTTCCGTTGGGACGGTCTTCATCTCGGCGCGAATCTTGGCGGAAGGACCCTGTCGGCGCGTGATCTTTGGAAACACGAAGCGGTTCCGGTGACCGGCGACAACTTTACCGCGACCGTGCCAAAGCATGGCGTCGTACTTTTGCGAGTCCAATCTGGTTCATTTCAGTTTCGCTGAGTATACGCGCTGGTTCACACAGTTCCACGACAACACAAGTCGGTATGGGGAGGAGAACTTTCTGAGATCGTTAGCGAGCCTGCCGGAATTCTTCTGTCGCACGCTTCAAATTCTCCCAGTGGTTCAACGCGTTAACTCCATTGCATTCGAAAAGGACTCGAAGAGAAAAGGGGAAGTATGATTCTGAGACGGCAATTCTTGAAAGGTAGCGCAGCAGCTCTCGTTTATGGTGCAGGGCACAAGGGTATTTCGCAAACGCTTGAATCTGCATCACTGACGCCAATTGAGGAGCAGTCGTCGATAGATCCTTCGAAGAAGGCTCTGCTAGGAAAGAATCGCTCGCAAGTGTCAAAAGCCTTGCCGGGCGCCTCTGATCCCTCATCCCAGACAGTCTCGATGACGAGTTTCGTTGCGCCCGAAAAGCGCATTGCGCCAATGCCGCTTAAAGAGCGAATCCGGCTTGGCGCAGTTCCAAAACGCGGTATGTGCAGCACGATTCCGGCTTCGGATGCGCCCGACGCGCTCATCAGTGGAAACGGAAAGATGTATGTTGAAGTCTTCGGAAACCCGTTTGCTGAACGAATCATTTTTCACCATGAGCGGCTCCTGACGCCTTGGAAGGGCGATCCGATTGAAGCTCCCAACATCGCCAGCGCTCTACCCGAAGTACGTCGCCTGATTCTCGAAGGACAATACAGGAATGCCAATGAGCTTGCTCTTGCAAAAGCTTCTGAAGGGCCGAGCAAGCCGGAGACAGGAAATCTCAGAGAACACGCTGCCTTCAGCCTGCGCATCGATTCGCCGGGAGAGCACGCAGTTTGGGACTACCTGCGGACGATCGATTTTGAAAGCGGCGAAGTTACCGTTCGCTGGAATGATAGTGCAGGCGCTTGGCGGCGATCCATTTTCGTCTCACGTCCAGAAAATGTGGTGGTGCAGTTGCTGACCGCTCCAGAAGGAGCAGAGATTCATGCTTCGATCGAGTTAGATACCTCAGAAGTTCTTGGAGGGCACCGCAGAGCAGGTAATCGAGTAGTTGTCGCCGGCAGGGCCGGAATGCCGGAGCCGTTGAAGGACCCCGGTGCCACGGAGATTCGCTTCGAGCAAAATCTCGATCCGCAACACGTCCTCTTGCAGGGACACTACGTGGTCGATCATGGCAATCCAGGTTATGCCAGTGTAACCAGGGTCATCTGCGATGGTGGTTCGATCCAGGTTGACGGAAAATCGTTGCGCGTAAGTGGTGCTCATTCTCTGACCCTGATTACGAGGATTGATGTTCAGGACGACTTGAATCCTGAAGTTGTGAATGCGCTCAAGGCTGCGGTGGATGCGGCACCAACAAGCTATAGCGAAGCACTTGATCATCATCGCGCTGTCCAGACTAAGGTTATGGATCGCGTTTCAATCAATTTTGGTGGAGATGCTCTCCATGCGATGAGCGGAGAGGAGATGCTTGCCGATCAGAGGATGCGAGAAGGGTACAATGGAGCGTTGCTCTCGAATGTCTTCGACATGGGTCGATATTGGCTCTATCTGCGGTGCGGCGAGTTTCCGCCGATTTGGGGTCACGTCAATATCAACGTGAATCTGCAAATCTCCGGGGCCGTGATGGGCGATCTTCCTGAGTGCATGGATTCGTACACTCATTGGACGGAGGGCCTGCTGTCGGATTCACGAGTGAATGCCCGCAATATATTTGGCGCGAAAGGTGCGTTGTTTCCCATCCACCCCACACAAAGGGGCGGGCAACTCGACCACTTCGCATTCGGTTGGCCCCACGAGTATTGGATTTCTGCCGGCGGCTGGATGTACAGCCCGATGTGGGACTACTTCCTGGCTACAGGAGACAAGGAATACTTGAGCGAACACCTGCTGCCAGGCCTTCAGGAAATCGCGACGTTTTACGAAGACTATCTGACCGAAGTAGATAGTAACGGCAAATACATCTTCGTTCCCTCGTATTCTCCTGAGAATTGGCCCGCGAACACGGATTCGTCACCAACAGTGATTAACGCGGACATGGATATCATGGTTTGCCGGGAAGTGTTCACGCACCTGATCGCAGCCTCCCAGCTGCTGAATGTAAATAGAGGAAAGATTTCTCAATGGAAGGCAATTCTGGCGAAGTTGCCTCCTTACCTGATTGATTCCGATGGTTCGCTGAAGGAATGGTCATGGCCGACACTTGAAGAAGGGAACTCGCTGGATCATCGCCATCTGTCCCATATGTATGGTGTCTGGCCGGGCGATGAAATCACTCCCGACCAGACTCCGGACCTAGCGCGCGCCGCCTGGCTGGCCGCCCGAAAGCGGGCGCAGGGCAACGCGTCCGCACATGGCCTTCTGCATCGCGCCCTGACTGCATGCAGGCTCAACGATGCATACCTGTTGAATTTCGATTTGAAGCAGATTCTCGAACAGGGCTACGTGAACCCAAGCCTGACCACACGACACAATCCCTATTCTTATCCAGCGCCGGATCCGCAGGGAGGATTGCCAACCATCATGATGGAAATGCTCGTGTATTCGCGGCCCGGTGTGATTGGATTGCTGCCTGCCCTTCCGGATGCTTTGAATGACGGCACGGCGAACGGAATAGTGTGCCGTACACAAGCGAAGGTCGACGAACTGAGTTGGAACCTGAAAACGAGTAAGCTGAGGGTGACGATCAACTCAAGGATCGATCAAGTCATCGATCTTGTAGTGCGCCGTGGGATCGAAAACATCGATGCTCCGGAGGGCGTATTGGTGCATAGCCCTGCGCGCGGCGCACAGGAAGTGCAAGTCAAGCTGTTGAAGTCTCATCCTGTCACACTTCACGTAGATTTAGGCAAGGAAGGATCATCTGGTTGGTTGGAAGAGGCGATGCAATAAACTGTGACAAACATTCCCAGGAGTGAGAGGCCGGCATGGCGCGCATCGCCGTCGTATTTTTGTTCTGCCTAACGGTCGTGGGAGCGGGTGCTGGAGCTCAAGCGCAGAGCCAGCAAACTCCAGAGAATGCGTTTGTCAAAAAGTTGAGTACTGCTGCAGATGAAGCTGCACAGGGCGACATTGCCTTGGCGCTGCGTGATTTCAGAGCTGCGATTGCGATTGACCCGAGGCAGTCGGAGGGTTGGTACGCGCTGGGATCGATGCTGGGACAAACCGGTGATTTTCAGGGCGCTGAATCTGCACTCAGGCGGGCCATCGAACTGAAGCCGAACCTGGCGAAGGCTCATTACAGCCTCGCTCTTACGCTCATCGGGAATCCGCAAGGCAAGATGGATTGGGCTGGCGCGATCACCGAATGCCGGGAGGCGCTCAAGTATCGTCCTGAATATCCGCAAGCGCTCAATCTGCTGGGCGCGGGTCTTGCTGCCACGGGGCAGGCAGACGAAGCGATCCAGGTCCTCCAACACGCGATTCAGCTTCTTCCGGATTCGACTGAAGCGCATTTCACCTTAGGGACGGTTCTGGAAAGCAGAGCTCGTCTGGACGAGGCTCTCACGGAATATCAGGCGGCTATTGCGGCCAAAGGCAGCCATCCAGAAGCGACCGCCGCGCTAGGGAATCTACTTTTTCGCATGGGAAAGACCGCTGAGGCAAAAAAACAGCTGAACGAGGCCTTGCGCATCAATCCGGATTTAACTGGCGCACACTATACGTTGGCGCGCATCCTTGCCGGTCTTGGCCAGAAAAGCGAAGCCAAGGTGGAATTCGCAGAAACGAAGGATCTGACGGATCGTCCGGCGAACGGAATTCAATCATCGCAGTTGAGCAATCAAGGCTTGGAACTTGCTGCAAAAGGCGATCTGAACGGCGCCGCAGTCATTTTGCGCAAGGCGATCGTGCTCAAACCCGACTACGGTCTGCCACATTACAACCTTGGCCTCATCCTGGCCGATCTCGGGGACCTTCCTGGAGCCCAGCGAGAACTGGAAAAGGCAATCTCGTTATCGCCAGGCCAATCGAAGCCATGGCTCGAGTATGGGCGCATTCTCAAACTTGCCGGTAACCGGAATCGCGCAGCTGAGAGCATCGCGTGGGCAGCCACTTTGTCGCCTTCGGATACCAGCATTCGATCCGAACTTGCCGCCACGCAAACTGAGGTCTCCTCCACAGAGGACATCCAGCGACAGCCAGACGTGGGCGCGAAATCAGACACTGCACAAGAGCACCTTAAGTTCGCGCTGGAGTTGATGAAGCAAAGCGACTTCCAGGGTGCCGTAGGCGAACTGCTCCGTGCCCTGGCGCTCCAACCCGGAGCTGTTGAGCCGCGACGCAGGCTTGCTGAGGCCTTTGACCAGATCGGGGATGATAGCCATTCCGCGTTGGAATACTACAAGCTCCTGCGATGCGCGCCCGAGGACGTAAACAGCCGAATTGCTTTGGGAAATATTCTGCTATCTCAGGGAAATTTTGAGCAAGCAAAGGAACAGTTCCGCATTGTCCTCCGGGAAGCCCCCGGATCTTCTGAAGCTAAAACAACTCTCGACAAGCTGGAGAATCCATCTTCTAAGCCGTAAGTCCTGCGCGCATTCAACTCCATTAATTGCAGCAGTGTAGCGTCGAATTTTCCGCAGTAGGCGATCAGGTAGCGTTTACCAGTAGGCGATCTTCTCGTGCTTCGAACTTCCCGTACACATATCAAGTGTTCCTGCGCCGCTAACCCGGCCTGCTGGCACCAAGCCGTTTGCTAAATCGATTTTGAGAGTGAAATAAATTTCCTCTTGACAGTAATCATCCTTTCGGATGAGAATCCTTTACGTTAACGGTTAAGTAATCGCATATCCAATCACGCTGATTAACGCGTTTCCCTGTGAGAGGGGAATCGTGAAAACAACAAAAGCAGCAAAGACAGACTGAGAGGCTAAAATGCAGGCTCGCTTAACGAAATACCAAATCGCGAATGGGAAACGTGGGGAAAACGTATTCAGCGCGGTTCCAAGCAAGCGCGGATTCGTTGTTCTGGCAATTGCTTGGGCCGTTGCGATCGCTGGAATGCTTTCGCTCGGCTCCGCTCGTTTGCACGCGCAGATCAACGCTGCAACCCTAAACGGAACCATCACCGATTCAACTGGTGCAGTAGTCGTCGGCGCCACCGTGGATGTAACGAACACGGGTACGGCTGCAATTCGTACAACAACGACCAACGCCATGGGATTCTGGGTTGTTCCCTCGCTCCCACCCGGACCCTACACCGTCACCCTTCGGCGCTAAGGAAGAGTGATCCACTTGTACTCACGAGAAGTGCCCCAGGTCAGGAACAGCATTTGTAGAGGTAGAGGTAGAGATATATAAAGCATCATCCCGCACCGCAGGTGCGGCTGGGTTT
>Ga0224554_1001915_pt1 | contig 11855 bp, 5 predicted proteins | sample 714S22024metaG_FD_180666 | JGI IMG/M metagenome (GOLD analysis project Ga0224554, IMG submission 180666) | Peat soil microbial communities from Stordalen Mire, Sweden - 717 S2 20-24 | ecosystem: Environmental > Terrestrial > Soil > Wetlands > Peat | place: Sweden: Norrbotten County, Stordalen...
TGAGCCACTGAATTCCGTAGTCATGCGAAAGCCTGTCAATGACGGACCGCGCCCATTGACGAACTTCAGGCTTGGAAAAATCAAGCTGGAGCCGGTCGCCGCGCACGATCGGACGGCCATTGTATTTGAGGCACCAATCCGGATGCTGGTGGAAGATGTCTGAATCAACTCCGACGTTTTCGATCTCAACCCAGATGCCGAACTTCATTCCGAGCTGCCGGACATAATTGGCAAGCTCCTGAATTCCATTTGGAAAGGCCACCGTGTCGGGGTGATAGTCGCCAAGCTCCTTGCTCCAGTCAGTTTTGTTGTACCAGCCGGCGTCAAGAACAAAGACCTCAGCGCCCAGCTTTGCGGCCAGTTCAGCACACTTCTTCATTTCCGCAACGGTCATTTTGCCGGGAAACGGATACCAGGAATTGAACTGGACCAGGGGAGGGTTGTTGACGGGATTCTGCGCAAAGACATACTCCCGCTGATAACTGTGCATCTGGTTGGCTGCTTCATCCAGGCCAGCGTCGGAGCTGGTCATCGCGACAACGGGCAAGGAAAAGGAACTTCCGGGATCGAGCGCCAATGCGCCCGCAAAGTCGAATTGCATGCCAAGATTGACGCCGAGATTCCCTTCTGTGTAGAGATGCTCTTCGACGCGAGGGTTGCGCGCGAAGCTCATCTCCCAGTTTCCGGAGTAAGCCAGGTCCGCGAGATAGCGAGTTCCGTTGCTGTGATTGTGAAGGCAGAACCATGGCGCATAGTCATTTGTCGATCGGCCGCTCGATGAGGTGAAGGTCCGAGCACCGGGACCGAGGATCTCGTTTCCGACTTGCCTCTCCTGGCTCCAGCCGCCCCAAAGATATGTCAAGTCATACTCACCCGGAGGCATGCTCAGGCTGAGCGAGGGAAGACGCTGTACGTGCAGAGTCTTCATGGCGGCGCTTTCAAGAACAATCGCCCTCGTGATCACGCCTGTATCTCCCCATGTTGTGTAATTCACCTTAATTCTCAATGGGAGATGACGATGCTCGAAGACCAGGCGCAGTTGATCGACGCCGGGCTTGATTGAGACCGCTTCTTCAGAGACGAGCTTCAATTCAGACGGCGTAATCTCCTGGCCTTCGACCCGGCCATCGATGTCATAGCGTGCGTCCGGGGAATTCAGGGTTGGACCGGCGTCCATCCAGGCGCCATGAGCAATGGGTCCAAAGTACGCGAAGCGGACGGTCTCGTTTTCTTTCTGCAGAATGTATTCCACATTGCCGCTCACCAGGGTCCAGCTATCGTGAGCTTTGCTGAAGGTGACTTCAGACCAGGCCGGGGCCGACAACAGACAGGCGAATAGCATTGAGAAAACCACACGAATCCAGGACACAGTGCCCTCCATCTCAAGTTTGAAGCTCCAACCGTAATTTATTGCTGCACGCGGCGGCAAGATGTTGCGCAAATCAACAACTCAGGCCGTATTCGCCGGGAATGAATCGGGACCTATCAGCCAGGGCTATTTGCTGGGCGATGAACTCCGACTCGCTTTCGGGCAGTTCATCCAGTGAGTCCTGCATCCTGTCGAACCATGCAACTTCAATCGGCTCGATGTGTAGCATTCCTTCGGCGTGCGCATCGCGAAGGATCTCTATTGCCTTGCGGGCCACTGCCACGCCGGCACGATAATGCGAATCGCTCTCCACGATGACGCGCGCCAGCTTAACGCAGGAATCAGGAGACAGGATGAAGGCCTGAGGATCGGTGGCAACGTCGGACTCGATGAGCCAACGCTGAAGCTGCCGAGCCGACTCGCGCCCGTGACTGCTCGCAGTGTTCATCAAGCGACAGTCATATGCGAGCTGCTCCATGTAACAAGTGGGCGCCATCGCGCCAAGCAGCTTGATGTTTTGTACCGACTCATTTGACCATGTGTCGCAACACGCGGCGGCAAGATTGCCCATGGGGCTCAAGTGGGCACAGGCCGCCGACTTCCCTTCCATGGCCATGGGGTAGCCGGTGATGGCCTTGAGGATGGGGTTCTCGTAGCCGCAATCCTTGCCCGGCCCAACGGCGCCACATTCAAAGGCAACCAGGGAGCGCACAGCGGTGATGGCACGAACAACTGCGGCAAAGACTCGCGGAATCATCTTCTGCTCGGCTAGAACCATGGCTGTGTTTCCAAAGCCGCACGCGGTATCGCCCGCGCACTTTACGCCGTGTCTGTCAGCGATCTCCTTGAGCGTTGTCCATAGGAATCGCATGTCGCGGACGCCGAGGATGCAGAGGGAGAACAGGCTTGCCGCAAGATCGCCGTTCATCAGTGCATCGTCGTGCAGTTCCTTTCCGCCGACGGATTCGATGCTGAGCAACTCCGCACCTGCTGCCGCTGAACCTTCAAACAATTCGAGCATTGCATCGAGGTATCGTCCGCGGCGCATGAGGGGCGGTCTTTCGAATTCGCGGTTGTCATTCGGCGTCATGCGAAGGACGCTCTTCAATCCGCTTCGATTCGCTTCCTGCTGCATGCCTTCAAGCAGGACTTTTGCGATCTCCAATCCCCATTCTGGATTCTCTGTGATGGGAGGCAGGGTTTCAAATTCGATGACGACGCCCGGCACATCGAGTTCGGCAGCCCGTCGTAGAGCCCCCTCGATGATCTGCTCGTAGTTGCGGCGCACCTCCGGCATGGTGTCGGCGTCGATTCTCATGGGGGGCAAAGTGAAATTGAGTTCCGGGTAGACGGTGCCTCCACCAATGACCATGCCGCTGCGAGTGGTAACAGGATTTGGTGCGACGCCGAATATGAGGTCCGCAGGGTCTTCAATGGCGAGCGACTTGTATTGCATGAGCCTTCCTTTTCCTGCCCGCTCAGACCGTGGGTTGCAGCAGGGCCATCGCCGCATCGACCGCGGTGCCTGCGTCCTGCGCGTAGCCGTCGGCACCGATCTCCTGCGCAAATTCGCGGGTTATCGGCGCGCCGCCGACGAGAATCTTGACCGTGAGCCCGGCGTCTCGAACCGCCTTGACGGTGTCGCGCATGGCCGGCATGGTTGTAGTGAGGAGGGCTGACAGACCCAACAGTTTGGGTTGGTGCTGCCTGACTGAATCAACGAAGCGGGACGGCGGGACATTGGCGCCGAGGTCCATGACCTCGATGTTTGCGCCCCTCCACATCATTGCGACAAGGTTCTTGCCAATGTCGTGGAGGTCGCCTTCCACAGTGCCGATGATCGCGGTGTGTTCAGGCTTAACCCCGGCGGCGGTGAGCAGAGGCTCGAGTATGCGCAGAGCCTCTTTCATTGCGCGGGCGGCGATGAGCATTTCAGGAACGAAGATTTCGTTCTGCTTGAAACGCTCGCCAACAATCATCATGCCGGGAACGAGATGGTTTTCGAGAATCTCTGAGGCGCTTTCGCCGGAGTCGATGCATTGCTTTACAAGGTCGGGGACCTCTTTGCGGCGACCGTGCACAATGGCCTGCGTGAGTGGATGTTCATGATTCATTACTACTCAACTTTAGGGAGCCAGGCGGCGGGTGTCTTGTGTATTGATGCGATTCTTTGGTGTTTCTGTTCCGCGAAGAACCGAGGCGCAGTGATTTGCCGGGATGGAAACGAGGTGTGAGGGCAGAGTCGCCATAGGCCCATTCGCCGACCGCTTTCAATGCTCTGCAGGCTCTGGACCTTCAATCGGTGCACCCTGTAACAATGCGGACGAGGTGATCTGCTTCCTGGGTGCTCGTAATGCGGCGTCGGCTTGCTCATGCTTTTGCTTTAGATCCTTCAACCTGGCAACCCATTCTGTAGCTTGTGCATTTTCACCGGCTTTCACGTAGGTGCGGGCAAGCAAGTAATATGCTTCTTCGAGATCCGGGTCCATCGCTATAGCTTTATTCAGCTCTCGAATCGCATCCTGATTCTGATTTGCCTTGGCGAGCATCCTGCCCAGGAAGTAGTAGTCCTGACCCACGGCGTCAGGGAGGGCGGCAGCCCGGCTAGCGTAGGTCATTGCTCGAACCGCATCGTTGGCGCGATCAGAGGCAAATGCGGCACTGTGCGCGAAGATTCGACTCTTCGGATTCAGATCTGACGCTTTCGCATAGGCCTCAGCGGCTTTGACTGTGTCGCCCTGCACGGAATAGCAAAACCCCAGCAGGTCGTGGGAGAGGGCCAGCGACGGGTTCTCCGCGATAGCTTTCTCGAAGGTCTTCAGTGCCTGCACAGGTCCAATGACAGTAATTTGCGCGATTCCGAGCAGGAGATCTCGCTCTCCCGCTTCAGGACCTTCAGCATGGACCCGCTGCAGCAACGCCAGAGCGTCAGGCGCATTGTCATGCTGGAGCATGATCCTGCCCAGTGCAATGCCATAGGCGGCGTTGTCGGGTTCCTGCTGCATTGCCTCGCGCAAGTGACCCAGTGCCGCGGGCATTTGACCGGGCACGGCGGATTCAATCAACCCGAGGTGGTAAAGGGCGCGGCCATTCTTCGGATTCTGCCTGATCGCCTGCGCGAATGCGTCCGTTGCCTCTTCAGTTGCTCCGGCATCGGAGTAGGCCATGCCGAGCAAATACGCAGCCTCTCCGGTGGTGTCGGTGGCCTGAGCCGGCTTTAGCAGGTCGATTGCCTTGAAGTCCTCCTGCGCACCGATATACGCGCGTGCGAGCAACATATCTGCGTCACGGCTGGATTCGCCTTGCGTGCGGAGGCCTTCAAGGAGGTCGACGGCCTGGGGATAATCTTCCGCCTCGAGAAGGGCTGTTCCCACCTGCTGGCGCGCCTTGGCTGAATCCATCGCTTTCGCCTGCTCCAGAATCTGCGAAGCTTCAGCAGTATCTCCCGTTGCGAGCATATCGACCAATAAGTGCTGCATGACTCCAACGTCATTCGGGCGTGCCTGATTCGCGGCCTTCAAGTGCTCGACAGCTTCGGCCGTTGCATGTTTCTGTTCGAGCAGAATCGCCAGGTTGTATTCCGGCTCCATGACACCGGGCTGAACTTTCACGACATAGCGCAACTGTTCAATGGCCCGGTCAGCGTCTCCCAGGCGAATAAGGCTGAGGGCGAGATTGTAGTGGGCGGGTAGCTCATCGGGCGCAATACGCAGGGCCGCCTTAAAGTCACGTGTTGCATCTTCGTACTGCTGGAGCTGGTTCTCGGTGATTCCGCGCCATGTGAGCGCGTCGGCAGATTGCGGATTTGCCTTGATCGCTGCAGTGAACTGGATCCTGGCGTCGGCGGGATCATTGCGTTGCAGGAACTGAAGACCGCGCGCAATCTCAGGATTGGCGGGGTCCTCTTTGGCAGCGGCAACAGACTGCATGGCGCGCCCAGGCGCCGCAGGCAAGAGCAGGCTCGCCGCAAGGAATAATGTTGCAGGCCGACGAGGCGACGAAACAAGGCAGGCGCTGAGCATGTGCGTCCATCGAACTGTTTGCATAGGAATTCACTTACGTTGCCTTGCGCAAGGTCGTAAGTATTCCCCCTTCCTGTACGCGGACGAACTGGTCGACCGCGATATGCTGCAATTGATCGACGGTCCCGCTTGGCCATTTGATTTCAAGAAGGTCGATACTCGTCTTTTCGCCAAGACCGAAGTGGATGCGGAGGTCGTTTTGCGAGATGTAGCTGCCTCCGCTTCTGACTTCGCTAATCTGAGAAAGCGAACCGGTAACGCATTTTACGCGCGCGCCGATGGCGCTGCGATTGGACTTTGTACCGACCAGCTTGATGTTGATCCAATGGTTGCTATTTTGGCTTGTCACCTTGAGCAGCGACGCTTTCGCATTCTGATTATTGATCACCACGTCCACGGCGCCGTCGTTGTTGTAATCACCGAATGCGCAACCGCGGCCAGTGGATGGCGTGACGATGGCTGCGCCCGCAAGCTGCGAAACTTCCTCAAATTTTCCGTTGCCTAGATTTCGATAGAGCACCCGAGGCTCCCGATACCGGGTGTCGGCATGAATACGTTCGAGCTCAGGATAGACGTGACCGGCGACATACATCATGTCAAGAAACCCGTCGTTATCGGGATCAAAAAAGCCGCACCCCCAGCATACGAGGTGGGTTTCAAGGCCGAGCCCCGCCTGGCCCGTGACGTTTGTAAATGTCGCATCGCCGTCATTGTGGAAGAGGTCGACGCCTTCGTCTGAAAAATTTGTCTTGAGGATATCGAGCCAGCCGTCGTTGTCATAGTCGGCAGCGGCTACTCCCATTCCCGCCTGGGTCATGCCGTTTTCACTGAACCCTACGCCGCGCAGCAGGCCTTCTTCGCGAAATGTTCCGTCGTGATTATTCATGAAGAGCAAGGCGGGCGTTGTATCGCTGGCCATATAAATATCGGGCCAGCCATCATTGTCGAAGTCCGCAACCAATACTCCGAGCCCGTAGAAGCCGCTCTGTTTCAAAATGCCGCTTTTCGCGGAGACGTCGGTGAAGGTGCCGTCTCCATTGTTGTGGTAGAGCGTACTGGTCTCGCCAATGAGTCCGCGGGGCCCGCAGTTGACGGCCAGGCCGCGAAACATGCAATAGGGGTTGGTGCCGGGGTCCAGCGCATTCTGCAGCGAGAATTTGACGTAGTGGGTCACGAAGAGATCGAGTTTTCCGTCACGGTCATAGTCGATAAAGGCGCATCCGGTGCTCCATCGCGCCGGGTCGCCAGCAACGTTTGCCTTTTTGGCGACCTCAGTGAACGTGCCGTCTCCATTGTTGTGGTAGAGCACGTCTTCTCCCCAATAAGTTACGAAGAGATCGTCGAAGCCGTCGTTGTCATAATCGCCGACGCAAACTCCCTGGCCCCAGCCGGAGCGCGTCAACCCCGCCTTGTGAGTGACGTCGGTGAACGTGCCGTCGCGGTTGTTGTGAAAGAGCTTGTTTCCGGGTTGCTCCTTGGATGCTGACAGATCAAAGCTGGAACCGTTGACCAGAAAGATATCGAGCCAGCCATCGTTGTCGTAGTCGATAAACGCAACGCCGGAGCCGGTTGTTTCAAGGATGTATTTCTTGCTGGTATCTCCGCCGCAAATCTCGGCGAAATCGAGTCCGGCCTCGCCGGCGACATCGCGGATGGTGTAGCCGAGCGGGAGGCCAGGCCTTTTCTGAGCGGCTTGCGGCGTTGGATCGGGGATCACTTGCGCCAGGCCAAGGGCCGAGCCGGCATGGATGAGCAAGCCCGATCCGACGATACGAACAAACTCGCGCCGGCTTGGCAATGGAGCGCTGGCATTGGCTGATGCTCCCGAGATGGAAAGATCAGCGCGATGCCTGTTTCTGGTCACTTTGGCAGCGCCTCCGTAGAAGCCGGCTTTCCATTGAGGAGCTCATTCATCTTGTTTTGAAATGTCTGGGCCCTTTCGGTCTGGAGGCGGTTGAAGATCTGCATCTCTGCAGCGGCTTCGGGCATTTTTTTCTGTCCGCGATAGGCGAGCATGAGCACGTAGTGCGCTTGGGCATCGTCAGGGTGCTGTGCGACGACGGCCCGCAACTGTTGGACTGCCGCGTCGATGTTGTGCTGCTCAAGCAGAATTCTTGCCAGGCCAACGCTTGCATCCACCAGGCTGGGATCGAGCCGGGAGGCCTCTTCATAAAGCGGCTTGGCTTGATCGAGGTTGTGCCGATGCATCTCGATGTCTGCCATTGCCAAATCCGTAACCGCGGAGTCGGGATCGATGGCTTTCTCCAGCCGGAATTCATCCATCGCCTTCTCGTCTACTTCCTCATTTCCCTCATGGAGATAGATCTGGCCAATTCGAAAATGCATCTGGGGAAGTTTCGGGTTGCGTTCGAGCGCAAGGTTGTATTCGCGGATGGCCTGATCGTAATTATTCTTCGCTTCGTAGACTTCGCCGGCCAATTGGTGAACGCGGTAGGAATCGGGGTGCTTGGCCATCAATTCGCCTGCGCTTTCGTTCCATAGGCGCGTGTAGAGCTCCGCCGACTCATACAGCACGTCTGCATCGCCCGGATAGAGTTGCTTCAAGCGCTGCACGGTCTGAAGCGCAGGCATTGGATCGGCAGCATCCGCAGTGCATTCGAGCAGGGCCAATCCCGTGAGACGTTGCAGCTTGCCGACAGGCTCACTGGAAAAATATTTCGAAAGAATAGGAGTCGCTTGCGCACATTTCCGCAGGTCCGCATCGCTTAGACCGAGAAATAGCTCGGCACTTTGGACTGCCGGGTCGATGGTCAATGCCATTTGCAGCGATTGGCTGGCTTTTTCCGCCTTACCTTCTCCATACAGCAAGACTCCGAGGCCGGTCCAAGCCTGACTGTCTTTTGGGTCGAGGTCGAGAATTGCGCGATACTCCTGCTCCGCACCGGCAAGATCGTTTGCATGGAGAGCTTGCTCAGTCTTTTGCTTAAGTTTCTGGATCTGACTTGCGGGAGGAGTGGATTGACCAAACATCAAGAAAGATGAGGAAAGAATCGCAATCAGGCCTGGTGCAAGACCTGATCGCAACGGCTTAGTTCGCATACGCCAACTCCGCTTAAACAGCCATTTTAACGTGTTGAACAAAGCCGCGGCAACCAACGGAACACGCTTACGCGACGATGCCCCGCCGGTTCGCGGCGGGGCATCGTGGTGTGAGCCAATTTGCGTTTAGAACAGGTATTTCAACGCGAACTGGGTAATGCGTCCATCGCTTGCACTTGTAAGTTGTCCGAACGTTCCGTCGCCAACACCAGAATCGGGGTTGCCGAAGTTGGGGTGGTTGAAGAGGTTGAAGAACTCGCCTCGGAACTGGATTTTTCCCTTCTCGTGAATTGGGAATTCCTTGAACAGAGAGAAGTCCATGTTGACGCGGCTGGGGCCGGCCAACGCACCTCTTGAGGAAGTGCCGTAGGTTCCGTCCGCTGCCTCAGTGAAGGCCGCAGTGTTGAAGTACTCCTTCACGCCGCGATGTGGTGAGCTGAGGGATTGGCCCGGCACAAGGTCAGCAAAGTCGCCGCCAATGCCGGTAGCGCCCGTGTCTGAGTAGCTGCTGATGGTGTAGGGCGAACCGGTTTGTGCGATGAGCACGCCTTGGTTTTGCCAATCGTTGATCAAGCCTGCCACGATGCCGTGAGCGGACTGCATCTTGGGCAGCTGGTAGATGTATGAGGATGTGATCCTGTGGCGGACGTCGCTGTCGCTCGGCCCGTAGTTCTGGCGGAAGTCCAGAGGATTGCGTGGACCAAGGCCGCCCTCAGCACCGAAGGAGATGATGTCAAGGTACTTGCTCCAGACATAGGATCCCAAGAGGCTGAAGCCGTTGGCAAACCGATGATTCACGGAAACTTCCAAGCCGTCAAAGTTCGACCATCCCAGATTGGCTTCCTCCTGGGTTTGGCCAAGGCATGGGTTGGCTAGCAATGTGGTTTGGTTGATGCCGCAGTTTCCGTCGTACGCAAAGAGCCTGCGGTTGTTCTCGTCGAGCTGATTCTGGGCGAGAGTCAGGGTATGATCATACGTGGAGATTGGCGCGTAGTTGATGTCACGCGACATGAACAGATGGGTACCGTGATTCCCGACATAGGACACGGTCAACACCCAGTTCCTGGCGAGCTCCTGGTCAACCGAAAGGTTCCACTGTCCGGCATACCCCTCGTTGAAGTTGGGCGGTAATACCGTTCCTTCAGCGGAGGTTGGCCAGTACGGGACGCCGTTGATGGTATACGACGGACTGAACGCAGCGCGTTGGGCCGGCGTACGAGGAATGACAAACGGGAACGGATTGATGACGCCGGTGCTTGCGTTGGCGGTGAACACTCCGTATCCGGTCAAGGCTCCCTGGGTTGGAATTGAAGCCAAGCCAGTAAGCTCGAAGTTTTCATCAAACGGTTGCGCCGTGGAGTAGCGGTTCCAGGCAATCAGGCGAGCCTGATCCCAGAAGATGCCGTACGCAGCGCGGATCGACGTCTTGCCGTTTCCGAAAGGATCGATGTTGAAGCCAAGGCGTGGCGCCACATTCTTCCAGCGGTTGGGAACCATGGCGCGCGGGCAACCTGCATCGCCCTTGCCATAGGAACTCTTACCCAGCGGTGGTCCAGGGAAGGTGAATCCCGGAGGCGCTGTTGGATAGAAAGTCGACTGTGTCTTGAAAGTGGGGTCGAAGCAAATCTGGTCGTTTAGGTTATCCACCGGGGGCAGGAACGGCTCCCAGCGGAAACCAGCATCGATTGTGAAGCGCTTGTTGACCTTGTAGTTGTCCTGCACGTACATGTCCATCGCGGCATGACGCAGGTCGCTGGCGACTTCAGTCTGGAGGTTGAAGTAGTTGGGCAGACCAAGGAGGAGATCAGCGAGCGCCGGTACTGCGCCGCCATTTCCACCGGGACCGGAGAACTGACCGTTGAAGTTGAAGATAGGATCGGTGTAGTAGTCTTCGACGCGGTTGACAGACTCTTTGCGGAAGTCGCCGCCGACTGAGATGGCGTGCTTGCCGCGGACGTAGCTGAGGAAGTCAGTGTATTGCCAGGTCTGGCGGTTCTGGATGAACGTGCCATCGCCGCCGTTATTAAAGCCGCCTGTGACCGAGGTATAGAACTCGTTCGGAATGCCGGCAGAAACTTGGCCCGGCATACTGCCGAAGGTATCCCAGCCATCCGAGACTGTAGTGCCGCGATGATGCGCTACACGGGTGAAGCCCATGACCGCCGTATTGATGAGGCGCGGCGTAAAGGTGTGGTTCCAATCAAGGGCAACGTTCTGGTTGCGGAAGTACTTGTCATGCGGGAGATCCATGTTGCCCGCACCGTAGCCGGTCGACAAGTCCTGATTGAAGAAGTAATGACCGAACAGAAGGTCCTTCGTTCCGAAGTTCTGATCGATACGCCCCATATACTGATTTTCGTTGAGGCTGTCTTCGTTGTCGGCTGACGGAGCGTGGTAGGTGTACCCGCCGGTACCGTTGTTGGGCGTGTAATCCATCAACGCCTTGACCACTTTCAAGGCGACTGGGTCGATCCGGTTTGCCGGAATCAGCCCATCTGTGGCAAAAGGCATCCCGGTTTGCGGATCAACAATCGTTCCGGCCGGGAACTGCGCGCTGCCATCGCTGGTCATGGTGGGATTTTCGGCCGGTGTAAATACGGTTCCGATGGTGACCGTTTCGTCCTTGCGCTGACGTGTTCCCTGCCAATAGCCGAAGAAGAAGGTCTTGCCCTTCCGGATCGGTCCGCCGAGATCTCCGCCGTACTGGTTCAACTTGAGAGCCGGTTTGGCCTCTCCAGCCACGTCGAAGTAGTTGTGTGTGTCGAGCACCGTGTTACGGAAGAACTCGAAGAGGCCGCCGTGGAACGAGTTGGTTCCTGCACGAGAGACGGCATTGACGAGGCCGCCTGAGCTGCGACCATATTGAGCGGTGAAGTTGCTGGTTTGAATATCGAATTCCTGAAGAGCATCGGGGGCCGGGAAAACCGGAGCGACCGACAGGTAGGAGTCCGTCATATCAACGCCGTCAAAGAGGTAGTAGTTCGATCCGGGACGATTTCCGTTAACGACTACGCCTTCATGCTGGCCTTGTCCGTGCGCCACGCCGTCGTTGTCATAGGAGACGCCGGGCATGATGTACTGCAACTGCAGGGTATCGCGACCATTGAGCGGAAGGTCGACCACGCGTTGTTGGTCAACGACCTGGCTGACCGTTGCATCGACCAGGTCCACTGTCTGCCCTTCTGAAGCTGAAACCTGAACGACTTCAGTGTTTGAGCCGACCGCGAGGTGAGCGTTGACTGTGATGTTCTGGTCGACGTCAAGGACAATGCCTTTCTGTTGATAGCCCTCGAAACCCGTGGCGGTAACCTTAAGCGAGTAGGTTCCGACGGGAAGAATTGGAAAAGTGAAGTCGCCGCTATCCTCCGAGGTGCCGGCGCGGGCTTCGCCCGTACCTTCGTTTG
>Ga0224554_1001916_pt1 | contig 11854 bp, 10 predicted proteins | sample 714S22024metaG_FD_180666 | JGI IMG/M metagenome (GOLD analysis project Ga0224554, IMG submission 180666) | Peat soil microbial communities from Stordalen Mire, Sweden - 717 S2 20-24 | ecosystem: Environmental > Terrestrial > Soil > Wetlands > Peat | place: Sweden: Norrbotten County, Stordalen...
CCTCGCCCTCAACGAGCAGTTCAAGAGGTAAACCCTGACAGGGTTGTATTGGACACTAAGACTTCCCACCAGCGAGATACTGTGAAATTCCCCCGAACCGCTTGCCCTCCGCCACATCTGTGTGCGGTTTGTGTGCGCGTCTGCAGGCAGGAGCGGCCTCTTGCCCCCGGTAGCTTGGCAATCGACGAAACCCAGGCTACGAAACCCTTTTCCATCTCTTCCGGGTCCAGCGTCGCAAAAGCCCGGTTGAAGGTATCGTGCGACAGGATGCCGCTGGGAAGCGTCAAAAACGTCTTCGGCACTGCAGCTTGTCCTTGCCGTACTCTGCAATGTCGTTCCAACTCTCAGCCCCGCTCGACACCGCTGCGATGGCGATCAACAGAATCTCGTCCAGCAGATGTTCCCAGTTCCGCTAACGCGCGGATCGCGTAACTCAGAAAAATACTTCAGGGGATTGTCCATATCCCTTTTCCGCCCATCTACACCCCCACTGCATATAGCAATTTATATGCGTCGGCCCTGTTCAACAGTCCAGCCGGCTTGTCGCGCCCAGTGTATATATGATGCTACCTTTTACCATCGCCCGCCAGCCATGATCGGAAAAAGCTGCTCCCTCTTCGGCACCATTTTCGCGCTGTAAACGGAGGCAAAGATCTCTTCCATCCGCCCCTCTTTGTAGAGCTCATCGAGGTTGTCGAGGCCGAATGTGTCGAGGAAGAGTTGTGTGGTCCGCCAGATATTCTCCCGCCGGGGGCCCCAGCGCGCCGAGCCCGCGATCAGCTTCCGGTTGCGCAGCGTCAGAACTGTTCGCTCGCTCTTGATCTTGATGCCGCGGATCGCATTGATGTCGCCAGTGCTCACTGGCTGCTTCAAGGCTATGATCGCCAACGTCTCAAGCGCCTGAGTGGTCATAGGCCTTCCCTTTTGCTCAGGAAGAAACCGACCGATCAGATCGGCGTATTGGGACTTCGTCGCGATCCGGATGCCCTGTGGCAGGCGCCGAACCTGCATTCCCCGGTCGGCGCCCATCAGATCGAACTCGAACTCCCTGAGCGCCGCGTTGACCTCTTCTTTGGCGACATCCAGGCACAAGGCCAAAGCCTCGATCGTCACCGGGCGGTCCGAGGTGATAAGTAACACCTCAATCTTCGGCTTCAGTTCCCACGTTTGCTCCACCAGCTCCTCCTTACAGTCCCAGCTCGCTCACCGCAATCTGCCGGTCCTTCTGATCCTCGCGTGCATACCGGTGGAACTCGGCGATCGACTTGTGACCTGGTTGCTTTCTGATCTGACGGTCCGTGGCACCGTTCGTAGAGGCTTTGGTCACGAAGCCGGCCCCCAGAGAGTGCTCGCCATAGGACTCCCGATCGCCTGCCTGGCGCACCGAACCAGATGCTTCACAATCCACCCGATCGAACCCTTGTTGAGGGCCTCGCCGACGTTGCCGTGGTGCACTATGGATCCAGTGGATCTCTCGCGTTGGCCTGGAGAGAGTCTATCTCTGGAAGAAATGACAGGTCGGTCGGCGAAATGCGCGTGAGCGATTTGTAGGGAACATAGCCGAGATTTGTCTTGCTTTGGTCCACAAAGTTAGTGCTTTCAATGGAGGCACTTTGGTCGGTATCGGTCACGATTAGCGCTGGCTTGTCGAACGGGATTCCATAACGATAGATGAGTCGTGTGGCGTTACGCAGATTGGTGGTGGTGTGACGCGCGTGTGGCTCCGCAAGAATGACATTGGCAGGAATGCCGAAGTCGCGGATAAGCGCTTTTTTCATCTCGATCGCTTCACAGAACTTCGTTTGCGAAGGATGCACAAAGCCGCCGGAGACGAGTATGAGCGGCGCCAGGCCTGCCTGAAAGTCCTTCACGGCAAGCGCAATCCGGGTTCTGCTTCCATGAGATAGATTGACACCGGGCTCCTCGGGGCCTTCGCCTGGAACGACAATGACTGTATAGCGGTAGTCGTTCCACTTAATGCCAGCGAGACGGCGGAGTGCAGCTGCATTCACGCCAGTTTCGAGCGGCTCAAACCGACCGGCTTCGTCGCGGTGATTGACTTCAAGCAGGCCGAGAGCAATGTATAGAGACGGCTCGAAGAAGAGGCACCTTGGCTTCTGGGCGGCCACACTGTGAATCAGCTGCGAGCCAGCGGGCGAGTTTACGTTGAACGAGGGTGAGTCAATCTTTGGATAGCGCGGTGCGACACCCATGCCGTAGGTCTGGAGAATTTGGTCGATGCCATGAGCAGCGTCAACCCAGGCATGCGCGAGCAGGGCTTCGTCGGTGTCATGCCGGTACAGTTCGAAGAATCCACTACGGCGCATGGCTCCCGCAAGCAGAGCCCGCACAGCGGGGCGTTCCTTATAAATTTGCTGAAGGTGCTTACCGGCGATGTCGATCTCCGCCGGGGTGAGAAGCGCGGCGTCGATCTCGGCGGCGGCCATGTGTGAGATATCAACTATGCAGTCTGCCTTTGGTTTATTGCAGTTGCCCGCCGCCTGTTCGGTGGCTTCCCACTTGGTCTCGCCGAGCGCTGTCAACTCCGGATCTCTTGCGAGGGCCTCAACGGCGGCTGGAGTGCGCTCGATAAGCGAAAGCACGTAGAAGTTCTTGTCCTGCATGGGCGACTGAAGTACAACGGGAGCATGAGGCACCTGTGCGACAAAAAATACCGGGAGCGCAAGCGCGCTCCCGGCAAAAACAATAACACGGAGCATTCTGTTCATCTGACCAATTGTCCCCTGAAAGAATATTTTGTACCGATCTGAAATCCGCGCCTGTTCCGATGGTTAGCTAAAACTGAAGCTTTAGCGCAAACTGAACGAGTCGTGGCTGATAGTTGATCGAAAGTGCGGAGACTGTGCCATAGTTCGAGGCCCCCAAATTCGCATTTGGAGCGGCAAAGTTGGTGGTGTTGGTTATGTTGAACGCCTCTGCGCGGAACTCCAACTTCGCTTGGCGAAATACATCGAAGTCCTTGAAGAGCGAGGCGTCGATGTGGCGATATCCTGGCCCAAAAAGTTGGTTCCTTCGTTCGTTGCCAAGCGTGCCGAACGCCTGCGCGGAAAAGGCCGCAGTATTGAACCACTCCGCGATTGTGTGACTGCTCACACTCGCGCTGCCAATCTGATTCGGGCGGTCTGTAGCAGATGTTCCTGGCCGCGTTCCGTTGACATTCGTGACGTTCAGCACCGTGAACGGATGGCCCGTGCCCCAAACGAAGATCAGGTTGGTCTGCCAACCCTTAGCCAGCGCTGCCTTGTAGCTATGCAGCGACTGCCCAAAAGGAAGCTGGTAGTCCGCCGTTGCAACGAAACGATTCTTCAAATCAAGATCGCTGTTGCCGTAGTCCAGCGTACTCACTTCGGAAGGCACGTTGCCAAAACCGCTGGAACCATTCTGAGCAAAGTTGGGGGCGTCGTCCAACCCATGTGCCCAAGTATAACTTGCATAATAGGTCAACCCATTTCTCGTACGACGTTCAAAGGTAGCTTCCAGAGCGTGATAAGCGCTCTCTCCATTACTAGACCAGTACGGTATAGTCGTCACATTTGGCCATGCTGCATAGAAAGGCCTCAAGGCATTTACGTTGATGGCTTTATCGGCCGGAGTCGGTCCTTGAGAGGCGTTTGGAGGAGGAGCGTTGAAATCCGGCAGATAGTACCCAACATGACGGCCTAACATTCCGACATAGGACAAGCGGGCGATATTTCCAGCAAAGTCCTTTTCGGCTGTAAGATTGAACTCCTCCAGATAGGTTGAGCGGAAATTCAGCTGTTCAACGGCTGGAATAGAACCGCTCAGACTGGTGAGACTTTGTGTGGCAGGCGCTGGCATACCCTGCGCCAGCTTAGTATAACCACCAGCACATGAGCCAGGCGCACATGGGCCATAGGAATATACAAATGGCTGATTTTTCAAACTAGCTCCAGAGGTTACATTCTCTGGAACAAAGCTCAGACCAAACCCACCGCGCAAGACAAATCCAAGCGCAAGGGTATCTTCAAAGCCCACACGCGGAGCAAAGTTAGAATAATCGGTTTGAATTCCCGCAGTGTCTGATGTCCCGTTTTGCCCCGCTACGATGATCTGTTGCTGCGAGGGATCAAAGTTGGCAATCTGGTTCTTGACTGCGGTGAATGGGGTAAACAAGTCATAGCGTGCGCCGAGGTTGAGAGTTAGCTTGGATGTGAAATGCCAGTCGTCCTGAATAAATCCGCTTGGTTCCCATGTGCGATAATGGGGCTGAACCAGCGTATTGAGGCGCTGTAATGCCGTAAAGTTACCTTGCAACAGTTGGGGCAATGTCGTTACCGTCCACTCACCTCTTCCCAGCGTGGATTGCTCCACGGTGGCCTGACGACGAATTAGCGCTCCGCCAATCTTCACGTTGTGCTTGCCATGCGTATAAATGGCCGTGGCCTGATATTGAAAGGTGTTTTCGATGTATACGATCGGCAGCGAAGTACCGTCACCGAGGTTCTGCGCTGCACTAATATTCAGCGGGGTCAAGCCAGAGGTGAGCGCGTCGATGTTGACGTTTGGCTGTCCAAAGGCTGTATTCACGGCCTGCCCATAGTTGAGCGGGAACGAACTGTTGAAGATGTAGGTGTAACCGGCCTTTGTTTCGAGTAAGAGGTTAGGCGTAAAGATGTGCGTATAGTCCAATGCGCCGTTTGTCGCATTGTTGGTGGCAGGGCCTTCATAGAGGCTGAAGCTTCCTCCTGGCTGGATTGTCAATCCTGCTTCCTTAACGGCCGGAAAGAGGCCTCCGTTGTAAGAGCTAACACCGTTATAGGTGTATCGGGCAAAGATCGAGTTGGCATTGTTGATGTGGTGATCGACGCGCGCGTCATAGGTGGTGCTAGACTGCGTAATATGCTGCGTCGAAACGTAGTTGCTGGCGAAGCCAGATTTGTTAGGTGTCGGATATAGCATGAAATAGTCTTGGCCAGCGGTGTCAATCTGCGCTGTTGTCAGCACCGTTGGCACACCCCCGACATTATCTGCTGGATTATCGGAAAAATTCCCGATGTTCTGTTCTTCATATGCAGTAGGCACTGTTGATGCAGTTGGGTTGCTCGCTCTCGAGATGCGCAGGCCTTCATAGTCAAAGAAGAAGAAGGTCCTGTCCTTCACAATCGGACCGCCGATGCTTCCACCAAATTGGTTTTGGTGTAAAGGCGGCTTGGGAATGGTAGCTCCGAAGGCAAAAGGATATGCGTCAAGACCGGTATTGCGCAAAAATTCGTAGACCGAGCCATGAAGCTGATTCGCGCCTGACTTGGTGATGACATTGACGACGGCCCCGGCTGTGCGCCCGACTTCGGCCGAATAGCTATTCGTCTCGACGCTGACTTCCTGAATGGCCTCGACCGAGGGACGCACACCGAGGGTGCCGATGATGCGCTCATTGTTGTCCATGCCATCGATCATCTCGGTGTTAATCGAGTCGGTTTGCCCGTTTACAGAGATCGCCGAAGTCTGACGGCGATCGTCGGGGCGATTTCCGCTCGACAGAGCGTTGTTAGAGCCTTCATTGGCCCCGGGAACCAGTTGAGCCAGATTGACATAGTTGCGGCCGTTCAAAGGGAGGTCCTGAACGGCTTGGTCGGGGATCGTCGATGCCAACACCGAACTGTCCGTATGCAGTCCCGGAGACCCGCCCTCCACGATTACCGTCTGTGTTGTGGAACCGATTGCCAGATGGGCATCTTCGCGAACGCGGTCGCCAGCCTGAACATCAATGCTGGAAATCTTGAACGTCTCATATCCGCTCTGGGTGATGCTGATCGAGTAGCGCCCTGGCTTCAATAGATTGAAGACATAATCGCCAGAAGAGGTCGAGGTCGTAGTCAGCACCTCGTTGGTTTGCAGGTCGGTGAGTGTCACGGTAGCACCGCGAATTACAGCGCCCGTGCTGTCATCCACAGTTCCGACGACGTCGGCGGTGGTTTGCTGGCCATATATAGCGCCCGGCAGACCCAGTGCCAGTGCAAGAAGTCCGGCACAACCCCAAGCAATCGCATTGCAGAGATTGTCTTGAACGACCCTGGATACGCTTCTGCCGCTGGCTGTTCTCCCTAGAGTGCCAGAAACGGCGTAACGCCCTAAAACCACGACTTTCTCTTGATCGCGTGGCAACTGACCACACGATTGATTCCCTTTGAAAAGCCAATTCATCACGGTTCCTCCTTGATGCGAAGATCTTCGCAAACGTATTCTTGAACGCAGTTCCCACGGGTGTAAGGTGTTATCTAATGGTTTTACCGTAACCGGCGTAACCCATGTATTATCTTAGCATTAGATCAATTCTGCTTGAACCCCTGTTACGGTTACATCGGGGATATGGTAGCCTAGGAGCTTGTTGAAAAACGTATTGAGGCGTGAAGTAGTCAAAAATGGAGCGCGCCAGAATGCCCCAGGAACGATCAGTAGAGCAATGGTAAGGCTTTTGGAACCCCAATTTATCCTGGATTCCGAGACGCGACGGAGTTTTCAACAAGTTCCTAGGAACTCAAGGGACATCGTCCGGTAGAAACACTACAGGAGTACTCAATGAAATCTTCTGAGTACATTCAAGACGATCTAGAGACGGATCCACGATGGCACTTGGTGCAGCGAGTAGTGGCCTCTTCAGCGTTCTCTCGATCCTCGCGGCTCTCTGAATTCCTATTATTTGTTTCCAAGAGTACCTTGCAGGGAGAGACCGCAAAGCTCAATGAGCAGGAGATTGGGGTCAAAGTCTTTGGACGTTCCTCAGGTTATTTACAGTCCGACGACAATATTGTTCGCGCCAATGCATCCCGCCTCCGACAGCGATTGGCGGAGCACTTTGCTACCGAAGGGCAAGCCGAGCAGCTTCGCATTTACCTCCCCAAGGGAGGCTATGTCCCTGAGTTCACGATGGCCTCGGCGCACGTGCCTCATGAACACGCCGATGATGGCGTGCCCATAGATACACAAGCCCCATCCCCATGCGAACCCGCGATAGCAGATGCACCGTCGCCTGCGTTCAGCCGGAGGACTCTCCTGACTGTAGCCGCGCTGCTTGTTCTTCTTTGCGCGGCAACGGCTTTTTGGGTGCATAAGAGCGAGACAGGGGATGCCATCACGTCAGCCCAGGCCAACTCGCCGAGCGCTCTTTTCTGGGCGAGTCTCTTCGATACCAAAGCGCCCACGCTGGTGGTTCCTGCCGATAGCAGCCTGGTGTTGTATGAAACGCTGACGCATCACGATGTGTCGCTCTCGCAGTACATCAACGGGGACTATCGCATTAGGCCCGATGATGGAACGGACAACCTCAACACCCCCAAGGCCTTGGCCGCACGCCGGTTGACCTCTATGTCCGATTTGGACTTTGCGGTGGCCGCTGCCGAGAAAGCCGAACAGGCAAACGGGCGAATGAATATTAAGTATGCGCGCGATTTGCAGATGAAAGACCTTAAAAACTCCAATATCGTTCTGCTGGGAGCGAGCAGCGCAAATCCCTGGGTAAGCCTCTTCGAAAATGAAAGAAAGTTCTCACTCGTCTTCGACCTCAACACGCGAATCTATACCATTCAGAACCACTCGCGCCTTGCCGGTGAATTCGACACCATAAAGTTTAGCCCTGGAGGGCCGGAGCATCTCGCATACGCGCTCGTTGCCTACGTTCCGAATATGACCGAAGGCAAACATGTGCTCATCCTCGAAGGATCAACCATTGCCGGCACCGAGGCGGCGAGTGACTTTATATTCGACGCCTCGAAGCTGGACGCGTTGCTCTTTCAGCACATGAAGATAGGAGGAAGCATCCCCTCTTTTGAGTTTGTCCTCGAGTCCAACGATTTTTCTGGAACAACTCCCAACGCGAGAGTGATCGCATCCCGTTTTTGGTAATTGAAGCCACTCGATCTCATCGATGGCTAGAGTTTTACTGGGGTATGGTCCATAGCCATCCAAGTTGCCGGCGAGCGTGCTCACGGATACGGAGTTTCATAACTATAAAGAAACAAGTTCAGGCTTATTGATCCGGTCCGCAACTATGAAAGGATGGCTCCAAAGGTTTTCATAGTAAAAATTAGCATAATCCGCTGATTTGAGAATCAAGTGGCTTTCTCGATACCCTCTGCAAAATCGTCTGCTACGGCGAGTCTGTGGCTGTCGTTGACGTGATTCCCTCCCCGTTGAGGGCATGGTGGAGAACGGATTCAAGCAGGCGGCCGGATTCGGTCTGCCCCGCGGTGAACTGAGACTCCAGTTGATTGCACAAGGCCATCAGCTCATCGACCTTGGCGACGATGCGGTGCTGCTCGGCGAGAGGAGGCACTGGAAGCAGAAGCTTGCCGAAGTCAGTGATTGACAGATGTTTAATTGCCATTCCCTCAACAGCCCAGCTACGCAGTAGAGAACGTCATGGCTGGCCACGCAGCCAGCATCAGGGGTGTAAAGCAAAAACTCCCTGGAAACTGAATTGGCGGTCTTGAAAGAGCGAATCCTGACAAAACTTCCTTTGTCGTGCAGGAGATGCTTTGTCGTGCAAAACAGAGGGAATAGGCGGAATTGGTGCGACAATTGAGACCAAAAGCGACAATGGAGAATCGCTGTAAATTGCTTAATATCTTTTATTTACGCTTAGAATCAATAGAATGCGAAAAATGCTGGCGGTGGGCCGAGTCTGGTGCGAACCGTTCTCTGGACCAAATTCCCTGCTAACAGGGAAAAATACAGGGAAATTTACGAATTCAGCCTCCAATACTAGTCGACAGATTTCTCTATGTTGCTGAATTAAGGCTATTTGTTCAACACTTAGGTAAAATTAAGAGACGCACCGAGCAGGGAATTATCATCCACGTATCAGGGAACAGCACTTCCCTGATACCGGCTTTCCTGATGGCCTGTGCCACCAGGGTCCCACCCGGTACGCGCAACATTTTCCGTCTGACACCCATATAGGCGCTGAACTCGAATCGCACCACAAGCTCTTTCGTATTACCGTTCCTTCCCAAACCAGCTTTCTTGAGCTTCGCGAAGGGCCGGCGGTTCTCATCGGAGCCTTTAACAACTCCTGGACCATGCGTGTCACTCAGGACATGCGCTTTGGCTTCGTCGACGAGAATGGAATTGGTACCATCATCAACCGCCGCGGTTCCGCGCACGCCCGCTGGTCCATTCCTTGGGGTCTCCCTTACCGGGAGCTTTCCCGCGACTATGCTGTCGCGGCGCGCGTTCACGATTCCACCACCGGCCAACCCATTGTTATAGCCGCAGGAATTGGTGACGCAGGGACTGAATCGGCCGGAGAATTCCTCTCCAACCCCAATTACTTTGACGCACTCGTAAAACAGGCTCCCAGTAATTGGCCTTCCATGAATATGGAGGTGGTCATCGAGGCCGCAGTCGTCGATGGTCGACAGAAGATTCATGTCAAACCCGGCATTCGTGCAAGAATGTTTACTGTACGCTGGGCATCTAGTTCCAACTTCTGGAGGCAGATCGTGAAGCACCGCGAGTTTTTGAAGCAAGCTACCATTACCGCAGCATCCGTTGCATCCACCAGCCAACTGAACGCGTCGGACACACTGAACGCATCGAGCGCAACAGCGTCCAAGCCGATTGCCCGGCGAACCCTGGGCAAGACGGGCGAACAACTGTCAATCATCGGGTTTGGGGGAATTGTGGTAATGGATGAAGAGTCCGGCGCGGTGGCGAACATTGTTGCCGAGGCGGTGGACCGGGGGATCAACTACTTTGATGTAGCACCGAGCTACGGCAACGCACAGGAACGGCTGGGCCCGGCGCTGGCTCCCTACAGGAACAAGTGCTTTCTGGCCTGCAAGACCAAAGACCGCATGAAAGACGGCTCGCAGGCGCAGCTTGAGGAGTCTCTCAGGTTGCTCAGGACCGATCACCTGGATTTGTATCAGTTCCACGAGCTGACGGAGATGAGCGATCTGGACAAGGTTCTGGGGCCGGGAGGCGCGATAGAAACGATGGAAGCCGCCAAGAAGGAAGGGAAGATCCGTTTTATCGGTTTTTCCGCTCACTCGGTGGAGACTGCACTGGCGGCGATGGACCGTTACAACTTCGATACGGTTCTTTTTCCCGTCAATTGGGTTCTATTCACGCAGGCCAACTTTGGGCCGCAGATTCTGAAGCGGGCGCAGGAAAAGAAGATGGGCATCCTGGCTCTGAAAGGCATGGCCAAGACGGTTTGGACGGCGGATCAGCAGGAGAATCATTCACAGCCGAAGTGCTGGTATCAGTCTGCGAGTTTTCCTGAAGAGGCGTCGCTGGGTTTGCGTTGGACGCTGGGGCATCCGATCACGGCGGCGATCCCGCCTGGAGATGAGCGTTACTTCCGGCTGGCGATGGACGTTGCGCAAAACTATAAGCCGCTGGAAGCTGAAGAAGAGCAGGCCCTGCTGAACGGCGGCCATGGAGTGGAGCCCATCTTCCACTTGGGCAACGATGTATAGGGCGACGACGTCATCGGGTGGCGGTGGCGGCGAACTTCTTGACCATGGCGAGCAGCAGCTTGCGGTCGCTCTCGTTGAGGTTGGAGAGCGTCAAGAAGTAGGAGCTGGCTTGGGTAGGCAGGGCGCGTAACCCGTAACGATGATCAACCAAACTTCCTTCAAGCGCTTGATTCTACGGGAGGTTCTACGCCATGTGAGCTCAATGGTGATCCGCTAGATTTCGGTCTGCGATGAGATGAATCTGCCGGAGTTGAACGGCATCTTTTGCACCATCCTAGGGTGGAGCAGCGATTTGAGCTTTCTCATCCGTGTCCATAGCCAGGAGTGATCGTGTTGCCTCATTCAGAAATGTTAACGAAAATCCGTAGGCGTTTCTGGCCAAGATTCTGGAGTCGGCGGTGCGATGAAAATCAATCGATCGGCAAGCCGGATTTGTAGGATACTGGACTCGGTTGGCGAAGCGGAGGCGGGCTCTGGTGGAGACCAACCCTCCAAGGAATAGCCAACCGGAAACTCATCCAGACGATGAGCGAAGGCGTTGGCCCGAGTGGTCTCGCCCCCATCGGATGGAAAGATTTCCGGATGCTTTGGAAAACTCACCCAGAAAGCCGCCGCGTAGCGGCATCCATGTTGTTCTGGGCTGTCCAATCAACTCTCTGTCACTTCTGCCGTCTGCGGCTCAGCTCCGTAGACCAGTTGCAGTACGATTTGTTTCCGCCACACCTGGACTCGGCGCTGCAAGGTGCGTAACTGCCCGTCAGGGAACTCGCCATAGCTGGTGGCCTGCAATCGCTTCAACATCGCTTTGGCTTCCATATCCGGCCTTTCTGTCAAGGGGTGGACCAGAACAAACGGCCCATTTCAGAATGCCAAAATCAACCTAAGCGAATTCGGCGAAGATGCGCCAGTCTAGAGTTTCGTTGGCGTCAGCTAGAGTGAAGCGGGCTACCTTTGCACGAAAGCCCAGATGGTACAGCTTCGATCCCAGCGCGCGGGGGCAGGCCTCAATGTCGCGCAAGCCTTCGCGATAGGCCAGTTGCGCGAAGGCCATGGTCAGATACCGACCCCAGCAGGAAGTGGTTGCGCGAGCTGGCTTGCCCTGATAACACGCTATGCAGCGACGAAACTTGCGATCCGGAAGAAAGGGAATCAGTCGCTGAAAGATGGCGTGCCCTTGGTTCATGCACCATCGTCAGTCATTGGCGCCTACGCTCCCAAGAAGCAGCGCACAAGTCAAATCTCTGAAAGAATAAACACCCCCTAACCCGAATAATTCGTGAAGGCTGATATAGCGAAAGCCTTTTGTGCTACAAACATGTTGACTAGACAGTGTTTAAGGCACAAAGAAAGGCTTTCGCTTGACCGATTCTACCGCGACAGAGCGTTTGTTG
>Ga0224554_1001917_pt1 | contig 11849 bp, 6 predicted proteins | sample 714S22024metaG_FD_180666 | JGI IMG/M metagenome (GOLD analysis project Ga0224554, IMG submission 180666) | Peat soil microbial communities from Stordalen Mire, Sweden - 717 S2 20-24 | ecosystem: Environmental > Terrestrial > Soil > Wetlands > Peat | place: Sweden: Norrbotten County, Stordalen...
TGGCGGCCTCTTCGGCGCGGCGCGCCATTTCGATGGCCGTCTTGCCGCCGATCTTCTCGATGATGCGGTGGGCCTGGTCGTGCAGATTCTTGTAGTGCTCGTTGGTGACGATTCTGTGAAAGTAGCGGGCGATGGCGCCCACATTGCGGTCGATGGACCACTCGTTGTCGTTGAGAACCACGATCAGCCGCTTGGTCTGCTCGGCGATGTTGTTCATCGCCTCGAATGTAATTCCGTTGGTAAAAGCTGCGTCGCCGGCCACGGCGATTACATGCTCCTTGCCGCCGGCCAGGTCGCGCGCCACGGCCATGCCCAGCGCGGCCGATAGAGCTGTCCCGGCGTGCCCCGCGCCATAGCAGTCATGCTCGCTCTCGGAGCGCAACATGAAGCCGTTCAGCCCGCCCGGCTGGCGAATCGTATCCATTCGCTCCAGGCGTCCGGTGAGCATTTTGTGGATGTAGGCCTGGTGGCTAACATCAAAGAGCAGCTTGTCCTCGGGAGTATTGAATACCGTGTGCAGGGCCAGGGTCAGCTCGACCACTCCCAGATTCGGCCCCAGGTGGCCGCCGGTCTTGGAGAGCGTCTGAATCAGGAAAACGCGAATCTCCTCGGCCAGCTCCGCCATTTGCGCAAAGTTCAGGCGCTTCAGATCGGCGGGCGAGTGAATCGACTCCAGCAGTGTTCCCATGTTTCCCTTCTCCCGATAAAGGCCGGGCAAACAAGCAAAAAAGCCCCAACACGCCGGGGCCATCGAAAGCAGCTTTGCCAACCGATAGTATACCAACGCGAAGGATTCGGGCGCTGAAGGGTTAGACGGCTTGGACGGCGCAAGATACGGCGCGGGCGGGAAGAGACGCTCTGAATGATTGTGGATCGATCGCGGGCAACAGATAAGGGCCAACTTATGGCTATGGATTGAAGGACTGCAGCGCGGATGCGGGGGCTGGGCGCGTCGATGTCAATCACATATGCGATGGAAAACACAAAGGGCGTCGCCGAGTACCGACGCCCCTTATGCTTTGATCAGTCTTACTCAGTGCTCGGGCTTCGCGGCCGGCTCGCTCCCCCAGTATTGGGGATCGGCTTCGACCCAGGATTTCTCAACGTAGCTCCATTCCGGATTCACCATCCAGAGGTTGTCCTCGACGCTGGCTACGTTCTCCTCGGTAAGCTTGTTCATCAGGTTCTTCCCCTGATCGCCCAGCGCAGCGCCGAAATCCTTCTGATGCGCCAGGCCAGTGTCCTCATCCTTGAGGGACCTCATCGGAATCAGGACGAGGTAGGCGTCTGTCACGCCCATCATTCCTTCATAACTCGCCCAGGGAACGTTCTGGCCGACCTTGAGATTGGCGTCGCGATAAAGCTTCGTCAATTCCGCGAACTGTTCGTCGTGGCCGGGACGCATATGGAAGATGATCACCTCCCAGTAGTGGGAGTGCGGTATGTCCGCTGCGGCGACGTTGTTGCTCAGGTCGGGGCGGTAGTGCCAAAGGGCGTGGCGGACCTCGGATATATAAGAGGCCTGGAGCGCATCCAGCTCGTCGAGCTTAGCGTCGGTCGCCGCGTCGCTTGAGCGCCACTCCTCGCTCTTTTCGTACGCCTCGAAAGAATCAAAGCCGGAGACGTACATCGCACGAGGCGGGCCTGTGAGGGCCTCCATCGCCAGGACGTGCAACGGATCCTTGGTTTGCTGCGACAAGGCAGGGTATTCCGAAGCTACTTTGTCGAAGGGGCCATCCGTGTACGGTTTTATGCTGATCGTCTCGATGTTGAGGATGTTGGGTGGCGGAGTTGCCGGAGCTTGTGCGTGTGCGGCCAGGAAGCCTGGCAGCGCCAGGGATAATCCGGCGAGGGAACAAAGCCATTTCTTCATGTCTGCCCACCTCCAGGGGGCAAGAAGTGAAATTGCGAAAGAGCAAAGGATCGAAACATGCGTGTACCGCAGTTGCCCAGGTAAACCCAGCTCCAAGCGCGTCTCTGGGATGAGAGTCCGCTCCATGCGCAAACACTCAGCCCTGGACCCGCATGTTGCCTGACGAGGAGGCAACATGGCCAGGGATCACCGTATGCTACAGCGGGATCACGATGACAGGTTGACCTCCGTGGTACCTGTGGTGTCTCCGGTGGTGGTCGGCGAACGCAGGAGTGGCCGCGGATATCGCGAACACAGCGAGTAACAGGAAAATCAGGATCTTTTTCATTCTGCTCCAGTAACTCCTTCCTGATGGACTTGAATCGGGGGTTTCATTTCGGATTCCCCACGCGAAGATTTAAGTATTGCTAGAGGCGCCCGGTCTGTACCCAATTGCACACTTTGACAGGTATCCGGATTGCTGTTACTAAAACCTCACTGCGCGAACGGTTGTTTCGTAAATTGCCGAATGAACGGCAATCGCGCTTGCAGACGTTCGGTTTCCGCTCCGCCTCCCACACGCTCGGCAACCCCTCGTTGTACGATGGGCAGATGGACGTTTATGTGTCGCGGGAGGGCCGGAAGATGGCTGGAAATTGGAGAGTTTTTCTTTGTGCGGCGGTGCTGGCGGGGGCGGGGTTTTGCCTGTCTTCGGGGAGTGCTCAAGGGCAGTTGGCGTTTCCGGATTCCACAGCGCAGGCCGCGCCCAATCCGCTGACCGATACAACGATGAACCCCGGCAAGATACTGCTTTTCGACCTGGAAGCGCGGTTTGCCAAAGACGTGCTGGCGCGCGGCGGAGCGGCTTTTGCCGACTGGTTTGCCGAGGACGGTGTGGCGCTGGGCAACGGAGCCGCGCCGCTGGTGGGCCGCGTGGCCATCGCCAAATCAGCGAACTGGGATCCAAAGGTCTATCAACTGACGTGGACGCCTACAGATGCCATGATGGGCCCGTCTGGAGATTTTGGTTACACCTGGGGCCACTTCGAGGGACACAGCAAGGATGTGAATGGGAATCCTGTGACGACGACGGGGCGGTACATGACGATTTGGCGCAAAGGCGCGGACGGCCAGTGGAAGGCGGTTCTGGACGCGGGCGCGAATGAGCCGGTGTCCGCTGGGGATTGCTGCAAGCTGCCTCCGGGGGAGCGGTGACCACCTGCGGTGGGGCCAACCGCCCTTCGGGCAATGTGTGTTGGATTTCTGCGTTCCCATATCCGAAAATCCGGAGCTGGGCACCTTGAATGATTGATCAGATGAGGCCACCCGACTGGCAATTGATTTTACCGTTACGAGGCGCGCATATGCGTTTTTCTGGTTTCCAACGAACCGAAACCAATCGGTCCCGATTTCGAGTTGATATCTCGTCAGCTCCGTCCTCTGTCAGAGAGCCAACTTTAGTGGTTCTCATCGTACCTCTGTTGATCTTTATCGGAGCTGCATTCGTGCCGGGAGTTAGCTGGGCAGAAGGTCCAGCAATGGAAATTAAGGATATCGATCCGATCGTGCATGAGTTGTGCGGCAGGAGTGTCGCATTGCTTGGTGAATCGCCGGCGCACGGTTTCGGAAAGACGCTGGAATTCAAAGTTGAACTCGTCCACCGGCTCATTGAAGAGTGCCATTACAACGCGCTGTTCGTGGAGAGCGGCCTATACGATTACATAAACATCCAGAAGAAGTTGAAGTCCGGCCAGGATGTGACTGACTCAATGATTTCGGCCGCAATAGGCGGCCTTTGGGAGACGAAGGAAGTGCAGCCGCTGATTCCGTTCCTCAGGGATAAGGTGAGAGCAGGCAGCGTTACCCTGGGCGGCCTCGATGATCAGATTGGAAGAGGAACCTACGCGTCACGAGAGATGTCATCCGATTTGGTGGAGTATCTTCAAGGCGACGAGAGATTGCGGTGCCTTGCAATCCTGCAGAAACACATGCTGTGGCAATACACCGTCGATGCTCCATACAGCCCAAAGGATAAGACGCAGATTCTCGGTTGTCTGGACCAAATTGGAGCCCGCCTTTCACAACCGGGAGCGAGTGGGGCGCCGTGGACTGAAGAGGACAGGGCTATGATCGATAGCCTCAAGAGGAATTTCGCCCGAGATTTCCCTGAGGGGCTTCCGAAGAGCGCCGATCAAGCCGTGATGTTTGACAACGAGCGGGATCGATCGATGTATCTGAACTTCCGGTGGCTATTGTCTGGATTGCCGAGTCACAGCAAGGTCATCGTGTGGGCCGCAACGACGCATGTGGCCAAGGATCTGAGCATCGTTGGTGGACTAGACAACAGGGTTCCACTTGGGTTTTACATAAAGCAAGACTTCAAGAACCGGGCCTTCACTCTTGGGTTCTCTGCGTATTCCGGTAACTATGCGATGGTCCGTCAGCCTGTCCGATCGTTGAGCGCTGCTCCCGACAACTCCCTCGAAGGACGATCAATCGCAGAGCGCGAGTCAGATACCGTCTACTTTTCTGGCAAGCAGCTTCGAAAGTTCGGAGCAGTTGCAGCTCGCCCGTTAGGAACGAACTTCATAACGGCCCGTTGGGACGAGGTATTGGATGGATTAGTCGTTTTTCGTGAAGAGCGGGCTCCCGAGTATGTTCATCGCTGAAGCCTGAAAGCGACTGGCGGGCAGTTGACCCAGGTCTCGATTTTGAGGCAGGTGGCCCAGGCATCAATTCAACTTCCTTCAATCATCAGCCAAGATGGAAAGCTGTGCCCCATTCATCGCGGCTTTATCGCGATGAGTGGGCCGCGAAGACTTGCCGTCCACTCTGACTCGATTTCAACCGTTCCTCGAACGCCGGTCGCATAGTGATTGAAGCTGCTCCATGGGTAGTCGCCGAGAGAGGCTACCAATCCGCGCTTTACCGGCTTCCACCCCAACGCACAAAGTTCGTGCGCTGGGGCCCCGGGTTGCGATGAATGTGGCGGATCACTTCAGAGCGAGCAGAGTCACCATCATAGTCCGGCCACGATCTGACCTCAAGCCACCCGCCCGCTCATCGCGATAAAGCCGCGATGAATGGGGCACAGCTTTCGCTCATGGTGATTCTTCGGGACTGATGAACGGGTCACCTGCCAAGCAGCTCAACAGCTAATACGCCTTCAAATCCACGATAGCTTTCAGGATGGTCTCGGGCTGGGGCAGGATGGCGTCTTCCAGGATCGGCTGGTAGGCGACAAAGGTGTCCAGTGCGCCGACGCGGCGAACCGGGGTATCGAGATAGTCAAACAGTTCATCTCCGATGCGTGCGGCGATCTCCGCGCCGTAACCCCAACTGAGCATGTCCTCGTGGGCCACGATCACGCGGCTGGTCTTTTTGACGGACTCGGCGATGGCCTCCCAGTCATACGGATTCAGAGTCCGCAGGTCGATGATTTCCACATCAATGTTGTGCTCTCGCCTTGCGCGTTCCGCAGCCTGTAGCGAGCGCGGCACTAGAGCGCCATATGTGACGAGCGTGAGGTCAGCGCCGGGACGCACGATTCTGGCTTTGCCGAAGGGGATGGCAAACTCCGGACCAGGATAAGGCGCTCGGTCGTGAGTCTCGCGATAGAGGCGCTTGTGCTCGAGAAACAGCACCGGGTCGTCGCAGCGAATGGCGGTGCGCAGCAAGCCGTTGGCGTCCAGCGCGTTTGAGGGAAAGACGACGCGCAGGCCGGGAATGTGCGTGAAGAGACTCTCGCCGGATTGCGAGTGATAGATGGCGCCGCCGGTCAAGTAACCGCCGATGGGCACTCGCAGCACCACCGGACAGGCCCATTGGCCGTTGGAGCGCCAGCGCATCAGCGCCAGTTCATTGTGGATTTGGTGATAGGCAGGCCAGATGTAATCGAAAAACTGAATCTCGACCACAGGCTTCATGCCGCGCACTGCGTACCCGATGGCGCGGCCAACGATGTTAGCCTCGGCCAGCGGCGAGTTGAAGACCCGGTCGGAGCCGAACTCGGATTGCAGGCCGGCGGTGAGCTTGAAGACTCCGCCCTTCCCCTTGACCTCGGCCAGCGCGGCTTCGCGGCTGGCGTCGGCCACGTCCTGGCCGAAGACGACTATGCGGGGATCGCGTCGCATCTCATCGTGGAGGCAGGCGTTGATCAAATCGGCCATGGTGCGCGGCTCGGTGCTCGGGGCGCGGCCAGCCTTGCCTCCAGCTACGGTTCCCGGCGCGGCTACCTCTTCAGTGGCAAAGGCTGAGCTGGTTGGGTCCAGATCCTCGGAGCAAACGTGGCGGGTAACTCCCTCGACCACAGGCAGCGGCGCTTGAAGGGCGAGCTCAGCGGCTTCGGCGACTTCCTGGTCCAGCGACTGTTCCAATGCGGTAATCTCTTCGGCGGTCAGGATGCCTTCGCGCAGCAGGCGCATCTGCATCTTGGCCAATGGGTCGCGCAGCGCGTCGGCCTCGCGCTCGGCCTGGGTGCGATAGAGGCGGTCGTCGTCAGAAAGTGAATGGGAGTAGGCGCGCACACAGTGTCCGTGGACAAAGGCAGGCCCATGGCCGGCGCGGCAGTATGCCACTGCGGCTTGAAAGGCGCGGAAACTGGCCTCCGCATCGGTGCCGTCCACCTCGGCAAAGTGGAAGTTGGGGAAGTTAGCCACCAGACGTGAGATGTTGCCGCCGGGCATACTCACCTCGACCGGCGTACTGATGGCGTATCCGTTGTCTTGCACGCAGAAAACTACGGGCAGCTTCTTGTTGGAGGCGGTGTTCATCGCCTCCCAGAACTCTCCCTGAGAGGTTGAACCCTCACCCACCGAGGCATAGGCTACCTCATCGCCATGAAAGGTCACGTCACGGAAGGCGCGGTAATCTCCCTCGGCTTTAGCGGCCGCCTCGGGATACTGGCTGAAGTAGCGTCCAGCCTCGGCGCAACCCACGGCATGGAGCACTTGTGTGCTGGTAGAGGCAGAGACGCTCACAATATTCAGTGCCCGGCTGCCATAGTGGGCCGGCATCTGGCGTCCGCCGCTGGCCGGATCGGTGGCCGCGCCCACGGCTTGCAGCAACATCTCGGCCGGCGTGAAGCCCAACGCCAGGCACAACGCGCGATCGCGATAGTAGGGAAAGAACCAGTCGTAACCGGGACGCATGGCCAGCGCCGCGCCCACGCCCAGCGCCTCGTGGCCCGCGCCGGAGATCTGGAAGTAGATTTTCTGCTGGCGTTTGAGAAGGATCTCGCGGTCATCCACGCGGCGGGAAAGAAGCATCAGCCGGTAGATTTCAACCAATTGCCGAGGGCTTAGGCTGCCGGAGCCTGCCGACACAGACTCGCGGACGCTGGAAGCTACCAGTTCCATTTCCTTTACTCCTCAAAAAGCCTGTTTTACCTCTTGCGGGGAACTTCAACTTACATCCCGATTGTAACAACCCAAACCCTTCTGGCAATCTAATCTAGAGACAGGAGTTTCCCTATGCATCCCTTTTTGTTAGCGGCAAGGACGGGCCTATTCGCCGAAGGGCGATTTCTGGGCAAAGTGCTGGACGAATGGGCCGCGGATGCTCAGGAATTTATCCACACCAAGCTGCCGCACCTGCTCGTCATTGCAGTAATCGCCTTTATTCTCAGCCGCTTGTTGCGCCTGTTGACGACCCGGATGATTCACGTAGCTGAGCAGCACGCACCCGAGCCTGCCCGTGTCTCGCAGGTGAAGACTCTCTCCGGGGTGATTCACGCCACCGGACTGGCAATCATCGGACTGATCGCCGGCTTGCAGATTCTGGATGTCGTGGGGGTCAATCTTGCCCCTCTGCTCACTTCGGCCGGAATTGCCGGAGTGGCCATCGGCCTGGCCGCGCAGAATATCGTGCGCGACATGCTCAACGGCATGCTGATCCTGATCGAGGACCAGTTCAGCGTGGGGGACACGGTGCGACTGGCGGGCCTGACCGGAACAGTGGAGGCGATGACCCTGCGCAAGACCACGGTCCGCGACGGCGATGGGACCCTGTACATTATCCCCAATTCGCAGATCACCACCGTGGCCAACCTGAGCGTGGGCTACTCGGTGGCCACCGTTAACGTGAGCGTGGATTTTTCTGCCAACCCCGACAAAGTGCTGGAGTTGTTAAAGGGCATTGCTATGGAGATCCGCAACAGCATGGAGTTCCGGGAGGTTTTCGTGGACGACCCACAAATTCTGGGCGTGGATGCGATCAAAGGCTCGGAGCTGATCTTCCCGGTGGTCTTCAAGACGCTGGCGACTCAGCAATACGCCCCTGTGCGAGAGTTTCGCCGCCGTGTTCGGCTGGCGCTCGAACAGCAAGCTCTGCTTCCCGGCGACCCCAACCGGGTGTTCAACACCTTCATGGACAGCGCTGCGAGCAGCCGTAGCCGGCCAACCACCGAGGCCGCACCGGAACATGACCCAACCACGCTCAAACCGCAGGGGGGCAATCCCTTCAGCAGTGGGTGAGGGAGCCGAGTCAGCAAGTTAGCGGGTTGTGGTGGGGCTGGCACAGGCTACCCTTTATTCTGCTCACGGCCGTTTTCCGAGGCTTGCTCCCTCACAGGGAACTGGAGGGTTGCTTGCGAGTCCTCGCCGGGGCCTGAGGAACCGGCAAGACGGAAGACGACGCGATTGCGGCCCTCGGCTTTGGCGGCATATAAAGCATCGTCGGCGATCGTGAGCAGAGACTCGACGGTAGCGGGTCCATCGGATGGGTCGAATACGGTCGCGCCCATGCTACAGTTGAGTGTGAACTCGGAACCGCGAGCGCAGACCTTCAGGTTGGAGATCGCGTTCTGGAGGCTGACCAATCTCGGTTCGACAGCCTCGTGCGGAACCTCGGTCAGGGTCAGCAGAAACTCCTCGCCCCCGTACCGGCCGGCATGATCATAGGGACGGATGGCGGCTCCCACCGCGGCGGCGAACCAGCGCAGCGCCTCATCGCCGGCCAGGTGCCCGTAGCGATCGTTGATGCGCTTAAAGTGGTCCAGATCAACCAGTGCCACAACTATGGTACGGTTCTCCCTCAGAGCGCGGTCCGTTTCCGCCGTTAGAGCGCGCAGGATGGCCACGCGATTCAACATTCCAGTGAGCCCATCGTGGGTCGCCTGGATGCGCAACTGCTCGCGGCTGGCCTCCAACTCCTTGGTGCGCTCGCGAACCAGCATCTCCAGATGCTGGCTTCTTGCGCGCAACTGCCGGGAGTAAAAATGAATGGAGGCGGCCAGCAAAAGCAGAATGGCCAGGGTGCATAATCCGTAGAACCAGTAGGTTCTCCACCAGGGCGGAAGAACCTTGATGTCAACCTTCACCGGAACAGAGCACGCATTCAAGCCTGGATTGCAGGCCATGGCCATAAAGGTGTATGACCCAAGAGGCAATCTGGGAAAAGTCGCGTTGCCGGTGTGGGTATCCATCCATTCCGACTGATATCCCACCATCCGTATCTTCAAGGCCAACTCGCTGCGATTGCGCATCGTAGGCGAAGAGATACGTATGATAAGCGGCGAACCGGCCCACGGCATGGTAATCTCTCGCGTTCCGAGGTAATTCGTTGCGCCGCGTCGAAGCTCCGTCAGGTAAACGGTCAACGGGATTGTGTCGAAGACCCGCTCGGGATATAGCAGATGACTCATTCCGCCACTGGTTCCAATCCATAATGAACCATCGGTGGCCTCCTGCATCATCCCTTGATTGATATCGTTCCATATCAGGCCGCTCTCCTGGGTAATCTGGCGCCAGTTATGGCCGTTCCACACCACGAGGCCCATATCGGCTCCCAACCATACCCATCCGCGATGGTCCACCAGAATGGCCAGGGGAGCGCGAATTCGCAGGTCGGGGGGAAGTTCCAGTTGCCAGGCCTGCATCTTCTCTTTGTCTGCCGTCAGACGCCACGTGCCGGTCTGATCACCCGTAACCCAGATGGCGCCGTCGGGTGCGCAGGCAACGGCCGCCAGCGAACCGCGCATTTTGGAGAGTCCGTCAATAAGCGGGGCTGACCACACGCCGTCCTTGAAGCGAACCAGCCGATTGTTGCCCAGAAACCAAAGATCGCCGTTGGGCGACCTGCAGCCTCCCAAAATCCTGGTGGGATCCCCCAGCAGCGCATCCACGGCTTTAACCCTGGGCAACGCGCCCGGGGAACCCTTGGCTTCGCGGGTATAGATACCGTCAAGCGTTTCAAAATAAATGCGTCCGGAGGAATCCTTTAGGGCATTGATGATCCGTGCCGGCACTTTTGCTGTTTGCTCCATGCGGCCCGTCCTGGGATCGATGCGCAGGATGATGCCTGAAGCTGTCCCCGCCAGCAAGGAGCCGTCGCGATCGACAACCATCCCACCCATTTGGCCATAGGCCCACCGTCGCCCGTCTGACAGCGGGCCTGACGAACCATCGTGCGGGTCAATCCATGCGGGGCCGCGATCTGTTCCCAGGAAAACTCGATCCGCACTGACTAACGCAATCGCCCAAATGCTTGCGGAAGGAAGGTTCTGCTGATCGCCCCATCCTTCCCAATCCTCATAGCCGGCCCATTCGTAGAGCCCGTCTCCCCGGCTCCCGAACCAAAGGTCGCCGGCCGCGTCAAAGGCCATGTCTACGATGCGGGGGGCGCGCTCCATGCCGTTCGGCTTGCCAATGGTCCGCCACTTGGATCCATCCCAGCGGGCAATTCCCTCTTTGGCGGGCGCTAAAATCCGTCCTTCCGGATCTTCGATCAGGGGAGCATGGCTGTATCGGCTCAACAGTTCGGAGCCGGGAATAGAGCGATCAATAAATCCCGCGGACCCCGGCAACAAGACGGCCACGTGGGTAACGCCTCCAGCCCAGAGAGCGCCTGTGCGATCCAGCAGAACCCCCGCCCAGCGGTCGGCGGCCAGGCCTTTGTCCTCTCCCCATTCGGTCACCACGCCGTCGCTCAGTTGGACAGGAGCCCCGGTCTTCGACCCTTGCAGAGAAGTCCAATCGCCGGCAGCCCCGACCTCGCGCTCCAGCCAGGAGCAGAGGCCTTTGCCGCATCCGGCCCAGATGCGAATACCACCACCCCGCTCCCGCACGACGCTCACGCTGGTCACATTGGCCATATCCGGCATGGAAGCCAGCAGATGGTCAGGAAACAGGGGCAGAAAAGAGAGCATTCTGCCATCTGCATCATGCTCCAACCGGTAAAGATGCCCTTTCTCGACAATCAGCAGGTGGTGCGCATCTTCCACTACGATGCGCCACTGGCCTTCTACGTGAATTGGATCTCGCCCGGCAGGGAGAAATCGTTGGCCGTCCCAGCGATACAAATCACTATCGGTGGCCACCCACACGGTGCCGTTCGGATCAGAAACTACGTCCCTGATATTGAGGTCGGTAATTCCCTGCTCCGCGCCATACCGCTCAAAGCCTGACCCAAGAAACCGGTAGACGCCGTTTTCTGTGCCCATCCACAGGAAACCGTTGCGGTCTGTCTCTAATGAGCTGATTCCAAGGTTATTGAGCCCTTCGGCCTGGCGAAAGGCGCGAAAGACATACTGCTGCGCCTGCAGGGTTGCTGAAAAAGCCAACAAACAGGCGAGAACCCGGATTGAGCCAAACCGCGCCATGCCTTCCCTTTACAATACAGCCACTTGAGCGAAGCGCTACAGAAGTATTATCGGCCGTTCGTTACCAAAGGGATAACAGGAGCGCAAAAGCGCCACCTTTTGCCCTGCTGGCTAAGGAAGGCTTATCCGGGCGTCGGTTTGCTGGATCCGATTGATTAAACAGGGCTATTCAACGCCTCCTCAAGCGCCTCGGCATCCGTTACTGGCGGAAGGCAGGTGCGTCCGCGGCAAACGATCGCCCAGGCTTCTGCCCTGACTGGCTTTGGGACTTGAAGCAGGACTTCGGCCAGCGCATCAGGAATTCCCCCTGGAACCAGCCGATCCGGGTCAATGCTCAGCACGGTCTTGTTGACGGCAAATCCGGCCATTGCCCGTGCCTCAAGGCGTTCGGCCTGAGGA
>Ga0224554_1001919_pt1 | contig 11846 bp, 9 predicted proteins | sample 714S22024metaG_FD_180666 | JGI IMG/M metagenome (GOLD analysis project Ga0224554, IMG submission 180666) | Peat soil microbial communities from Stordalen Mire, Sweden - 717 S2 20-24 | ecosystem: Environmental > Terrestrial > Soil > Wetlands > Peat | place: Sweden: Norrbotten County, Stordalen...
CGAGAATCGAGGGGAATCCCGTCAGCGCTTTGGCGGCGAAGCGCACCGTGGACGCCAGGCGGTTGCCGGACTTCGCTTGTGCCAGGAAGATCGCGCTGAGAACTCCGATGGGGACGCTAATGAGCATCGCCATCCCGACGATCACCAGGGTTCCCAGGATCGCGTTTCCAAAACCGCCGTTCTGATCGAGCGGCGCCGGCGGAAGCTGCGTGAACGCCGCGATGCTGAGCTTGCGCCCCCCCCGCCACAGCAGCAGCCCCACCACGGAGAACAGCGGGATCAGCGCGAACAACGTCATCGCCGTTATAAGCCCGCTCAACAACATGCTCATGAATGTCCGCGGCCGCCGCAGCGACCGCTCCAACTGCGAAAAGTCCACACCGCGAAACGGGTCCAACTCCTCTGCGTTGGGGCTCTTCGGGATTCCGGTATCCGCTTGGACGTCTTCGTGAGTCATGCCTTGCTCCCTTCCGGGTCCGACGAAGTGCGCTGTAGGATGTAGGCGCCCGCGGCATTCACTAGAAGCGTGATGACGAGCAGCGCCGTGGCGGCGTACATCAGGACACCCACGTCCTTGGGGCGCGCCTCAGGGAACGCGTTCGCCAGCAGGGCCGCCAGCGTGTTGGCCGGGGAAAACAACGATGCGCTGATCACATTGGCGTTCCCCACCAGCATCGCCAGCGCCATGTTTTCGCCCAGCGCGCGGCCGAAGGCGAGCACCACGCCGCCGAAAATGCCGCGTGACGCAGTGGGAATGGTCACGGCGAAAATCGTCTCCCATCGCGTCGCACCCAGCCCGTAGGCGGCCATCCTCAGCCTGGACGGCACCGCGACCAGCGCCCCGCGGCCGATCGCTGTGATCGTCGGTAGAATCATGATCGAGAGCACGATCACGGCCGGCAGCATTCCCGGTCCGCTCAGGTCCGTGCCGAAGAGAGGCACCCAGCCCATTTTGGCGTGCAGCCAGTGGCATGCCGGACGCACCAGCGGAATGACCACGAACAGTCCCCACAGGCCATACACCACGCTCGGAATCGCGGCTAGCAGTTCAATCAGGTTGCGGAGCAAGTTGTCCACCTGCCTGGGCAGCTTGCCCCAAAACGGGTGGAACTGCAGCTTGAAAATTCTGAGCAACGCGAATGCGTAGTCGGCCACAAAGCCTTCGGCCAGGAAAACCGCGGCCGCCACTCCGAACGCCGTTCCCAGAATCAACGCCAGCACGGAACTATACAGCGTGCCCCAGATTTCCGGGAGAATCGAAAACACCTTTTTGTTCGGGTCCCAAACCCGCCCCGTGAGAAAGCCGAGCCCATATTGCCGGACGGTGGGCAATGCGGCAATGACGATCTTTAACACGATGAAGACGGCAATGAGCAAGGCCAACCACGCGAAGCCCTGGCACAGGACTCGGAACGCGGTATCGGTGGCGATCTGCATGCGCGATGGCGGTCTCGAAATCTGGTTGTCGGCTGGCACGATTCAATCTCTTCTCTTCGCCGGCAATCGGGCTTCCCTGGTGTTGCCGGACGTGGCGGGAAGCTCCGGTGCGGGAAAGCCGGCGCTATTGTACGTTTTGAACGGCGGCCTTCACCTTGGTGGCCACGGCATCCGGCAACGGCAGGTACCCCAGTGCTTCCGATTCCTTCTGGCCATCGGTGAGACAGTACAAAAGGAGGTTGCGGAGCACTTCCGCTTTCTTCGGGTCGGGGTTCTTTTTGTAGCAAAGGAGCCAAGTGAAAGTAGCGATCGGATAAGCGTCTTTCACAGGCGGATCCGGAACCCACGCGATCAGGTTGTCCGGCAGGTTCGCCGAGGCGATTGCGGCCTGGCCGGAGGCCGTGGACGGAGCGATGAAGTTCCCCGACTTGTTCTCGAGTTGCGCCATCGGCATCTTCTGGGTCATCGCGTAGCCGAATTCGATATAGCCAATGGCGCCGGGTGTGGTCTGGACGCTGGCGGTAACGCCTTCGTTCCCTTTTGAACGGGTACCCACCGGCCATGCGGGCATGTCGTTCGTTCCCGGGCTGGCGGCGAATTCCTTGCTGATCGCGCTCAAGTGCTGCGTGAACACGAACGTCGTGCCGCTCGCATCGGCGCGGACCACCACGTTGATGGCGCTACCCGGCAGCTTCGCGCCGGGGTTCGCTTTGGCGATGGCCGGATCGTTCCACTTCTTCACCTTGCCCAGAAAAATGCCGGCATACGCCTCGCGGGACAATTTCAGATCGGTGAGGCCCGGCACGTTGTAAGTCAGGACGATATTGCCGGCCGTCAAAGGAAGAAGTTGAGCGCCGCCCTGGACGCGCGCGATCTCCTCGGGCTTCATGGCCATATCGCTGGCTCCGAAGTCGACCGTTTTGTCGATGAAGTTCTTCACCCCGGCGCCGCTCCCTACCGATTGATAGTCGATCTGTACGTTCTGATGAGCGACGCTATAGACTTTGAACCACTTCGAATAGATCGGAAACGGGAAGCTGGCTCCGGCGCCCTGCAGTCTCACGTCGGCGCCTTGCTTAGAGCTGCCGGCTCCTCCACAGGACATCAGCCCAACAGCCGCGAGCAGAACAGGAACGGCAATACTCCAGACGGTGATTCTCACATGAAGTCTATGGGCCTTCAAGTCGAACTCCAGTCGCTGCCCGCCCCTACTTGCACTCTTAGCAGGCATTTTCGTGATCAGCGGGCCCGAACATCTGTTTCAGACTGAACGCAGTCCTCGCGGTTGAAGTGTCCCACGCGAAGATGACACCCCAATGAACATGAGCTGCGGACCGGTGGCCATCCATAGCTTCGGCCCGCGGATTGCGCGCACATGTTGACGTGCAGCACTTCTTGCCGGATGGACGGCAGGACTTGCACATAGCCACTCAATGGAATCCGGTATCCATCTTGTGTTCGCATTACATCGGCTTTGGTCCGCAATCTGCGCTGCTGGATGGACAAGAGGTGAGAAATGACGACCGTGTCAACGGGAGCAGCGACGATCTCTGTCCCTTCACCAGTCGCGCACGCGGAGCAAGAGGAACTCCTTGAACAGATGCGCGCGCTCCTGGCTAACGTCGATGCTGGCGCGCGTGACATCTATGATCGGTGGCGGCCGAGCCTTCGGCGTCGCGCTTTCGTTCCGGGTGCCCAAAATTTCGCTGCGTACCTCGCGTTGCGCCGAACGGACTTGCGTTCACTCCAAACTGCCCTCATGCCGCTCGGACTTTCGTCGCTGGGCCGCTGCGAGGGCCGCGTGCGGCCGAATATTGAAGCGGTCATCGAGGCCCTTGCGGCGCGATGCGGCGAGCCGGTGAATCGTCCGGCGACGACCGCACGGGCCTTCTTTCGGGGCGAACGGTTGCTGCGTTCCGAGACGGCGCGTGTCTTTGGACCGCAACGCTCGAACCGGGCCGTGCGAATCATGGTCACGCTGCCCACGGAAGCCGCGGACGACGGCGACCTCATCACGGCGCTCGTGAGTGCCGGCATGGATGCCGCGCGGATCAACTGCGCCCACGACGACGCCGATCGATAGCGCAAGATGGCCGCGCACGTCCGGGCAGCCGAGCGGCACCTCGGTCGCCGTTGCGTCGTGTACGCCGATCTCGCCGGGCCAAAGGTCCGCACGCTCCACGTTCACGTGCGCCACGACGCGCGGGTCCGCATCGGCGACCGGATTGCACTCGTGCGGAGGTTGCATGATGCGAAGCCCGACGAAGCGACGATCACCTGCACGATTCCGGCGATCTTAGATCACCTGCGCGACGGTGACCCGATGTGGATCGACGATGGAAGAATTGGCTGCGTGGTGGAACGCGTCGATCCGTCGCGCGCCGACCTTCGCATCACGCAAGCGACGGAGCGCGGCGATCGGCTGCGGCCGGACAAAGGCCTCAACTTTCCCAAGACGGAGATCCCGGCACCGCCTCTCAGCGCCGCCGACCGCGAGGCGCTTGCGGCGATCCTCGATGTGATCGATGTCATTGGATACTCGTTCGTGCGCAAGGCTTCAGACATCGAGACACTGCAGAACGAACTCGCCCGGCTCGGCCGGCCGGGTCTGCCTCTCGCGCTGAAAATCGAAACGCTCGAAGGCGTCAACAACCTGCCCGCGCTGATCGTGCAGGCAGCGGGACGCCAGCCCACCGCAGTGATGATCGCGCGCGGCGACCTTGCGGTCGAGATCGGATATCGGCGTCTCGCCGAGATGCAGGAAGAGATCCTCTGGCTCTGCGAGGCCGTCTCCATTCCGGTCATTTGGGCGACGCAAGTGCTCGACGAGTTCGTCAAAACGGGCATGCCGACGCGTGCGGAAATCACGGACGCCGCTATGGCCGAACGCGCGGACTGTGTCATGCTCAACAAGGGCGTACACGTCGTTCGAGCCGTGGAAGTGCTCGACGACCTCCTCCCGTTGATGGAGGCGCACCAGACAAAGAAGACGTCGCGCATGCGCGCGCTACATTCCTGGTTGCAGGATTGACACCGTCGATAGCCCGGCATTCCACCACTGCTTGTGCCAGGGCCTCCCTTACGATCCGATCCGCCGCGGGATCGATTTTGTCGGTGGCATAGGAGACAATTCGCTCTACGTCTTGATCGAAACTGTGCCGTTCGGGGGGACTTATGGTCCTGACTGCGTCCGCGGCGGCAGCGGTGACCATCGTCTTGTGGAACGGTTGGCTGCGGTGGCTGTTTCTGTTCTGACCTCGGGCTGTACACTCGAACGATCGCCGAGTCTGCTGGGAGTAAGCTTCACGATCAACAGTGCCGGACTCGCCGTCCAGAGTGGGCGGCCTCGGTTCGAACCTCGCGGACCACACGCTCTTCGAAGTTATGGCGGGCGGCTAGTCGATCATCACGGCCGGCACCGGCGACGGTTGCCGTCTGCCTGAATTGATGGGCGCGACAAACCCACCCAGATGGTCCGGAGTGCTGAAGGTCAAGAACCCCGCTGGCGTCACCGAAGGCCTGATCCCGCTCGACTCCAACGCCTGGGCAGCGGGTCAGTCCAAATTAGAATATTTCGCCGACTGCCTGAGCCTTAATCGTAATGCGGACAGCTTCTCCTTGATGAACTGGAGTTTTTCATTGGTGGGCGTGAGCCGCGACAATAAGTGAAGGACCGCATCGTGCGCTTTCCGCGCATTTCTCCAATTTGGCTGCTTGATCGCTGGATCTCCAGAGTTGGCCGCGATCGCAAAGACCGGCAACGCCACATCGAGATCGGTGAAGGGGAACTGGACGCCAATCCTGTTTGAGTCGCGAAGAATACACCGTATGCCAAGCATCGGCTCAAGCTTCACGCCAGGGTCATCTTAGCAGTTCTCACTCGGGGTCAAGGCGGAGATTCAACGTGAACGGCCGGTTCGATCGACAACCAGGATCGCGCGGCCGAGTCGGCATGAGGCTAACCGACTACAGGCCGTAATCACACCCCGGCTCTAAGATCAAGTTCACCAAGTGCCAGATGCCGGGCGTGGCGACTGTGTGACCACGGCGTGCCCGACGCAGTCTCGGAACGTGTTCAGCACAAGCCAGATGGTAGAGTAGCGGGGAGAGGGAGCAATCGTCGTGGCGACAAAAAAGCGCAAGGCGCAGGAGCCGGAAGGAACCCGCGAACCGAGAGTGGCGGAGCCACTATCCGGACGTGATGCTCCAGGATGCCCCGTAGTCGGCATCGGCGCGTCGGCCGGGGGACTGGCCGCATTCGAAGCCTTCTTTTCCGGCATGCCCGCCGACGCCGATCCGGGGATGGCTTTCGTCCTGGTGCAGCACCTGGCCCCGGACCACAAGAGCATCCTCACCGACCTGGTCAAGCGTTATACCCGCATGAAGGTCTTCGAAGTTGCGGACGGCATGGCGGTCGAGCCCAACTGCGCTTATATCATCCCGCCTAACCGGGACATGGCGTTACTCAACGGCACGCTACAGTTGATGGAACCCGCCGCGCCGCGCGGCCATCGTCTGCCGATTGACTTTTTCTTCCGCTCCCTGGCCCAGGACCAGCGCGAGCGGGCGATCGGCATCGTGCTCTCGGGGACCGGCAGTGACGGCACCCAGGGGGTTCGGGCGATCAAGGGCGAAGGCGGCATGGCAATGGCGCAGAACCCCAAATCCACCGAATACGACGGCATGCCGATGAGCGCCATAGCCACCGGCCTGGTGGACTATGTGCTGCCGGCGGCCGAGATGCCGGCGCAACTCATCGCTTACGTCGCGCACGCGTTCGGAAAAACATCCCTTCCGGTCTCTCCTGCGGCCCCCAAATCCGAAGACGCGTTGAAGAAGATCTTCCTGCTGTTGCGCGCTCAAACCGGTCACGATTTTTCTCAATACAAGCAGAGCACCGTCGTCCGGCGCGTGGAGCGGCGCATGGCGGTGCACCAGATCGAGCGGCTGGAAGAGTATATCCGCTATTTGCAGCAGAACCCAGCCGATGTGGAGGCCCTCTTTCGCGACCTTTTGATCGGCGTCACCAGCTTCTTCCGCGACCCGGAGGCATTTGGTGCGCTCCAGGAACATGCCATTCCGCGGCTTTTTGCCGGCAAACCCGCGGGCGCATTGATTCGCGTCTGGGTGCCCGGTTGTTCCACCGGCGAGGAAGCCTATTCCCTGGCCATCCTGCTCCAGGAGCGCATGGAGGAGTTGAAGCAGAGTTTCAAGCTGCAGGTGTTTGCCACCGACATTGACCGCCGAGCCATCGACGGCGCACGCGCCGGCATCTACCCGGCCAGTATTGCCGGCGACATCTCCCCGGAACGGCTGGCGCGCTTTTTCTCCCAGGAGCCGGACGGCAGCGCCTACCGCATCCAAAAAAGCATCCGTGACAGGGTGATCTTCTCCGAGCAGAACGTGATCAAAGACCCGCCGTTCTCCAAACTCGACCTGATCAGTTGCCGCAATTTGTTGATCTATATGGGAGGCGGACTGCAGAAGAAGCTTTTTCCGCTGTTCCACTATGCGTTGAACCCGGACGGCATGCTTTTCCTGGGCACGTCGGAAACCGTAGGCGAGTTCGTCGACCTTTTTGCCACGTTGGATCGCAAGTCGAAGTTGTATCAACGCAGAGAGGAGGTCGCCGGCGCACACCGCACCGGCCTTCTCCCCCGGCTGCCGGGAGATGGGCCCATCGTACGGCCCCCCGAGAAGGCGCCCGGCGAAAGCAAGGTTCCGGTGCGCGAGTTGACCGAGCGGGCGCTGCTGCAACAGTACGCCCCGCCTGGCGCGGTGGTTAACGAACATGGCGACATCTTCTACCTCCACGGCCGTACCGGCAAGTACCTGGAACCGGCTCCGGGTGAAGTTGGAATGAACATCCTGAAGATGGCCCGTGAAGGTTTGCGGCCAGACCTGACCACCGCCCTGCACAAAGCGGTGGCGCTCAAAGCGCCCGTGCGCCACCCGGGCCTGCGGATCAAAACCAACGGCGATTTCACGATCGTCGATCTGACGGTCCAGCCGGTGCCCGCGAGCCCGGATTCAGACGTCGCGGCCAAACTATTCCTGGTCGTCTTCGAGGACGCGCCGGCGCCCGGCCCGCAACTCTCTGAAACCGCCACCGTCTCGGGCGGAGGCGGGGAGGCTAGGGAGATCACCACGGACGTGGATGCGCGCGTTGCGACGCTGAAGCAGGAACTGCGGGCCAAGGAGGAATATCTCCAGACTACCAACGAGGAACTGGCAACCTCCAACGAGGAGCTCAAATCCGCCAACGAGGAAATGCAGTCCGTGAACGAGGAACTGCAATCTACCAATGAGGAACTGGAGACCTCCAAGGAAGAATTACAATCGGTCAACGAGGAGTTGGGCACGGTCAACACTGAACTGCAAAACAAGGTGGCCGATCTGTCGCGCTCGAACAACGACATGAACAACCTGCTGGCCGGCACGGGGATCGGCACTATCTTTGTGGACCATCAACTGCGCATCCAGCGCTTCACCCCCACGGTGACTCAGGTGATCAATCTGATCCTGACCGACGTGGGGCGGCCGGTGAGTCACATCGTCTCCAACCTGGTGGGCTATGACCGGCTGGCGGCGGACGTGCGAGAGGTGCTGGACAGCCTGGTGCCCAAGGAAGTGGAGGTTCAGACCCAGACGGGTACGTGGTACCTGCTGCGCATCCGCCCCTATCGCACTCTGGAAAATGTAATCGAAGGGGCGGTGATCACCTTCACCGAGATTACCGAGATTAAAAGGGCGCAGGCGGCGCTGCGGGAATCCGAGGATCTGCGCCGCCTGGCGGTGGTGGTGCGCGATGCGCACGACGCCATCGCGGTGCAGGACTTGGAGGGTCACATCCTGGCCTGGAATCCGGGGGCGGAAAGGATGTACGGCTGGAGCGAAGCCGAGGCGTTGGCGATGAATATTCGCGACTTGGTCCCGGAGAGCCGGCGGGAGGAAACGTTAGCCGTGCTCCGGAAGTTGAGCATGGCTGAAGTGATGGAGCCGTACCGCATGCAACGGATTGCCAAAGATGGCAGGATCGTGGAGGTCTGGCTTACCGCCACCGCGCTGGTGAACGACTCCGGGGGTGTATATGCTATTGCCACGACGGAGAGAAAGGTACAATCAGAGCCATGACTCCGGAAGAGGCTCGTTCAAATCCGATTGTCGAACGCTCCACGGATTTGACAGGCTCGCCCGAAATGGACTCAGGGCAAGCTCTCCGCCGGCGGGCGGAGGCGCTAGCCGGCGAAAGAGCCGGCGAGATGCCGGAGAACGTCGAGGATTTATCGCCCGAGGCAGCGCGGCGCGCCCTCCACGAGCTGCGGGTTCACCAGATCGAGCTGGAGATGCAGAACGAGGAGTTGAGTCGGACGCAGCAGGAACTGGAAGCCTCGCGGGAGCGGTATTTCGACCTGTACGATCTGGCGCCGGTGGGCTATTTCACGCTCAGCGAACAAGGGTTGATCCTGGAGGCAAACCTAACGGCCGCCAAGTTGTTTGGTGTGGCAAGAGGCGTTTTGGTCAAGCAACCCCTATCGCGCTTTATCCTCCCCGAAGACCAGGACATCCATTACCGGCACCGCAAAGCACTCTTGGAAACGGGCGCCCCACAGTCGTGGGCCTTGCGGGTCCTGAAAAAGGATGCCGTACCATTCTGGGTGCGGGTGGATGCCACCACGGCACAGGGCGCTGATGGGGCCACCGTATGGCGCGCCGTGGTGAGCGATATCACTGAGAGCAAGCGGGCGGAGCGAGCGCTCAAGACCACCAATGCCGAACTTCAGGAATTTGCTTATGCACTCGCGCACGACCTCCAGGAACCTTTGCGTATGGTGGTGAACTTCTCTCAACTACTGGCTGAGGAGTACGCAGGAAAGCTGGGCGAACACGCAGACAAATATGTCGCTTATTCCGTCGAGGGCGCTTTGAGAATTGAGGCTCTCCAGCAAGGCTTACTCAACTATTTGGAGGCTACCGACCGAGTTAGTCATCGCTTATCACCCGTTGATTGCAACCACGTGCTGTCACAGGCGCTGTTATCCCTCCAAACGATCATTCAGCAGAGCGGGGCCGCGGTCACTTCCGATCCGTTGCCGACCGCGGTGGCCAATGAGGCGATGCTGATGCACCTTTTTCAAAACCTGATTCGCAATTCGATCAAGTACAAGGGCGACGCGGCACCCGCAATTCATATTTCCGCTTTGAGAACTGCAGAGGGTTGGTTGTTCTCTGTGAGAGATAACGGCGTCGGCATTGATCCGGCGTACGCCGAGTTCGTCTTCGGCATGTTCAAGCGTCTGCATGGCAAGGAAATTCCCGGCACGGGCATTGGGCTCGCACTGTGCAGGAAGGTAGTGGAACGCCATGGCGGACGCATTTGGGTGGAATCGGAAACGGGGCATGGTGCGACCTTCAAATTCACGATTCCCACGCTGGGACCGATTTAGCGGTCTCCATCTTTGATTGAGTTCCGTCTTCATTTCCGAAGACCTGAATGATCTATGCCAAGTGGCGGCCGGCCCTTTCCGGATTCTTTGGCGGCGATGCTCGGCGTCGGCGACCGGATATGGTCGCTGCTGAGTTCTCCGTCGAAGAGCAATTTACAGAGCCAACGCGTCCAGAATTCAGCGCTTTCGGCGCTTCTTGCCTAATGGAAAGCAAGACCTGCACTTAACCCTTGCGGGAAAATCGGGTTTCCACCTCGGGTTTCGCATACATTCGGCATTGGTCCTCAATCTGCACTGCACTGAACCCGGAAGAGGTGTGAAATGACGACCATAGTGATTGTTCTTCTAGTGTTGTTTCTGCTCGGTGGCGGAGGGTGGGGATATTCTCGTTGGCGCGGATAAGCGGTCGCTGGCAATTTGACCAAGCCCTCGGCCTGCAATGCGAATTCTGGTTGCACCAGAAGAGCGACCTCGATCGTGCAGGATAATACGGCACTGCGCGAGGTGTGATCGGGCACTACGTGACATTCAAGCGGCCGGGCTACGCCGAAGAGCAGAAGACCGATTCACCGAATACCGGAAACAGCTTTTAGTGGAAAGTTCTCGAAAAGAGAAAGAGGAGAAACCAAATGAAACCGAGCACGAAAGATCAGATCAAAGGCGATCTTCATGAACTGAAAGGCAACGTCAAAGAAACAGCCGGACAGATCACGGACAACGCCAACCTGGAAACCAAAGGCCAAAACGAAAAACTCGCCGGCAAAGTCCAAAAGAAAGTCGGCCAAATTGAAAAGGTACTCGAGAAGTAAGTGAACCGGTTCTCGCCGCCGTCCACATAGCTCGGCTTGAAGATAGTGTTCAGTTTGCTTCGTCACTGCTAGCCACCGCCGCCAAAAGAGGCCGCCGTGAGCAAAGCGCTTGGGATGATCCTGGTTGCACTTGGTCTATTCGGCCTTGCGTGGGGCGGCTTTATGTACACAACCAGGGAAAAGATCGTCGACATCGGACCGATTCTTGGGTCCGCATACCGAATCCTACCTATCAGTGCCTCGGGGCTCCGGACCGCCAAACTGACCAAGGGAGCCCGACTATTGGTGGTGAAGACGGGCCGCACTGCCATAACATGGACCCACGCAAACGAGATAAACCACGAGCTGGTGAGCTTCCTTCGGGAAGGGTCGGGGAAAAGTGCAGGTTCGGCGGCCCGGACCGAAACAGCCGCATGAGCGGAACATTTGCGCTGCCAGGCGCACGAAGACATACGCGCGCTGCCCCATCAGACTGATCACTTGGCCGACTGCACTCGTCTCTCCATGGCGTGCCGATCAGTTACCCTGGGCGGAATGGGAATATTTCTCAGGGCGCCTATACCGCCGGGCGCAGGTATCGATGGTGTTGGACAACTCTGGCGACCGCGTGTCGCGATGGCCGACTGTGACACGGCTTTTCCCCCTTGCGTCATTTTCCGGAAATGGGTCGGAAACCGACACACGGGCCCCGATGTTCTCGCCGTTCGCTCTAAGCAAACCTCTTTGAACGGCCGGACCCTTAGATCCTTGCGGGGCTCCCAACCTCGCCTGCTCTCCTGGAGCCCCGCATCCCCAGTTGGGAAGTAGGAAAAACCGTAGCCGGGGATGGCCCTGTTCAACCCAGGGTGTGTTGACCGCGAGTTCCGTTACAGTCCGCCACCGCCGCTCCGAAACGTCTTTTGCTTCTTAATGGGTCTCCCAGTAGGGTACCGCTCCGTAGTAGCTGAAGATCCGGGTTCCCCAACTGGTATCCGCCATGTCCGGCCAATTGTCTTTGTCAAATCCCGGAGCATTCTCCAGCTTCTTCTTGTCGACATCTAAAATAAAGTGTTTCTTGTCCTCGTCCAGCTTCAGGGCGCTCCATGGTACGGCGAACAGCTTATTACCCATACCGAGGAATCCACCGAAGGACAAAACGGCATAGGCAACTTTA
>Ga0224554_1001925_pt1 | contig 11797 bp, 5 predicted proteins | sample 714S22024metaG_FD_180666 | JGI IMG/M metagenome (GOLD analysis project Ga0224554, IMG submission 180666) | Peat soil microbial communities from Stordalen Mire, Sweden - 717 S2 20-24 | ecosystem: Environmental > Terrestrial > Soil > Wetlands > Peat | place: Sweden: Norrbotten County, Stordalen...
ATCGTCCAGGGCGATTTGTGGGACAGCGGCAAGGTCGCCTCAGACCAGACCGCGCAAGTCCTCTATGCCGGCAAGCCGCTGGCCTCCGGCCAACGCGCCTGGTGGACGGTGCGGGTGTGGGATGCCGCCGGGCGGCCTTCGGAAAGCAGCGCGCCCGCCTGGTGGGAAATGGGTTTGCTCACCCCGGACGACTGGCATGGCAAATGGATCGGACGAACGAATCTCGCCGGGCTGGCGGCGGATCAAGCTCCCGCGACGCCGGAGCTTCGGCGCGCGTTTACCCTTGAAGGCAAAATCAAACGCGCCCGCGCCTATGTCATTGGCCTTGGCTATTTCGAGTTGAGCATCAATGGCCATCGCATCGGCGATCATCTTCTCGATCCCGGCTATACGCGCTATGACCGCCGCTTGTTATACGTCACGCACGATGTCACCTCCGCCTTGCAGGCGGGCGAAAATGTCATGGGCGTGATGCTCGGCCACGGCTGGTTCGACGTGTCCACCAAAGCGGCGTGGGATTTTGACAAGGCGCCGTGGCGCGCGACCCCGCGGCTGCTGCTCGAATTGCGCGTCGAAATGGAAGACGGCCGCACCGTCACAATTTCCAGCGATGAACAATGGAAGACGAGCGACAGCCCCATTACCTTTTCCAGCATCTACGGCGGCGAGAACTATGATGCCCGTCTGGAGCAACCGGGATGGGATGCGCCAGGTTTCAAAGACGATTCCTGGCAGCCGGCGGTGGTCGCGGACGCGCCCAAAGGCCAAATTGTGGCGCAGGCGATGCACCCGATTCGCGTCACCAAGGTCATCCAGCCCGTCGCGGTCACCGAGGTTGAGCCGGGCGTGTATGTCTTTGATGTCGGGCAAAATCTAACCGGCAACGCCGGGCTGAATATCTCCGGCCCGGCCGGCGCCAAAGTGACCCTGCGTTACGGCGAAATGCTCGATGGCAAAGGCCGCGTTGACCAGTCGAACATCGCCGTCCACGTCTGGCGGTTCAATCGCAATCAACAATTCCAGACTGACAACTACACATTGAAGGGCCAGGGCGTTGAGCGCTGGCGGTCGCGCTTCAACTACAACGGTTTTCGCTATGTCGAAGTTACCGGCGCGCCGGGCAAGCTCACCGCCGCCAATCTGGCCATTAACTTTTTCCATTCCGACGTGCCGGAAGCCGGTAATTTCGAAACCTCCAATCCGCTGCTTAATCGCATCTGGACCAATGGCCGCTGGTCCTATCTCTGCAATCTTTTCGGCATTCCCACCGACTGCCCGCACCGTGAGAAAAACGGCTGGACCGGCGATGCCGAGGTCGCCTCCGAGCAAGGGCTGTTCTACCAGGACGGCATTACCGTTTATGAAAAATGGATTCGCGATCTCGCCGATGAGCAACGGAGCAACGGCGCGTTGCCCGGGATCGCGCCGACCGGCGGCTGGGGTTACGGCTCTGGCGGACCGCCCTGGGACAGCGCCCTGCTGATCGTGCCGTGGAATCTCTACCAGTATTATGGTGACAGCACGGCCCTGAAACAACACTATGAAGAATCCAGGCGCTATGTGGATTACATGACCACGCGCGCCAAGAGCGGCATCGTCAACATCGGTTTGAAGGACTGGAGTCCTTGGAAGGCCAACACTTCCCCCGGCGTGACGGACACCGGTTACTATTACCGCGACGCCCGGATCGTGGCCGCGGTGGCGCGCCTGTTGGGCAAGGAGGACGAGGCGAAGAAATATGACGCGCTCGCTGACGACACGCGCGCCGCCTTCAACAAGGCGTTTTTCGACGCGGAAACCGGCTCTTACAGCACCGGCACGCAAACGGCGCTCGGCTGCGCGCTTTATCAAGGTCTCGCCGGGCCGGAAAACGAAGAGCGGGTCGTGACCAATCTGGTGGCGGCGATTGCCCGGACGGACAACCATCTTGATTACGGCTATCTCGGCGCGCAATATGTCCCCAGCGCGCTGGCGGCTCACGGCCGCGCCGACGTTGCTTACACTATGCTGACCCAAACCACCCAGCCCAGCTACGGCTGGCAAATCGCCCAGGGCGCGACCACACTCTGGGAAACCTGGGACGGCTCCGGCTCGCAAAGCGGTTCGCTCAACCACACCTTTTTCGGCGACGTCAATGCCTGGATGATGAAAACGATTGCCGGAATAAATCCCGACCCGGCCGCGCCCGGCTTCAAACATATCCTGATCAATCCCCAAGTGCTCGGCGACCTGACTTTCGCCAAAGGTTCGTACGATTCTGTGCATGGCTTGATTGCGAGCGAGTGGACGGTGAAGGATGGCCAGTTCCGCCTCAACGTCACCATTCCGGCCAACTGCGCGGCCATCGTCTCTCTCCCCATCAGCGATCCGGCCCAGGTTCGGGAAAGCGACCAGCCGGCGAGCGGCGCGCCGGGCGTAACCCTTTTGCGCACCGCCGGAAAACGTTCGCTCTTTGCGGTGCAGTCGGGCGTCTATCTCTTTAGCGGGCCGCTCGCCAGCCAGACGGCCCCGGCGCCATGAATGGTGAATTGAGAATGTTGAATAGGGAAACGGCCGGCGAGGGCGCCGACCGCGACATGCGAGGGCGCGTGTGACCCCGTAATGAAGCTCGCCGCGTCAGGCGAGGATTTAGGACGACATTAACTGATTGATAAACATGAATATGGAAATTGAACACAAAAAAAACAATCCAGCCATCCTGGGCTGGCTCCATGCTCCAATGGCGGCGCTGCTCGGCATTGGCATCCTCGCTCAATCTTGCGCGAGTTCGCCCCCCGCCGACTTGCGCTGCGAAAATCTTCGTTGCGAATACCTCAACGACCCGTTGGGACTCGACGCGGCCAGCCCGCGCCTGGGCTGGATCATCACTTCCAGCGAGCGGGGGCAAAAGCAGTCGGCTTATCAATTCCTGGCCACCTCCTCGTCCCAACTGCTCGACAAGAACAAGGGCGACCTATGGGACAGCGGCAAGGTTTCTTCCGACGACACTTCCCAAATCGTCTATGCCGGCAAACCGCTCGCCTCCCGCCAAAACTGTTTTTGGAAAGTCCGCAGTTGGGACCACGACGGCCATCCGGGCGACTGGAGCCAGGCCGCCCGCTGGCAAATGGGCTTGCTCGATTCCGCCGACTGGAGCGCGCATTGGATCACCGCCGAAGCTGCCCAGCCCGCCTCCTCCCAACCGCTGCTTATTCAACACGCCTCTTACGAATCCGTGGAAGGCCGCGGCGCCAGGGACGTGACCGCCCTCATCGCCGGCCAGGTGAAGAACGACCGCATCAACCTCATAGTCAATAATAGAAATCTCGGCGGAGATCCCGCCCTCAACCTCGTCAAGCGGCTGCACGTCGAATACACCCTGGCCGGCCAATCCTTCAAAAAGGACATTCCCGAAAATCAGGCCCTCGCCATCCCCGAGGTGCCGCCTGTCTCCCGCTATTTGCGAAAATCTTTCAGCCTCAATTCTCCCGTCCAGCGCGCCGTTCTTTACGCCACCGCTCTCGGCCTTTACGAGGTGCATATCAACGGCCAGCGCGTCGGCGACCACTTTCTCGCGCCGGACTGGACCGACTACCGCAAGCGCGTCCGCTATCAGGCCTACGACGTCACCGCGCTGCTCGCGCGCGGCGACAACGCCATCGGCGCCCTGCTGGGCAACGGCTGGTACTCCGGCCATATTGGCAACGGCGGCTTTCAGTATTTTGGCAAAGTGCCCGCCTTCCTCGCCCAACTCGAAGTCACCTACGCCGATGGCCGCACCGAGCGCGTCATCACCGACGCCACCTGGAAATCCCACGCCGGCCCCATCGTTTCCTCCGATTTCATGCTGGGCGAAGATTACGACGCCCGCCTTGAAGTCAATAATTGGGATAAACCCGGCCTGGATGAAAGCCAGTGGGTCCCGGCCGCCACCCGGGAGGAGTCCATCCCCCTGGAATCTCAAGTCATGGAACCCGTCCGCCAAATCTGCGAACTTAAACCCAAATCCGTCACCGAGGTCAAACCCGGTTGCTTTGTTTACGACCTCGCCCAAAACATGGTTGGCGTGGTTCGTTTGAACGTCTCCGCGCCCGCCGGAACCGTCGTCACCTTGCGCCACGCCGAAATGCTCAACCCGGACGGCACCCTCTACACCAGAAACCTCCGCGCCGCCACTTCCACCGATCATTACACCTGCCAGGGACGCGGCTTGGAAACCTGGCAACCCCGCTTCACTTTCCATGGCTTCCGCTATGTCGAACTCACCGGCCTGCCGGCCCGTCCCTTGGATGACGCCGTCACCGGCATTGTCATCTCCTCCGACACGCCCCGGACCGGCCAGTTCGCCTGCTCCGACCCGCGCCTCAATCAGCTCCAGTCCAACATCCAATGGGGCCAGCGCGGCAACTACATCAGCATCCCCACCGACTGCCCGCAGCGTGACGAGCGCCTCGGCTGGATGGGCGACGCCGAAGTTTTTGTCCGCACCGCCACCTGCAATGCCGATGTGGCCGCCTTCTTCAGCAAATGGCTCGTGGATGTGGATGACGGCCAGTCGGCGGCCGGTTCGTTCAGCGACGTCAGCCCGAACACCGACGGCAACGGCGGCGCTCCCGCCTGGGGCGATGCCGGCGTGATCTGCCCGTGGACCCTCTACCAGGTCTATGGCGACAAACGCATCCTCGAACGCCACCTCCAGGCCATGACCAATTGGGTCGAGTATTTGCGCCGCAACTCCACCGGTTTCATCCGCCAAAGAAATCGCGGCAACGACTATGGCGACTGGCTTTCCATCGGCGCCAACACTTCCAAGGAACTCATCGGCACCGCCTATTTTGCCTATTCCACCCACCTGGTCGCCCAGTCCTGTCAAGCTCTCGGTCGCACCGACCTGGCCGCCCATTACGACCAGCTCTTTCAAGACATCAAGGCCGCGTTCAACCAGCGTTACGTCGCCGCCGATGGCCGCATCCAGGGCAACACCCAATGCGCCTATGCCATGGCCCTCAAATTCGACCTCCTCCCGGAGGCTCTCAAACCCAAAGCCGCCCAGTATCTCGAAGATGACATCCAGGCCAAGGGCGGCCATCTTTCCACCGGCTTTGTCGGCGTCAGCTATCTGCTCCCCGTCCTCACCGAGGCCGGCAAACCCGATACCGCCTACCGCCTCCTTCTGCAGGATACCTTTCCCTCCTGGCTTTTCTCTGTCAAACAAGGCGCCACCACCATCTGGGAACGCTGGGACGGCTGGACTCCCGACAAGGGATTTCAGGATCCCGGCATGAACTCCTTCAACCACTACTCCCTTGGCTCCTGTGGCGAATACCTTTTCGGCGGCATCGGCGGCATCCGCCCGGCCACTCCGGGCTTCAAGACCATCCGCATTGATCCCGTCATTCGCCCCGGCCTCACCTGGGCCAAGACCAGCTACGATTCCATCCACGGCCCCATCGCCACTTCCTGGAAACACGACGCCAGTCATTTGACGCTCGATGTGACCATCCCCGCGAATACCACGGCCACAATTTGCGTTCCGGCCACCGGCCTGGACACCATCACCGAGGGCGACAAACCCGTCGCCAGCGTCACTGCTGTCAAATATCTCCGTCAGGAAAACGACAAATATATTTTTGAAGCCGGCTCCGGCGCCTACCACTTCGCCTCCAAACTCGATTAGACCCAAAAAGTGCCCGCGGCGGGACGCTGCGGCTTGAGGTATGACGGTCGGCGCCCTCGCCGACCGCATCATTTCCACGGGCAGAGCCGGCGCGCCATAAGTATTGGCTTAATCTTCAACACATTTTTCTGACTCCATTTTTCTGACAGCTTCTTATTCTGACGTCAGAAAGAGGGAGGCAGAAAAGTGAGAAATCCTTTTTCCCGCTGGATTTGTGCGGCGGTCATAGACCGCCGCTACACGGAGAGGGAGGGCGCGACGCCTTCATTCTTCATTCTTCATTTTGCATTTTGCATTTCCCCATTATTGCCCGATCAGGCTCTTTAATCCGCTTCCCGCCTTCTTCAAGGCATCCTGCCCTTGTTTTTCCGCGTTCTTGCCCAGTCTCAGCGCCGCGGCCCCCGCATTGTTCAACGCCTTGGTCGCCGCCGGCACAATCTCCTTCATCAACGCGCGCAACACCTTCTGGGTCAATTCGGCCGCCGTCACGCCATCGGCGCCGTTTCCCAAATCAGTCAAATGAATGTCTGGCAGGGGAACCGAAACCACTTTGCCGGCCAGCAGCGGGCTTTTCACGCGCAGGATCGCGCCGCTCACCGTCAGGTCGCCCACCTGGAGCTTCTTGGCCGCGCCGCTCGAACTGCCGCCCGGCGCGCCGTTCACGTTGCTCTCGATCTTTGTCAAGTTGTTTTCCCTCAATCCCCCTTCCACTGTAATCTCCGCCGATTTCACCTGGATGCTCCGGATCACGATCCGGTCGCTCCACACCGACGCCGGCTTCAGGCTCACGCTCACGTCGCCGATCTTCATGGCGCACTCCGAGGTATAGCCGGGCGGATTTCCCACGAACAATCCCTTCAATTCCACGCTCCCGCCCAGCAGCGATATGGACGCCTTGTCCAGTTTCACCTCCACCTGGGTGATCCTCGGGCCGGCTGTTTCCACCTCTTTCTTGACAATCGCATCCAGGAAAATCACCACCACCGCGACCACCACAATGAACAACGCGACCACCGCCAAACCAATTCGAAAAAGCCACTTTTTCATAATAAAACCGCACGCCGGCCTGCCTGGACAACGCTGTTTGTTCTTGGGTGCGTTCTCCGCTGCCGTCATGCTGTCAACTTACCGCAAATTCATCGTTCCCGCAAACCGAAACAGTCCTTTCTGCGGGCGCGGGCGCATTCCACATTTTTGGGTAATCTCTTCCGATTTCTTAATCTTAATCTTAATCCTCAAATGCAGGACTGGGGGGATTAAGATTAAGATCAAGATTAAGATCAAGAGGGGAACCCAAAAATATGAAATGCGATCCCTATGGGTGCCGGAGGCGGTTCCGGCCTGGTCCACGCGGGATTTATTTTCCGCGCAATGTGTCAAATATGGCTTCGGCCAGTTTGCGGGCGTGAAAGGGCTTTTGAATGAAGACGGCCCCCTGCGCGGGCATCAAATCCGCGGCCAGCCGCGCGGTGTCGTAGCCGCTGGTATAGATGACTTTCAGGCCCGGCTTTTCGGCCTGGAGGATTTTGGCCAGTTCCTGGCCGCTCATGCCGTCGGGCAAAATGAGATCGCTCAGAAGCAAATCCACTTCCTGCTTGTGTTGCGCCCAGATTTCCAGCGCGGCTTTGCCGGTGGAGGAATCAAGCACTTTGTAACCGTAGCTTTCCAGGATGTGGTGCATCAGCTTGAGCAGCGGCTCCTCGTCTTCCACCAGCAGGATGGTTTCGGTCCCGCCAATGACTTTCTGCTCCCCGGAAGAGGTGATGATCGGAACGCTCTTTTCGTGCCACGCCGGCATATAGACCTGGAAGGTCGTGCCCTCCTGCATCCGGCTGGACACCTGAATCCAGCCCTGATGCTGTTTGACAATGCCATAGACGGTCGCCAGGCCGAGGCCCGTCCCGCGCCCCAGTTCCTTGGTGGTGAAAAACGGCTCGAAGATGCGCCCCAAATTCTCCGGCGCAATGCCGCAGCCGGTGTCGCTGAAGGTCAGGCAGACATACTCGCCGGGGGCCGCTTCGGGATTCCGCCGCCCCTGCGCCTCGTCAATCCGGGCCGCCGCGGTGCGGATGAGCAGTTGCCCGCCTTTGGGCATGGCATCGCGCGAGTTGACCGCCAGGTTCATCAGCACCTGTTCCAACATGCCCAGGTCCGCCTTGATGGAGGGCAGGCCGGGCGCGAAATCCAACCGCAACGCAATATCCTCGCCCAATATGCGCCGCAGCATTTTCCCCACATTGTTGACAACCTCGTTCAAATCGGCCATCTGCAAATGCAGTTCGTGCTTGCGGCTGAAGGTCATCAATTGGCGCGTCAGGTCGCTGGCCCGCTTGGTGGCCTGCGCGATCTCCTTCAGCGAGTCGGACGCCTTGGCGCTGGACGGCGGTCCGGCCATGAGCATTCCCACATGGCCGCTGATGACGGTGAGAAGATTGTTGAAATCGTGCGCAATGCCGCCGGCCAACTGCCCGACCGGTTCCATTTTCTGCGCCTGCCGCAACTGTGCTTCCAGCCCGGTGCGCTCCGTCACGTCCATGACCATCGAAAGCCAGGCCTGCCGCCCGCCGACGGCCAGCCCATGCGAGGTGATTTCCACCTCCAGGAGCTTCCCCTCCTTGACGCGATGCCGCCAGACGCCGGAATTGCCGGCGCGCGGTTCGAGCTTGGACAATCGTTGCCGGAAGGCGGGAACGTCCTGCGGCAGCGCCAAATCCATCAGAGTCATGCCCAGAAACTCATCCCGGCTGTAGCCGTAGAGCCGCGCGACCGCTTCGTTTGCGGCCAGAAAGGCAAACGACGTCTGATCGTAGGCGTAAATGGGGATCGGATTGTTGTCAAACAGAAGACGATTCGACTCCTGCGCGGCCTTGCGCGCCGCCTCGGCCGCGGCGAGGAGGGCTTCGGATTGGGCCTGCGCGAACTCGGCACGAAAGCAGGCGCTTGATTTTTGGGCGAGAAAATGGGCGAACTGCCGGACCAACACGGGATCCAACGGCTTCTTCAGAAACAAACAACTTTCGCTGAAGTTCAATTTCGCCGCCAGATCCCCTTCCCAGGAGTCGGTCGGGCCGCCGCAGACGATGAACTCCAGCAGCGGATTCTCCTCCCGAAGCTGTGCCAGAGTCACCAGGCCGGGACGCACCGGCGGCGGCCCCGGCGCGGCCAAAACCAGCGCGTAAGGCCGGCCTTCCGCGCGCGCCTCCGCCGCGCAAACCAACGCCTCCGCCCCCGTGTCTGCGCCTTCGATTTCAAAACGCGGCGCGCTGGCGCCAAGGCTCTCGCGCGCCTGGCGCTGCAAATCCGGGTCGTCGTCCATCACGAGAACCCGGCAGGGTTGGTCAAGTTTCATAAGTCTGCATTATTGGCTGGCGTTGCGGTCAAGAGCCTCCCGCCCACGGTTTTTTTCCTCCTCAACCGGCCACGCCGCCAGCGCGGGCAGATACAATAGGAAAAGCCGGCCTAATTCAAGCCAAATCTGGCCGGCGGACCAAAGTCGGGTGTGTGACCGCTGAGTAACCCACAATCGAAAATGTCGAAGAAACAGCTTTCCCAAGAAATCCCGCAGCCAGCCGCCGGAGCGGTCGAATTGGAAGCACAGGCCGGCCCGGACGATTCGGCGCAGTTCCGCGCGGGGATACTGCAACGATACAACGCGCCTTTTCCATGCGCGGCAACGCATGACCAGTTGAGCCAGTAAGGGGACCTCACAATGCTTCTTGCGGCATTGGTGATTTGGGGCCAGAATGGCGCTTTGGCATGAGACGGATAAATTGCACAGCAGCTTTTGGGATCGCCCTGGCGACCGTGTTGCTCGCGGGATGCGCCAGCGAACAGCGCAAGGAGGCCGCGATGGCACACATGGGGGACGAAACGCCGCCGGATTTTCTAACCGGCCCGGCTTCGGCTGCCTTGACCGGATTCGACGGCTTCAGCGCCGATGTCGTGGCCACATCCCTGTCGTCTCCGGGCGGGGTGGCGACGGGGCAGGTGATTGAGCGCCAGGGCCGGCTGATCTTCCAACCGATGTCCACGGCCAACGTCAAGAAGGGCAAAATCGTCCGGGGCGGGATGTTTTTTATATGGGACAGCGTGGCGCAACACGGTTACGTGGTGAGCGAGGCGCTCCAGGGATTCGCCCCGATTACCGCTTCCTGCCAGATCACCAACGTGGCGCCGGAGAACAAGGAGCCGGTTCCCGAGCAGGTGAACGGCCATCCCTGCCATCGTCTGGAAAAAAGAGTGGCGTTGAGCGACGGTTCGACGGCCAAATTGACCGAATGGCACGCCGACGATTTGAACCGGTTCCCCGTGCGCATCCGCGCGGAAAGCGGTGGTCGCCTGGAGATAGTGGATTTCTCGGCAATCCGCTTTGATGTGCCGCCTCCGGAGCTTTTCTTGCCGCCTGGCGAATTTACCCAATATGCCACGTCCGCCGCCTTGATCAGTGAGTTGATCATCCGGGAATCCGGCTTCAGAACCGGCCCGGTCGGGCAAACCAACCAGGGTCTGCCGGCCAACTGGCATGAACCGGGTGTTGGCCATTAACGAGAACCGCAGCCTAAACCGCCCATCTCCTTCATTTTAAGTGAATCTGAACCCGTGAATTTGAGTCCAAGCAATCTGATGGGTCGGGATTTGAAAACTACGACTCTCTGAAAATCATGAAATCCAATCAATTGGCCTGATTTACGGCCAGTTGAAAACTCTACTATGCAGCAAACTGACACACCGCCTGGCGCGCAAATGCCGGCCCCCTCGCCCGCTGGCAAACCAGCAGGCCCCAGTCCATCCTATCAACCGGCTTCCGGCCAATCGGGAGGGTTCATGTGGATATTGATCCTCCTGGTTGTGATCGGCGGCATTGGCTTCGTCGTCTGGAGGGCCAAGCAAACCAGGGCCACCGTCACCGCCGCGGCCAAGCGGGCCGACCCCGCCGTTCCCATTACTCCGGGGAAGGTCATGGAGAAGGAGGTCTCGATTTATTTCGACGGCCTGGGCACCGTCCAGGCCTACAACATGGTGGTGGTCAATTCGCGGGTGGACGGGCAGGTGGTCAAGATCGCCTTTACCGAGGGGCAGGATGTCCACACCAACGACTTGCTGGCGCAGATTGATCCCGGCTCGTTCCAAGCGGCGCTCGATGCGGCCAAGGCCAAGAAGTTGCAGGACATGGCCCAACTGGACAACGCCCTGCTGGATTTGCAGCGCGATCTGGCGCTGACGAATATTGTGACGGCGCAAGCTTTGGATACGCAAAGCAACCTGGTGCGCCAGTTTCGGGCGATGGTAACCAACGACGAGGCGGGCGTCGAAAGCAGCCAGGTGCAGTTGGATTACACGACGATTCGCGCTCCGCTGGAGGGGCGGTGCGGGATTCGTCTGGTGGACCAGGGCAACATCATCCACGCCTCCGACACCAACGGCATCGTGGTCATCACGCAATTGCGGCCGATCTCCGTCGTCTTCATCCTCCCGGAGCAGGACGTCGGCGTGGTTTCCCGCAAAATGGCCGGGGGCCTGGTCGGGGTTCTGGCCCTGGATCGCGACAACAAAACGGTCCTCGACACGGGAACCCTGAGCGTGGTTGACAATCAAATTGACTCCACGACCGGCACCATCAAACTCAAGGCCACCTTTCCGAACAAGAACCTCACCCTCTGGCCCGGCCAATTCGTCAATCCGCGCGTTCTGGTGGACAAGGTCACCAGCCTGGTGGTGGGGGAGAGCGTCATCCAGCGCGGCCCGGACGGCGAGTATGTCTATACCGTTGAGGGAGAAGGCACGAACATGGTGGCAAAATTGACGCCGGTCACCGTGTCGCAAATGCAAGGCGACCTGGCCTTGATCTCGAAGGGATTGAGCGCCGGTCAAATCGTGGTGGCGGACGGACAGTATCGTTTGGAAGACGGTTCCAAAGTTATGGTGGAAAAAACGGATCCGCCAGCCGGTTCTCCGACGAACGGGATCCGTCGCGGCATCGGCGCCGGATCCACCCCTGCACCCGCCCCGCAGCCGCCCAAGCAAACCGGCGCTTAAAACCAAACACCGTTTGTCCCCGATCATTTCCAATTCGTTATTGATTTCAGCGTGAGCATCTCCGAGCCATTCATCCGCCGTCCCATTGCCACCTCGCTAATTATG
>Ga0224554_1001930_pt1 | contig 11760 bp, 10 predicted proteins | sample 714S22024metaG_FD_180666 | JGI IMG/M metagenome (GOLD analysis project Ga0224554, IMG submission 180666) | Peat soil microbial communities from Stordalen Mire, Sweden - 717 S2 20-24 | ecosystem: Environmental > Terrestrial > Soil > Wetlands > Peat | place: Sweden: Norrbotten County, Stordalen...
GCACCACCACCGAGGCTGCGGATGTATGCGTCAACATATTGCCGCTTGCGTCGGCAGCGGGATAGGTAATCACATAGGGCACCGGCTTGCCCGCTGAATCCAGCAACGGAAGCGGATTGCCGCTCGAATCGCGGATGATTGCGCCGGTTTTGTCGGTAGCGAACTGGTAGGTGTAGGTGGAGAGTGTCTGCGTGTCGTACTGGAAAGCGGTGGGGCCTGTGGCGCCGGTGGGATGGTTGACGCGATATCCGAGAGCCAGCACGCTGAACACCACCAGCGCCGAAATCTGGATGACGTTGATTGCCAGGTTGACCGCGGTCGATGCGCCAGCGCCCTTGGCTGCAATCCATGCCACAAAGAACGAGAACACAATCGCCACGGCGCCCATGAACACTGGTCCGGGGTTGGCGCCGCTGATGAAGCCTGGGTAGAAGAATCCAACCACGTAGCCCACAAAGATGCCGGTGGTGGCCACCATCACGCCGGGATAAACCCAGTAATAAAGGTGCGAGCCCCAGCCGACCACGAACTTGGCGACGCGCGCATACTTGAACGCCTTGTCCTTCGACAGCAGCGCCTGCTCTGCGTAGTAGTAGCTCGAACCGGTTCCGGGATAGAGCTTGGAAATCTCTGCATAGGCCACGGCGGTTGCCAGGCAAAGCAGCAGAGCGGCAAAGATGCCCGACCACATCGCCGGAGCTGTCGAGGGTTGACCGGCCACACCGGTGGTGGCCTGGATGAAGAAGGTGAGCCATAGGAAGGCGCCGGGGGCGATGAGCGCCATTGCGTTGCTGGTCAGCCCGGTAAGTCCGAGGGTGGCCTGCATCTGAGGTGCTTTTTGATCTGCCATGAGCATTCTCCTGGAAGTTTGTAAGGTTCGTATTGCCGTTCCCGGCCATCGGCTCCGGGAACTGTGATTGATTCGCCCGTGTTTGGGGGCTTCTTCCGGGCTTGCTGGTGAGGCGCCTTCTGATCAAATGCGCCAACTGGTCCGGGGCTCATCTCGCCTGTCGGAGTTGTTAAGTGAGGTCCGGCCGGAAAACATCTGCCATGTCTCCCGGCCAGAGTTAGCAGCTTAGCGCTTCGGTCCGAAGAATGCAACAAATCCTATCGTCAGCGTGGATTGTGCGTCAACCAGGTTCGAATTGCCCTTGTCAAAGTAGGCTTCGTCCGACCAGTCACGCCGGTATTCGACCCTGCTCTCGAGTCCTTCAGCCCACTTGTACTCGTAGGTCAAGGTAAACTCCTGCACATCCTGATCGAGTCCGGTTTGCGATGCGGTCGGATCGTTGAAATATTCATAACGTCCGGCCAGCGCCTGGGTACCGGTTATCTGCTCGTGCGCCGCGATAGCCACACCCTGCCAGTGCTTCAACAGCGTGTCGCCATACGGTCCTTCAGTCGATTGCGCGATGCCGTCGCGGTTTTGCCCATAGTCATAGTTGAAATAGGCATTGAACTTGGCATTCGGCGTCAACAGCAGCGTGGTGTCGATCAGGTTCCGGTAGCCATTCTGCGTATTGGTGTTGGAGGGACCCGTGTAATAGTTCAGGCTCCACGTGTACTTGGGCTTGACCAAAGCATTGGTCAGGCCGATCGTGACGCCACCGTTGTTGCTCGTCACGTTGTTCCAGCCGTTCACCACCTGCACGCCGATCGTGTCTGTCTTTGATACCGGCATCGAGGTGCGCGCCCCAAAATGAAAGTACGGAATGGCGTTCACAAACAGAAGGGAACGAGAGTAGTTCCAGTTGTCCTTCGATTCAATCACCTCGGCTCCTGCCGACGTGACGAACTTGCCGAAGTCCAATTCGAATCCCTTGGCCTTGGTCGGCTTCAGGCTCAGGAAGGCTTGTTCGAGATAGCTTCCCTCACCGCCGGCGTTGACCAGAGTGTTCACGCGCCCATAGACCAGGTCTACGTGTGCGCCTACAGGATCGGGATCGTGGTTCAATGTCAGGCGGGCCTCGGCCAGGCTGAACTGGTCAGTCTGGTCGTTGAAGTTGTAAAGCTGGTTGACTTGTCCGGCAGGGGTGAGCGCGCTTGGGCGATTCGCGTTATAGCTGTAGTAGCCGTCGATTAAGCCGCTGAGGTCCATGGGGCCGACGCTCCACGTGGGAGCCGCCGGAGCTGCCGCCGGCGCAGGCGCGGGTGCTTGTGCAGCAGGGGCTGCAGGAGCTGCATCGGGTGCAGGTGCGGGTGTTGCCGGCGCCTGTGCGACGGCCGCCACGGCGATTGCCATGGCTGCACCGGTAATGGATTGCAGGATGAGACTTCGATTTACGTACATCGGCACTGTTCCTCCCGTGAAATGATGGTTTGCGGTATGACGCGGTAAGTATTCAGACACAAGGGGGGACATCAGACCACACTCGCTTCAGTGCGGCCTCCATCCTGGCCAAACTTTCGGGCTGTAGGGACAGCCAGACCGTATGGAACTCATGCATCAGGTAGCGAGTGCGTTTTGCGCTCCCTCTCTGATTTCGTCCGGTCGTTGCGGATTAACACTAGTAATGCAAACTTCACATAAAGAAAAAATGAGGATTGCGAAAAGAAATATTTGTCTCTTCTTTTGCATCCTTTTGTGTCCGCACGCGCGCGCCTGCTGTTGGCTCAGTTCCGCAACAATGAGGTTCGCAAAGCCATTACAACGGCACGTATAAGAAAAACATGGGGATGCTGTTAAAATTTATTCACGAATTTCATGCGCTGAAAGGGCCTCTCCCGGTAAGCCCCAAGGTTTCTCGCGCAGCGGCGTTTCCTGACGCAACTTCCAGGGCGCCATTGCTTCGTTGATTCGTCGCGGGCATTGCGGATTGGCTGTGCCGCCTGAATCTGGAAAGGATTGCAGCGGGTTGTCCGGTACCTACATCCCCGTACGTACCGCCCTTGGCGCACGCCGCATGCGCGGCCAGGGCTCAGGCTCGCGCGTGCTCCTGTTCTCGCTGGAGTGCGCCCTGGGCATTCTCGCGGTTGTTCTTATCGGCGCGCTGGCCCACTGGTTCCAGTGGTTGCTCCCCGTGTCCGCATTGCTCTGCCTCATGATCGTGGTGCCGACCGCGCTGCTCTGCGGATTCTGGCAGGCGGTCATTGTTTCGCTCGCGGCGGTCGTGGTCCAAACCTACCTCACTTCGCGCCAGGCTGAATTCAATTCCGCAACCAACGCCGCCAATACGGTCACGCTCTTAGCTTTCGTCTTCACCGCCCTTCTCATCAGCCGGCTCTCCGCGCGCGTCACCGAGCACGCAAAAGAGTCCGATTCTTGGGGCGGTCAGATGCACGACCTTTATGAGTTCACGCGCCGCACGCTGCAGATGAACCTCCACGTCGAGCCCGGTGCGCAACTCGCCGAACTGGTGCACGAAATCTTCGCGCTTGAGGCCGTGGTCGTCTTTGACGCCGATCTTCACGAGACCTACCAGGCCGGCTTCTGGAACGAAGACCCGCAGGAACTGGCGCAGAATGTCTACTACTTCGAAACCTCAGACGACGACACTGAAACCGGAATTGGCCGCCGCGTCGTTCGCCTGGGAACGGTTCCCATCGGCAGCCTGGTGGTCCGCGGAGATACCAGCCCGCTCACCAACAACGCCATCGCCTCGCTTATCGCCATCACCTTCGACCGCTATCGAGCCTTTGCCAACGAGAGCCGCATTGAGACCGAGCGCCGCACCGAGCAACTTCGCGCCACCGTGCTCGACAGTTTGGCTCACGCCTACAAAACCCCGCTTACCGCCATCCGCGTCGCATCCACCGGCCTCGGCGAGATGGGCCATCTTTCGCCCGCGCAGTCTGAACTGGTGTCGCTCATCGATGAGCAGGCCGGCGTGCTCAACGACCTCACGGCTCGTCTGCTCACTACGGCCCGTCTCGATGCCGGCGATGTCACCATCCATGCCATTGAGGTGGGCGTCGGCCCGCTCATCGACGAAGTCGTGGCCAGTCTGAATGACCGCCTCGCCAGCATGAAAGTCGCCATCGATCTTCCTGACGACAGCCTCATCCTCTGCTGCGACCGGCAATTGATGATCATGCTGCTTACCCAGTACATCGACAACGCCTGTAAGTACTCCATCTTTGGCACCACCATCACCATTCGCGCCGCCTATGCAAAGGCGGAAGTCATCTTCTCGGTGCATAGCTTTGGTCCCGTCATTCCCATCGCCGATCGCGAACGCATCTTCGACCGCTACTATCGCTCTTCCACTTCGTCCAATCGTGCCGCCGGCACAGGCATCGGCCTCGCCGTGGCCAAGCGCGTCGTACTTATTCATGGCGGCTACGTCTGGGTCACCAGCGACGAGGAAGAGGGCACAACGTTCTACGCGGCTATTCCAGCGCCGCCGCAAAAGAGGAAACCCCAATGAGCCAGTCTGCCATTCGCGTTCTTATCGTTGACGACGAAGCGGCCATCCGCCGCGCATTGCGCCCTCCCCTCGCTGAACTCGGCTTTCAGGTCACTGAGGCGTCGCGCGGCGAAGAAGCTCTGCAACTGCTCCACACCGGCAACATCGATGTTGTTCTGCTCGACATCAACATGCCCGGCATCGGCGGCATTGAAACCCTGCGCCGCATCCGCGCCATCGCCCCGCGCCTGCCGGTCCTTATGGTCACCGTCCGCGAAGGCGAAGAAGAAAAAGTGGAGGCGCTCGAGCTCGGAGCCGACGACTACATCACCAAGCCCTTCAGCATTCGCGAACTCATTGCGCGCATCCGCACCGCCGTACGCCGCGTGCATGCCCCCGCCCGCGCTGAAGACGCGCCCATCGAGATTGGCGAAATCCGCCTCACCCCCGCGCGTCGCAGCGTCACCAAGCGCGGCCAACCTGTGCATCTCACCCGCAAGGAATACGACATTCTGCAGTGCCTCATGAGCCGCGCTGGCCGTGTCGTTACCTACGCCAAACTGCTCACCGCGGTGTGGGGCGCCGACTGCCGCGAAGAAGTCGAGTATCTGCGCACCTTCGTGCGCCAGTTGCGTAAAAAAATCGAGGACGATCCATCCCATCCCATCTATCTGCTCACCGACGTGTATGTGGGATACCGCTTCGCCGATGCGCAGATGCTGCTCGAAGGAGGCGCAGACGCGTCGTCCGAACCTGCGGCAATGGGAGAGACTGAGGAAGGTGCGTTGAAGGGCACGGGCGAATAAGCGCGGAAGAAGTCTCAGCCCTGAAGGGGCGCAGCTTGAGGAGCCTCCCGCGAGCGTAGTCGAAGGGTGCCGCTCGCCCCGGGCATCACTCACGAAAAGTAACTTCCGGAGTCCCACGATACGCCCGCGCTGGACAATGCCGAAATTCTACTCGTCACCGGAGCATAATGCCTGATACGCTCTCCCAATTAGGCGACGCTTCCCCTGAGGAATCCAGTCGAACTTAGCTAATCGGTCCCTGGCGTAGTTTTGCCTGTTTTCGGCCTTTGTCACAACTCGGGTTATCTCATTGTCAAAATGGGGTCGCGCCAGGGCGAATATCGAGAAAGCGCCTGCCAATGGAAAGTGCCGCTCGACAAGTGCGAGTTCGAAGCTCTCTTCGAGGGCACCATGTTGCAGCTGCAACAATAGGAAACGCCCTCGAGTTCTACGATTTTCTCACCTACGCATTCTTTTCGATTCAAATCGGCCACGCCTTCTTTCCAGCCCAGAGCGCATACGGCAGCTTGATGCTGTCGCTGGCAACCTTCGGAGCCGGTTTCGTCACTCGACCCATCGGTGCGTTTGTCATCGGCAATTACTCTGACCGCGCGGGTCGTCGGCCGGCTATGATGCTGTGCTTCATGATGATCGGCTTCGCCATCGTCGGCATGGCGCTCATCCCAACCTATGCCGAGATCGGCATTGCGGCACCAATTTTGGCCGTGATTGCCCGCATGTTGCAGGGCTTCTCACTGGGTGGGGAGATCGGTTCCAACACCGCCTTCCTGCTTGAAGCCGCGCCCATCGAAAAGCGCGGCCTGGTCGTCTCCTGGCAGGGTGCGAGCCAACTCCTTGCCCTCATCGCCGGCGGATCGGTCGGTGTCCTGCTGACTGCGGTACTGCCACCTGCTGCGCTCGATGCGTATGGATGGCGAATCGCCTTTTTGCTCGGCGCCGCCGCAGTGCCGTTCGGCTTGTGGATGCGCAACCACCTTCCCGAGACCCTTCATGAGCCCGAACCGGGCCCCGCTACGCCAGTCTTGAAGCAGGCGCGTTTGCGTCAGGCCTATACGCATTGGCGCATCATGGCGCTGGGCCTGGTCATTCTGGCTTCCGGTACCATTGCTACCTACACTTTTAGCTACCTTGTCACCTATGCGCAGGCTACGTTGCACATGTCGGCTCGCGCCGGGTTCATCGCTGAAACAATCGGCAATGTTCTCGGGGTTCCTGCCGTTTTGCTCGGCGGACGGCTGTCTGACAAGCACGGCCGTTGGCCGATTAATGTCTGGGGCAACCTCGTCTTTCTCGCAATGATCTATCCGACCTTCTCCTGGATCATCGCCGCCCGCTCCGAATTTGCGTTTATCGCCGGAATGATCGCTCTAAACGCAGTCTCGCAGTTTATTTGGGGATCCTTCTATGCCGGGCTTGCAGAGAGTCTGCCCAAGTCGATTCGCGGTAGCGGGTTCGGGATTGTTTATTCAGTCTCGATCGCCGCCTTTGGTGGAACGACACAGCTGATGATCACCTGGCTGATCCATCTTACGGGCAGCGCAATGGCCCCCGCATGGTATTTGATCGGCGCCGCGGCCGCCGGCCAGATTGCGTTGATGCTGATGGCAGAGAGCGCACCGGCGCGAACTCAGCCCGCGCTCCAACTGGCCTCCGATTCGTCGAGCTAAACATGTATCGCTGGTGAATTGCCGGTCGTGCCTCAATTGCCGCCAACCGGGAGGTTACCAGTCAGCCCACACTCCCAGGCCGTCTTCCTGCGTCCTGTCAGTTCAAATTGGACGTATGGTGAGATTAGCCTCTACTCGTCGTAGTGCAGCAGGCTGAACACGTCGAACTCCTCAAAGCGCTCGCGGCCCTTCAGGAAATCCAGCTCGATGGCAAAGCACAATCCGGCAATCTCGCCGCCCAGTTGCCTCACCAGCTTCACCGTGGCCTCCATCGTGCCGCCGGTGGCCAGCAGATCGTCGCACAGCACCACGCGCTGCCCCGGCTTGATCGCGTCCAGGTGGATCTCCAGCGTGTCCGACCCGTACTCCAGGTCATAGTTCACGCGCGCCACGGGAGCAGGTAGTTTCCGCGGCTTCCGCACCGGCACAAAACCCGCATTCAGCCGGTAGGCAAGCGCCGGCCCAAAGATGAACCCGCGCGCCTCAATGCCCAGCACCAGGTCAACGCGCTGTTCAATATAGTGCGCCGCCAGCGCGTCAATCAGTTGCGCAAAGCCGGTCTTGTCTTTCAGCACCGTGGTGATGTCATAGAACAGAATCCCCGGCTTGGGAAAATCCGGCACCGTGCGCACCAGCGCCTTCAGTGCTTCCACATTAATTGGCTTATGCGCGTCGGGCATGCGTCCGCTAACTCCTGGTTCGGGTTTCAAGCTGTGCCTTAAATGAAAATTCGCGGGAAGGGAACAAGGAGGGATGCGGTTCGTCTTCCCTGTCAATTATAGATGTTGTGGACGAAGGCCCTCAGCCGGCGCAATGGTCATGGACGCCCGCAGTACCGCGGAATCAGCTGAGAGCTAAAGGCTGAGCTTCACCACGCCCCTTCAATCTGGAACGATCCCAACCCCTCGGCCTCGCGCTCTTCCAAATAGTGCTCAACCACGCGATCCACGCGGCTCCCGCGCGGCCCGCGGCGCAGGCTCGCCCGCAGCTCGGCCAGGTCCTGCACGCTGCCCGAGGCCACCACCTCCACATCGCCGTCTTCAGTATTGCGCACCCAGCCGCGCAGGTTCATCTCGCTGGCCTCCCGATGCACATACCACCGAAAGCCCACTCCCTGCACCCGCCCTTGAATCAGAAAATGAAGAACCATCTCAGCCAGTCTTGCAAATAGCGTTGCCGCACGCAACTATGAAAGCCATGAAACGCCCTCATCATCTTCGCCAAATTCAAACGCGCGCATCATGCGGTGCACCTCAAAACACCCCCGGGATCAGCGCCTTCACCCGCTGCCGATACTCAGGATAGGCCGCGGGAAATGTCTCCATCATCAGCCGCTCTTCCTGGCTCATCTTTACCAGGAACATCATCCCGATAACGAACAGCCCCAGAATGCAACGCCATTCCCCAATGGCCAACGCCGTGCCTATTGAGGCCAGCAACAATCCGGTGTAGATCGGGTGCCGCGCAATCGCATACGGACCCTTCACGATCAGCGTGTGACCTTCCTTCACGGTCGCGCGCCCGCTCCAGTTGCCGCCCAGCGCGAGGCGTGCCCAGATCGCGAACAGGCAGCCGGCCATGGTCAACACCATCCCGGCCAGCCCCACAGCATCGTTCGCGGGCACGAAGCGTATCGCCAGCCAGCCCTGCCGGAACCAATTGCTTCCCAGCAGTCCGAACCCGAGCAGCAGCACCGCCATTTGAAACAGCCGCGTCGAATCAGGCTCCGCCCGCACCGTGCGTTTTGTAAACGCCAGCCCGATCAGCCACACAATCCCGAGTGCATCCCACGTGTATTCAATGGCGTCCCCGACATTCAAGGTCATTCGCCCCGCCTCCGTCACAGAGGATACGTCCAGCGCGCCCCTGGCGGTTCCGGGAAAATTGCCGGCGCGCCACGTTCCCAATCGCACTGAAGCGTCAAGCCCATCAATTCAATTCCGCACACCCCACGAAAGGTCCGCATTCCATGACCATAGACACAAGCGAAGAGATCCGGCTCGGGGGCTTGGCGATTCGATTCCTGCTCGAGGGAAAGCAGTCGGGCGGCTCTGTCGCAATGTTCGAGTTTGACGTTGCTCCCGGCGCAAAAATGCCCATCGCGCACAGTCATGATGCTTACGAAGAGACAATCTACGTTCTCGACGGCGTCATGACATTTACCGTGGCGGACCAGCCGCGAGAACTTCACTGCGGCAATGTACTATGCATTCCCCGTGGAGTCGTGCACCGATTCGACAACTTTCATGGCGCAGAGGCCAAGGCTCTCGCCGTGATCACGCCCGGCATCCTCGGCCCGGATTTCTTCCGCGAAATTGCCGACGTCGTCAAGGCCGCAGCCGGTGGTCCTCCCAACCACGCGGCAATCGCCGACGTGATGCGCCGCCACGGCCTCACCCCGGCGACCTGGCACTCCGCTGAACCCCGAACCCCCTCCCGCGCTACACTGGACTCCACCATGGTCTTCGTCCTCGACAACTACGACTCCTTCACCTACAACCTCGTCCAATACCTTGGCGAGCTGGGTGCAAAGGTCGAAGTCCGCCGCAACGACGAGTTGACGGTCGAACAGGTCGAGGCACTCAAGCCAGAGCGCATTCTGCTCTCGCCCGGCCCCTGCACGCCCGGCGAAGCAGGCATCCTCGTGCCGCTGATCCGCCACATGGCCGGCAAGGTCCCCATCCTCGGCGTCTGTCTCGGCCACCAGGCCATCGGCCAGGCCTTTGGCGGCCAGGTGGTGCGCGCTCAGCACCTCATGCACGGCAAAACCAGCCCCGTCTCGCACGACGGCAAAGGCGTCTTCGCGGGCCTGCCCACGCCCCTCACCTGCACCCGCTACCACTCCCTCATCGTCGCGGAAGAATCGCTGCCCGAGGAACTCACTGTCACCGCACGCACCCCTGAAGCCGACGGCGCGGGCAACGCCGACGGGTCCGTCATCATGGGCCTGCGTCATCGCAGCCTGCCCGTCGAGGGCGTGCAGTTCCATCCTGAAAGCGTGCTGACTGAAGGTGGCCGCCAGATGATCCGCAACTTCATGGAAATGTAGCCGCATGACATCCTCGCTGCGCGGCCCTATCCCCAGCCTTCATTCGCTTATTCTTTTTTCCGCATTCTCTTTGGCATTCGAGCTCGCAGCCCAGCTTCCCGCCCAAACCCCGGCCGCAACTCCTTCGGCCCCGGCCACTGTGGCCTCACCAGGCCCCCTCGCCATCGTTCCCCTCGACGATAAAACCCCCGGCAGCGGCGAAACCGTCACTGGAGCACTCGAAGTCACAGGCGGCAGGGCCATCATCGCCGCCAGCGGCACAATCACATCTGGATCCGCCACCACTGAGGTCCTGCTGCCGCATCGCGGCACGCTGCGCGTCTGCGCCTCCACCACGGTTAAACTCGCCGCCGGCTCCAGCGTCGCAGCCGGCGATACTCCCGGCCTCATGATGGCTATCGATCACGGCGCGGTCGAGGCCAGTTTCGCCACCGGCCGCAACGCCGACATTCTGCTCACGCCCGACTTTCGCATCCTCATCGGAGGTCCCGGCGCAGCCGACGTCAAAGTCCGCCTCGGTGACAATGGCGACACGTGCGTCGATAACCCCGGGGTCCCCGGCGCCAACGCTCCGTATGTTCTCGTCACCAGCGTCTTCGACAACAGCGATTACCGCGTTCAGCCCGGCCAGCGTGTCATGTTCCAGCATGGCAGCCTGCACGAAGTCGTGGATCAGGAGAAGGAGCCCTGCGGTTGTCCGGCTCCGCCGAAGCCTGACACAAATGATTTTCCAATGGCCCAGAGCGCCGGTCTCGCCCCGCTGCCCGTTCACGTTCCTGCAGCTCCCAACCAGAATTCCGCCCCAACGCTGGTGGGCGAGCCGCTGGTCTACAAGAGCGCCGCACCCACGCCCGCGGAAGTCGCGTCGCCTGCCCCAACTTCCAGCTCGGAAGCCACTCCACCCGCGGCCCCGCCCGCAAAGCCTCCCGTTGCAAAGAAGCCTGGGCTCTTCGGCCGCATCGGCCGATTCTTCCGTCGCATCTTTGGCGCGGACTGAATCTGCATCAAGTACCGGGCGGCGATCCCTTTGCTCTTGTCGGCTTGATTTTCATTCCTTCTTTTCTTCCGGCTCGCTGCCGTAGATTGCCTGGCCGTATTCGAGAATCGTCACCAATCCCACGCCCCCGCAGATGTTCCCCAACACCGCAGGAAAGAACCACTCCGGATAGGCGATCCAGGGTGCGCGATGCGCAAGGATCGCGACCAGAATTTCGCACGATGTCGCGATGCAATGGGCAAAGTTGCCCAGCCCGACGACGAATGTCAACATCCAGATCACCATCACGGAGCCGGTGATGGAGTGAGAACCGGACACAAGCCATGCCGCCGTCGCAATGATCCACCCACCGATCACGCCTGACCAGAAGACCGTCGTCGCGGGATGAGCGATGGCGCTGAGGCCGAGACGGCCCAAGGCGCCAACGTACGCTGGATCAAGCGCCGTCGTATATGCGGCCAGAATTGCGAATCCGAGCGCTCCGGCGACATTTGAAGGCAGCACCACAGCCCAGAGACGCATCGTGTTCCAGAATTCCCGTTTCTCCGACAGAACCAGCGCCACCGGATAGAGTGTGTTCTCGGTGAAGAGCTGTGCGCGGCCGACGATGACGACAATGAATCCCAGCGGATAAAACATCCGCGAAATGATGTGCGCGCCGCCCACATCTCCGAGCAGCGAGACAGCGATCGCCGTGCCCAGCGCCGTGAGCCCCATGAAGGCTCCCCCTGCAAATCCTGAGATGCCAAGCGCCGTCGTGGAGCGCTTCAGCTCCTGCCGCGCGTTGGTGGCTACCTGGGCGTATATGTCCTCCGCCGAGGGCCGGGCAAGATTCTTTTGTTGCTCTGCGGCAGGGTCGGCGGGCGCAACGGCAGCGCGTTTCCGCCTGAATGGA
>Ga0224554_1001932_pt1 | contig 11757 bp, 15 predicted proteins | sample 714S22024metaG_FD_180666 | JGI IMG/M metagenome (GOLD analysis project Ga0224554, IMG submission 180666) | Peat soil microbial communities from Stordalen Mire, Sweden - 717 S2 20-24 | ecosystem: Environmental > Terrestrial > Soil > Wetlands > Peat | place: Sweden: Norrbotten County, Stordalen...
GAAATCCCGTCTGGCCAAGCCCCCGCCGCGCCAGCAAACCCACGACCAAAAGGTTTTTCCGATAACCTCCGGGAAGCATCCGCCGTTCACCCATAAAAACGATTCCCTAAGCCCGACGGATTCCTAGGGACGCAAATATCGTCATCGGGGCTGATTCCGAATTGATCTTGATTTTGAACAAAGAACAGCACGGCACGGTTATGTTACCAGCGACCATTGAGAATAAAGAGAAGCGGCCTGAATATATCTGGATTCTCGACGGAGGCGAAATCGCATTTCAAAAACGTGAAGAAAAATATTCCATCCAAAAATCAGCCTAAAAATCAGAGTGCTCCAATTTTCCTTCAAGACCGCGACTTTTCTCTTATGCGTGGCCTTTTTGAGTCCCGCGTCATAACCGCCGGACATATCGCAACGCTGTATTTTGACGGTAGCCGTGAAGCGGCCAAAAAACGATTGCAGAAACTTAAAGCCGCAGGGTTTATCACCGAACGCAAGCGGCATATAAACGAGCCGTCTGTTTTATTTCTAACCCGTAAATCGTTCGCATTGCTTCAGGAGAAAGGCGCGCTCGCCGGTTATCCGCCACTTGGCGGCATTTCGTTTGAAAAGCGTGTCCGCGTGAGCGAACGAACCCTTTGCCATGAGCTTGAAATCATGGACGTTAAAGCGGCGTTTCATTCGGCAATCAGTAAGTCGGAACCGCTCACCATTGCCGAATTCAGCACCTGGCCGAAACTCTATGAATTTTATGCCGCTCCATCAACACAAGCGGCGGAGATTTTGATGCAACCGGACGGATTCATCCGTATTCACGAAAAGGGGGACGGGACTGACAAGTTTGAACACACATTTTTTCTTGAGGTTGATCGTTCCCATGAAGTCCAGGACAAGCTTGCTGCCAAAGCCGCTTGTTATTTTGATTATTTCAAATCCGGCGGCTTTGCCGTCCGCAACAGCGCAACCCGTTCCGATTTCAAAAAATTTCCGTTCCGCGTGCTGATGATTCTCAAAACCGCCGAGCGCAGGAACAACACGGCGGAACGCTTGCTTCAAAACAATCCGCCCATTCTCACCCAGGTATATCTTTCAACTTTTGAGGAAGTGACCGCCGATCCGCTTGGCGCGGTTTGGATTCGCCCCATTGATTACCGCAATGCCACAGACGGAACGCCGTTTGAGACAGGGAAGCGGTGTGAGAAGTGGGGATACAAGAGCCAGCCCGCCCGCGAGAAATTGGTTGAGTCAAAAATCAAGAAACAATTACTTCTCACCGACCCGGAGTGATTTAGATTTGTTGGTTTCCCGTCTGTCCACAATTGCCGATTGCCCGCCGCAAAATGCCCGTTTTATTCTGGTATAATATCAGCAATGGGGTTTCAAAATTGGATCGCAGAACATTATTTCGACTTGCTGCAAAGCATCGGCATCATCGGCGGGCTTTTGTTCACCGCATTTTCAATTCGCAAGGACGAACGGGCGCGAAGAATCGGAAATTCAATCGCGATTAACGAACAATACCGGCAAATCTGGAAAGAGCTTTACGAACATCCGAAATTATCGCGCGCACTGGAAAAGGAAGTGGACTTGGAAAAAGAGCCGGTTTCCGGCCAAGAAGAATTGTTCGTTACCATGCTGATTTTGCATTTGAGCACCGTGTATCGGGCGATGAAGCACGGCGAATTTGTAAAATACGAAGGACTGCAAAGGGACGTAAAAGAATTTTTTGCGCTTCCGATTCCACGGATGATTTGGGGAAAAATCGCGGCTCTACAGGACGCAGATTTTAATAAGTTTATTGAAGCCGCTTTGAAATAGTTACGGCGAATTTGCGTCCTCGTTTTGCCATGACAAAGGCAACGAGGCCACTGCCAAAAAGAGCCACAACATCCGGCTCAGGCACAGGATCAAAAGTCTCCGTGGCGCTGCCCGATTGCCCGTCAATAGTGACTGTCCCCGTAACGGAGATCGGGCCAGAAGCCGAATTTTGTAGATTGTTGACGTAGGCATCAATTCCTTGTTGTTCGTTGGCGACAGTGTCCGCAGAACCGTTGTAAGTGAAGGCCGTCGTCGGTCCGAGGCCTACGACCTCGTAGACATCCTGCCAGCTTGGACCCTGACCGATCCATTGGAATCCATTCCAACCCACAAGATAGCGACTGTATTGGAATCCTCCGGCGGGAACGCTCGTCTCAAGGCTCGTATCGCCCCCCGTCTCCGTTGTGGAGAATGAAAGCTCCGAGATCTCAAACGGCGTATCGCTTGTGATGATGAAGCCCCAGTTGAGGCCGTTGCCGTTGAATCCGTGCCACATCGGGTCGGTGGAGCTAAAGGCCTGTCCGTTGTTGCTCGTGATGTTCGGCGTGGTGATATTGTTGTTGAGCGGAATGGTAGGACCGGCAGCGTTGTAATCAACAGCCGGGTTTCCGACATAAACGGAGGATTGCCCGTTAAAAAGGGCGCCCGAAGCATTGCCAGCCCAAAAGGAAAATAAATTTGCACCGGCCATCGTTCCTTCAGCAGGAATGACCTGAATGCTGAATGATTGCGCTTTGGCAGAATTGCCCGAAATCGCTAACAGAAGCACGAAGGCGCTGGTCAGCGTGATAATTTTTTTCATAGAACGGTGATTCTTCTTTTTATTGCCCGCAGACTCGACAGCAAATCAGTCAAACTTTGTTTGGAATGTCAGATTTGGCGAGGACGAGCGTTTTGCGCGGAACGAGGACAATGCGCTCGTCCGGCCCACAACCGGCACTTGGTGGCAATTTGGGAACGGCAGCAGCCGTAATATCAATGCCGATGATTGCGAAATCGCCGGATTCGAGTTCAAAAATGTCGGGACAGCCGCGCAGCGCGGGCGTTTGCGCGCCGTTGGCGTGCGGGTCAGGGCCAATGCGTCGTAAAAACATACCAACTACTAACATTTGTTAGGTGTGATGTCAATTCCATTTCGCGCTATTTATTCATTGTGGCAAAAAGCACACGCAAATCTATTTGTTCGCAGGTTGCACGGCTCTTACGCGAAGAAAGAGTCCGGCAGAATCTTTCCATGACCGTTTTGGCGGAGCGGGCGGGATTGTCGCAACAGAGCGTCAGTTATGTAGAGCGAGAAATGAGAATCCCCAATCTGGACACCTTGCTACGCATTACGGAAGTGTTAAAGATTGATTTAGGTGACATGATCAAACACGCCAACAAGGCGGCAACGAAATAAACTCGTTGAAAAATAGCAGATGTTAACCACAGAAGACTTTTGATAGTCGACAATCTCGCAAAGACTTTCGGCCTGTCTTGTTCCGGCACGGATAAACCAAAAGACTTTGCGAATTTTTCTCGACTTGGTTTGGAAACAGGCGTATCAGATTATCAGTTGGAAAATCCTGGCTTCAAAGCGCCATGTTGTTTCGGCTCTATTTTTTGATTCAGGGATTATTCACGAAAAAATCCATTTATGAGTGATAAAAAAGAAGATTCAGAAAGCATTCTTGAAGAAATTAAAACAATCAGAGTGCAAGCTGAAGAGCAGTTAAAAACTGCAGAAGCCAGCCGCAAAAAGGCAGATGAAGACGCTTTGGCAATAGCTCAAATCAAGGCCAAGATTGAGGAGCAGTTAAAAGCAGCAGAAGCTTTTCGGAAAAAAAGTGACGAAGACTCTTCATTATATTCAGGTCAGATAAAAGCAAAAATTGAAGAGCAGCTAAAAGCGGCAGAAGCAATCCGAAAAAAAGCTGATGAAGACACTTCGTCTACGACTCAATCCAAGACTAAAGTTGATGAACTATTAAAATTGGTCGAGCTCGCAAGACAAAAAGCTGACAGTGAAGCACTCTTTGCTTTTAATGCAAAAAAGTCCTGCGAAGAACATTCCACGATCATTGCCCAATTAAAGGGCGCAGTGGAGGCAAATGTTAATTCAATAGCAACCAATAAACTAAAAGCTGATGAATTGGCTGCATTGATTACTGCTAATAAACCTGTCATTTCGGGCGATATAAAAAAATTGATGATAGTCGGAAGGAAATTGAAAAAGCTGCTACTGATATTAAGGATGCAGCAGAAAAGGGGACAAGTCGTCTTCAAGAAATTGAAACAGCAAAAGGCTCTGCTAACTCGTTACTCGAAGAAGTTGAAGGATTACGCGATGTTGTTATAGATGCACGCAAGAAGGCTGAAACCGCACAAACACAAGCGGAAGATTTCTTAAAGAAAATTACAACTGCACACACCACAAGCACACAATCTGCGGAAGCAATTGATACGATGTTGGCAAACGCAACAAAAGAAGAAGCGGAGCTCGCTTCTCTTGTTAATCGTCTTAAAAAAAGTCAAGAGCTGACAACAGGGTTTGAGACTAAATTGAAATCCTTAATTGACGATGCTGAAGAATTATTGCCAGGCTTTGCAGATGTTTCTCTCGCGTCAGCATTTGGCAAACGTAAACAACGCTTTTTGATTCCTAAGATTTCGTGGATTGCGGCTTTTATATTATGCATAGCAGGGCTCATTTTGGTTGCGTATCCAACTTTCAAAGAAGCTACTTCTGCTTCTGTCCCGATGGCCACCAATATTGCACCGCAGCACGATAAACAATGGGGGGATATTTGGCGAGGGTTTGTTATGCGTTTACCAATTGTGCTACCCCTAATCTGGTTGGCTATTTACGCAGGAAGAAACTATATGTTGACCATTCGGCTTGAAGAGGATTACGCATATAAAGAAGCCGTTTCAAAATCATTCGCTGGCTATAAACGAGAAATGGAAAAGCTTGTCAGTGGTCAAGAAGCTGGCCCAAATAATCCAGTTACTATTTTATGCGTTAATGTGCTTAAAGCCATTGCAGAACATCCTGGCAGGATATACGAAGGGAAACCTCATGATTATAACGTGTTCACTGAAACCAAAGAGGCAACTGATAAAATTGTAGAGCTTTCAAAGAAGCAAGTTGCTGCCAAGTAACCAATGACAATCGAATTTTCTTTACGTCAGAGAGCAACCCAATCCCGGCGCTTTGCTGTGATATATTTGGGTCTGGCAATTGTCATTTTAGTTGTTGCTTATGTTTCGTTTCCATCAATTGCGGGCATGACTTTGAAATCTATAAATCAGATCGAGGGCTCAATGGCAAACATGAATAGTGATGCAAGCACAATGGTAGTAGCAAAAGCCCCATTCGTTTCTCTTCATATCTTCGCACTAATTATATTAATTCTCTGCCTTTCTGCCATTTCGTTCGCAAGTTACCTGCTCGCGAGAAGTGCGTTTATTGAGATAGAATCAGCCGCGCGGTTTAATGGCCTTGCAGATGCGCTCTGCATTGCTGGTGGCGATCTCAAACAATTTGAGATTGCTACTGCCGCGTTAGTTCCAAGGTCAAAATATTTTCCAGAGTTGTCAGAGAAGAATTTGAAAAATTTGTTGGATGTTGTAAAAACTGTGCGTGGCTAAATTAGGCTGCTACAAAGTGTCAATTCTTCGTTTTGAAACTAATCCGTTCGCTTGGTTCGTGTTAATTCGTGCAATAAATGTCTGGACCTGTTAAAAAGCGACCTCTTGCGAGATCGCTAGTGCTTCATACCATGAAGCTTTTTTTCAATTGTTCTGCCGACAAATCTGTCGGCTGTTTGTCGTCAGCAAGTTTCACCCATCGCGTGAAGCGATACGGTGAGACTTGCATCAGGAGCGATTGCGCACACCGTTTCCCAGGCTCATTGCGGTTTCCCGTCTGATTGCCGTCCGGCATAATCCAGACACGGCCATCAGGCTTCACCAGCGACACAATAAGTTCAGCCTGCCTTTCGGAACAGTCCGCACCCATGAGACCGACAACGTGCGGCAATGCGTTTTGGTGCAGCCACCAAACGCCGGTGAATCCCTCGACGACAATCAGATCGTCAACCGGCGCTTTGAACCGAAATCCGTTGTATAAGAACATCGTCTTTCGGAATTCAAAGAGCTTCCCGTCGTGCTTTCGCTTTGACGGAAAGCGATAGCGCGGATTGTCTTCGCTGATTGTCGAATCATCCACGACCCGGCCAGCGTAGCCCACGAGTTTTCCGTCGTGGTCATCCAAAGGAATCGCCATCCGATCTTTGAGCATTCCCCGTGAGCAGAAGCCGAGGCCGAAAAAATCAATCGTGTCTTGCGAGAATCCCCGATTGAGCAGATACGGATGCTCCGCGTCCAGTCCCTTGAGTTCAAAATCAAGGGGAGCGTTGACGACCACTGGCAAATCCTCTGCGTCAGGCATGGCCGGTTTTTCTGCGGCCTTTTTCTTTGGTTGAGATGCAGCCGCACTTTCGGGGCAAAACCGCTTTTGCAATTCAACGGCCACCGCGTGCAATGCCGCGCCGTCTTTCGGGTCGGCTTTTTGCATCAAAGCGGCGAAGTCCAAGACATTGCCTTTCGCCCCGCAGCCGAAGCATTGAAAAATTCCTTTTTCCAATTGTGCGGAAAAAGAAGGCGAATTTTTCTTGCCGCTATGATTCGGCAGGGGACAGAAGCCATGATGCTGGTTGCCTTTGCGTTTCACCTCGACACCGTAATGCCGAAGCACTTGTTCAAAATTGAGCTTCGCGCGAAGCTCCTTGAAATCAATCCATGTGTTCATCAGTAGTCCTCCGGTAAAAGAACGGTTGTTATGCGCCGATGCCATTCGGTGATGATCCAAAATTTTACATTTTGAATTGACTGATACGCAGAGAACAGACGACCGCCTTTTTGCAGGGCATTCTCGTTTGCACCCGCATCTTCGGCGTCCAGTGTTCCCCAATCGCCCCGGACATGACGGGACAATGCGTTCAGAATTTCTTCATTCGGGATTTTGTCCAGTGCATTCGGCGTTGCCACAATCACGCCGAGCAGAAACTTTGGTGGCGGTGAGCCGTCGTCAGCAGGTTTCAGGTTCATGGAATCTCCTTTGGTTAAGTGTGAAAAGAACGAAAGCTCCACTCACCATTAAATCACGCCCAAAAAAGGAGTCAATGTAAGGACATTATCCACAATGCGTTACTATTGACTTTTATCCTTTAAGGTGCTATGCTTTAGGAAGATTCTTCCAGTGTTTCCGCCACTAATTTCCCGTTAAATTATTCCGTTTCCGTTTCCGTTTCCGTTTCCGTTTCCGTTGGCAGTTGGCCGAAGCCCGTCACATGAAGTGATTGGTTTCACTAACTGCTATATGAAAACAACCATTGGAAAGTTCATTGCAAATATGCGCCGCAAATTATTTGAGCGGTGCGTTGAAGGGGAAATTTACAGCCAGATTTTCCCACACTTGAATCATGAAGCCGACCACGGCTATCCGTTCAATTCCGACGAGGAATTGGAGAAGTTGGGTCTTGATGAAGTCCATGATGCAAAAGCACAGCTTGAACTCATTGAGCGCTTAACGGCGAAAATGCCAGCAGCCTATGGCAAGGCATTTCGTCATATCGCGTGCTCTGACATCAATGCGCGGATGAAAAAGTATGCCGATCTTGCCAAACGCCGCGTCTATCAACCGACAGCAGACGACTTTCGTTTCGCCGCAAGGCGGGCCGAAGCTTGAAGCATGAAGTTGTGTCAAAAACCCCGTTCACCAGAACGGGGTTTTATTTACCTTCACACTTTGTTTTTCATCCACTGGTCAACCACCGCATGACCCCTTTCACGCTTGTCTTTATCGTTTGGAAATGTTGCATCAATAATTGCGCGCCATTCCTTTTCCGCGACATCATTTGCCATCGTGCCTTTGAAATATGCTTCGAGTTCTTCAAAAGCTGTAAGTTTTTTCGGTGGAGGTTGGAGGCTTTCATTAAGCCCCTTCAATTGAACACCAAGCACGGCCTTATGCACTTCGAGCTTTTTGATCTGTATTTCCTCATGCAATGTTGTTTTCTCGTCCTTTTCTTTTTTTGCAATTTGGGGTTCAACCTTTATACCGACGCTTTGCGCGTAAATGTCTTGCTGCTCATCATCAGTAAGAAAAATAAGTCGTCCGCATTCAGTGTGATGACACTTGTAAGCTTTTGGCTCGACACCGCAGACATTATTTTCGCAGCGATTCAGAAACGGGAATTCATTCACGTTCATATTTTTTGATCCACACTGGCTGCATATCCACGGCGTGTTGCAGCGAATCATTTTTTTGCAGTGCGGACAGCGAATTTTTATAGCGCGGTTGTTCCAGAAGGCGAAATAAAGACACATGACAAATCCTGTGGCGACAACATCCGCCATCCACGCAGGCATAACTTGCATCAAAAGGGCTATCGAAATTATGAGGGTGGTTAGGGCATAACCGAAATTCAACAACCCACGCATTTTGAACCGCCGCTTGGCAGTTCGTGGATTTTCGGTGTCGAAATTCAAAATTTTTGTGAAAGCCATTTTTCAATTCTCCCTTCGATGAGTTTTCGCTTCGTGCTGTATTTCTCTTGTGACCGCCGCTTGATGATGTCCCGACGCCCCCGCGCCGTTGCCAAGGGCGGCAGCGACTTTCCAAGAAACGAATCCTGATTGAGAAGGCGGGCGCATAGCTCAAAATTATCCAATCCCGTAAATTGCGATTGAGTGTATTTGTTGCCGAATTGCCGTTCAAGCAAGGAAGCGTCGGATTCGCTCACCCGAAAAGCAATGAAAGAACCCACATTGCCAAAGACGGCATCGTGAATTTCTTCGCCCAGTTGTCCCAGGTATTGATGCGCGAGGGTGAGGGACAGGCGATATTTGCGGGCTTCCGAAAGGATGCTCGCAAATGAATCGGTTGCACAGTGATGAAATTCGTCAACATACAAAAAGAAATCTTCCCGTTTTTCAGCAGGGGTGTCGGCACGCGACAGCGCGGCCAGTTCAAAGCCGGTGACGAGAAGCGATCCCAAGAGGCTGCTTTGCGTTTCACCGATAAGCCCCTTGCTCAAATTCGCCACGAAAATACGGCGGCGATCCATCATAAAGCGGAAGTTGATTTTCGTGCCGACCTGACCGAGGACATTGCGGAGTGCGGGCGCAAGAAAAAGTTGCCCCACCTTGTTTTGAATCGGGCTGATTATTTCCTGCCGGAACGCGCGATCATATTGGGCAAATTCTTTTTCCCAAAATGACCGCACCATCGGGTCTTTGACCTGCTTGACGACCCACGCGCGATATTTTTCGTCGTAAAGCATCCGGGAAACACCGAGGAGGCTCGTATTTTCACACTGAAGGAGTGCCGCCAGTGTTGCATAGAGGACATATTCAAGCCGAGGCCCCCACGAGTTTCCCCAAATTTTCTTGAACGCCGACACAATGCCGGACGCCACCAGATGCCAATTGTCGGCAGAGGCGCGAAAAAGGTTAATGCCGAGCGGATGCTCGGCGGAGGGGTCGAAATAAACGACATCATCGGTTCGCCATGATGGAATGTGATCAAGAATTTCTTGGGCCAAATCGCCGTGCGGATCAATGACGGCAACCCCACGGCCAGCTTCAATGTCTTGCAGGATTAAATTGCGAAGCAGGGTGGATTTTCCCGTGCCGGTTTGACCGATGATGTAAATATGCTGGCGGCGTTCACGCGGCTTCATGCCAAACGGGATTTCTCCGTCCCATTCGTGCCGATGACCAACAAAAATTGTTTCACTTTCTTGTTCCATGCAGACAAACCCCTACTCCGACGTCTCTCCACTTCTTAAGAGACCTCTCGCATTGTGAAAATCGTGCGAATGACAGCAAACGTTTTTTGCGAGCCGTCATGGTAATAGGGGCTTGTCTGAAAAAAACGCAACACGATGAAAATTATATCACACCTCGCGACTGCGACTTTAGCTTGCCATCACAATTTCTTTCCCGAAAATGTTCCTTATGCGCGTTCCATCCAGTGCGGCCAGAAAAGCGGCATGAAAAACACAAATTCAGATAAATTTATTTTTTTAATCGTGTCATTCGCGATTGTCGCGCTGGTGTTAAACAACATCAGTTTTCTCAAACCTCACCACGCATTGCTCATAAACCCAAATTTTCAAAGATTTCTTCCCCCATCACCACAACAGCAGCAAGAGGCGGCGGCTAGGAAGGCCGCAGATGCTACCGCAACGGAACGCGCAAAATTCTTGGCGCGATATTTGAACACCGGCTTTTCCCGGACTCCGGGGAGTGAAATGCTGGCCGTTGTGGTTGCAAACGAAGATGGAAAAATGGATCAAACCGTCAGCACCGCTTTTGCCAATCACTTCAAAACCAACAATGTCAAAATTTTCACTTCTTTTTTCACGCCGGAATTTGTTTCCGACAAGCTTTTTGCCAGCGTGTTCGACGGCTCAACCGAGGTTTTTAACAAGTTGGAACTCGTCAATTCTGTGGACGCGCTTTTGCTTGCGCGGAAGACGGTTCAGTTTTCAAAAACGGCATCATTGAACAATCTCATCACTGCCAATATGCAGCTTGAGGTTCAAATCCTGCCGATTGCCGGCAACGGCCAAAACCAGTCGCGGACATTTACCGTCAACGGTGCAGGATTCAGCCAGACCGAGGCGGCAACAATGGCCGAGGATCGGCTCGTCAAACAAATCGCCAGCGACACCAATTTGTCGTTAAATTTTTCACCCAACTAAAATCAATGATATGAATTTACAACGCATCGCCATCGCTCTTTTGTGTTTCATCTTGTGCGGTCAAGGATTTGCACAAGACATGGACACCGAGCTTGCGAATTTGACTGAAAAACTCGCCGCGCAAATCAAAGCCAAAAACAAGACGAAGATTGCCGTGCTTGATTTCACCGATTTAGAAGGCGGCTCTAGCGAGCTTGGCAAATATATCGCCGAGCAATTGAATGTGAATTTTGTCCTGACCAACCGGGACTTTTCGGTGTTGGACCGGGCAAATCTCAAAAGCATTTTGGCCGAGCATAATTTGACATCCAAAGGACTCGTCAATCCAGACAACGCAAAAAAACTCGGTCAGTTTGCCGGGGTGGATGCCTTGATTTTGGGAACCATTATTCCCAAGGGCGACAACATCAGTCTCACCGCTAAAATTGTAACAACCGACACCGCTGAAATTGTGGGCGCAGGACGGGCGCAATTTAAGACCGATGATAATGTTCAGCACCTTTTATCCAATGCGAACACGGGAAGCAGTTTGGGCGGCAGCGTAGGAGTCCCGGATAACGACACGGCCAAGGTGACGAAAAAACTTGGCGATTTGAGCGTCGGATTGCAGTCGTTACAGATTGTGAACGGCAGCCAATATCTTTTGACGATGACGCTTGCGAATCTTTCGACAAATAAAAGTGTTTGGGTTGCTTTGAGCAACGATGGGTTGGGAAATCTGAAAGGAATCATCCGGGATTCAAATGGATTTGAATTTTATAGTGACGGGTATCATACTTCGGGTATCGAATTAAGTTTTTTCCAATTGGGGATGGTTTCACAAGTAAAAGAAATCAAGGTAGGTGCTTCCACTTCGGTAACAGTGAAGTTTTTCTCAAATGACAGCAAAGCAGCGTCCACCGGACTTTGCACAGTGCAAATGGAATTCCTTGTGGGGAACGATTGCATAAATGGTCAATCTCATTGCACCGCCCAAAATTTTGCCGCCAAAATTGAAACTGACTAACCGCCAAGAGATCGCCTTACGGCGATAGGATAAACATTTTTCACAGAAAAATTCTTTAACCCGTCCGTGTGTGTGAACCCGTTGGTCGCGTGAGCGACGAGGGAGGTTTTGGGCGAGCACGGCGTGAGCCGCGCGCAGCCCGTAGCCCCGCAGGGGAAAAACCGACCGAAGTAGGGGGTG
>Ga0224554_1001939_pt1 | contig 11726 bp, 10 predicted proteins | sample 714S22024metaG_FD_180666 | JGI IMG/M metagenome (GOLD analysis project Ga0224554, IMG submission 180666) | Peat soil microbial communities from Stordalen Mire, Sweden - 717 S2 20-24 | ecosystem: Environmental > Terrestrial > Soil > Wetlands > Peat | place: Sweden: Norrbotten County, Stordalen...
TGTTTCGCCGGCTCAAAGGCTACCGCCGCGTCTTTTGCCGTTTCGACAAGCTCGATGTGTTGTTTGCTGGATTCATCGTCTTTGCCCTGATTGTTGAAGCATTACGCTTTAGTGTTAACAGGCCCTAGCCGCAGAAAACCCAAAAAAGAATGAACCTTTTGACGTGCTCCTGTTATTAACGGGCAGATGCAACATTGGAAAACCATCATGAAAACCACAAAACTCACCTGCCTGGCTTTGCTGATTTTAACCCTGCCTGCCGCGCGCGGCGAACCGTTCCGTACGGACATCAATCCGGCATTGCTGTATTATCGGGCGTTTCTCATGGCCCCGGATTTGCCCCAGGCAGACCGCGACTATCTGTTCACGAATAATTGGCAGGGCCAAAAACTCCCGGAACGATTCGGCGAAATTGTGGCCAAGTATGACAGCGAATTCAACCTGGTGCGACAAGCGGCGAACGCCACCGCGCCCTGCGATTGGGGCATTGATATGAGTCCCGGCCCATTTACACAGCTTCCTCATTTGGCACCCACCAAGAAAGTAGCTCAGGCGGCACAGTTGCGCGCAATGTGGAGTTTACAGCATGGCAATCAGACTGGCGCGCGTGACGATCTGCTCGCGGCTTTTGTGCTTGGAAGAAATGCCTCGCGTGACGGCACAGTGATTGGCGCGCTGGTTCAAAATGCTGTTGAAGCCCTAGTATATGCTACGGTAGCGGCAAATTTTAATCAGTTCTCGCCGGAAACCTTGAAACAATTGGCGTATGGATTCGACGCCGCCCCGGCTCGAGGCACAATGGCCACGGCCATAATGACTGAGAAATCGAATCACGTTGACTGGTTGTTGAACATAATCCGGAAAATACAACAGGCGAATCCAGGAAACGACGCGAAGGTGTTGGCTGCCATCCGTAAAGATAAAGACCTGGCCGAATTTGATAATTTTGGCGACGGTTGGGAAAAACAGGCACAGATGACCAATTTCTGGCAGCACGTTTTTGTTGCGGCGGGTGGAACGAGTGACGGCATTCTCAAACTAGTCTTGGAATCGGAACCGCTATATCTGCGTTTGGTCAAAATCTTGACGCTGCCGCTGCCGGAGTTTGAAGACCAGATACAAAAGTTCGACATGGAAGTTCAGAAAACTCAAAATCCTTTTGTTACCGCGCTTTTCCCCAGTCCATTGCAGCCACTACGTCGGAAGGAATTTAGAAGTCAAGCGGAACAGGCAATGGTGCATGCTGCGGTGGAATACAAACTGCACGGCGAAGCCGGATTGAAGTGCGTGATGGATCCTTTTGGAAAAGGCCCATTTGCCTCCCAACGTTTTATGTTCGATGGAGTGGATCGTGGATTTGAACTCACATCCGACTATTCCTTTGGCAAAGTTCCCTGCGGGATCATCTTTGTCGAGAAAGAGGGACCTCCATTTTCCGTTTCTTCACCGAATCTTGGCAAAGCAGTGAAGCCATGATTTACCAGGCAAAAAATTGACGGGCCGGACAGTTCCACGATGGAACTGTCCGCGTTTTTCGGCTATAATCAAAATGTGTTCAGCCTGAGTCCAACGTTCGTGGAAACCGAGATCTCAGACACGCGAAGTCTTCTCGACCAGGCCCAGTCGGGCGACGCCGAGGCGTTCGGTGAGATTTGCCGCGTCCATGGAACCCGGTTGTTGCGGCAGGCCGTTGTGTTGTGTGGCAACCCTACGCTGGCCGAAGATCTGGCGCAGGACACGCTGGTGGAAGCGTGGAAGGGTTTGCATCGCTACAACGGGCACTGTCAGTTTTTCACCTGGCTTTGCGCAATCTTGCTGAATCGTTACCGCAATATCCTCCGGGGAAATCGTCTCCGGCCCGCTTCCGCGTCCGGCGCGCGGGTGCAGGACGAATTTGAGCAACACACCGGCAATCTGGCCGACCACGCTGCTCTGCCGGACCAGGCCGTCGAACTGCGCGAGCAGGCGGTGCTCGTGCGGCAATGCGTCCAGGCATTGCCGGCCAAACACCAGCAGGTCATCTATCTGCGTTTTTACGTGGATGATTCATTGGAGGGCATCGCCGCCGCTCTGGGTTGCTCGGTGGGAACGGTCAAATCCCGTTTGTTTCATGCCCTGGACAAGCTGCGGAAAATGAATGCCTTCAGCACTCAACGGTCCGATTTTAAAACGAAAGGCGGTATGTTATGAAACCTTGTGCCCAAAACCGGAAACTCATTGTCTGGCTGGCCTCGAACGCGCTGGACGTGCGGCAGACGCGGCAGCTTCAGGCGCATCTGGAAACCTGCGAAGGTTGTCGCCGCTATCTGGCGGAAATTTCAAACATCACTGAAAAGCTGGTGGCAACGGAGTCGAATCCTGATGTTCAGGCGTCCGAAGTGTTTCACCAAAAATTGGCCGGCAGATTGCGGGCTTCAAAACCGGATTCGTTTGAGAAAATTCTAGCGGCGTATCTTCGGGGAACCTTGTTGAACTGGCGTGTGGCTTTGCCGGCCATTGCGGCATTGGTGGTGATCGGCATCACCTTCGCTACCTGGCGGCAACCACCGGTTGTTCCTTCCCCCCGAATAGCCAGCACTCAAACCATGTCGGTGTCGGACGCGGACAATGATCTGGCGCCCACCATTGCCAACTACCAAAGGGTTGCCAATCAGTCCCTGGACAAATTGGATGCCTTGCTGACCCGGCAAGGCAACCGGCCGTTGCCGCCCATGCCCATCTATACCGCCTCGACGCTTGGACTGGCACAGGAGTCGTTTTGAAAACGACCGGCGGATGAGTGCGCATCTGTGGCAGGAGTTGGCAAAATAATCTGGCGGAGTAATCCTGGGAGCGCCGGCGGCTCGCCGGCCAGTTTCTGACACCACGCCGGCGAGACGCCGGCGCTCCCAGGTCCAGGCATACTAACGTCACTCTCCACAAACAGTTTGCGCGTCAGTCAAATTGTCTCCCAAGTACTCAGTTCCGCACGCAATCGTTCCACCGGCAAACCGACAACGTTGCTGTAAGAGCCGGACATTTCCGAAATAATCAGATCGCCGTGCTCTTGGATCGCGTAGGCGCCCGCCTTGTCCAGCGGGTTCACCTTGGCCAGATAGTCGCGGATTTGTCCGGCCTCGAGCGGATGAAACATCACGTCCGTGCTCACGGCAAAAATCCGTTCCCGATGCGCGCGCAAATGAATCAGGCTGATGCCGGTGACCACCTGGTGCGTCCGTCCCTGCAGCTGCGTCAGCATCCGTTCCGCATCGGCGGCACTGGCGGGCTTGCCCATGATTTCGCCGTCGAGAAACACCAGTGTGTCCGCGCCGAGCACCAGCGAGTCGGGATTTTTCTTTGCCACCGCCCGCGCCTTGCGCCGGGCATTGAGCTGGCAGACTTCAAACGGCGACAATTGCTCATCCAAAATCTCCGGCGCGGCGCTGGGAATGATCCGAAAATTCAGCTTCAACAGCCGCAACAATTCCGCGCGCCGCGGCGAGGCCGAAGCGAGAATGAGCGGCGGTAAATTCACGCCGCAAATTTTAAGCAATGCTGGTTGAACTGTCGAGTGGAGGGAAAAGGTGGCACAGGCTTCCAGCCTGTGTTTTGGATTTCACAGACTGGAAGTCTGTGCCACTTTATGGCCATGCAAAACGACCGCCGCATCGTCAACATCGCGCTCATCGGTTTCATGGGCGCAGGCAAGACGTCCGTTGGCCGGATCGTTGCCGACCAGTTGCATTTCGAGCATCACGACACCGACGAAATCATTCAGGCGCGCATGGGTCGGACCATCACGGAAATCTTTTCGACCGATGGCGAACCGGCCTTTCGCAAAATGGAATCGGAACTGGTGGAAGAACTCGCCGGCCGCACCCGGATCGTCATTGCGACCGGTGGCGGTCTGCCCGCCAATCCCCAAAACCTGGCCAGTCTCAAAATGCATGCGCTGGTCGTCTGCCTGTGGGCGTCGCCGGAAAAAATCTGGGAACGCGTGAAGAACCAGACGCACCGTCCCCTGCTCCATGATCCCGATCCGCAGAAAAAAATCCGCGACCTGCTCGCCGCGCGCGAACCTTTCTACAAGCAGGCGGATGTGTTGTTGAACACCGAGCTGCGTTCCGTCCGCGAAGTGGCCCAGCAAGTGGTCCATCAATTTCGACTCGAAGCCTCCGGCCGGCAATGAAAGAAACAGTGGCACGTCTTGAACATCTGCGTGATGTCCTCATTTGCTGTAGTGTCGAGCCTGTGGTGCGAACGAATCGATGCACAGCACCGACACTACACTCCAAATCAGGATAAAGCCGGCACATGAAAGAAAAAATACGGCAGCGGGCGCTGGAACTGGGATTTGACGATTGCCGGTTCACAACCGCCGCTGCGCCCGCGAGCGCAGGCCAATTTCAAAACTGGCTGGCCGGAAAGCAACACGGCGAAATGGCCTGGCTCGAACGTACTGCCGCAAAGCGCGTTGATCCGCAACAAATCCTGCCCGACGCAAAAAGCATCATTTGTCTGGCGGCAAGTTATGGGTCGAGAGTCGAGAGTCGAGAGTCGAGAGCTAGAAATATAGCGCAACGGGACGATGCCCATCCCTCGACCCTCGACCCTCGACCTTCGACTGCCTTAATTGCCCGCTACGCCCAGTTCACCGATTACCACGACGTGCTCGGCGAACGATTGAAGGAGTTGACACAGTTCGTGAATCAACTGGGCGGCTCGGAAACGCGGTCGCTGTGGTATGTGGACACCGGGCCGTTGCTGGAGCGCGATTTTGCCCAGCGCGCCGGACTTGGGTTCATCGGCAAGCACACCAACGTCATCAGCCGGCGATTCGGCAACTGGATTCTGCTGGCGGAGATTGTCACGTCGCTCGAACTGGAACCGGACGCGCCGGAGAAAAATCACTGCGGCAACTGCATGCGCTGCATCACCGCCTGCCCCACGCGAGCCATCACCGCGCCGTTCCAGCTCGATGCCCGGCTTTGCATTTCTTACCTGACCATTGAGTTGAAAGGTTCCATCCCGGTTGAACTGCGTCCAGCCATCGGGAACCGCATCTTCGGCTGTGACGATTGCCTGGCAGTGTGTCCTTGGAACCGGTTTGCGCGCGAAGGCCGGTTGATGAAGGCCCATGCGCGACCGGACCTGACCGCGCCGGACCTGATTGAATTGCTGCAACTGGACGAGGCCGGCTTCAAATCGCGCTTTGCCGGCACGTCGATTTTGCGGACGAAGCGCCGTGGCCTGCTGCGGAACGTCTGCGTGGCGTTGGGCAACACCGGCGACGCCACCGCCCTGCCCGCTTTGCAAACGGCTGCCAAAGATTCCGAGCCTTTAATTGCCGAACACGCCCGCTGGGCGATGGAAAAGATTCAGAGCAGGGAACTGCCTTAACGCAGAGGCGCAGAGAACGCAGAGAGCCGCAGAGAAAAACCGTTAAACAGGTAGCAGCCGACGCCTGCCGGGTCGTAGCACTGGGCGCGAAGACAGGTGAAGAGGCGCTGACTTTTGAGAACTCTCAACGCTCAAGCCATGAACCTCCTGGGAGCGCCGGCGTCCCGCCGGCCAGTCGGGACCGAAAACCGGAACTCGCCGGCGAGACGCCAGCGCTCCCAGGAACTATGCCCTCGGTTCATAGCCCTGATGCGCGTCCTTTGTTGGAGGTTGAAGCCAACCATGAACCCTCAACCCGATCAGGCGGTTCACCGCGCCTCTGCGTTTAACGGTGAATTCCCCCAAAAAAAGAATTGTACTGGCCACTGGCCGGCGGATAATCGCCATCAATCTTCCAGTTGTTGGGGAAGCCGTGTGCGGGACAAAAACTCAAATGCGAAACACACTCACAAACATGAAACGGGATGGGCTGCAAAACAGGCAACATATTGTTTGTTAAGGACAATATGCACACCGACAAAGTCATCTCGGAGGCAAGAGCGAGAATTATCTGGGGTGAGTCATCTCTGTCGGTTCGTGATTTCTTAATCTCGAATGGTGTCCCAGATCTGGTTGCAGATGCCAAACTTAAGGAGTTTGACCTTGAGAGAAACAGGGAGCTGAGGGAGATTGGCCTCCGAAATGTCCTGATTGGCATTGTGCTCGCAGGTGCAGCAGGCATCACGCTCTACATTGCCATTCCCATTGCCTCCGCTACTTCTGGGATCATCAAAGTTCTTGCCGTGGTCCTGTTGGCTGGATTGTATGGATTATGGAAGCTCGTGAACGGAGTCATTTATCTTGTTCGTCCGCAATCCGAGCATAAATCCATACCTGACATTATAGAGTCAGAGTCGGACATCATAGAATGAACGTGTTGCCTCCTATGAGGGTTCATCGGTCAAGCGTTATCTCATCAAACCCAGCATTTTCAGATAGCTGGATGGCTTTTTCAGGGTGACCGGTCATTTTGCCGGGGCAAACGCTTCGACAAATTTCAACATGCCGCGCACGTCGTGATAATTCGCCTTCCAACTGTTCGCCTTGGTGTTGTCCTTGGGCCGGCCATTGGCGGTGACGGCGTACAACCAGATGCCGTCCTTCGGGTCAGCTTGATGGGTTTTGATGAATTGCAATAGTTTGACCAGTGCCGCCTCGTCGCGCGGGTCAGACTGGTGCTTCAAAGCGTCGGTCAATGCGGCCAGCAGTTCCGCCTGTATCCACCAGACTTTCTCCGTGTCGGTGGCCGGCTGGTCAGCGTAACCCTTGCTGTAAAGTCCGCCATGTTCGTCGTCGTAACCATGCGCCAGCGCGTGATTGAGCAGCGCGTAAAACCGGTTCCAGGACGGTTCCCGGCCCAGCACCTGTTCCGCCCGGACCATCAACCAGGCGAATTCAACATTATGGCCGTAGGACAATCCGTCGCTGCCGGGCCCGGTCACCGGCTGCCAGTCGAACTGCCGGAAAAAGGCGCACTGGGCCGGATCTTCCGGATAGAAATACGTCTTGTCCAGGCGCAACGCCTCGATCAAGGATTCCTTCACCGCCGGATCACGGCTGGCGTCGTACAATTCGGTCAATGCCTCCATCCAGTGCAGATGCGCGTTGGCGCTTTTGCGGCCGACAACCTCGACCGGGTTCCGCGGGTCGCCGGGTTTCAGCAATTTCCAGTTGCGGGTCGCGTGCTCGAACCAGCCGCCGTTTTTGTCATCGTGCAAATGCGCCTGGACCGTGCGATACAATTCCAGCGCCCGGCACAGCGCGTCCGGGTCGCCGCTGGCACGGTAATATTCGACGAAGGCATAGATCACGAACGATTCGCCGTAGAGAAATTTGCCGTCGTTGACTGGTTTCCCCTTGAGGTCCGTGCTCCAAAAGTAACCGCCGTTTCGCCGGTCGAGAAAATGATCCAGTAGAAAATGATAACCCTGTGCGGCCGCCGACAAATAGTTCCGATTGGTGTTGCTAAAACCGGCGAGTTGCGCGCGCGAAAACCCCCAGATCATCCGGCTTTGAGTGACGATCTGTTTTTCGGTCGGTTGTTTGCGGCCATAAACCGCGTCATCGGCGAGTAGATAACCGCCCTGATTGGTGTCCGGCGCCGTATCGAACCAGTAAGGGAGGATTTTTTCCGCCAATTGCGCCCGCATTTCACGGGCGGAGCCGGAAAGGTCCGCCGCGCCACCGCGCGAGACGAAGGCCGGAAGCATGGCCGCAAGTAAAAATGCGGGAAGCACAAGACCGGACGCCGACAAATTGTGATGCACGGCGTCAACTTTTCAAGTTCGCGGTGGCATTTCAAGAACCAATCAATCCTTTGCCGGTCGCGATATTGAGGACGAAACGGCGCGGCCCGCAAAGGTGGGGCTGGTCAAGGCCCCGCAATTCGCCATACTCTTGGCGGACTTCGGCGCGGGTAAGGCTGCGTGCGTGCCACAGTTCAATCGCCCATGCCGGAATTCTAAATTATGAAAGACCGGATCGTCCGTTTGTTGGACCAAAAAGATTATGTCCCGGCCAATGTGCCGGAATTGCTCCGGCTGCTCCGGCTGCCGCCGCATCGCCAGCAATTGTTGCAGGGCGCGCTCCGCGAACTGGAACAGTCGGGCCGGATTGCCCGCATCAAGGGCAACCGCTACATCCTGCCGCGTGAGGCGGATTTGATTCCGGGCCGAATCCGCATGAACCGCCAGGGCAAGGGCTTTCTCCAGCCGGACGATGCCGGCCTCAAGGAAATTACCATCCCGGAAGGCGCGACCGGCACGGCCCTGCACGAAGATCGTGTGCTGGTGCGGCGCGATGTCCGGCCCAAGGGCTTGCGTTCCGGCGCGGTCGAGGCGGACACGGGCACTGTCGTCCGCATTTTGGAACGGCGGCGCACACAGATGGTCGGCACGCTGCAACGCGGACGAAAATTTCTCTACGTGATTCCCGATGACCCGCGCATCCCGCATGACATTTATGTGCCGGAACCACGCGACATGGGCCGGCCCGCGCGCATCGGTGACAAGGTCGTTGTCGAGTTGCGCGAATGGGAATCGCGCCACACAAATCCCGAAGGCGAAATCGTCGAGGTTCTCGGCGCGCCGGGCGAGGAAGGCGTGGACATGCTGTCGGTGCTGCGCCAGTACGATTTGCCGCTGCATTTTCCCAAGGCCGTCCTGCACGAGGCGCACGCCATCGGCACGACGGTTCACGCGCGCGACGACGCGGGCCGCGTGGATTGCCGCCGTCACCGGGTCATCACGATTGACCCCGATGACGCGAAGGATTTCGACGACGCCATCTGTCTGGAGCGCGTTTCGCCGGAGCAATGGCGGCTGTGGGTCCACATCGCGGACGTGTCGCATTACGTGAAGCCCGGCACGGCGCTGGACGTCGAGGCGCGCAAACGCGGCAACTCGACCTACCTGGTGGACCGCGTCATCCCGATGCTTCCGGAGGCGTTGAGCAACGAACTGTGCTCGCTCAAGCCGGACGTGGACCGTCTGACGAAGTGCGTCGAATTTCTCATTTCCAACGACGGACGGGTGCTGAACTCAAAATTTTATCCCGCCGTGATTCATTCGCAACGGCGTTTCACCTACGGCGAAGTGCTGGAGATACTGGAGCGCAAGCCCACGTCCGATCCGATTGAGCAGATGCTGCATCAGGCGCATGAACTCGCCCAGCGCATCCGGCGGTTGCGGTTCAAGGCCGGTTCGCTCGACCTCGATTTTCCCGAGACCAAAATCCGGCTGGACGAACGCGGAAACATTTTGCGCATCGAGAAGACCGTGAACGACGTGTCGCACCAGTTGATCGAGGAATGCATGCTGCTGGCGAACGAGGCGGTGGCGGGCCGGTTGATGAGCCAGCGCACGCCGGCGGTTTATCGCGTCCACGAAGAGCCGGACGACCGGCGTTTGCAGGAATATCGGCAGGAGGTATTGAGCCAGAACGTGCCGTGCGGCAATTTGAGCCAGCCCACCGAGGTGCAGAAACTGTTGTCCCGGCTTGGCACGCTGCCCATCGGCCCTGCGCTCAAGATCGGCTTTCTCAAATCGCTCATGCGCGCGCGCTACGCCGTCGAGCCGCTCGGTCATTACGGCCTGGCCAAGAATAAATACACACATTTCACCTCCCCCATCCGCCGCTATGCCGACCTCGTGGTGCATCGCGCCTTGTTTGATAAAAACTCTCCCGGGACGTCTGCGCTCAAGGAAACCGCCGAGCACATTTCCGTGACCGAACGCAATTCCGCCGACGCCGAACGCGACAGCAAGGACGTGAAGCTGTTCGCATTCCTTAAGGCGCAACTCGCCTCCGGCCACCCGGAGCGTTATCCCGCGCTGGTGACCGACGTGCGCAACTTCGGCTTTTTCGTGGATGTGCCCGGTCTGGCGATGAGCGGGTTGGTGCCGTTATCTACAATTGAGGATGACTTTTACGTGTTCGACGCCGCACGTAATAATCTCGTGGGCCGCCGCACCCGCCGCACAATTCGTCTGGGCGACCAGTTAACCGTGCAAGTGGCCAAAGTGGACAGTTTCAAGAAGCAGGTGGATTTTCGTCTCGTGGAAGACCGCAAACCGGTTGCGCGGCCTGCCGCGGGGCGACCGCCGCAGGACAAGGTTGGAAGATCTACAGGGCCTGCCGTGTGGCACGGCTTTACGCGACCTCCGCGCGGAGCGCAGACACCATCCCGGGGCCATCGGCGCGGGAGAAGGGGTTGAAAAGGTGGGGTGCGGTGCTCCATGCGATACTCGCCAAAATAGGCAACGACACGAACTTGCATGCCGGTTGAAAACAACTATTCTCGCCGCATGGCAAAAAAGGGTCGCTGTGAAATATGGGATGTCAAAGTGCGCAATAATTGAAATGAGCCAAAAATGCTAGAAGCTGCTGAAACATTTAAACTGAAACCCCTTTACGCTGGCAGGCACGGTCTGGGGACGCCCAAGCCAGCGGCAGAAAAGAAAACAAGGGTTCTTGAGAATAACAAACTCCGCCTGAATGACCGGGCTGCTCACCAGTGGTATCGCTTTGTGCTTTCATTTCCGCCGCATTTGGTGAGGGACTATGTCGCCAAATTTGGGCTGAACTCGCATCATAGCTTGCTTGATCCATTTTGTGGCACAGGAACGACGCTGGTTGAATGCAAAAAACTCGGTATTCCGGCATTCGGGCTGGAACCCAATCCAGTAGCCTGTTTTGCCAGCCAGACAAAACTTCAGTGGGGTGTTGACCCGCAGAATCTTTTGCGCCACGCCATGCTGGTAGGCGAAACAGCAAACCGTCAATTGAAACGTGACGGATATTTCGACAGTGACGATCTACGACTCCTTGACCACCCAGTTGAAACGAAAACGAATTTAAGAATTTTGCCGGAGGCGGCTGGCGATCTATTGCTGACCAACTCGATTAGCCCAATCCCGCTTCATAAAACCCTTGTTTTGCTTGAAGCCTTGGCGAAACACCATGATGAACGTTTTGCAAATCATGAACGCCTCGCTTTGGCCACTGCACTCGTAAATGGAATCAGCAATTTGCATTTCGGTCCTGAAGTTGGAGTTGGGCCAGCTAAGTCTGATGCTCCTGTCATTTCTCTTTGGTTGGATGGCATACGAGCAATGGTTCAAGACTTGGAAAACCTGCCTCATGATGAAACAGCGAAAGCCGTGGTTTACCAAGCCGATGCACGTGAGGGGGCGTTAATGTTACCTCCGAATTCCATCGATGCAGTCATCACATCGCCGCCGTATCCCAATGAAAAAGATTACACACGCACGACACGCCTTGAATCGGTGCTGTTGGGCTTCATCCAGTCCAAGGAGGATTTGCGCAATCTCAAAAAACGGCTGGTTCGATCCAATACGCGCGGAGTTTACAAAACTGACACGGACGACAATCATGTAACAGGTCACGCACAAATTGAGCAGATTGCTGCCGCAATTGAGAAACGGCGCATTGAACTTAACAAGGATTCCGGCTTTGAGCGGCTCTATGCGCGTGTACCCAAATCAATACAAATCGAAGCTCCCAAAGGCAAGACATGGATCATCCGCCCGGCTGGCCAGGCGAAATATCGTTTCGTGCTAGTTCCTGATATTCCCATGACCCCCAATCCGAGCCTGAGCGAAACAAAAGTGCCTGATGCCACACCGGGGATTGTAACCAAGTACGCTTTCAACGATGAACAGGCCCGCCGTTTCTGAGTTCGTGACCTCAAAGCAGGGAATCAATACGCTACAAGGCTGAGGGGCGGGCATGGTGGAGGGAGCCCGCAGGGCGACCGGAACCATGCCCGCCCCTGGCGGCTCAAAACA
>Ga0224554_1001941_pt1 | contig 11716 bp, 8 predicted proteins | sample 714S22024metaG_FD_180666 | JGI IMG/M metagenome (GOLD analysis project Ga0224554, IMG submission 180666) | Peat soil microbial communities from Stordalen Mire, Sweden - 717 S2 20-24 | ecosystem: Environmental > Terrestrial > Soil > Wetlands > Peat | place: Sweden: Norrbotten County, Stordalen...
TATAGGCCCGAGAGCGCGGCCAAATCCAACACCCGTGCTGTTCCCGCTCATCAGGATCGAAGTCGCTCAATCAAAGTTTGGTGCATTCCAAGTTGGAAAATGGCCAGTTGCACCACAGGCAGCTAAGCGTAAGAATGCACGATACCTTCATCTGCCTCCGGTCCTGATTTACGACTCAAGCCGCGATGACGAGACCGCAGGGACCCGACCTGGACTACTTTGTCAGTGTCCCGGTAGATCCTGCGTTGAAAGGCGGAGCGCAGCACTTGGCTCTATATGTCGGCGCTTTGGGGCACTGGATGGCGTCGACCGCGTTGTGAAGGCTGCTAGCCATATTGTCTATCGGCGGGGACGCAATGACGTGAAGTTCGCGATACTTGGGGATGGCGGTTGTCTTGTAGATCTTCAGCGTCTAGCGCATTCCCTCAAGGTTGGACAATATATCGATTTTGTCGGTTGGGTGGGTGATGCGTGGCTTCTCAGGTATCTTTCGACGCCAGATGTGTGTTTGGCGCCAGACCCGCCAGATCCAATCAATCAGCTATCGACCTTCATAAAGATCGCGGAGCATATGTGCTTCGGCACGGCGACTGTGTCGTTCGATTTGTTGGAATCACGGCGCACCGCCGGCCCAACTGGAATTCATGTCGAGAGAGACGACCCCGTTCTTTTCGGCGATGCGATACTAAAGATATTGGACGCTTCTGTACTCCGCGAAGATCTGGGTCAGGTCGCCGCGGAACGGGTACGTACCCCCTTGCATTGGGGGCTATCTCGTAGTGTGCTGCTGGAGGCTTACGAGAGAATGCCATGGAATGGGTTACTCCTCTGTGGTAGAGCGCGAGTTCTTTGAGGATATTGCAAGGGGCCAAACCAGAGAAGGGACACACGTAGATGAGGTTTAATCGAGAGGGGGAATCTATGTCGCTTGGAGCGGTTGCGGGTTAGGAAATCGTAGCGTCATGGGGACCATCGGCCAGATCGGCGCCCATTCAGATTGGGCCTTCGACTCAAGTCGTAATTCATGTACCTGAGTATGCACACGCTGCCATTGTGATGAGTAACGGTTTTGTCTTTAGCCGGCTATGACGTTCTGGAAGGACATCGCCGGCAGGGAAGCGTGTTACCATGCAGTTAACAAACGCACCAAGATCTACGCTAGGAGTGACCTGTGACAGTGGCTTCTTTGGATAGGACGTCTGAAATCAAGCATCGACTTGAAACTCGTGATGCCCGCATCGGCATTGTCGGGATGGGGTATGTGGGCCTCCCGCTCGCTCTCCTTTTTAGCGAAGAACACTTCGTGATTACCGGCTTCGACGTCGATCCCCGCAAAGTGGACACGCTGAATCAGGGTGGATCGTACATTGTGCGTATCCCTGGCACAGAGATCCAATCGGCCCGGGGGAGTGGCTTCTCCGCAACTGCGGATTACGGGCGGATTGCCCAGATGGATGTCGTTATCATCTGCGTGCCAACTCCTTTGAATGAGTATCACGAGCCGGACCTTAGTTACATCACAGGGACAGTAAGGAGCATTGCGCCTCACCTGCAGGAGGGGCAACTCATCATCTTGGAAAGCACAACCTATCCAGGCACCACGGAAGAAGTAGTTGTCCCTCTTTTGGAGCAGGGGAACCCTGCCGGCCTCCGGGTGGCTCGGGATGCCGTGAGCCAGGGCTTTTACGTCGCGTTCTCTCCCGAACGGGAAGATCCGGGCAACGATTCAGTAGCCCGGCGGGATATTCCCAAAGTGGTGGGCGGATGCGGCCCGGCAGCGCTTGAATTGGCATCCGCCGTGTACTCAAGCATTTTCAACCGTACCGTGGCTGTCTCTTCGCCTGCGGCGGCCGAAATGACCAAGCTCTTGGAGAACATTTACCGTTGCGTCAACATCGCCTTGGTGAATGAGCTGAAGCAGCTTTGTATGCGCATGGACATCAACCTTTTTGAAGTGATCGATGCTGCCAAAACGAAGCCCTTTGGCTTTCAGGCTTTTTATCCGGGACCTGGCCTTGGCGGACACTGCATTCCCATCGACCCCTTCTACCTCTCCTGGAAAGCCAAACAGTTTGACTTCCACACACGTTTCATCGAGCTTGCCGGACAGGTTAACCTCGGTATGCCCTACTTTGTGGTCGAGAATATTATCGAAGCAATGAGCCAGCGCGGCAAAGCTCTGCACGGTTCACGAGTCCTGGTGCTTGGACTGGCTTACAAGCGCGACATCGACGACCTCCGGGAGTCACCGTCGCTGACCATCATCGAACTGTTACAAAAGCGCGGGGCGCATGTCGAATACAACGACCCCTTCTTTCCCTCGGTCGGCCACGGGCGCAAGTACGCGCTGAATATGACCAACACGCCGTTGGATAAAATCCCTGAATTCGACTGTGTGGTCATCGTAACCGACCATTCGCAATACGACTTTGCCGACATCGTTTCGAAAGCGCAACTGGTGGTGGACACGCGCAACGCGACCCGCGGGATCGAGGCCGCGAATATCGTGAAGTGTTGAGGGAGATCGGCTTGGCCACGGCGCCGGATGCTCCATCGTCACGGCGCTGCACGCGTCCGGAAAGCGCGTTCATTCCCAATCTTGTTGTCGCATTCAATGCACGCCAAGCAGGGGTCGCTGGTTATCCGAACCAACCGCCGGCCCATCCGCTCCGGAATGGTCATTGCGAACATATTGGGCGGGGTTCCAGAAACTGAGCCGATAGCTGCAGGTTTGATGAATGTTGTAGCCCTTCAAGTGTTTCTCAAGTTCCTGTGTTAAGCCGGGATCCTGAGGCAAAAGAAATCCAACCATTGCCCGTGGAGGACTCGTTTATGCCCTTGCTGCTGGAAAGTACCCATCTCGGTGGGGATGTCGTCGTTGTTGTGCCTACAGTTCTCGGCGATGATCGCGGCTTTTTCATGGAAACCTACCGGAGCGACAACTTCCGCGACCTGGGGTTGCCGACCGAGTGGGTGCAGGACAATCACTCACGTTCGTCGAAGGGGGTGCTCCGCGGCCTTCACTTCCAGTGGGATCCGCCCATGAGCAAGCTGATGCGCGTGACACGCGGCGCGGCTTTCCTTGTCGCCGTGGACATTCGAAAGGGATCGCCCACGCTAGGCAAGTGGTTTGGCATGGAGGTTACGGCGGACAACAAGAAGCAGGTGTACGCTCCGTATGGCTTTGCGCGCGGCTTTTGCGCCCTTACCGACGAGTGCGAGGTACAATACAAGTGCACGGGCATTTATAATTCCGGGGCAGAATCCGGAATCCTCTACAAGGATCCAGAGATAGGCATCGAGTGGCCGATCGAGGATGTGATCGTCTCCGGCAAGGATGCCAAGGCACAGTCGTTGAAAGAGTGGCTGGCGTCCCCTCTCTCCAACAACATTGTTTATCAATCCAAATCAGCGTTTGCTGGGGAAGTGAAGTAAAATGCGCATTCTGATCGCAGGTGGCGCCGGCTACGTCGGTTCCGCATTGATTCCGCATCTTCTGGATCGCGGGTACAAGATAGACGTCGTGGACTTGTTCTGGTTCGGCAATAATCTGCCGAGCGAAGCCGGTATCCTTGAGAAGGACATCTTCGATCTGCAGGTGGCCGATCTCTCCGGGTACGACCAGGTCATCTTCCTGGCCGGCCTCTCGAACGATCCGATGGCCGATTTTTCACCCGCCAAGAATTTCATCTTCAATGCGTCGGCGCCGGCCTATCTGGCCTACATCGCCAAGAAGGCCAAGGTAAGACGATATATCTACGCAAGCTCCTGCTCGGTGTACGGATACACGGAAAACGAGCTTTTCGACGAGAATTGCCCCGTCAACTCGTCGTACCCATACGGCATCTCCAAACTGCAGGGGGAACGCGCGGTCATGCAGATGGTCGATTCGGAGTTCTCCGTCATCGCTCTGCGGAAGGGCACCGTCTCCGGATACAGCCCGCGCATGCGCTATGACCTGATCATCAACACGATGTTCAAATGTGCCATGAAAGAGGGTGTGATCCACGTCAATGATCCCGCGATATGGCGACCCTTCCTCGGGATTGAAGATGCTGCCATGGCCTACACACGCGCCGTCGAAGCCAGTGAGTCCATTAGCGGAATCTATAACATCGCCTCCGGTAATCATACCGTGGGTGAAGTCGCCGATCTCGTGAAGATAGCAGTGGAGGAAGAGTTTGGCAAGAAGATCGCGCTCGACATAAGGCATATCAGGGACGCGCGGAACTACAAGGTTTCGATCGAGCGGGCCAATACGATCCTGAGTTTCCATCCGCATCACAGTGTCAAGTCCATCGTTCGCAACCTGATCAACAACATGGATAAGTGTGGCGACTGGGACAATCCCCAGTACTACAACATCCATGTGTTCAAGGCGCTAGAGAGCCAGGGGCCGGCTGGCATCCATGCGTTGTCCCATGCCGCCGGGGGCACCCGATGAAGGTTGCCGTCCTGGGGGCCAATGGACAACTTGGCAGCGATGTGTGCGCGGCCTTCCGACGGAACGGCGATGAGGTCGTTGCTCTCACTCATGCGGATCTGGAGCTGACTTCGGCTTCCACTGTCGAGGCGGCCCTTTCGGCCTCTATGCCGGAGTTTATCGTGAATACGGCCGCCATGCACCATGTGGAGAAATGTGAGGCCGATCCCGTTGGCGCCCTCCAGGCCAATGCGATCGGGGCGAAGAGCGTTGCCGAGTGGGCGAAACGGGCGGGTTCAACGGTGTCATACGTGAGCACGGATTATGTCTTCGACGGGAAGAAAGGCGCTCCCTACCTGGAAACCGATGTTGCGGCTCCCCTCAACGCCTATGGTATTAGCAAGCTTGCAGGAGAGCATTTTACCTCTGCCATCGCCACGAAGTACTTTGTGCTTCGTGTTTCCGCCATTTACGGCCAGCAGCCATGCCGTGCCAAGGGCGGGTTGAACTTCGTTGAGTTGATGTTGAAGTTATCTCAGGAGCGCGACGAGTTGCGGGTTGTTGACGACGAGTTTATAACGCCGACGCCAACTGTGCAGATCGCCGCACAGCTGGTCGCGCTTAGCCGCTCGAGTAACTACGGCCTTTACCACGGAACGGCCGAGGGCAGTTGTTCGTGGTATGAGTTTGCCAGCGAGATCTTCCGCGTCACCGGCGCGAGAGTTCGCCTGGAGAAGGCTCGTCCTGGGGAATTCCCGGCAAAAGTTCCGCGTCCGAAATACTCCGTCTTGGAGAATCGCGCTCTCAAAACAGCTCGACTGAATGTGTTTACCGATTGGCGGGATGGGTTGAAGGGTTACCTGAATGCCCGCACCGAGGCGGCGGTAGCCGCGTCGTAACGAGGTAGAAAGGCTTGTTTTCAGAATGAACGACAAACATTGCGATGTTGCGATTGTTGGAGCTGGCATTGTCGGGCTCTCTGTCGGCTTGCAACTCGTCCGTAAGAATCCTGGCCTGAAGGTAATCATTCTCGAAAAGGAGAGCGAAGTAGCTTCTCACCAGACGGGACACAACAGCGGTGTCCTGCACTCTGGCTTATATTACAAGCCCGGCTCGCTTAAAGCTCGGCTTTGTGTTGAGGGCAGGGCGGCCATGATTCAATTCTGCGAAGAGCACGCGATTCCACACGAGATTTGTGGCAAGATCATTGTCGCAACCGAAGAGCGCGAGATACCCGGTCTTCACGAACTCCTGCGTCGCGGGCGAGCGAATGGCGTATCAGGCCTTCGAGAGCTTGACGCCGAGCAAATCCGTGAAATCGAGCCGTACGCATCGGGCATACGCGGCATCCACGTACCGACCACAGGCATCACGGACTTCAAGATGGTCTCGGCCAAGTATGCGGAACTCATCAAGCAGGGTGGCGATGAGGTTCTTACCAGTTCCGGCGTCGAGCGCATTGTGCGCGAGGCTGGCGCGATCGTGTTGGAGACTGCTTCCGGCGCCGTGCATGCGCGTTTCGTCGTCAATTGCGCCGGATTGCAGAGTGACCTTGTAGCCAGAATGGCGGGAGCCAGCCTTGGCCTGCGCATCGTGCCGTTCCGCGGCGAATACTATGAGCTAGTGCCCTCCAAGCACTATCTCATCAAGGGCTTGGTGTATCCCGTTGCCGATCCCCGCTTTCCATTCCTGGGCGTGCACTTCACCAGGCGCATCCATGGAGGTGTTGAAGCAGGGCCGAATGCGGTGCTCTCGTTTAAACGCGAGGGGTATACCCGGACATCGTTTGACCTCACTGACGCCCTCTCGACGGCTTTGTTCCCCGGCTTCTGGAAGATGGCCGCGCAGAACTGGAAAAGCGGTGTGGGCGAAATCTACCGTTCCTGGAATAAGCAGGCCTTTACACGCGCACTACAGAAGCTCTTGCCGAGTCTAAGGGAGCAAGACATTCAGCCGGGAGGCTCAGGCGTGCGCGCTCAAGCGTTGGATCGTCATGGAAATCTACTGGACGATTTCCATTTTGTTTATCAGGATCGGATTCTCCACGTTTGCAACGTGCCGTCCCCGGCGGCTACAGCTTCCCTGGTAATCGGCAGGGAGATTGCCTCGACGCTCGACGGGAATGCCGACTTTAAGAAAGTGCAGGTTGCTGTGAAGCATGAGATCCCATCAGCCTGTAGCGAATGAAAAGAAGCGGTTTTCCTGGCAGGTGCAAGGTTCGGTTTCATGCTAACCCCCAACGGGGTCTCCCGGCTCTCCTCATGAACAGTTTACTAATGCGGCGATACGGATGAGTTGGAAGCTGAGAGCCTTGGCTTGCTTACCTAGGCGTCTTTTGTAGCGTTGAGCATGTTCTTGGTTCTCGCGTCTGAATGCGCTCTCATCGCAGGCTTGGCCAATTGCGAACATGTGATAGACGATGCGGGCCAGTTTATGGATCGTTGCGGTGGTTCAGCTTCAGCGAGGGTGTTGTTGGCGCCGCTTTCTACGATTTCAAATGGATCAACTCCTTCTTGATTTCCGCGGCATCGCCGTAGTTGGGATAGGTCTTCAGTACTTGATCGAATTGCTGCCGGGCTAGCGCTGATTGCCCCGTCTTTACGTATGCCATTCCCAGGTGATAGTGAATATCAGGATTGTCGGGCAGCTTATTCTTTTCCTGCAGCTTAAGCGCTTCCTGAAGATTGCTGATGGCCAGCGGGTACACACCTTTCTGGTAATAGATCCATCCTAGAGTGTCGACAACACCAGGGGAATTGGGCAGTCCTCTCCGTGCCGTCTGCGCCAAGGATAACGCGACATCAAAATTCTCGCCTGTGTGCAGCATCACACGGGCAAGGTCATCGGAGGCCACGGGATTCTGGGAATTGAGGGCCAACGCGTTCTGATAGGAGTCTTCCGCTTTCTTCCAATCCGACTTGGACTCATACAGGTTCCCCATCAGGACATAGAGGTTTGGCTGGCGCGCGTTGTCCTTGAGCGATTGCTCGCCAGTGGCGATAGCCTGATCAAATTCTCCCTTCGCGGCAAGCACTTGGCACAGCTGGATCACGGCATCGTAATTGTGCCTGTCGAGCGCAGCGGATTTCTCCAACGCGGCTTCGGCTCCGCTGAGGTCTCTCTTGCTATGAAATAGCACGCCGCCGAGCAAGTTATAGAAGTTGCTATTTGTGGGCGCTTTACCGATTTGTACATTCACGATGGCGATGGCCTTGTCGACTTGTTTCTCCGCGATGTTTGCGTTCACCAGGCCACGCAGAGCGTCTGTCGAATTGGCGTTCCGGTCCAGCGCGTCCTGAAAAGCCTTGGCGGCGTCGCTATACTGCTTCTGAGCGAATCTTAGATTTCCCATTTGCACGTACCCGAACGCACTCTGAGGGGCGGCGGCGATCGACCTGCGAACATCCTGCTCAGCTTCGACATAGTGCTTGCGATTGATATTGGCAAGGGCGCGCAGTGCGTAGCCATCCGGAGATCCGGGTTGCAGCCTGATCATTTGATTGGCAGCGTCTTCAAGAGTATTCATGTCGCCCTGGAGCATCGCGGCGTCGGCAATGGAGCGCTGAGCATCCAGGAAATCGGGATTCACGCGCAAAGCCTCCCGCCATTCGCTCTCGGCGCGCTCCAGATTCCCCTGCCTTTGCAGGGCGACACCAAAAGCGTAGTGGGCCTGGAAGTTGTTAGGGGCATTCTTGACCACAGTCTGCAACGTCTGAGCGGCGTCGTTCACGTCTCCGGCGCTGATTTGCATCTGGCTTCGGTAGACCAGAGCGTCGTCGTCTTTGGGGTTGGTCTTCAGGATTTCATCGTCGAGACTGCGTGCCTCGTCGTATCGCTTGGCCTGAATGAGAAGTTGAATGTAATTCTCTTTTACCTGCAGGTCCTTAGGGCGTTCCAGATAGAGTGCGTGGTATTCGGCAATTGATTTGTCCAGGTCGCCGATAGTGAAATAGAAGTTGCTGAGCGCGAGGAAGCTATCCGGGTTGTGTGGCAGGTCGCGCTTGCCTTGCTTCAGAACCTCCTCCGCGTCAGCTTTCCTGCTCTCGGCCAGGTACAAGCCGGCCAGAGCTTTACGCGGATCGAGAGTGTTTGGATCGATTGCAACCGCGTCGCGGAACTGTTTCTCCGCTTCATCAAAGCGCTTTTGCGATTGATAATAATTGCCCAGCACCAGTCGAGGCTGCATGGCCTTCGGATTCAGCTCGATGACCTTCTTGAAACTTGCCTCTGCCTCATACAAGTCATTCATCTTGAGCTGCAAGAGCGCAACGCTCAGGTAGGGTTCCCAGCGGCCTGGAGCCAGGGCGATCGTTCGTTGCATCTCCGCGATGGCGCCGGGAATCTTGTCTTGGGCAGCCAGGAGACTGGAAGCCAGGGCGTGAACGCCCGGGTCGTCGGGCCGCTTCTTCTGCAGCACATCCGTTTGTTCTTGAGCCTCTTGAAAGTTGCGGACCTGGATCAGCAGGTTTGTCAGCTCGATTCGAGCCCGGTAGTCCTCGGGGCGTAGTTCGACGGTGCGGGTGAGTTCCTGATAGGCGCGGTCCCGCCGCTGCAAGCGCAGAAAACTCTCCGCAAGCTGGAAGTGGGCGTCGGCGTAGCCGGGATCGATCTTGACGGCATTGGTGAACTCGATTGCGGCCTCCTGGTATTGCCCTTTCTCGAAGTAGCGCTGACCGCTCTCAAAGTACTTCTGCTTGCGCACGTTGGGATCGAGCGAGCAGGACGAAAGAAGAGCGGCGATTAGACTCAGGGCCAGGATCGGGCGCCGGTTGGGAAAAAATCTCACCTGAAAACCTCCCGTTGCAGCGTCGTGCGCAACCGTTGCGCCGGCGCGATGCATTGCTGTATATCATAGTAGCAAAACAATTTGAAGCTCCACAAGAAACACTCCGGCGCCGCATCCAGGCACGACTCTTGAGCCAACATCCCTTGTGCGTTTGTGTTTCCTCTGATTCACCTGCGCGGGAAGAGATTGCTTGACCCCCACCCTCTTGACGGGTCAAGAGGGTGCTGAGTATGTTGCAAGTTCTTGCAACATGTCGCAAGAATTATCAATCTTGACACTGTCGGAAATCGGAGTGAAAATAGACATCTCTTGAAGTGTCGAATGCGCAGCGGGGGAAGTATGCCGGTAATCCCCGGAGGTAATAGGTCAAGTGTTTGCAATAGGTTGCAGAAATTATCAGTCTTGACAAGATTGGGCTTCGCGGTAGGATGGAATGAACCTAGCAAGGGACTATGCAAGAGGACCCACCAATATTGAGGGCGAAAGAGGAGGAAACAATGAAGATCAGAGTTGGAGGATTGGCAGCAATCATCGGGTGCGCGGCTTTGTGCCTGACGCTGCCTGCACTCGGACAAAATTCGATCACACTTACTGGAGTGAATGGTTCGACTTCCAGCGATAATGGCGGCAATCTCCTGAGCAGTTCCGAAAGTATTAACCAGTACCCGAATGGCATGGACGTGTATACTGGGATCTATTATTCGACGGTCGATGGCACTGCCATGACCCCGACGATCTGCGACGACTTCAATCACAACGTCAACCTAGGTGAAACCTGGAGCGCCACGGCTGTTAACACCCAGTCATTGAACGCGAACAACATAACGCAATTGGAATTCGGTGGCGGCGCCAATGCCGCTGTGGTTTATTTAGAGGTGGCTACCCTGGTGAGTGAGATATTTACCCTGAACAACAGCACAGGGACCTTTGATGGCCTCAAAGTCTCGGGAACAGACCTTTCCGAGGCGATCTGGGATATCACTACCCCAGGCGGCGTTTCGGGGATTAGCCATAACGCGCAGGTTCTCGTTGCGTATGTAGTGGGCCTCTTTGGCAGCGATACCTCGCAGGCTGCCCTGAATTATTTGCACGGGTTGAATCTTTGGATCCTGACACCATCACCCAATAACGGCCCCCAGGAATTCTGGGCGCCGGGAGGGCCTTCCTATAACGTCCCCGAGGGCGGCTCAGCTTTGCTGTACCTGCTGCTAGCAGGAGCCTCTTGTTTCGGAGCCATGTTCTTCAGCTCTCGAAACCAACTTAGGAACCGCGAAACGGCCTGATCTCCTCTCCTTCTCTCTCTGATGGTCATCCGGACTTGGCGAATCAATCAACGGCGCCAAGTCCGGATGATCGCGTCGAGACCAGTTCGTTGCTCAGCTGTTCCACTGCGAGTCATCCTGAATTCTCCCCAGTCCCTCCACCATCGATAATTTCAGATGCTCGGTATAGCTCTGGCTTCGGGTTATCCAGCCGCGCAAGCTGTGCGGGGTCGGAAGCGCCGAGCGGTTTCCCCAGAACTGCTTGGCCTATCCGCCTTCGGAGCTCCTCCGATTTTTGGTAGCCCCGCAGACTACGCGGCCGTTCTCTGGGTTGTGGTCCCGCGGGCAGCTTGCCAGAGTGCTCGGCACATCGTTTAGCGTGCGGAACCAATGCGAGCTAAGACAATCGCCTAACAGTCACCCGTGGATGTTCTCCACATGCCCGTTCCAGATCGGCCGGCCAGGCCGGGTGTGCGCCAGAGCGACCTTGCGCTCCCCGGCCCAGCCCATTCACCCGGTACAGGTTCGCCACCGTTGAGCCCATCTCGCGCTGCTTGAATACGAAAACGATTTGCTTTTCGCTATATAGGCTCTTCTTCATTCCTCGTGCTCCCGCCTACATTTGAAACAGAATAGGAACATTTTTGGGATCGATTGTGCAAGAGTTTGCAATACCCCCAAATTGAATGCGCTTAAGTCATTGAATCTACAAGCAATAGATGTGGCACTCAAGTTGCATTCACAGGAAGTACAACTTCGCAGAGGTGGTGCCTCTAGTGGCGATCTGCGTCCGACTGCAAGCTGGGCACCACTTTGGGAGGCCGGTTGTCGCCGACGTTCCCATCGTCCTTGCCCAAGCGGTGTCGGCGCATGGTTAGATGTCACCGCAGCTGTTGATGGCTGCGTCTCGGGTTCCGGTCTTGCGGACCGCTTCCTGAATCAGCAGGATGATTTTGCTGGCACCATTCATGATCGTAAAGGCTACTGCGATATGTGGCTCAGAGGGCGAAGCTATAACCGGTTGCAATCAGTCGTGGGAGTTTCCGGAATCGGCTGCGATTGCCGGGAAGAACATCGATAAATTGGCACGCGGTATTTGAATCGTGCTCTTCTGGCTTCTGGACAGTGCCAAGTTCTCGGTTTGGATCAGGAGCGCTTGTTGGCCAGGCGGAGGTTGGATAGTTCGGTGGCCAGATCGATCCAACGGTCCATCAGCATCTTCATGACCTCGTAGTTCTTCAGTTC
>Ga0224554_1001944_pt1 | contig 11711 bp, 10 predicted proteins | sample 714S22024metaG_FD_180666 | JGI IMG/M metagenome (GOLD analysis project Ga0224554, IMG submission 180666) | Peat soil microbial communities from Stordalen Mire, Sweden - 717 S2 20-24 | ecosystem: Environmental > Terrestrial > Soil > Wetlands > Peat | place: Sweden: Norrbotten County, Stordalen...
CTCCTGCGCCCACGGCCAAGGAGAGCCGTGAACAGAAGACGGCCTACGACGCTTCGGCGCAGCGGCTGGAAGAGATGGTGCGGGCGCAGAACCCCGCCGTGGGCCCGCAGCCGCCGGTCAGCTTCGAGCATCTCGTCCAGCAGTTTTACGTCTCCGCGATGATCCAGATGGGCGCGGGCACACAAGAGGGCCAGCGTCCCAGGGTGGACATTCTGGGCGCGCGGACAACCATTGATTTGCTGGGCGTGCTGGCGGAGAAGACTCGCGGCAATCTGACTGAGGCCGAAAGCAACACCCTGCAGACGGTGCTCTTTGATGTGCGGATGGCCTTCCTGGAGCTGACCAGCATGATCAGCTTGCAGGCCATGCAGCCGCCGCAGCCTCCACCGCCGGGCAAGCGGTAAAGGCAGAGACTAGGGACTACCGTTGCGTATGGATGGACTGCTCACATTTCTGGGAACGGGAACCTCGATGGGGGTTCCCACGCTGGGCTGCGGCTGCGCGGTCTGCACCTCGGCCGACCCGCGCGACCGGCGGCTGCGGCCCTCGGTGCTCTTGCGCTGGCGCGAGCAGGCGGGCGGGCGTGAGCGTGTCGTGGTCATCGACACCGGCCCGGACTTCCGCGAGCAGGCGCTGCGCAATGGCCTCACCCGCGTCGACGCGGTCTTTTACACCCACTCCCACGCCGATCACATTCTGGGCATGGACGACCTGCGCCCGCTCAGCTTCACGGTTTTTCGCGAAGGCGGCCCAATTCCGCTCTACGCCACACCGGAGACCACCGTGGTGTTGGAGCACATCTTTGACTACACCTTTTCGCCGCAAGCCACTTATCCGAACCGCGCCCGCGTCGAACTGCGGCCGCTGGCCGAGCGGACTCCGGTTTACGGCGTCGAGTTCCTGCGCGTGCCGCTGCTGCACGGCGAGATGGAGATTGTCGGCTTTCGCTTTGGCCGCGCCGCCTATCTGACCGACGTGAGCGCCATTCCCGAATCGAGCTTCGCGCTGCTGCAAGGGCTGGACCACTTGGTCGTCTCCGCGCTGCGCCACAAGCCGCACCCCAGCCACGCCACCGTGGAGCAGGCGGTCGGCTGGGCCAGGCGCATCGGCGCGCGCCACACCTGGCTCACTCACATCGCCCACGAACTGGGCCACGAACAAACCAACCACTCGCTGCCCGACGGCATTCAGCTGGCTTACGACGGCCTCAGCCTGCCCGTGAATCTGGGGACCGAGCATTGATGACCGAGGGCCATGTGATTTCTGTCTTTCATTCGGTTGCGGAGATTCCGGCGGCCTTTGGCCCCAGCGTGGCCTCCATCGGCAACTTCGACGGCGTGCATCTGGGACACCAGCAGATTCTTTCGGCGGTGGTGCGCGAAGCCCGTGAACAGGTCGCGCGGGAGCCGCGCGCGCGGGCCGTGGCCATCACCTTCGACCCTCACCCGGAGCAGTTTCTACGCCCGGCCCAGGCGCCGCGCCTGCTTACGCCCATCAGCGAGCGCCTGCGCCTGCTGTCCCTCTCCGGCATTGACGCGGTTGTGGTGCTGCCCTTTGATGCGGCGCTGGCCTCGCTCGCGGCGCGGGAGTTTGTGCGCGGCATTCTGGTGGACGCTCTGGGCCTTCGCAGCCTCCATGAGGGCGGCAACTTCCGCTTTGGCCATCACGCCGAGGCCGGCGTAGCCGAACTCAAGCAACTTAGCGCGGAATTCGGCTTTGCCGTTCACATGCATCCTCCGGTACAGGCGCGTGGCTTGGAGGTTTCCAGCTCGGCGATCCGGGATTATGTGGCTGTGGGCGACGTGACCCGCGCCCGCTGGATGCTGGGACGGCCCTTCGAGGTGCGGTCCACACAGGCGCGCGGACGCGGCATCGGCACACGGCTGCTGGTGCCCACGGTGAATCTGGCGGCTTACGACGGCCTGCTTCCTGCCTTCGGGGTCTACGTTACGCGGCTCACGCTGGGCGGACGCAGCTTTCAAGCAGTCACCAACGTGGGCAATCGCCCTACCTTCGGCGCGGCCTCCTTTGCCGTCGAGTCGCACATCCTCGACTTTGAGCCTGTTGAAATGGATGACCATACGCCGATTGCGTTGGAGTTCCTGCTGCGCCTGCGCGGCGAAATCGAGTGGCCAACGCCGGAGGCGCTCAAGGCACAGATCTTCCGGGATGTGGCCAGGGTGAAGAGATACTTTCGGCTGGCCGAAACTTCCGCTAACTCGCTAACTTGCGACCCCGCGAAGCGGGGCTAACTCGCGAATTCATAACCTATTCCATCTTAACTTCTGACGAAAAGAAAAAGGTCTGCTTACTTCGCCGCCAACTGCCGCAGAACATACTGCAAAATCCCGCCATGCTCAAAGTACTCGATCTCCTGAGGCGTGTCGATGCGCACTTTAGCGGCGAACTCCTTCACTCCACCACCGGCTGCCGTGGCCCTAACTCGGAGCGTGCTGCCGTTGGCGAATTTGGCGGCGAGCAGCGCCGTCAGGGCAGGGAAGTCGTAGACCTCTTCGCCGGTCAGGCCGAGCGATTCCGCGTTCTGTGCCGCCTCGAATTGCAACGGCAGTATTCCCATGCCCACCAAATTCGAGCGGTGAATGCGCTCGAAGCTCTCGGCGATTACCGCGCGCACACCCAGCAGCTTCGGTCCTTTGGCCGCCCAGTCGCGCGAGCTGCCGGAGCCGTACTCTTTCCCTGCAAGAATAATCAGCGGCACACCGCGCTCCGCGTACCGCACGCTGGCGTCGAATATTGACAGCGGCTCGTCCTCAGGAAGCAAGCGAGTGACGCCGCCCTCGGTGCCCGGAGCGAGCTTGTTGCGCAGCCGCACATTGGCGAAGGTGCCGCGAACCATCACTTCATGGTTGCCGCGCCGCGAGCCGTAACTATTGAACTCCGCCGGCTTCACGCCATGCTCGGCGAGATATTGTCCCGCCGGTCCGCTGGCCTTGATGCTGCCTGCCGGCGAGATATGATCGGTAGTTACCGAGTCGCCCAGAACGGCCAGCACGCGCGCGCCCAGTATCTCTGTAACAGGCGCGGGCGTCTTGGTAATTCCATCAAAGTAGGGAGCCTTGCGAATATAAGTCGAATCCGGCTCCCACTGATAGACCTCGCCGGTGGGAAACTTGAGTCCCTGCCAGTTGGCGTCGCCCAGGCTCACCGTCGCATATTCGCGACGGAAGCCCTCGCTGGAGACCCCCTTTTCTATCGCCTCGGCCACCTCCGCTTGCGTAGGCCAAATGTCTTTGAGATAGACTGGCTGGCCAGCCTCGTCCTTGCCCAGTGAATCCGTCTCGAAGTTATGACTGATCTTGCCTGCCAAAGCATAGGCCACCACCAGCGGGGGACTCATTAAATAATTAGCCCGCACATCCACGTTCACTCTGCCCTCGAAGTTGCGGTTGCCGCTCAGCACGCTCACCGCAACCAATCCATGTTCTTCGATGCTCTTTGAAACATCGGCAGGCAGCGGTCCGGAGTTACCGATGCAGGTGGTGCATCCGTAACCCACCACATTGAAGCGCAGCTTTTCGAGATAAGGCAGCAAGCCGGCCTTGGCGTAGTAATCCGTAACCACCCGCGAACCCGGCGCCAGCGAAGTCTTCACCCACGGAGGCACAGTGAGGCCCTTTTCGACAGCCTTTTTGGCCAGGATTCCAGCCGCCATCATCACCGAAGGGTTCGAGGTGTTGGTGCAACTAGTGATAGCCGCAATCACTACCGAGCCATGATCGAGATACAGGTCCGGATCGACGCCAAAGCGAGCTTGCACGGTCGTGGCTGAATGCGTTCCGATAACTCCAGCTTCGGTCACCGCGCCACGCTCCCAGTTAGCCGCGGTACGCGTGGCCAGCGGCTTGGCAGTTGGTGAGAGCAGCGCGGGCAGTTGCCCGGCAAAGCTGGCCGCCGCATCCTTCAGCAGCACGCGGTCCTGCGGACGCTTGGGACCGGCGACGCTGGGTTCGACGGTAGCTAGGTCCAGCTCCACAGTCTGCGTGTACTCAGCCTCCGGCGAGTCAGCGGTATGGAATAATCCCTGCTCCTTGTAATAATCCTCGACCAACTTAATCTGCTCCTCGCGGCGGCCAGTGAGTCTCAGGTAGCGCAGCGTCTCGGCGTCCACCGGGAAGATGCCACAAGTGGCGCCGTACTCGGGAGCCATGTTACTGATCGTGGCGCGATCTGCCAGCGGCAGCGCGGCCACGCCGGGGCCGTAGAACTCCACAAACTTGCCGACCACGCCTAGCTTGCGCAGCGCTTGAGTTACCGTCAGAACTAAGTCCGTCGCGGTAGCGCCCTCGCGCAGTTTGCCGGTAAGCCGGAAGCCCACCACCTGCGGAACCAGCATCGAGATAGCCTGGCCGAGCATTGCTGCCTCGGCCTCGATGCCGCCCACACCCCAGCCCAGAACGCCCAGGCCGTTGATCATCGTGGTGTGCGAGTCGGTGCCCACCAGCGTGTCAGGATACGCCACTAACTCGCCGTCTAACTCCGCCGTGAAAACCACGCGTGCCAGGTACTCCAGATTCACTTGGTGGCAGATGCCCATCCCTGGCGGCACGGCGCTGAAGTTACGGAAGGCCGTCTGACCCCACTTCAAAAACGCATAGCGCTCGCGGTTGCGCTCAAACTCCAGCAGCGCGTTGGCGTCATACGCTCCAGCGCTTCCGTACTCGTCCACCTGCACCGAATGGTCGATGACTAACTCGGCGGGAACCAAAGGATTCACACGTTCCGGGTCGCCGCCCAGCGTCCGGATTGCGTCGCGCATCGCGGCCAGATCGACCACCGCTGGTACGCCGGTAAAATCCTGCATCAGCACCCGCGCCGGCATATAGGCGATCTCACGGCTCGGCTCGGCCTTGGCCTCCCAGTTAGCCAGAAACTCAATCTCCGCGGCCGTCACGTTGACGCCATCCTCGCGGCGCAGCAAGTTCTCCAGCAGTATCTTCAGGCTGAAGGGTAGCCGGCTCAGGTTGAAGCCGCGCGCCTCTAAAGCCGGCAAGCGATAAATCGCATAACTGCGGTTGCCGGAGGTGAGTGTAGCCTTGCTGTCAAAACTGTTCATCGGGGAAGGACCTTTCTTTCGCGCGCGGGCGGAAACATGATCAATTCTGTGTTAGTCAAGATCTTTCTGCAGCCAATAATGGAAGCCGTCTACGATAGCCATCAGCGCCGCCTGGTTCAAATCGCTGCTGACTCCCGCGGTGGTCCAAGGCTCGTGGCCGTCGGCGTGGAAGCTGACAGTGACGCGAACGTGGGCCGCCGTGTCCTGCGCGGATACATCAATGGCCGTGACGCTGAATCTGCCTAAGTGCATCCGCGCGATGGCCGGGTGCCATTTTTCCAATTCGCGCCGCATGGCTTTGGTAAGCGCATCCACCGGCCCGGCGCCCTCGGCTCGAGTTACAGTAACTCTGGAGTCGCCAAGGCACAATGAAATCGAGGCCTGAACATATCTGTCCCCGGTTTCGTCGGATTCGTCGATCACTCTCCAGCTTTTCACGCTGAAGCAATTCTTCAGTGTATTGACCACCTTCATGCAGGCCAGTTTGAAGGAAACTTCACTGGCCGTGTAACCGTCGCCTTCGATCATTGCCTGGTTGGCGTCCATGAACTCCTGAGCTTGCGCGGAGTCAAGAGGAACACCAATCGCTTTCGAGAGCAGAATGATGTTGGCCTTCCCCGACTGGCCGTTCACTCCGATGACAGGGACGGCGCCGACTCTGGCGGGATCGCACCACAGATAAGCTCCCGGGTTCTTGCGTTCGCTACTGCCATGCATTCCGGCCCAGGTGCCAAAGGCTCCCGGGCCGACAATCGGAGCTCCGTGCGGCGCTTCAATCCCGAAGGCTTCATAAGCCGAATGCGCGAGGTTAGTTAGCTCTGTGAGCGATTCTAGAGTTACAAACTCAGCTTCGCCTCTAAGTTGCATACTGCCGATCACTGTGGTCAGGTTTACGTTGCCGCAGCGCTCGCCCGTTCCCAGCAGAGTGCCTTGAACCTGAACCGCTCCGGCGAGAATGGCGGCTCGCGTATTGGCAATTCCAAAGCCGCGATCGGTGTGGCCATGAAATCCGAAGTTAGCTCCGGGATAACTCTGCGCCAGGCCGCCAATGACCTGAGCGACTTCTTCAGGATTGGCGCCGCCGGTGGTGTCGCAAACAATGATCCGGCTTACTTGCTGGCGGGCGCACTGCGCAATCATCTGGTGGAAATAATCCAGGCTCCGCCGGGTGAAATCGGCGTCGCCATGGTTGCCGTTTTCCCGGCGACCGCAAGCAGCGTCCATCGCGTGCTCCAGGTCCACGATCACTTCGAGGCCGCTGTCCTGCAGGCACTCAATGGTTTCGTAAGCCATCAACAGGTTTTCTTCCAGCGTTGTCTCCAGGGACTTCTTCACATCGAGCAGCCTGGATTTGACGAAGATAACCGCTGCGGGAACGCGCTTCCTGCGGTTGATGATGAATTGCACGTCGGGCCATTCCTGCACCTTAGCGCCGTGGCCGCGCGTTCTGCCAAACAACGCCAGTTTCATCGCACCCGTATCGGCCGAATCAAGGGCGCTGGATAAATCGCTTACAAATTGATTTGCGCCGGCAAAGCCTATTTCGGCGTAGCGAAAGCCGAAGGCTGCCATGCGTTCCAGCAGGCTGACGGCATTCGGCACGGAGATGTCGATGTTCGGCTGCTGCATTCCGTCGCGAAGACTGGTATCGAAGAGCTCGACTTTTCTAACCTGAATTTTCTTCATTTGTCCCTGCGCCCGATTGTGAGAATGTCCTGTTAAGGATTGTCCTGACGGCAGATTTGCGACTTCCCAATCACGTCCTCTGTTGAGGCTTCCTGAAACTCCAGAATAACAGGGAACGTGCGCGGTTTCCCAGGGATTAGAATCGAGCGGGAAGACAAGACCGGATTTGGATCAGCCTGCCAATTCCAGCTCCAATCTGTTATCTTCACAGGTTACGACTTTTTTGTCCCAACATCACCCCCGAGCCGAGGTTCATTGCGCTTATGACCGAGTTGTCCCGCCGTCCGCCGCCGCCCTTCTTCCGCTGGGCTGTTCTTGTTTTCGTCAGCCTGGCCATGTTCGGCAACTACTACGTCTACGACTGCATTGCCCCCGTCGCCGACCTGCTCTCCAAGCAGCTTGGCTTTTCCGACTCCAATATCGGACTGCTGCAAGCCATCTACAGCTTCCCGAATCTGATCATGGTGCTGATCGGCGGCTATCTTGTCGACCGCATCGGCGCGCGCAAGGCGATCTTTCTCTTCGGAACCACCTGCCTGATCGGAGCGATTGTCACCGTGCTTTCCGGCCATCTTGCGCTGATGGCGACCGGGCGGCTGATCTTCGGCGTGGGCGCTGAATCGCTTATCGTCGCCGTCACCACTGCCATCGCAAAATGGTTCCGGGGCAAGGAACTGAGCTTCGCCTTCGGCATCAACCTGATGATTGCGCGCGGCGGCACCTTGATGGCGCAGAGGTCGCCCACCTGGGCCAGGTTCGCCTACTCCAGTTGGCGCACGCCGCTGTTGATCTCCGTGGCCTTTGCCACCTTTTGCGTGATCGGGGCGCTGATTTACTGGGGAATGGAGGTCTACGCGGAAAAAAGCTATGAACTGGCTCATGCCGGGCCGACCGACAAGGTGGTCTTCAACGATTTGTTCCACTTCGGAGTTTCTTTTTGGTATATCGTCGCGCTGTGCGTGGTCTTCTATTCGGCGATCTTTCCCTTTGAGACCTTCGCCTACAAATTCTTCATGGATGCGCATGGCACGACCCGCGAGATGGCGGGTACACTCATTGGCAATCTAACCATTAGCACCATGGTCGGCACGCCGCTGCTCGGGTTGTTTGTCGACAAGATCGGCAAGCGCGCCCTGCTGATGATGATCGGCTCGGTGCTTCTGGTTCCCGTTTATTTGATGATGGCCTATACCCATACCCAAGCAACGCTCTATCTGCCGATGTCCATGATGGGCATCGCCTTTTCGCTGGTTCCGGCGGTGATCTGGCCCTCGGTGGCCTACATCGTGGACCAGAACAAGCTGGGTACGGCCTACGGACTGATGACCGTGGTGCAGAACATGGGGTTCTTCGGCTTCAATCTGGCCATTGGCTGGGCCAACGACCACGGCCACGCCAGCGCAGAGAATCCCGCCGGCTACCACATGGGTATGTGGATATTCTCCATTCTGGGCCTGCTGGGGATGCTCTTTGCTTTCCTGCTGCGGCGAAGAGAGATGGGCCCACACGGACACGGGCTGGAAACCATCACCGCCAGCTGAGATAAGCTCGATTCGAATTGCAGCGGAGTCTCGGTGTCGATAATATTTCCTGCAACCCAGACCGCCGGCCGGTCCGACGCCGGTGGCGATTGAGATTAAGCCACCACCGAGGCGGAAAGCCGCACGCCAAGTGCGTGCATGACCTTGAGCGCCGTCCCCAACTCAGGATTTCCTGCGTCGCTCAGTGCGCGGTAGAGCGCCTCGCGGGCAATGCCGGTCTCCCGCGCGAGCTGCGCCATGCCGCCACGGGCCCGGGCCACGGCGCCCAGGGCCTTGGCGAGGTAGCGCGGATCGTCGCTTTCCAGCGCCTCGGTCAGGTAGGCCGAAATGGTTTCTTCATCGGTAAGAAACTCGGCCGCATCGTAGGGCATTGTTTCGATTGCCATATTCTCACTCCACTTCTGTCAGCAGACTGGCCAAGGCCTTTGCCCGCTGAATGTCTTTCTCCTGGCCGCTCTTGTCTCCGCCACACAGCAAAACGATCACGACCTCGCCGTGCTGAACGAAATAGACGCGATAGCCCGGTCCAAAGTCGATCTTCATTTCGACGACGCCACCGCCAACGCTTCGCGTCTTGCCGGGATTTCCCTCTTCCAGCCGATCAATTCGCGCCATGATCTTCGCGCGCCCCTGCCGGTCTCTCAGGCTGTTCAGCCACGTGGCGAATTCTCTGGTGCGAAGGATTTGCACGTTCTTCAATCGCTCCCAATCTCAATTCATTGTAACCCTAAAGTTACATTGAATCGCACGTTTTTTTGGATTTTGAATGGATTCCGGTCTGCGTTAATGGTAAGCCTTGGACTTGTAGCCAAGAGTGATCCCCATTGGTTTGTATGTTTTAAGTCCTTTGGAACGGTCGTTTGAAACGGCTGGATTGCGACCCAGGTTGTACACAAAGACAAAGCGAGCTTCAAGATAGGGTTCGTTGAACTCCACGGGAAGACGCGGAAAGATGGAGGTGGTCAGCGCTCCCCAGGCGGCGCGATCCAGAGCTTCATCGCCGGAGCGGCCCTCCAGAACCATGCCGCCGTCCATCAGCCGCCCATTGGGAAGAATCTTGACACAGATGACCACCTCTCCGCTCTTGGAGACTGGCGCATCCGCTTCTTTGGGAATCAATGGAATCCAACTGGAATTGATAATCTGACGAATGTGCCGCAAATAGGGATTGAACTCCACGCCATGAGTGTCGGAGAGGATTCCCTCCACGCTGGGAAAGTCTTTGGGAAGCGTTCCGCAGTGTGTTCCCGGAGTTGAACTGGCTGGAGCGGTTTGCGCCGGGCCGAACAGTGGAGAAACCAGAACGAAACAAGCAAAGATTGCAACGGGAATGTGCACTGATACCGCCTTTCACTTGGAGCAAAGCCACTTTGAACGGAACCTGAGATGAATCAGTGCGCAAGAAGTTCATCTTTGCCTCACGCCGGCCAAGCACTCATTGAGAAACTACTTGTCAATTTTAATAGATGAAGAGGCAGCGCAACTCCAGGTACGGTCCGTGGAACTCCCTCGGCAGCGGCGGATAGTTGGAGCCTGTCAGAGCGCCCCAGGCTGCACGGTCTAGAGCCACGTCACCTGAACTTCCCTCCAGCACCATGCTGCCGTCCATAAGGCGGCCGTTTGGGAGGAGTTTGAAGCGAATGAGTACCTGTCCTCTTTTATTGATTGGCGGGTTGACTTCATCGGGTGCCAATGGATCCCAAGTGTGTTCCGTTTCAGTTTTAAATTGACGAATGTATGGGTCAAAGTCTACGCCCTGCGTATCGGACAAAATTTCAGCACCGCCCATATTGGCATCAGGATGAAGACGCATCCTTGACGGGGGAAGATTGCCCGCGCCCATGCCGGGGTTGCGCGATGCGCCTTTCATGGCCTCGCGCAACGCGTCGGCAGGGTTCTGCGAATTCATGGCGAAGTTGGGGCGCGCCGGCATGGCCGCCGGACGAGGCGCCTCCACCTGAGATTGCTGACTGGGAGGAATGGGCGGCGGGGGAGCCGGCGCGGCTTGCGGCGCGGGTTCTGGCGCGGGCGGCGGCGGAGCGGCCTTATTCATCTCCTCCAGCGTCTTCTTGTCGATCATCGGATGCGGCGCAGGAACCGGCTTGACCTCAACCTTGGGCTCCCATTTCGGCGAATCCATATAGGTAAATTCTTTATGCTGATTGATCGCCTGACTGGAATCGACCACCACCGGCGCCTTGAAGACGTACTTGGGAAGCAACAAGATCGCTGCAAAGAGAGCCGCATGGACGAGAATGGCGATCCATACGCCCTCGCGGAGGCGCGCCCAGCGCCGCTCATCCTCCATGTCACTGATCAGTTGCAGCAGTTCGTGGGTGTCGTAGTCCACCCAGCGCGAACCGCGCACCACCGGGGAGGCGGACTCCTCAACCAAGACCGGAGCGCCCGGTGCGGGAGTGGATTCTGCTGGCTCGTTGGCCTTGTTCACGTGGATGGGCGATTCGTCGGTGAGCATTCGTTCCTGAGAAGCCAGCCAAAGCGCACACACGCTCAGCCGCTCCGTTTCGAGTCCTTTCCTTCTATTCTCTCATCCTGGTAATAATCCTGCCCATCGCCGCGGCCCGTACAATAGTTCCTGATAGTAAGACGGATTGTCCAGTGGAAGGAAACCCGGTTTGAAAGCAGTTCTTGTTCGATTAATGGCCAAATGGAAGCTGGTAGCCTTGTTTCTGGCCCAGTTTGGCGTTTGGGGCGTGGGCGCAGCCGCGCTGCTGGATTCGTCCACTATTCCCATTCCCATGGATGCGCTTCTGGCCGTCTATGTCTGGAACGACAAAAGCCACTTCTGGCTCTATTGCCTGCTGGCCTCCGTGGGCTCGGCCATTGGCGGCCTGCTGCCCTACTGGCTGGGCCGGGCCGGCGGCGAACTCTTCCTGCTTAAGCGCGTCAATCGCAGACGCTACGAGCGGATCCGAGCCCGCTTCGAGCGCCAGGAGTTCCTGGCCATGATGATTCCCTCCATGCTGCCTCCGCCCACGCCCTGGAAGGCCTGCGTCTTTGCCGCTGGCGTCTTCGAGATGCGCGTCGTCCCGTTCATGCTGTCCGTCTTTTGCGGTCGCATGGTCCGCTGGCTGGTGCTATCGCTGCTGGTGCTCAAGCTGGGTCCGGGCGCGGTGGGTCTGGTGGCGCACCATGGACCGGCTCTGCTGGCCATCGTCGGCGGGCTGGCGGTGATTGTTTTTGTCTGGTGGTGGATGCGCAAGAAGCGCGCCGGCAAACTGAGCGGCTGAAGTAGTTTTTACTACGATTGGAAAATGGGTGCCCCAGTAGCCTCTTGCAAAATTCCCGACAGCGGCATCCGCTTTGGTCGCGCTGGTGTTTTCAAACGATTTGGGAGGCAAGAAATCGCTACTCCACCGATATGGGGCCACCGCAAGCGCCGCGCGCGC
>Ga0224554_1001945_pt1 | contig 11701 bp, 7 predicted proteins | sample 714S22024metaG_FD_180666 | JGI IMG/M metagenome (GOLD analysis project Ga0224554, IMG submission 180666) | Peat soil microbial communities from Stordalen Mire, Sweden - 717 S2 20-24 | ecosystem: Environmental > Terrestrial > Soil > Wetlands > Peat | place: Sweden: Norrbotten County, Stordalen...
ATGTAGTTAATGCCGCCGTGCTCGAAGAAGCGCCGGTCCTCGATCGCCAGCACCGCCTGCACCATCTTGGGCGGAATCTCGTTGTAAGTCACCAGCCGCCGCTTGGTGCGGTCCTTGTCGTCCTCGGAGAGTGCGGTGATCAGTTGCGGCTCCAGTTGGTATGCGGTCAGCGGCGCGCCGTTGTCCGCGGTGATCGACTGCACCACCAGGCCGCTGCCCATGCCAGTGTCCGCATCGGTGCTCTGCCCGGTGCTGATGGTGGCCCCATCGGTGGAGTGGTAGCTCTCGGGGCCCGGCTTGATCTGGATTCTGTTGCCGCTCAGGGTGAAGGTGCCGAGCTGTGGATTGCTGTTGTAGCCGGCCGTGCGCAGTTCCTGCGCGATGAAGGAGACGGTGAGGTGCTGCCCCACGCGCACCTCGCGCGGAGCGGCGTAGATCTGCGCGCCGTTGGCGAAGATGGGGCCGGAAGCGAGCCGCTCGTCCACGATGGACTGGTACTTGAAGTAGCAGATGCCGAGAACGCACGCCGCGATCAGCATACACGCCAGTCCGCCGATCAGCAGACCGCGCAGCACGCGATTCCTCAAACCGGAACCTCGTCCGTGCCCGTTGCCGTTGCTGCCGAGTTTGAGTTTGATGGCCATGAAGAAGGTTGTTGGTTGTTGGTTGCTGGTTGTTAGTTGAGAGACAATGCGGCCTGCATCTGTTGGACGGCCTCGCCGATGGGAATGTCGTCGGTCTGGTTGGTCAGGCGGTTGAGCAACTCGACATTGCCCTCTGCGAGTTTTTTGCCCACGGCGATGCGGAAGGGAACGCCAATCAGCTCGGCGTCCTTGAACTTCACTCCGGCCCGCTCGTCGCGGTCGTCCAGCAGAACGTCGATTCCCGCCGCGCTCAGCTCTGCGGCAATCTTTTCGCCGGCGGCCAGCAGCTCCGCCTCGCGCACGTTGGTGATCGTCACCACAACCTGGAACGGCGCAATCGACGGCGGCAGCGCGTAGGCCTCGGTTGCGTTCTGCGCGGCCTTCACATCATTCGTGTTCTGCGCGGATTTGGGATCATTCGCCTTCTGCGCTGCTGACTGCGCGGCAAACCTCGCCGCCGACTGCTCGATCGCCGCCGTCAGAATGCGCTCGATGCCGATCCCATAGCTGCCCATGATCGGCGTCGTCTCCTTGCCGTCGCGGTTTAGCACCGTCGCGCCCATCGACTTGGAGTACTTATAGCCCAGCATGAAGATGTGCCCGATCTCCACCGCCTTGGCGATGTGCAGCGGCTCGCCTCCGATAGGATCGAGCTCGCCCTCGTTGACGCTGCGCACGTCGGCCACCAGCGTCGGTTTGAAGTCGCGCATCGGAGTCACATTGCGTAGGTGATACTCCTCCTTGTTCGCCCCGGCGATCAGGTTCGTCCGCCCCTCCAGCGCCGCATCGAGAATCACCAGCGTCCCCGGCTTCTTCGGATGCGGCGCAGCAGTGAGCCCGATTGGCCCAAGGAATCCGGCGGGCGCGTTGAACGTAGCAATAATCTCTTCCGCCTGCATCGGGCGAAGTTCGCCGCCCGCGATGGCCGCCAACTTGGTCTCGTTGAGCTGGTGGTCGCCGCGCAGAAACGCAACCACGGCGCGCGTCTTGCCCACCGTCTTGATCTGCTTCTCGTCGCTCTCCGGGTGCTCGACCATGTAGGCCATTGTCTTTATCTGATGTACGCGCTCGACGCCGAGAAATGCCCCAACCTCGTCGATGGTCTTCTGATTCGGCGTATGCACCAGCTCCGGCAACCCGTCTCCGCTCGGCGCGAGATCAGGTACCGCCGCGAGCTTCGAGGTAGCCTTCTCCACATTCGCGGCGTAGCCGGAGGCCGAGCTTGCGATCAAATCCTCTCCCGCCTCGGTCGATACCATGAACTCCTGCGAGCCCGTTCCACCCATCGCGCCGGAGTCGGCCTCAACCATCAGGAAGTCCAGCCCGCAGCGCGTAAAGATGCGCCGGTAGACGGCCTCATGCTTGGCGTAGCTAGCGTCCAGCCCCGCCTCGTCGATGTCGAAGGAGTACGCGTCCTTCATCAGAAACTGACGCACGCGCAGCAGCCCGGACTTCGGCCTCAACTCGTCGCGGAACTTGGTCTGGATCTGGTACCAGATCTGCGGCAACTGCTTGTAGCTGCGCAGCTCGGAGCGCGCAATCGAGGTCATGATCTCCTCGTGCGTCATGGCCAGGCACAGCTCCGCGCCCTTGCGGTCCTTCAGGCGGAACATGTTGTCGCCCATGCTGGCCCAGCGTCCACTCTCGGCCCATACTTCCATCGGGTTCAGCGCGGGCAGGTGCATCTCCTGGCCGATGGTGTCCATCTCCTCGCGCACGATGGCCACAATCTTGTTGATCGCGCGCGTGCCCAGGAAGAGGTGCGAGTAGATGCCCGCGCCCAGTTGGCGGATATAGCCCGCGCGCAGCAGCAGTTTGTGGCTTGCGACCTCGGCGTCGGCGGGCGCCTCGCGCAGTGTGGGAATGAAGAGTTGCGACCAACGATGCATGGGTGGTGGGAGAACGCTTTCCGGCGAGAACCGCCTGGTTGCCCATGCGCCTGCGGCCTGCTCGACGAGCGAGGCGCGGACACTATTGGGCCAAGGACTATTCTAAACCGCCGTGGGCGGCGGAGTGATCTTGCTGCGTGCGTTTCGACCGCTGCGATGAGATGTGAGCGATGCGCGTCTCAGGCGTACTTGCGCAGGATGCCCAGCACCTTGCCCTGGATGGCGACGTTGGCCGCGGGCGCGAAGATCGGCGCCATCTCCTTGTTCGACGGCTGCAGCCGGATCATCCCTCCCTCGCGGTAGAAGCGTTTCAGCGTCGCGTCGTAGCCGTCCACCAGAGCCACGATGATCTCGCCCTCGCGCGCGGTCGCCGTGCGCTCCACTAGCACGTAGTCGCCGCTGACGATGTGCTCGTCGCGCATGGAGTCGCCGCGCACCTCCAGCGCGAAGACCTCGCGGTTGCCGATGATGTCGCCCAGCGAGATGGTCTCCGCCATCTGCACGGCTTCGATCGGCTGGCCCGCCGCGATCCGCCCCAGCAGAGGCAGGCGGTCGAAGCCCTTCTTGCTGGAGCGCGGAGGCAGTACGTCGATCGAGCGGCTGCGGTTGTGCGCGCGCTGTAGCAGCCCTTTGTTCTGCAGGTTGGTCACATGTTTATGAACGGTCGCCAGCGAGGTGAGGCCCAGCCCATGCGCGATCTCCTCATACGAGGGCGAGTAGCCGTTCTTCTGCGTGAAGTTGGTGAGGAAGTCGATGACTTCTTTTTGCCGCCGCGTAATAGCCATGCGCCGATTGTAGCGAATAAACGGCGAACCGGCGCATCTTTTGTGAAATTTATTTGGTTGCCGAAGTGGATTCCTTCCCGGACTGGATTCAGTCCGGCGAAACTGCCCGCAAGATGCGCGTGGACCATCGGCCATCGTTCACGCGATTTGGCTGAACTTGGTGCGCACCTGCGCGAAGTCCGCCTGTCCCAGTCCGCGTTTTTCGGCCAGCTTCAGGTACGGCATTGCGTCCGCGTCGAGGTTCCAGTACGCCTTGGCGACGTAGGCGTCCAGCGCCACCGGATCGGTGCCCGCAACCAGCGTCTTGTGCAGGGCAACGTCCTCCAGATTGCCGCCAGTGGGCCCGTTCCGCAGCAGCACGCGGTAGCAGTCGATCAGGGTCAGCGTAGGCAGCATGAACGCCGTCAGGTCCACCAAGCTCTGATGGATCTGCTGATGCAGCCGGTTGCGTTCTCCGCCCAGTATCCCGTACCAGTTCTTGAATCCCAGCGTCGCGCCGGTCAGCGCGTGCTGTTTGGCGATGGGCAGGTTGATCACCTTGTCGGCCAGCAGGAATGGCTCAAAGACCTGCCAGTTCTGCAGTACCTCTCCGCCCAGGTCCACCTCGCGGAAGCGCGCCGGATCGGGCAGAATCACATCCGCTCCCTCGGCGCGCGCGGCGGCCGCAATGCCCGAGCGGCGAAAGCACCGCTCCGCTTCGTTGCAGCTTACATCGGTGACGATCACGCGCTTCGCGCCGGCCTGCACGCACTGCTTTACCGTTTCGGCGACAACATCGGGATTGGTGGTTGCCGCCTGCTCCGGCGTGCGGTCCCAGGCGATGTTCGGCTTCAGCACAACCACGTCGCCATGCGCGATGAACCGCCCCACTCCGCCCAGATCGTCGAAGGCCCGCCGCACCAGCGCGCGCGGGTCTGTGGCGTTCGGCCCGACGCCCTGCACCACCACCATCTCCGGCAGCGCGGCGTTGGCCTCCACCGCATGATCGCGCCGCGCGTTCGCCGCCGCCGCCGATGAGGGAAGCGAGCTGTGCTTGGCCAGCCACACCGCCGCCGCCGCCGTGCCCGCGCCAGCAGTCGTCAACCGCAGCAACCGCAGCATCGCCTCGCGCCGAGTCATCCTGTCCTTCGCGGTTGAATCGCCGGAGGCCGGACTTTCGGTGGTCGAATTGTCCGCAGCCGGGTTCTCGGAAGCCATCCCCGTCTCCTTACGCAATGCGTTGCTCGATCAGCGCAATCCGCGCCGGATCGTTCGTTCCCAGTTTGTGCTGCGCGTCCGCCGCGGTCGCAATGTAGGTTAGCGGCGTGCCCTTTTGCTCCAGCGTCTGTAGACCCTTCTCGGCGCGCTTGCGCTCGACAATCTGCGCGCTGATGGTGTCGATCGCCACCCGGTCCTCGCCCACCATCAGGGCGTTCTCGTTCCACGCGTACTCCGGCCGGTAGCCCGGTCCGCCCTCGTACACCGCGGTCTTCAGATCGCCCACCACAAAGCGCACCTTCCGCCGGATCTGCGGAATCATGTTGAGGTCCGCAATATACGGATTGCACCCCGAGCCGTGCATGGTGTTCGGATTGTTGATGACGCCATACATGTTCTTCATCGCCATGGTCACGCCGACGATGTTGTGGCTCTTCAACACCGGCATGTTGATCAGCACATCGCTCTGCGTCAGGATCTTGGCCAGCCGCGTCGTCACCGATCCGTAGCTCACCGAGGCGTCCTCATAGCCCGCCGTGTCCGATCCGATAAAGCGCACCGCGCCCGGCGCGTTCGACAGCTTGAACCCGGCCGACTCCAGTTCGCGGCTGCCGCGGTCCCACACAATGATGTCGCCCGCCTTGATACCGGCCTGCTGCAACCGTTCACAGATCGCCGCCACCAGTGCCACGCTGGGCGAGATCGCGCGCCCGCCCATGGAGTTCAGCTTCAGGCTCACCACCTGCCCGGGCCGCACGATCTGCTTCCACGGCTGCACCGGATTTTGCGCATTGAAGTACGTCTGCATCGCGTGGTCCAGCAGCGCGGCCACGCGCTTCTCGTCGGGCGCGGGCCCTGGCGTGCGCAACTTCGCATCGCGCACAATCACCACCTTCGATTTCTCCGCCGCCTTCCCCTGGCCCCATGCGAAGTTCGTCCCCGCTCCCAGAACAGCGGCCCCCGCCACCATCTCCTTCACAAACTCCCGCCGATTTTGCATCCTGCTCCTCCGCGCTTCTGGCCCTTCGGTCCGACTTGCTCTTCGCTGCAACCTGTCCTACAGCTTTCCCTCGACCCCGTGCGCCAGCGCCAGCAGCGCGTCGCTCTCGCCCGGTGCCGCCTCGTATGCCGTGATCCGAACCAGGGTCGACCCCTTGCGAAAGACCACGCTCTGCCCATACAGCCGCGCCGCATCGCCCAACTGCACGCTCTTGCTGTCGGAGGTCGCCGGATCGGCCTCGAAGATCGTCTTCGCACCGTCCGCCGTCTTCATGGTGTAAACGTCCACGGTCGCCTCCAGGTTTCCCTGGAACTTGTAGTCCGAGGTTGCCACGCCCACCCCGCCCGCGCTGATGTACTGCTCCGCTCCGCCGTCGATGTACTCATACAGGTTCGCCGCATCGAAGGTCTGCGTCTTATCCCCCTTCTCCCAGCCAGCGACTGCCCCCGAGGCAGGGAAGGGGTCCACAATCTTCTTCTTGCATCCCACGCCAGCCATTACAACCACGGTCAGCAGTGCGGCGATTGCTACCAAGCGGGTCCTCTGAATTCTCATCTTCATCACGATTGTGCCTTTCCCTTTCTTCTGGTCAATAAAATCTGGCTGTCCACCGACCGGCTCTCTCCGATGCTGGTCACATACACCGCCGGATGTTCCTGCAGCGGGCAGGCGTACTCGCACGCTCCGCAGCCCACGCAGCGGCTGGGATCGACGTGCGGCTGCTTCAGCAGCTTCTTGTTGCCGTCCGCGTCGATGACCTCGGCTTCCTGCAAATAGATCGCCTTGGGCGACACGGGGCACCACTCCTCGCACACGATGCAGTCGGTCGCCATGGCCCACGGCAGGCATCGCCCGCGATCGTAGAACGCCGTCCCCAGCCGCACCGGAGGAGCATTGCTCTCGCCCACGCCCACCACCCAGCCCTTCGCCTGCGGCGTCAGCTTCCAGATCGCCCCCGTCGGACAGACCTCCGAGCAGAGTACGCAGCTCGGCTCGCAGTACCCAATCCTCGGCGTCAGCACCGGCGACCAGATGCCCTCGAGGCCCCCCTCGGTCAGCGCCGGCTGCAGCGCGTTGTTGGGACACACCTTCATGCACTCGCCGCAGCGGATGCAGCGCGCGAGAAAGTCCGTCTCGCCGAGCGCCCCCGGCGGACGGATCAACCGCTCGTCCCGGCTCTTGCCCAGCGCCGTATTGGCCCGCAGCAGCGGCACCGCCGCAACCCCCACTGCCAGCCCGGTCAGCACCTTGCGCCGCGGCAGGTTCGGCCCGGCAACCTCCGGCTCCTTGCGGAAGAAGCGGAACTCCAAACTCTGGTGCGGACAGGCGCCCAGGCAGTTCATGCACATCAGGCACTCCGCCTTGTGCCACGGAACCGCGCCTACCGGGTCGTCGCCGCCCTGGCAGTGCAGCAGGCAGCGATTGCATTTGTCGCAGCTTGCCGGGTCCTTGTGCAGCCCGAAGACCGACCACTGCGAAGCCGCGCCCAGCAGCGCGCCCAGCGGGCAAAGCGCGCGGCACCAGAAGCGCGTCACCCGCAAATTCGCCGCCAGCAGAATTAAAAAGATCAGCCCCAGAAAGATTCCCTGGCGAAAGTGCGGCTGCTTGAAGTTCAACACCGTCGCCGCCAGCGCCGCATGGAGCCCCATGCCCACCAACTGCACGAAGCCAACGCCGCTGTGCCCCAGCCCGTTCAAGCCCGCATTCGCCGCGTAGTTCGCCCCCGGCAGAATCGACAGCCCCATCGACCGCACCAGCAGGCTGAACGGATCGAACCACCCCACCAGCCCCGTTCCGCACACCGCCGCCGCCAGCACGGCAATCAGGATCACGTACTTCGTCCTCTGCCACGGCTTGTAGCGGTTCGCCTCGATCCCTTGCTTGCCGCGCTTGCTCTCCGACCGCAGATTGCCGAAGAAGTGGTGCAGCGTCCCCATCGGGCAGATCCATCCGCAGAAGAAACGCCCCAGAAACATCACCGGCAGCAGAATGATCAGGCTCCACAGCAACCCGCGATAGAGCGCATGGGTCGCCAGCGCATTGCTGAGCGCCACCAGCGGATCAAGCTCGAAGAACAGCCGCACCGGCCACCGCATGCGCACGTCGCCGCCCGCGCCCACCGTCCCGCGAAACTCCGTCCGCAGCAGCAGGAACAGAAACAGAAGCAGGAAGAAGACCTGCGACGCGCGACGCAGCATCACCACCCGGTGCCCTCGGCCCCGCTCTCCCGCGAACCATCGTCCCATCCGGAATCTCGCCAACATCGCTCGGATCGACAGCCCCCTCTCGCGCCAACGCTCTGGCCCATCCGGTCCCAGCCGCACGGCCACGGAAATCGCAATCGCCGCGTTATTGCGGTAGACGCAGCAGCCGCCGAAACAGACGCATCAGCCGCGTCAGCCTTGCAATTATGCCAGTCGTGTCAGCCGCATCGGCCGCGCCCACAACCAACTCCGATTGTTCGCCTCGCAAGCCACACCGATCAGTGATGCCCGTCACAAGCCATCAGCTACAGCAGTTTCAGCGTTGCTATTCAGGAAAAATTGTCATTCTGACCCCTGAGCTTGCGAAGGGGAAGAATCCCCGTATTTCATTGAAGCCAGATACTCTTCGCCATCCATGAAGACGCATCGGGTCAAGGGAGGAGCAAGAGCAGAACCATTCGGGTTGTGGCGTAAGCAACGGAATCTATGGTGCGCCCTGGGCGACGACTTGAGAACCTGGATGCAAATTGCAGTGCCATTCCCCCATCTGCTCGTTGGGGGATGATGTTATCGCAAAGGTGACTTTGCAGGGAGTTCGATTGCGCGATTACGCAGCGGAGCCCAGGGCGGCACGGAATCGCCCCGTTTTTCGACCGAAATTGCGGCGTTGGTCTTCCCAGACCACTGAAGAGCGGTATAACTCGAGCGAATCAGGGCTGAAAAAGGAGATTCCATCTGAGGTGACAGCGGATACATACAAGCACTATGGTGCGAAGTAGTTTGGGGTCTAATTTCCGGGAGAGTGCTGTGCGGATATGTCTGGCGGTTGTGGTATCCGGGTTGTTGGGGTTGGCGGGTTGCGGGGGTTCTTCAGGCGGCTCGAATCAGCAGCAGTCATCCGCCCCGGTGGCGAATGCGGGCGGGCCGTATACCGGGACGGCGGGGACGGCAGTTAGCTTTACCGGTGCGGCTTCGACCGATCCGCAAGGCGAGACGCTGACTTATGCGTGGAACTTTGGCGACAACGGAACGGGGACGGGTGTGAGTCCGACGCACACCTACGCCACGCCGGGGACGTATACGGTCTCGCTGACCGTGACGAACACGAGCAATTTGTCGGCGACGGCGACCAACAAGGCGACGATTGCTGCTGTGGCTCCGGTGGCTAACGCGGGCGGGCCATACACGGGCACGGCGGGGACGGCGGTGAGCTTCAGCGGGGCGGGATCGAGCGATCCGCAGGGCGAGACGCTGACGTATGCGTGGAACTTTGGCGACAACGGAACGGGGACGGGTGTGAGTCCTACGCACACCTACGCCACGCCGGGGACGTATACCGTTTCGTTGACGGTGACGAACACGAGCAATTTGTCGGCGACGGCGACGAGCAAGGCGACGATTGCTGCTGTGGCTCCGGTGGCTAACGCGGGTGGACCGTATACGGGGACGGCGGGGACGGCGGTGAGCTTCAGCGGGTCGGGATCCTCGGACCCGCAGGGCGAGACGCTGACCTATGCATGGAACTTTGGCGACAACGGAACGGGGACGGGTGTGAGTCCGACGCATACCTATGCGGCGGCTGGGACGTACACCGTGTCGCTGACCGTGACGAACACAAGCAGTCTGACGGCGACGGCGACGAGCACGGCGACGATTTCGGCGGCGGCGCTGACCGATGCGGCGTTGACTGGATTGGTGTACAGCGGGTCGACGCCGATTGTGGGCGCGCAAGTGTACCTGTTCGCGGCGAACACGACGGGATATGGCGGCGCGGGATTTGCTGCGTCGAGCAGTAATGCTTCGGTGTCGCTGCTGAGTGCGGCGGAGACGGGGACGTCGGACGCGGTGGGCGCGTATGTGGCGACGGGGTCGAATGGAGGATTCAGCCTGACGGGCGACTACACATGCACCAGCGGGCAACAGCTCTATCTGTATGCGCTGGGCGGAGGGAATGCGGCGGCGGGGCTGATGGCGGCCATTGGGAGCTGCCCCGCGAGTGGGTCGAGTGCGATTACGGTCACGGTGAATGAGGTTTCGACCATTGCGGCTGCTTATTCTTTCGCCGGGTTTGCGACGGATGCAACGCATGTGTCGAGTTCCGGGACGGCACTGGCGCAGACAGGCATCGCCAACGCCTTCGCCAATGTCGCTAACCTGGAGACGCTCTCGACCGGAAACGCGCTGGCGACAACTCCCGCGGGCAACGGTTTGGTTCCGCAGGCCAATATTAATACGCTGGCGGACATTCTCGCCGCGTGCGTGAATTCGTCCAGCCCGAGTTCCAGCGGCTGCTCAACTCTCTTCACGAATGCCATGAGCGCCGGATCAACCGGCACAACCGCGACTGACACCGCGACCGCGGCCATCAACATCGCGCACTACCCCGGCACCAACATAGCCGCCTTGTACGCGCTCCCGATTGCCACCCCGCCGTTTGCCCCACCCCTCACGGCCCAACCCAACGACTTCACCATCCGTCTTGGCTTCAGCGGCGGAGGATTGAATCAGCCCGGTTCCATCGCGATTGACGGCGCAGGAAACGCCTGGACTGCAAACTACTATGGCAATAGCGTTTCCGAGCTCTCCAGCGCGGGCGCGGCCCTCTCGCCCTCCACCGGCTACACCGGCGGAGGATTGACGGGCCCCAATTCCATCGCGATCGACGTTTCAGGAGACGCCTGGATGGCAAACGACTTCAGCGTGTCCAAATTATCCAACGCGGGCACTGCCCTCTCCCCCTCCACGGGATACACCGGCGGAGGATTGGATAATCCTAATTCCGTCGCGATCGACGGCGCAGGAGACGCCTGGATGACAAACGTCAACGGCGTGTCCAAATTATCCAACGCGGGCACTGCCCTCTCCCCCTCCACGGGATACACCGGCGGAGGATTGGATAATCCTAGTTCCATCGCGATCGACGGCTCAGGAGACGCCTGGATCGCAGGCGTCTTCAGCCCTGATGTGTCCGAGTTCTCCAACGCGGGCACTGCCCTCTCGCCCTCCAGCGGATACTCCGGCGGAGGATTGTATCAACCTCACTCCATCGCGATCGACGGCTTAGGCAACGCCTGGACCGCAAACTACGAAGGCGTCTCCAAGTTCTCAAGCGCGGGGACCCCCCTGTCGCCCTCCATCGGATACACAGGCGGAGGATTGGCCAATAATCCTAGTTCCATCGCGATTGACGGCTCAGGGAACGCGTGGATCGCGAACCCCTATGGCAATATCGTTTCCGAGCTCTCCAACGCAGGCACTCCCCTCTCTCCCTCCACCGGATATACCGGCGGAGGATTGACGGGCCCCAATTCCATCGCGATCGACGTTTCAGGAGACGTGTGGCTAAGCTCGAATTCGGACATCGTGTCCGAGATCATCGGCGTGGCCACGCCCGTCATCACGCCCATCTGCGCGGGGCTGCCCGCAACCCCCACCGCGAATGGCACCAGCAACCTCGGAACCCGGCCCTGACGTCTGCCCTCTTCCGAGGAATGGCGATGCACGATCGAGTCTATCGCACACCGCTCCCAATCGAGCTTCATTCCGGGGTGCTCGATCTTGGCCACTTCTACCCAGGGCGATGGTCGCAACCCGGATGGAAGCGCATGACATCGGACTGCCCGGCGTGTACACGCAGGAACAGTCTTGAACGCTGCTTCGTTATGAGTGATTGCCGGTTTCACTTTGTTCCCAGCCCCCCGCCACCGGCCTCCATGGTCTTCGACTGCGTTATGGCACCCAGGATCTGTGAAGCGGCCCGTAAGTGCCTCGCAAATCACAGGCAAACCCGAAGTGAGCCCTCACTGACGACAACCGACCTTAGCGAGAGACGAGGGACGAACTTCCCGCAATACGGGGCGGTCTCAATGGATCGATGCAACACTTGCTTGGAGTTTACTGGCCGGAGTTTCAAAACCCAAGGTTTTTCTTGGACGTTGATTGAGGCGCAGCGCTACCTTGTCGAGGTCGGATTGAGAGTAGC
>Ga0224554_1001948_pt1 | contig 11674 bp, 6 predicted proteins | sample 714S22024metaG_FD_180666 | JGI IMG/M metagenome (GOLD analysis project Ga0224554, IMG submission 180666) | Peat soil microbial communities from Stordalen Mire, Sweden - 717 S2 20-24 | ecosystem: Environmental > Terrestrial > Soil > Wetlands > Peat | place: Sweden: Norrbotten County, Stordalen...
TTTTTGGGGGAGTGCGGGGACGGGGATTGTTCGATCCCCGGTCACCAAAGGTGAGGGACCGGGGGCACCCTCGGCATGGATGCTCGGTCAACCGGGAGGGTCAACCTCCCCGGTCCCCAAAAGCCAGGGACCGGGGGCACCCGGCTTTGAGTCAGTTTGGTGGGTGGTATCCCCGGTTCCCCGGTGCCCCGGCCGTGCCCTTATTACAAAACAGAGTTTCAGCGGGGTTTCGTAACGGCCTAGAGAGCGGAGGGTTGTCGCCATCCGGGGTACACCAGTTAGACTACCGACACCCCGCGGATTTGTCGGAATTCGGGATGGGAACCTGGAGGGAATTGACGATGGCCACGATCAATGTCAATGGCGAGCGCCGAGAGGTGCAGGCGCCGGGCGACACGCCGCTTCTTTATGTATTGCGCAACGATCTCCATCTGGTCGGTCCACAGTTTGGGTGCGGCCTGGCTCAATGCGGCGCTTGCTCGGTGCTGATCGACGGCAAGGAAATCCGATCCTGCATCACGGCGCTTTCGGATGTGACTCCCAACCAGGAGATCACAACGCTGGAAGGATTGCCGGCGAGGTGGGCAAAGCAAAAAGGACTCTCCGCTGAAGAAGCGAAGACCACGCTCCACCCCGTTCAGCAGGCATGGATCGAGGAGCAGACTCCGCAGTGCGGCTTCTGCCAGAACGGCATGATCATCAAGGCAACAGAGCTGCTCGAAAGCACTCCCAATCCATCTCTGCAACAAATCAAGGAAGCGTACACAACTTCCGGCGTGTCACCTAATCTTTGCCGCTGTGGAACCTACGCCGCGATCATCGAAGCCGTGCAACACGCTGCCACGCTGATGGCAAAGGGGAGGTAAGCGATGCCGACGAAGAGCAACAGCAGTACCAATGTGTATGGAGCGACCCTAACGCGCCGCCAGTTTGTGAAGGCGGGCGGAATGCTTGCCGTGAGCATCAGCGTCGCCGGCGCCGCGGCGTGGAAGGCCGATCCAGTGAAGGGAGCAGTTGCGAAGAATTCGCTCGATCCGGCGCTGCTGAACTCATGGCTGGAAATTCATCCCGACAACACCGTGCTGATTCGGACGGGCAAGAGCGATTTCGGGCAGGGCTCGGTGTATACCGCTTACCGCCAGATTGTGGCCGAAGAGTTGAGCATGCCCTTCGAGGCGATCACCACGGTCGTGTGCGGAGATACGGATCGCACACCCGACGGCGGCGGCTCCTTCGGTTTCCTAGTGGATGGAACGCCCAACCTCCGCAAAGTGGCTGCGTACACTTATCAAGCGCTGCTCGATCTTGCTGCAAGGCAACTTGGCGCGGAGAAAGACAAGCTGTCTGCGAAGGACGGCGTCTTCTCCGGCGGTGGCAAGAGCATCTCCTACGGCGACCTCATCAAAGATCAGCAGTTGAACCTTACGATTCCCGTCGAGGGTGACCTGACCAGCATTATTGGCCTCACTGTCACGGGGAATCCCCCCATGAAGCCGGTCAGCCAGTACAGCGTCATCGGCAAGTCTTTCCCCAGTTCCGCCGTTCGATTGAAAGTGACGGGCAAAGCCAACTGGGCCACCGATGTGCGTCTTCCCGGCATGCTTCATGGGCGCACTGTGCATCCAAAGACGCTGGGTTCAACGCTCATCTCCGCAGGCAAGGTGGACAAGACCAAGTATCCGAATTCACAAGTCATCGTCAAAGGCAATCTGGTTGGCGTGGTCGCTCCCACCGAGTGGGAGGCGATCCAGGCCGCGATGCAGGTAGCCGATGGAACCAAGTGGACCGATTGGAAGGGACTGCCCCCGAGCACAAAGCTGTTCGACCATCTCCGCAACGACGCCGATTGGAAATCAGCGCCCGTTTTGAAAAGCGGTGCGACGAAGGGAGATGTAGGCCCGGCGCTCGCATCCGCGCAGAAGAAGCTGAAGGCCACGTATCAAATGTCGTACTTGAAGCACATGCCCATCGGTCCAACCATGGCTGTGGGTGATGTGCAAACCGATGGAATGGTGCACATCCATACTCACAATCAGAATCCCCAGGAACTCCGCGGACAGATTGCCAGAATGCTGGGCACAACGATCGACAAAGTCGTCGTGCATATCTATCCCGGCCCCGGTCACTACGGAAGATCGAACGGCGGCAACGCTGGAGCCGAAGACGAGGCCGTACTGCTTTCGCAAGCCGTGGGCAAGCCAGTGCGCGTGCAGTGGATGCGTAGCGATGACGTCCAATGGTCAACCCAGTCGCCGACTTCCTTCTCCGATGTCGAGTTGGCCGTCGGCGATGATGGCAAGCTGACTGCTTACCAGATTGACCACTTCATGCCGGCCGGGCAGGACGATCGGCTGGTTGGCGCCATCATCGCCGGGCTGCCCACCCAGGCCGCACCGGCTCCCCACGGCGACTTCGTCTCCACAACAGCGAATGACATTGAGGACCCCTGGACCTATGGTGAAGCGGCCAATGTGATCGAGCGAGGCCATGGCACGTTCCAGGTGGGCCAAAAAGCCTCGCCCCTCAACGCCGGCCTTCGCGATCACAGCATGCGCACGCCGTCGCAGTTCCAGCAGAACTATCCGCGGGAGCTCGCAATCAGTGAAGCCGCGGCCCTGGCGGGTGTCGACGCCATTCAATTCAGAATCGACAATACAAAAGAAGAGCGCGCCGCCGGGGTGCTCAAGGCAGCGCGCGAAGCTTCCGGCTGGGACACCCGGCCATCCCCGCGCCCGGGCGCCACCTCTTCTGGTTCAACGCCGGTTCGCGGCCGCGGTGTCTCACTGATGCTGCGCTCGGGAACCTACTGGGTCTGCGTTTGCCACATCGCCGTTACTCCCGAAACTGGCGCTATCGCGGTCGAAAAATGTACCGTCGCCGTCGATCCCGGCATCGTCGTCAACCCAGCGCAGCTGAAACGGCAGGTTATGGGTGGCGCCCTGATGGGAGTGAGCATTGCGCTGCTCGAAGAGCTCACATTTGACGAGAGCGGCATCACGCAGAATGACTGGATGACCTATCCCATCCTCACCATGGCCGACATACCTGAGGTCAAAGTTGAGCTGGTTCACAACCCGGGCGTCGGTCAATACGGCGGAGGGTCAGAGGCAGCCAACGCGCTCGCAGCGCCGGCCATCGCAGCCGCCTTCCACGACGCAACCGGAAAGGTGATACGGCGTCTGCCCATGAAGCCCGCCTACGTGCAGGCCGCTTTGAGAGGTTAATCGAACGTCGGAATTGGGCGCGCGGGTTCGCGCTGGGGTTGGAGTAGAAAGGCGCATGCAGTGTTTTGGCGTGGTGGAGTATTCAAGAAATGGAATGGGTGAGCCACCTGCCACGCGACCAGCTCATCGCGATATATAAAGCCGCGATGAACGGTGCACAGCTTTTCGAGCGCCGGTTCTCTAGGCACGTCGCGATTCCCAGTTGTTGATGGCGGGCCAGCCCGCCTTCAACCGGCTCGGGTATCGCCGCCGTAGTGCGGTGGAATGAAGGAACGCGCGTCCTGGTTCAGGAACTGGCGAACTTGTCGGCGGCGGCTACGAGGGCGCGGGAATTGGGCGGGTCGAACGCGCTATGGCCGCTGTCGGGCGTGATGACCAGTTCGGCTTCAGGCCATGCACGATGCAGCGCCCAGGCGCTCTCGATGGGACAGACCACATCGTAGCGGCCCTGCACGATCACGGCGGGGATGTTGCGAATGGGACCGACGTTGCGCAACAACTGATCGTCGGTTTCAAGAAAACCGCGGTTGATAAAGTAGTGGGCCTCGATGCGCGCGAAGGCCAGGGCGAACTCGTCCTCTTCATAGTGGCCGGCGAAGGAGGCATCGGGCAGCAGCTTGGAGGTGGCGCCTTCCCATCCGCTCCAGATCTTGGCGGCGGCGAGACGCACGGCCGCGTCGTCGCTGGTCAGACGGCTGTAGTAGGCAGTGAGCAGATCGCCGCGCTCCGCCTCGGGAATGTGCGCCAGGTAAGGTTCCCAGGCATCTGGGTAAATGATGGATGCGCCGCGCTGATAGAACCATTCGATCTCCTGCCGACGCAGAAGGAAGATGCCGCGCAGAATGAGCTCAGTGACGCGAGCGGGATGGGTCTCGGCGTAGGCCAGGGCAAGCGTGGAGCCCCACGAGCCGCCGAATACCTGCCAGCGCTCGATTCCGAGGTGCGCGCGGAGTTTTTCGATGTCCGCTACCAGGTCCCAGGTGGTGTTGTCCTCGAGCGACGCGTAGGGCGTGCTCTTGCCACAGCCGCGCTGGTCGAAGTTGATGATGCGGTATTTTTCGGGGTGAAAAAATCGGCGCTGTTTAGGATCGGAGCCGCCGCCGGGACCGCCGTGGAGAAACACTACCGGCTTGCCGGCGGGGTTGCCACTCTGCTCAAAGTAGAGTTCGTGTACGGGCGAAACCTGGAGCCGACCGGTGTTGTAGGGCTCGACGGGAGGATAGAGCCAGGTTAGGGGATCTTTCATGGTGGAGGCGGACAACTGTTGGTTGGACATAGCTAGAACAGTGTACCGCTGGCCCCTCGCCGCCCACTCATCGCGAAAAAACTGCGATGAATTGAGGGGCACAGCGGCCGAGGGAACAAGGAACAGGGAACAGGGGTCGGCTTCTAGAAGGTGCCTTTCAGCGCCTTTTCGATCCCCGCCTCGGCTAGTGGCGCCATCACTTCATACCCGGCCGGCAGCGGATGCACACCATCATGGCTCAGGGATGTGGGCAGACCGCCGCGGTCGTCCTTCATGGCCGTGTAGTAGTCGACGAATTCATGGCCATGCGAGGCGGCGTAGGTCTTGATCCAGGCGTTCAGTGCAATTTCTTTGGGCATCGGCGCCTGGCCTGGGCGCCAGGGAAAGTCGAATGCGGGTAGCACCGCGCACAGCACCACCTTGATGTGGTTGGCCGTGGCCATCTCGGCCATCGCCGCCAGGTTGTCTTCAGTCTGCTCCACGGTGATGGGCCCGGTGTTACCCGCAATGTCGTTGATGCCGGCCAGGATGATGACCACTTTCGGCTCGAGCGCAATCACGTCCTGGTGAAAGCGGAGAACCATCTGCGGGGTGGTCTGTCCACTGATGCCGCGATTCAAGTAAGGCTTGGCGGGAAACGATTGGTCGAGATGCCAGCCGATGGTGATCGAGTCGCCCATGAAGACGACGCGGTCTTCGCCGGGGGCGGGCGGCGGAAGCTTCAAATTATCCTCCTTGAAGCGGCCCAGCCAGGGCCAGTCGTTCTTCATCTGATCGTCGTGCGAGATGGCCGGCGCGGCGGTTTGCGGAGCCTGGGCGGCAACCGGCGCGGTGATGGCGGCGTGGCTGTCCCCCTGCTGCGCACGTGCGGACGCGGAATGCGTGAGGACGGCTGTCGTGGTTAGAACAAGTGCGATTAAAAATCCGCTGCGTACTTTCATTCGATTCACCTTGGCACCGCAATCTGCGAAGGCTCCAAGCCAGTCCATGTTCGTTTCAGGGTTCTTTTCAGGCAGGAAGCTCTGCGCAATCGATTGTAGGCAATCAAGCCTCGCTACGGCCACCCGGGCGCTGTGAATCGGCAATTGCGTGGTCGCGGGATCAACGTCTCTTAGCGGAAAGAGCAGAGGGCAGCCAACTTTGCAGTTGGCTGCCCTCGGATGAGTCAAATGCATTGATGTTTATGGCTGGTACCAGGTCTGCGCCTGCGCCGAGTTGCCGAGACTGTCCTGGACCTGAATCTGCCAGTTGTATTGCGTGGTTGTATTCAGGCTGCCTTGCACCGAGCTGTTATCCCCGGGTATCGGATCGACGTTCCAGGTGAGCGTCCCGGTTGGGTCCTGCGCATAGCTAAAGCCGTTGGAGTTCGAACTTTGGTTTGGCAACTGCCAGATGGTGTTTCCGTTGCTGTCTGAAAAATAGAACGAGTAAACGTAGTTGGCTGAACTTGCGCCCGCTGGGTAGGTCCAACTGAGCGTGGGTGTCAGGCTGGTGCTGCTGGTCCCATTCGGTGAGAGATTCGTAACAAGATCGCTGGCTCCCGCAACCGCGCCTGTAGTTCCAAACGCAGTTACCGCGCCATTGACTGTGCTTCCGGTGTCCTGGCTTCCGTCGCTGTACGTGACCGTGAAGTCGTAGGTGTCACCGACGGACGGCACGGCATTTCCGATACTTGAAGAGTAGTCGAACTGCGAGTTGCCGCAGCTGTTGCACACGCTGATGTCAATGGGATTGATCGTATTCGGGCCCGAACTCAACGTAACCGCAACAGGCAGTTTGTTGCCTCCCCTCACATCGAAACTGAGGTTGTAGCCGGTCGAACTGCCGCCAGAGGAGGTGCTTTGATAGTACTGGGTTATCACCGTGGCCGTGCTGTTGGCGTTGGGCAGCGGCGGGTCTTGCCCGGTCAGAGCTGATGTTATGGCTATGCCATTGGATTGGTTGTCACCCGTGTTCGATACATCCCCCGCGTCGATCAAGCCATCGTTGTTCTGGTCGAGGACCGCGAAGTTGATGTAATCGGGGTTGGAATCGCTGGGTAAATAGACCGTGTAATTGTTCGCCCCTGCTGTTGGCGCCGCGATCCGCATACCATAAACGGTATTCGTGTTCTGGTTGTAGAACCCGGCATACAACGGCCCTGATGGCGTAATGCCATTGGGAATGGTAACCGTGCCCTGCACCTGGATGCCACTCGTTGAGGCGCCTGGGGTCACGGCGGTTGGAGTGCCGCCGCCGTAAACCACCCAGCTTGCGGCGGGTCCAACCGAATTGCGGGCGCGGATCTCGAAGTAGTAAGGTGTGCCGTTGCTGAACGAACTGCCGGAGACGCCCGACGTTCCGTTGCTCAGCATCCAGACATCGGCGCTCTTTCCGATAGCCTTGAAGTTGTGGACGACGGGTGACGTGAACGACGAACTCGTGCTCCATTGCACGTCGTACGAAGTGGCCCCCTCCGTCGTGGCGCCGTTTACGTTTGTTTTCACAGGACTGTAGGTTATGACTACACCCTGGTCGGTTGGCGTGATCGCATTGAACGATGGATTCGAACTGGGCACGCTGGTAGGCGTGTTATCGGTCAGCGTGATGGTCTGTCCGGTGAGATTCGCATTGGAAACCGTCAAGCCGGATGTGCTGCCCGTTGGGTCGGACGTGTTCGGAAAGGCGTTGCCAAGCGTCGCAAGGCCCATGTAAGCCTGCAGGTTGTAGCTGCCGGGCGGTACGCCGCGAATCGTGAATGCTCCCGCAGCGGCAATGCTGGTCCCTGTTGCGCCATTCCCGCCGCAGTTGGTGCTGTTCAGCGTCAGGTAGATGCGCCCGGTGTTCGAGCCTCCGTAACTCACCGTGCCGGAGACTGTGTAACCCAGAGACACCTGGAAGTTCTCTCCGCTCAAAGTGCCGTTGCTCACGGTTACGTTCTGAGTCGCCGGACTGAACAACGAACTCGGCCCCGTGATCGAGGGAGAGATCGTGTAGTTCCCGTTGGGAATCGACGTGAACGTGTAGTTTCCGCTGCCGCCGGTGGTCTGCGTCTGGACGACCGTTCCACCCGGATTCGTAAGCAGGTTGAGCGTGATGGTTGGCACGGTCCCGCCCGGGCCGCAGTTGCCGTTCATCGAGATCTGGCCGCTTACATTCGATCCCGCAGCGTTCACCACGATCGTATACGTGGTGGCCGCGCCGCTCGTAAGGCCGGTCGTGGTGTCCTTGACCTGGGCGGTGAATTGAACGCCCGGCGTTGTGGAAACGGAGGTAGGCGTACCGCCGATGGTCAACACATTGGTGCCGTCATTGCTCACGGTTAAACCATCGGTTATCGACACTGGGCTGCCGTTGGTAGCCAGCGCCGTGCCGTTGATCGTCCAGACGTAGTTTGGTCCGATCCCGCCGGTTGCGGTAACCGATCCCGTGTAGCTCTGGCTTACGGTGGCTGCGGTGAGGCTCGACGCCGGCAGCGAGGGAGCGCTGGGAGCGGTGACCGAAATGCTGTACACCCGGGTTATGGTTTGTCCCGTTGTTTCATCGGTTACCGAGATGCTGAGCGGGATGTTGTAAGGAGGAGCGGGCGGGTTGGTGGGCGTTCCGGTGAGAGACAGGGAACTGCCGCCGAGATAATTGCATCCGCCCGAGGGCGGGAGGTTGGGGAGGGATGTCTGCAGACCGTCCCAGATACCGGCGGTATATTGAGCCGCGGTGGGAACCGTGAAGCAATAGCTCCCGCTGCCGCCCGAGGCTGCGATCGTACCGCTATAGGCAACGCCCGTGTAGCCGGCGGGGAGCGTGCTGTTGGCCGACAACGACATAGCGCTGTTGATGGTGATGGACAAGGTGACGGTGTTGCTGGTGCTGGAACCCGAATCCTGCACCTTGACGACGACGCTGTAGGTGCCGGCAGTGGTTGGTGAGCCGCCAACGGCGCCGTTTGCGCCCATGGTCAAGCCCGGAGGCAGCGACGATCCGCCCGCTGCGGTCCAGCTCCAACTGTAGTCGGCGATGATGCCCGAGCCGCCCGCCGCGGCCATCACTTGCGTGGGTGTCTGCCCCACGTTGAGCTGATTCAGGCTCGCGGTGGTGACGACGAGCGCGGAGGAGGCGACCACGGTGAATGAGGCAGCCGTGGAGACATGGCCCTGTGAGTCTGTGACTGCGACGCTGAAGATCGCGGTGCCGCTGGTGGGCGAAGCCCCCGAGATGACGCCGGTGCTGGTGTTCAGCGCCAAACCGATTGCGGTAAGGCTGGGCGCGCCGGTAGTCACCTGCCAGCTCGTGTAGCTCCCCGATCCGCCAGAAGCCGCAAGCGGCTGGCTGTAATTCACGCCGATGGTCGCGCCAGGCAACGTTACCGTTGTGATGGCGACGGTTGCCTCGATGGTTACTGAAATCGTCGTTGTGGACTGGTTCCCAACCGAGTCGGTCGCGGTGACCACCACGCTCGAAACGACGCTTGCCGAGATTGAATTGGTAGGCGTTCCCGTAATCGCACCGGTTGTCGATCCGATATTGAGGCCCGCGGGCAGCGTGGATCCACCGGCCGCAGCCCAACTCCAGGTAAAGCCCGTGTTCGTGCCCCCCGATGCCGTCAAGGTTGTCCCCGGGTAGCTTGTTCCCGGATATCCCGTCGGCAGCGTTGGAACATTAATGCTCACGCCCGCTGCGATGGTCATCGAGAACGTCGCACTGGCGGTGTTACCAACAGAGTCAGTTGCCGTGATGCTGAAGCTCGGAGTGCCGGTCGTTGTGGGCTTGCCGCTCAGCACGCCGGCCGTCGAAAGACTTAAAACTGCCGGCAGAGTGGACCCGCCGGTTACGGTCCAGGTGTAGCCCGTTCCGGAGCCGCCAGTCGCTGCGAGGGTCTGCGAATAGCTGCTTCCCACGTAACCCGTAGGCAAAGTCAAGCTGGTGCTGATACTGACCCCGGCGTTGACGGTGATGGAGAAATTCCCGTTGCCGCTGTTCGAAGCTGAATCGGTTGCCGTGACTGTGAAGTTTGTGGTTCCCGTCGCGGTAGGAGTGCCTGTGATCACGCCTGCGGAAGAAAGGTTCAACCCTGCTGGAAGCAGCGTGCCGTTCGCCAGCGCAAAACTGAAGCCGGTTCCCGATCCGCCGGTGGCTGCGAGCGTGGATTGATGATAGACCGATTGGACATACCCGGTGGGCAGTGTGGCAGGGGTAACAACCACGGCCGGATAGCTGACCACAATCGAGTAACCCTGGGTGTTCGAGTCGCCAAACGCATCGGCGGCCCTGATGCTGAAATTGAAAGTTCCGGTGGCTGTGGGCGTTCCGATAATTGCGCCGTTTGCCGCGTTCAGGTTTAATCCTGTGGGCAGCGCGCCGCTGGCCACGCTGTAAGTGAGTGCACCCGCACCGCCGCCTGCTGCCGCGCTGCCGGTGTAGGCCACGTTATAGGTCGCGGTGGCCGGCACCAAACCGGTAAACGCGATTGCCAGGGCCGCATTGACCGTAAGGCCGAGAGTCACACTCGAGGTCAGCGCTGTCGCCTTGCCGGAATCGGTGAGCACGAAGGTCAGGTTGGTGGTTCCCACGCCTGGGGCTGTCGGCGTCCCGGAGATTACGCCCGCCGAATTCATGCCCAGGCCGGCTGGAAACGTGCCGCTGGTAATGGTCCATGTGTAAGGGCCGATGCCGCCACTGCCCGCCATAGCCGCCGAGTAGGCTGTTCCTACAGTACCCGCCGCGAGCGCTCCAGTCGTAATCGCCGGCTTGGCTGGCACCGTGATGGTTGCGGATCCGCTCTTTGTCGCGTCCGCGACTGAAGTTGCAGTCACAGTGACGGTGAGAGCCGTGCTCGAGGCAGCCGGCGCCGTGTAGGTCGCGGCGCTGGTGGTCGTGTTCGAAAGGGTGCCCCCGCCAGTTACGGTCCAGGTCACTCCTGCTGAGTTCGTGTCATTTGTCACGACAGCGGTAAGGGTGATTGCATCCGTTGCATCAACGGTTGTTCCTGATGCTGTTACCGCGACACTCGCCGACTCGATGCTTCCGCATCCGGACAGAAACAATCCCCCAACGAGCAAAAGGCAGACAAGAGCGAAACTCTTCCGAAACATAGGAACTCCCCGGTACCGATGGATTTGGTGAAAATCATTGGTAACGTTGTTGTAGATCAACCGTAACCACGCTTAGGAAGTATGTCCATACACACTTGGTGCTAGGTCATGAAATGACAAATTGTTCATTCTATTCCTCTAGGCAGTTTCAAGATGGGCTAATCCGGTCCCAAAACGGGCCGGCATTGCGGCGCATTTCTGCTCCCGGAGCACTCAGCTTTTCCACATTCGGGCACCGGCGCTGCACCGGCGCACTCGCTGTGCGCGATGCGCTAGGCTTGAACAAGATGACGAATTGTGCGATCTGTGGTGGAGTTGGTCTGGTGCGCGTGGTGGACGGCGCCGGAAGGTGGGTTTCGCGCGCTTGCGAGTGCCAGGAAGTTGACCGCGAAGAAAGGCGCATTGCGGCTGCGCACATCCCGGAGCGTTACCGGCATTACACGCTCGACGGCTACGAGACCGCCTTTCGCGGCGCGCATCCGTCGCTGGGCCAGGCTCATCTGACGGCGCGCAAATTTGTAGATGCCTACCCGGTGGACACGGCCGGCAAGGGGCTGCTGTTTACCGGTTCGATTGGCGTGGGCAAGACGCACTTGGCCGTAGGCGTGTTGCGCAGGCTGGTGCAGGAGCGCGGCGTGCGCGGACTTTTCTGCGATTACCGCGAGCTACTGAAGAGCATTCAGAACAGCTACAACCCGCAGGTGCAAACCACTGAGCTTCAACTGCTGAAACCGATCTTTGCCGCCGAGGTGTTGGTGCTTGACGACCTGGGCGCGCAAAAGCCCAATGAGTGGGTGTGGGACACGGTTGCGCTGATTCTGAACTCGCGCTACAACGACAAGCTGACCACCATCATCACCACCAACTATGCCGATCTGCCGGCGGCGGCGGGTGGACTGTCGGGCCCGGAGCGGGCAGCCCGCGAAGACACGCTGGGCGACCGCATCGGCGACCGCATGCGCTCCCGGCTGGCGGAGATGTGCGTCCGCATCGAGATGACCGGCGAGGATTTCAGGCAGACGGTCAAGCGCGCTCGCTTTGGCTGAAAAGAAACTGAAATGCAGGGTCGAGGAAACAGAGGAGCAGAGAAAAGGCCCGGGCCTGAAGGCCCGCGTTATCGCCTTCCTCTTTCAGGG
>Ga0224554_1001949_pt1 | contig 11673 bp, 8 predicted proteins | sample 714S22024metaG_FD_180666 | JGI IMG/M metagenome (GOLD analysis project Ga0224554, IMG submission 180666) | Peat soil microbial communities from Stordalen Mire, Sweden - 717 S2 20-24 | ecosystem: Environmental > Terrestrial > Soil > Wetlands > Peat | place: Sweden: Norrbotten County, Stordalen...
GTAAAAAGGCTCAACCAGCGCCAATAGCTCAGACCAAGGAACCACCTGGTTCATCTGGTCGAGAAACAGCTCACGCTTGCTCTTGCTACCATACTTCGTAAAACTCGCCTGCGATGCCAGTGTTTGCTGAAAACGCGCCATTCGTTTCATGCTTATAGTTTATTCAAGAATCACGCGGGCTGCAGACTTGTGCAGAGGTTCCCTAGAGTTTGATCTCAAATGCCGCCGGGTGCCTCAAGTCCGGAACGCGAGATGCGGGACTTTGGCGGTCACATTAAAAATTCAATGAGCCTTGACTCTTGGACAGGAATCCCACGTCACAAGCGGAAGATTGTCCATTGTAGCCCCCACCACTAGCTCTTGGCAGTGATAGAAAGTTACCACACCTTCAAGCAGAATCTTCCGCAGGCCGCTCCTTTTGCAATGAGGACAGATTTCAATCGTGGCACCTCCGACCTCTGTGCCAACTGATAAATGTGTGTAGTCGAGCAGTGTCATGACGATTCCCCGATATTGGGACATCATAGTCTTGAATTGAAGGAATTTGGGTCAGGAGGGCCGGATTCCGCCGCGCGGCCAATCCTTTTCGCAGCCTCACCGCGAAAGGGTGGGAGATCGCTAATGTCAACCGTCGCCTACTCGTGCTACCCCTCACCTATGCGGCTACATCGAAACGTTCGATCTTGGGGCGCTTTTTGTGGGATGCTTGCCACATATCGTAGCCTGCTTGCAGATCGTACCAAAAGCTGGCGTGGGTTCCGAGCGCGTCCGACAAGCGCAGCGACATATCTGCCGATATGCCCGTCGCGCCGTTGAGAATACGCGAGAGCGTGGTGCGCGAGACATGCAGGCGCTTGGCGGCAGTAGTTACGTCTATATCTCCAAGGTATTCGCGCAGCACCTTGCCCGGATGAGGCGGATTGAACATTTGCGTCATAGTTCTATCTCCCGTGATAGTCCTGATAGTCGACAAGAATTGCGTCTTCTCCCTCGAATCTGAAAGTGAGCCGCCGATTGCCGTTGACCCGAATGGACCAATGGCCATCCAGATCGCCCTTCAGTGGATGCAAGCGCCATCCCGGCGTGTTCAAGTCGGAGGGCGATTTTGCCGCATCAAGTGCATAAAGCTGAATGGAGAGCTTGGCGGCATGAGCGGGTTGAATTCCCGCTTTGCTCCCGGTCTTGAAGAATTTCTCAATTCCTGCGTGCCGAAAGCTCCTTACCATGTGTTAAGTGTAGCGCCTCACGCACATCTTGCCAAGTCCCGCCGGCAACTGTCTCAGAACGATACAGCCCGTAACGCCGCAGGTTCCCCCCTGCTCCCATTGAGGGAAAAGGCCGGCAGGCCGCGGGCTATAGTGAAAGCTGGCGACTCTCACGACCTTGCTCAGGCGTGACGACTCAAGGTAGAAACCAATCCCGTCCCCTGATATGGGAGGATGAAGCGCCCGCGGAGTCTCGCTTCCGGCGCGTGCGGCAGGGTGTGCTGCCCAACGGGCGCGTCCGCCCCGGCGGACCCGGCATGCCGCTGGAGATGGTTGACCCGGACGGCGACGACGACCCGCGTCTGGGAGGGGGGCGCTTCGACGTGCCGAGCGGACCCTGGTGGCGTCCTTCGAGCACCGTGGGGCGGGTGTTTCTGGGGTTGGGCATTCTGATCGTTCTGGGCGGGCTCACCACGGCCGGCGTACTTCTGAAGACCTATCTGGAGCGGGACGCGCGCTTCCGCATTGCCGGGGCCGGCAACATCGAGGCCACCGGGCTGACGGAGGTGAGCCGCGCGGAGATGCTGCCGGTGTTTGGCGAAGACATCGGGCGCAACATCTTCTTTGTTCCCCTGGGCGAGCGGCGCAGGCAACTGGAAAAGATTCCCTGGGTGGAGCGGGCCACGGTGATGCGGCTGTTGCCGGATCAGATTCGCGTCCAGGTGGTGGAGCGGCAGCCGGTGGCCTTTGTGCGCCAGGGCCAACAGATCGGGCTTGTGGACGGGAGCGGGGTTCTGCTCACCATGCCTGCGGCCACGATGGCCCAGCACCACTACTCGTTCCCGGTGGTGACGGGGATCGACCCCCGCGACCCGCTCGCCAGCCGCACGGCGCGGATGGCGGTGTATCAGCGCCTGCTGGCGGAGCTGGACGCCAGCAACCAGCACCTTTCCGAACAGCTTTCGGAGATCGACCTGACGGACGCCGAGGATGCCCGCGTGACCATGCCGGAGCAGGGCGCCGACATCCTGGCTCACTTTGGCGACGAGCGCTTTCTGGAGCGCTACCAGCGCTACAAGGCGCACATCGCGGAGTGGCGGCAGCAGTATCCCAAGCTGGCGGCGGTGGATTTGCGCTACGACCAGCAGGTGGTGCTGGAGATGACGCCCGGCACCGACGCCGTGGCGGCAGCGGTGGGCGAGGCGACCGCGACCTCCGGAACAGGTGAGGCGGCGAGCCCGGCGAAGCCTTCCGCGGGGACGAAGAGCGCCGATGCTTCCGCAACGGATGCGGCGCCGGGCAAGCCAACGCCGAGCAAGCCTGCAGCCGGCGTGAAGCCGACCAAAGCGACAACGAAACCGGCGGCGCCGGGCAGGCCGAAGACCGCCGCGCAAAAGGCAGCCGCGGTGGAGGCACTTGCAGCCAAACAGCGGGAAGCCAAAGAGCGAGCGGCACAAACAAAGGCCGCGCACGACAAGGCGGAACGAGACAAGAAGCGCGCGGCCGCGCAGCACGACGCGCTGACCGTGAACAGGCAGAACCCTTTTCCATCCACCCGTCCAGCCGCGGTTGCGGCCCAGGGGCAGTGAGCGCCATGAGCCAGAAACTGGACAACTTGATCGTGGTGCTGGACATCGGCAGCGCGTACACGCGGGTGCTGGCGGCCGACCTGAACGAGGGCGCGCTGCGCTATCGCGGGTACGGGATGGTGGAGTCGGCGGGGATGCGCAAGGGGCTGATCAGCGACCTGGCTCCGGCGGCCAGGGCGGTGAAGGCGGCCAACGAGCAGGCGGAGCGGGTGGCGCGCGCCAACATCAGCGAGTGCGTGGTGGGCGTGGGCGGGCCGCATATTCGCGGACTGAACACCAACGGAGGATTCGAGCTGGGCAATCGCCCCTGCGAGATCACCCGCGAGGACGTGCGCACCGCGGTGGAGCGGGCGCGGGCCGTGGAGCGGCCTCCGGATCGCGAGATCCTGCACCTGCTGCCGCGCCAGTTCATCCTCGACGATCAGCCGGGAATCTTCGATCCCGTGGGCATGGTGGGCGTGCGCCTGGAGGTGGACCTGCACATCGCCACCTGCTCGGGGAGCGCCCTGCAAAGCACGGTGACCTGCGCCAACCGGGCTGGCCTCGAGGTGACCGAGGCGGTGCTGGAGTCGATTGCCGCCGCCGAGGCCACGCTCTCGGCCGACGAGCGGGAGCTGGGCGTGTGCCTGCTGGACATCGGCGCCCACTCCAGCGATCTGACGGTATTCTTCGAAGGTGCGGTTGCGCATACAGCTTCGGTTCCCATCGGCGGGCAGCACTTTACCAACGACCTGGCAGTGGGGCTGCAGATACAGTTGGCCCAGGCTGAAGAACTCAAGCGCCAGTACGGCCACTGCGTGGTGACGGCGGTGCCGCAGCAGGCGGAGATCGAGATCTCGAACCCCCAGCCGGGCGCCGCGGCGACCCTGCGCCTGCGCGCCATTGCCGAGATCCTGGAGCCGCGGGCCCGCGAGCTTCTCTATTTTGTCAAGGAAAGCCTGCGCCAGGGCGGGGTGGTGGATGCGCTGGGCGCCGGTTGCGTGCTCACCGGCGGCGGAGCGATGCTGCCCGGTATCCTGGAGGTTACAGAAGACCAGCTGCGGGTTCCGGCGCGGACCGGAATGCCGGTGCGCCTGTCGAATATGCCCGGCGAACTGGTCCATCCCAGTTTTGCCACCGCCATTGGAATGCTTTTGTATGCCCACCGCACGCGGGTGACCAGGGCGGCCGAAAGCAACAGTCTGCGCGCCAAACTGCGCGCCATCTTTGCAGCCAGTTTTTAACCGTCAACGTTTTTAGACACCACCAGGAGGTCCGAGCCGCTATGGAACATGAGAAGAACCAAGCCGGAGAGATGCGTATTCAGTATCACGAGGAGCCGGTGCGCGGAGCGCGCATCAAGGTGATTGGCGTGGGCGGGGGCGGCGGCAACGCCGTGAACCGCATGATCCAGGCGCGCATGGAGGGCGTGGAGTTTATCGCCGCCAACACCGACGTGCAGGCGCTCAAGCTGTCGCAGGCGCCGGTCAAGCTCCAGCTTGGGGTGCGGCTCACCAGCGGCCTGGGCGCGGGTGCCAACCCCGACGTGGGCCGGCGCGCGGCGCTCGAAGACTCGGAAAAGATCATCGAGGCGCTGGAAGGGGCCGACATGGTCTTCGTCACCGCGGGGCTGGGTGGCGGCACGGGCACCGGCGCGGCGCCGGTGATCGCCTCGCTGGCCAGCGAGATGGGCATTTTGACCGTGGCCGTGATTACGCGTCCTTTTGCCTTTGAGGGCAAGCGGCGGCTGCAGCAGGCGGAGCGCGGCCTCAAGGAGCTGCTGGAGAGCGTGGACACCATGATCGTGATCCCCAACGAAAAGCTGCTGGCGGTGGCCAAGGACGCCGGCTTCTTCGAGAGCTTCCGCATCGCCGACGACGTGCTGCGCCAGGGGGTGCAGGGCATCAGCGACATCATCACCATCTCCGGCATCATCAACCGCGACTTTGCCGACGTGAAGACCACCATGGCCGGCATGGGGCACGCGGTGATGGGCACGGCGGTGCGTTCGGGCTCGAATCGCGCCATCGAGGCGGCCCAGGCGGCCATGGCTTCGCCGCTGCTGGAGGCCGGCGCCATCGACGGCGCGCGCGGCATCCTCATCAACATCACCGGCTCCAGCTCGCTCAAGCTCTCCGAGGTCAACGAGGCTTCGTCGCTGATTCAGTCCTCCGCGCACGAGGACGCCAACATCATCTTTGGCGCAGTGCTGGACGAGAAGATGGGCGAAGAGGTCAAGATCACGGTCATCGCCACGGGTTTCCGCGACCAGATGCCGGAACGGCGGGCGCGCATGCTGAGCGTGGGAGACGAGCCGGTGGTTTCAGTGCCGGTGATGGCGCCCGGCAACTGGCTGCACGAGCCTGCCCCCGCCCCCGCCCCCGCCGTCGCGGTCTCGCAAGCGCCGGCTCGCTTCTTGAGCCAGGACGAAGAAGCGGAAGAAGAGGCGGTCGAGGGGGCAGAGGACGACGAGGCGTTCTTTTTCGCATCCTCGGCGGGGCCGGCTGTAGCCACCACCGTCAGCATGGCGGCTTCCGCGGTGCAGGCTGAGGCCGTAGCCGCCCCTGAGTTTGGGTTCGAGGAGCCGGAACTGGTGGCCGCGCCAGCCAGGCCGCAGTTCGCCGAAATGGACGAGGAACCGTCGTACACCCCGCTGCCCAGGGACTACGCTTCGGACTTCGGCGGCGGACCGTCCAGTCAGACTGAGGCGAACGAGTACCGCGCCCAACCGGCAGCGGCGCCCTGCCCTGAAGCCGCGGAAGAGGCGGAGCGGGACCTGGATACGCCGACATTTCTGCGCCGGTTGCGGTTCTAGGAGGTCGTTTTGGGAATCCCGGCGCGGGGCTTGCCCTTTTGGAATTCGGCGCCGGGGCTCGGTTCGTGCAATATAGCTCTAAGGCGTATAGTTCGAATTAGCTTTAATGAACGAAGCGATCCCCAGAAAGTGGAATGGTGGTCGCATTGTCTTTCTGGCTAGTATCGAGGTAGTTAACTGCTGCTTTTTCGGGTGATGGAGATCACATTCGGGATAGAAGAGTTGCAGTTAACGTGAACCCATTCGCGGCAGGGACAGAAAGCAACCCCGCGGAATGGCCGATAAGCAGGAAGTGCGCCGCCCACGGGCAGACGTACGGCACGAACTTCATGGTTGAGAGGATTTGCTGGATGAAGCTATCGCGCGTTTGGGGATTTGGATTGGTTCTAATCTGCTTCGGCGTGGGCAATGCCGGCGCGGCGGCGTTGAACGCTCCGCACACGCTGCACCACGCCAAGGCGGCCGAGTCTCACCTGGCAGAGCCTCATCGCGGCAGCGGCCATCACGCCGCGGCGCATGTTGCCGGGCCGACAGCCAGGTCCACAATGGCCCGTGCCGGAACCACCCACGCCGCAGCAAAAGCCGGGCCGGCCGGGCACGAAGCCAGGCTGACCTCACGAGGCCAGGCCAGAGCCAGCGTGCGCCGCGTATCTCTCACCTCCCGCCCCCGTCGCTACTATGAGCGTTTCAGCGCCAGTTCCTTTGCCAGCGGAGACATCTTTGCGGGCGATATGGCGGGCGGCGAGGACCCGGTGGTTCGCCAGGCGGCCATCGATGCGCTGGGCGACATGAACGGCACCGCCGTGGTCATCGACCCGTCCAATGGGCGCATCCTGGCCATGGTCAACCAGAAGCTCGCGCTCTCGCCCGGAGCCGAGCCCTGCTCGACCATCAAAATCACCGTGGCCATGGCCGCGCTGTCCGAGGGCCTGGTCACGCGCGATACGCCGGTGCAGTTGGCCGGCTTCCGCATGAACATGACCGACGCGCTGGCCAAGAGCAACAACCTTTACTTCGAGGAACTTGGCCGCGAGCTGGGTTTCGAGCGCGTGCGCTACTACGCCAACCAGTTTGGCCTGGGCGAGCTGGCCGGTTACAACATCGACGGCGAACAGTTGGGCGTCTATCCCGACAAGGAACTGCCCGCATCAGAAGGCGGCGTGGCCCGCATGTGCAGCTTCGGCCAGGGCGTCTCCATGACCCCGCTGCAACTGGGCGCGTATGTGGCAGCCCTTGCCAACGGCGGAACTCTCTACTACCTGCAGCACCCCACCAGCCCTCAGGATGTGGCGGCCTTTGAGCCCAAGGTGAAGCGGACTCTGGACATTGCCAAATACGTTCCCGACCTGCAGGACGGCATGGCCGGCGCGGTCGAGTATGGAACCGCCCGCAGCCTGCGCGCCACCTTCCGCGAGCTGCCGGTGTTCGGCAAGACCGGGACCTGCTCGGACAATGGAACCCGCTTCGGCTGGTTTGCCTCCTACTCCGACTCGCCCCAGGGCAGCCTGGTGACGGTCTTCTTCCTTGAAGGCGGTCGGCCCACCTTCGGCCCCCGCGCTGCTGAGCTGACCGGCGAGTTCTACAAGAATCTCTGGGACCGCAACTATTTTGCGAACAAGGGCCAGCAGGCTGCCCAGGCCACGGCGCCGGTTTCCGCAGGGCAGCCTTCCGCACTGCAGCCTTCCACGCAGCAAGCCTTCCCGCTCCAGGCTGTTCAGTAGGTCGTTCGAACCGGTTCCAATGCTCCGCCGAGAAGCCGCCTCCGGGCGGCTTTTCTGGCATTTGTGCACAAATCTCCTTTGCGTGAAGCCAATTCCCAACTGGATCATCGGATAGGATGAGACTCTCCCCAGTCTCTCTCGCCTTCCACTGGCCGGCAGACGAGAAAAGACGGTCTGATTCCCTTGAAGCGAAGACAGGACCCTCCCCATGGCTTTGCCGGAACACATTCTGCTGATGTACGGCTACCTGCTGCTCTTTACCTGGGTTTTGGTGGAGCAGTTCGGTATCCCGCTGCCCGCCATGCCGGTGCTGCTGGCTGCCGGCGCGCTCTCTGCCGAGCACGAGCTCAGCTTTACCCTGGCATTCGCGGCCGGACTGGCGGGGTGCCTGATTGCCGACAGCTCATGGTTTTTTCTCGGCCGCAGGTACGGCCACCATGTGCTGCGCATCTTGTGCAAGCTGTCGCTGGAGCCAACAGTGTGCGTCCGCCGCACGCAGGATTCCTTTGGTCGCCGCCGCGCCGTCACGCTGATGATTGCCAAGTTCGTGCCCGGCCTGGCCACGCTGGCCTCTCCGGTGGCCGGACAGAACGGCATGGGCTACGGCCGATTTCTGGTCTTCGACGGCATCGGGGCCACGGCTTGGGTGGGCGCTCTGCTCACCGCGGGCCGCTTCTTTGGCGACCTGCTCAAGCGCGATCCCCGCCTGCTGGACTGGGCGGGAGAGTTCTCGGGCGCCCTATTGATCCTGGGCATTCTCGTCTTCTTTGTGGGCCGCGTCGTCCGCCGCCGCATGGTGATCAAGAAGCTGGCGGCCGCGCGGCTGGAGCCGGAGGATCTGAAGCAGCAGCTCGATGCCGGCGAAGCGGTCTACATCGTGGACCTGCGCCATCCGCTGGAGTTGTTGACGGACCCCTTCACCCTGCCCAGCGCGCTCCTCTTCTCGCCCGACTCACTGGCCGCGCGACACCACGAGATTCCCCGCGACCGCGACATTGTGCTCTACTGCAGCTGCCCCAGCGAAGCCACGGCCGCCAAAACGGCCATGACCCTGCACAAGCTGGGCATCGAGCGCGTGCGGCCGCTGCGCGGCGGCTACGACGAGTGGAAGCGGCTGGGATTTCCGCTTGACGCAATTGCGGCTGCCACTCCAGCCGCAAACTGACCACTCGAGCGCGCCGCTGCGCGAAACTACACCCCTACAAACAGAGCCGCTATGCTGGTGCCGATGGGAGACCCAATCCCGCTGCAAGGGTCGGGGCCAGGTGCTGCGTCATAAAGCCCGTTGCTTCCCACGGTGATGTCGTTGAAGGCTCCCTGGTTCTGCCAGAGTTTGGGCGTCACAAACCCGAGCTTGTTTCCGAAGGAGGCAAACAGTCCGGCGTAGAGCGGGGCCACCGCGCTGGTTCCGCCCACAACCGCATGCGAGCCGTGGACAACGATTTCGTAACCTGTGTTTGGGTCCGCGTCCGCGCACACGTCGGGGACCATCCTGCCGCTCCCATACTGGGTGTTTGCGGGCGCGGGCGGCGCGCCAATCTGGAATGCCTGCACCGGGAAGACGGTCGAGTAGCCGCCACCCGTTCCTTCACCGTTGGTCTGGCCGGGATTGTCGTTCCAGACCGTTTCCTGCGTCGGAGTCTTGTTGGTCCCTCCACAGCTGACCACATGCGGGCAGGAGGAGGGACAATCCACATTGGCCGGGGTCGGTCCGCCGTCGCCGGAGTCGTTATCCCCGGCCGCGCCAAACACGATCATTCCGCCGGCAGTTGCGGTCGCCGCGATCGATTCCATCTGTTCCGCCGCGGCAGTGCCCCAGTTGGCTTCGTCTGAGCCCCAGGAGATGGAGCACACATCGCAACCATCGGCGCTTGCTTTTTGAACGGCAGTCCCGATGTCCTGCGACCAGTAAACACGGATCGTGGCCGCCTGGCCGGTTGCGGCAAAGTAGGCCGCTCCGGACACCTGGATATCGAGGGCGACCTCGTAGTCCGGATCGTCCGCGGAACCGACGTTCTGGTTGGGGCTGTTTTGTGTGCCGTCCACCGAGACATCGGTGACCTGCGGCGAGGGCTGGTTGATGGCCTGGAAAAGTGCGTCCAGATCGGACTGCACCCAGCCGCCGCCCAGTTCAACAATGGCGATCACGCCGCCGCCGGCGAGGCCGGTGGGCCAGTTGTAGGCCGTGCAGAGAGCGGGCAGCGTCCACGGACCAGCAGCGGGGGCATCTGCGGCGGCATGGGCAGTGATAGAGGAAGTATTCCTCAGCTTGTAATAGGGCCTGACCTGGTACTTGGGGGAAGGGGACATGGGAAGCTCCTTTTTTCGTGTTACCTAGGTTGTGCGTGAAGCATGCCATATCGTTTCAAGAGAAGACAAGAGAATTCCCGGTGATTTTTTTGGCGGAACTGGCCCCCCGCCAGCATGCGTTTCCCCAATTCGTCAGACCGACGCATGAACCCGCTCAAACCCATTAAGCTGGAAGGTTGAGTGCGGCTCTCACCGCACGGGAGCAAAAACCTTGGCCTACGACGATTTGCGCGACTGGATCAGGACCCTCGAAAAGCACGGCGAACTGAAACGCATTGGCGAAGAAGTCTCGCCAGAGCTCGAAATTACGGAAATCACCGACCGCGTGTCGAAAATTGGCGCTGGACCGCGTGCCGGCGCGAAGGGCAGTGCAGGGGATTATGCTCCCGGCGGCCCGGCGCTGCTGTTTGAGAACGTGAAGGGCCATCCCGGCCACAAGGTGTTCATCAACCAGTTTGGCAGCGAGCGGCGCATGGCGCTGGCTCTCGGCGTCGAGCGGCTGGACGAGATTGCCGAGCGCATCCGGGGGCTGATGAACGTGAAGGCGCCCGCGGGCCTGTTCGACAAGCTCAAGATGCTGCCGCAACTGGGCGCGCTGACCAGCGCATTTCCAAAGACCGTGAGCGCCAAAGAGGCCCGCTGCAAGGAGGTCATTCTCCGCGACAACTTCGACCTCAATGTCTTCCCCATCCTCCAGTGCTGGCCGCATGACGGGGGCAGGTTCATCACCCTGCCTTGCATGCACACGCGCGATCCCCGCAACGGCAGGCGCAACATCGGCATGTACCGCATGCAGGTCTACGACGGCCAGACCACCGGCATGCACTGGCAGCGGCAGAAGGTAGCCGCGGAGCACTATCGCGAAGCGCTGCGGGCAGCAGCGTCTTCCGCTTCGGATGCCGATCCCAGGACGGCCCGCGTGGCAGCCATGGCGGAGTCGGCCGGCGGAGCGGTCGCCATTCCCGACGGTCCCATCGGCGGCATGCCGCAGGTGGCCATGGGCAACCTGAAAGGCTCGCGCCTGGAGGTTGCCGTATCGATCGGCACCGATCCGGCCACCACTTTTTCCGCCATCGTGCCCGCGCCGCCGGAGGTTGAGGAGTTCATGATTGCCGGTTTTCTGCGCGGCAAATCCGTCGAAATCGTCAAGTGCGAGACCGTCGATCTCGAAGTCCCGGCCCACGCCGAGATCGTGCTCGAAGGCTACGTGGAGCTGGGCGAGCTGCGCGCCGAGGGGCCTTTCGGCGACCACACCGGCTTCTACACCCTCACCGACCAGTATCCGGTCTTCCACCTGACCTGCATCACCCACCGCAAGGACCCCATTTACGCCGCCACCATCGTGGGCAAGCCGCCCATGGAAGACGCCTGGATGGGCAAGGCCGTGGAGCGCATCTTTCTGCCGGCGATGAAGATGACCATTCCCGAAATCGTGGACATTCATTTGCCCGTCGAGGCAGTTTTTCATAACTTGATGTTAGTTTCGATCCGCAAGAGTTATCCCGGCCAGGCGCGCAAGGTGATGAACGCCATCTGGTCGCTGGGCCAGGCCATGTTCACCAAAGTCATCATCGTGGTGGACGAGGACTGCGACGTGCAGGACGTGGGTGAGGTCGTGCTGCGGGTAGCCAACAACATCGACCCGGAGCGCGACATTCAATTCACGCTGGGCCCGGTGGACTCGCTCGATCACGCCGCGCGCCTGCCCAACTACGGATCGAAGATGGGGATAGACGCCACGCGCAAATGGAAGGCAGAAGGCTTCGAGCGGCCCTGGCCGGCGATGATCGAGATGGACCGCGCCACCAAAGCCCGCGTAGATGCGCTCTGGGCCAAGCTGGGGCTATGAGCGGGATTAAGCTGCGGTTTTTACGAGTTCTATCGGGTGGTAGAATCCTCGTCTTGAGGCTTTATCGGAGCAGACTGCCTAGGGAACCTCTGCGCAGGTGCCTGATTTCTAAGCGAAGAATTGGGCGCGAACGATTTTCAACATTTGGACCAAGAATCGTTGGAAAAAAGCGCTTACAAGCCTGTTTGCTTTGTCTCGGGAGTCC
>Ga0224554_1001956_pt1 | contig 11626 bp, 11 predicted proteins | sample 714S22024metaG_FD_180666 | JGI IMG/M metagenome (GOLD analysis project Ga0224554, IMG submission 180666) | Peat soil microbial communities from Stordalen Mire, Sweden - 717 S2 20-24 | ecosystem: Environmental > Terrestrial > Soil > Wetlands > Peat | place: Sweden: Norrbotten County, Stordalen...
ATTGTATCCACGATGTCTTTCGGCGTTTCTTTCCACGCGCGGATGAGTCGGTAATACTTCGTTTCCCCCTCCACCGTCCGGCGGAATTGTAATTCAATGGCCGCGCCGTCTTCCGGCTTGGCCTCCCGGTTGATCATGGCGCGGAGATAATCGCGATACGCCAGCTTTCCCCGTCCGGCACAACGTGCCTTTGGCCCATACAAAGCCAGTTGCACCGCATCCAGTAGTGTGGTTTTACCGCCGCCGTTCATACCGCCAAACAACACAATCGGCTTCTGTGCGCTGACGGGTGATAAATTGGCTGACGCTTCGCCATAAACGCCAAAATTCTTGAGGGTGATGGAATCTAGGATCATGTCTTAAATCTGATTGGTTTCGGCGTTCTCCATCTCTTCACCCTCCGTTTCCAAGGTCGCGGTCGTTTCCCCTTGGCTGGCGGCATCACGCGCCTTCGCGTGACGTCGTGCCATGCCGACGGCGTCCTCTCGGCTGTCGTAGTAATGGCGGCTGATGGATTTTTCCAATTTCTCAAAAAGACCAGCTCGACGGATTTGCACCCGCTGTTGCCGTTCGACGCTTAACAGCTCGCGGGCCAGTTCAAATTGGAGTTTGTCCTCGCCACAAGCCTCACGCAGCAATTCCATTTCGCTCTCACCTAAAACCAGATTGTCGTCTAGTGGTGCCCCTGGATACGGCTCACCAGTTACATCTTTATAAATCCGGGGGAGTTTATCTTCCATTTCATGTTTCTCCACCACCCATATCCGCCGGATTTCTTGCAGTTCACGCAGTGTGATAAGCTCGATATTACGAACATCCTCAGAGCCATTGCTCTGAATTATCTTTTGAGCACCAAGTAATTTTCGCAACCAATCTTCTCGGGCTTCTTGAATGTAAGGACCAGGAATTGGGCGGTCATGGAAAAGCTGAATAGCTCCACTCATGCGACGGAAATCGCGCAATTTACGATCAGAACTATCTTCCTCACCAGGAGCGCCTCCATTGCGAAAGTCCAGAGCATTACGAAAATCCAACAATGGCCTCATCCACTCTTTCTCCTCATCATTTCGGATCATAGCAGTCATAGACTTGTCCTTGTCCACGAGTGTGCAAACCCAACACCCAAAACGGCTGTCTCCACAACTTGGAGTGGTGCTATCCACAACCAAAGGACATTCGCCATCAGGAGAGGCACCTTGATACATTCCCAACAAATCTTTGTTGTTGTAACCCCACGGGTTTTTTATCTGCATCAGAAAAATCCAAACATCGTCGTTAGTCCAATCTTCAATCGGCGTATAAACAAGTGTGCTGGGTAGGCTGGCGTTTGGGCTTAAACGATCTCGTGCGCGGTTTTTTTCATGGCGTGCCATTACTTTTGCTCGTGCTTGACTTTCTGCTTTTCGGGAGCCGAGAAGAAGAATTGCCTCTCCACTTTGTTTTACAATCCCTGTTATGAAAGATGTTGAGGGACTAATCTTGAGTCGGGCCGTGCACCAACGAAACTTGTGGCGTGGAGCCGGATAACCCTTCCCAATTAAATTCACCCAAAAGGAATCTTCTAAACTAGGGGTTAAGCGATTTGGATTGATGGGCATTTCTTGTTTTGTAGCCACCGATCTCATTACATCCAAAGACCTAGCAACCCATGCAGCAACAATTGGATTCTCAACCATGGTATCAGTGCTGATGACATGCACGGTTTTCCGCCGCTGCTCGATTGGCAATTCGGCCAGTGCCAGCCAGGTGAGTTGCAGCACGGCCGTGGAATCTTTCCCGCCGCTGTAACCGATGATCCACGGCACGTCGTCCGCCTGGTAAAGTTCCTGAATCTCTTTTTTCAGTCCCTCAATCGTTCCCTTGAGCCCCAGTTCGGCAAAGGCTGATTTTTTCGTCGTTGTTGCTGTCGCCATAATCGTTTTTGTATTTAGTTGGTCGCAATAGCTTCTTGGGCGTGCGCTACCGCCTCCGCCATAAATTCAAGTCCCAGGCGATTGCGCTCGCGCTGGCAGTCTTCGATAAAACCTAGCACCCGTTCCATTTCCGGAACCAGCACCAGTCGCGCGGCTTCAGCTTCCGGCATGACCTTGCTGTAGGCCTCTAACTTTTTGGTCCAGTGCGGTTGTAAATGAGTGGCACAAGCGGAAATATCAAACCGGAAGGTTTCCATGTTTCCGCAGGCAGGGCAGCGAGCCTTGATTTCATCAATGGGCCCGGCGGAGCTGCTGGTCAACGCTTGCTGGATTTCTTCGTCGTAATGGCCTCCGCACGGGCATTGCTCCCGGCGGATAAACCACCGTTCTTGCGCGATACAGAGCACTTTGATTGGATTCATTGGCTGTGCCCCCTCGCAGAATTGGTCACCGACTGCATTTTGTTGAACATCTCCACCCAGCTTTGATGTTCCAGATCATACAGTTCTCGGTTTGCCTCCAAATGTTCCTGTGCTTGACGCGCCCCGTCCACCAGTTGCTCGCGCGTCTGCCAGTCCAGTGTGCTGTGGAAAATCTCGTCGCGCATAATGTTCTCAATGCGCGCCACGTCACCCACCGCCGCGCCGGTGGCTTCCCGAATCAGTTGGTGCAACGGGTTCATGGCCTTCATCGCTTCCCTCTGTTCACGGCATCTTCCACCCGCTGTTCCTCCGGGCTGAGTTCGATGCCAAGCTGGTGCTTGATCACATTCGTCGTCAGGATCACGTTGGTCGTCACCTTCGAGACTTTGCCGCCAATCATCGCCCGCCCTTCCCAGAGCTTCGCGTTCTTGCGCGACCAGTCAATTTGGGACAATGCCTTCAGCCGCGTTTTCCAGCCGCCGGGGTTGCCTTGGAGCAATGCGTTCCCCGCCTTGCCGATGGCTTGCAAGGCGATGCCGTGCGAATGGATGTAGCCCTCGCGGATTTCACTGGCGGCGATCTTCCCGTCGCGCACTTGCGTCCAGGAGGGAAATTGTTTTGCCACATTTTCCCAGAATTCGCGGGCCATGTTCGCGTCCTCTTCCAGATTGCCGTTGGCTAGGCCTTCCACCAGATCGGCGCACGCGCTGTAAAATGCGCTCAATGTGAAAAGTTTTCGCGACCGGGGTGCCAGCGAACTTTTTTCCAGATCAACGATGTCCTTGAAGATTTCCGACTTCATCACCACCAGCCGTGCGAGCTTGGCCTTCTCGTTGCGATGATCGTAAAGCAATCCCAGCGACCGGCTCGGACGTATCGCGTAGCGGTTCAGATCCGCAAACATCTGCTGGCTTCGCGACAATCCGATGTCGAGGAAGAACACCACCGCGATGGTTTCGCCCCCAAGTTCCGGCCGCTGTTCGATGGCCGACAAGATGGCCGCCCGACGGTGTTGCCCGTCGTTGATGATGAATTTTGCGTCCATCGGCACCTTCAATATCCCAATCCGGTTCTCCCCCGGCTTGGGCGAGAGGGGCACAAACTCCACTTCCGAATCAATCGAGGCCGTGATGGCGGAAAAAATGTAGTCCTTGCGATTGTTCAACACGTAGTTGGCAATCTCCGGTATGCGCGCCTTGTTAATCACCCGTTGCGCCCGCAATTCCGGCGGCAGTTCATGTTCGTCGAAAATTGAAATCTGCTTGAGCATCCGCAGCGTCCACATGGCGACATAATATTCATGTTCGGCCTGGATGCCTTTGATCACCGGAAAATTGAGAGTGGACAACGATTCCATATTTCGTCACTGTTTGGTAATATAATGACAAAGCCGCTAGGTATGTCAAGAAAATGACAAACAAAATTTATTAACAAACAAACCATGTCCGCCGTCTATTTGGATTGCAATGCCACCACCCCCATTGACCCGGAGGTGGAACGCGAATTTCTGGTTTATGTCCGTGAGGAATTCGGCAACGCCGGCAGCCGCACCCACGAATACGGCAATCGCGCCAAGTCGGCGGTGCAGCGTGCGCGCGACCAGCTCGCCGCCGTCGTCAAAGCCCAGCGCGAGGATGTCATTTTTACCAGCGGAGCCACGGAGAGCAACAACCTCGCGATCCTCGGCCTCCGCGCCCATGCCGAAAAAAACGGACGCCGCCACATTATCGCCACCGCCATCGAACACAAGGCGGTTCTGGAGCCGCTCGAATTTCTCGCCGAACACGGCTTCGAAATCACCCTGTTAAAACCGCGCGCCGACGGGGCCGTGTCTGCCGACCAGGTCGCCGCCGCATTGCGGTCGGACACCATCCTCGTCTCGGTGATGCACGTCAACAACGAGACTGGCATCATACAACCGCTCGCCGACATTGCTCAGGCGCTGGTCAAGCACGAGGCTTTTTTTCATGTGGACGCCGCGCAAGGTTTCGGCAAACGCATCCCCGACCTCCAAAACGCGCGTATTGATCTCATCAGTGTTAGCGGCCACAAATTGTATGCGCCCAAAGGCATCGGCGCATTGATTCTCCGGCGTCGGGGCTACGACCGCCCACCGCTGACCCCGCTGTTTTTCGGCGGCGGCCAGGAGCGCGGCCTCCGTCCCGGCACACAGCCGGTGGCGTTGATTGTGGCGTTTGGTAAAGCGGCTGAGATTGCCGTCCGGGATCACGCGAAACGCCAGCAGCGTTGCCAGCAAATCAAGGAACAGGCGCTGGCCGCTTTCTCGCAATTGGGCGCGGTCATCACCGGCGATCAAAATATCGCCGTGCCCAACACGCTGAACGTGGCCATTCCCGGCCTCGATTCCGAAGCCGTCATGGTCGCGCTCAAAGACGTGGTGGCCATTTCCAACGGCTCTGCCTGCACGTCGGCCAGCTACACCCCCAGCCACGTCCTCACCGCCATGGACCTGCCCGAAGACCAAATCAAAGGTGCCCTCCGCCTCTCCTGGTGCCACCTGACCCCCGACGCGCCGTGGAAAGAAGTGGCCAAAGCAGTGCATTCTCTTATTTAAACGAATATGCAGTATTCACTAGATGATTTGGGCTGGTATGAATTTGAGCAGTTGATTCAAACCTTGCTCAAGATTCGGTTTGGCTTTGGCATTGAGGCCTGGGGTGGCCGCGGAGACTGGGGATGCGATGCGTATTTCCTAGATTCCTTAAAATATCCTACGACCGAAACCTCGCCCGGCCCATTTATTTTCCAGTGCAAGTTTGTGGAGTCGGCCAACGCGGCAGGCGCAAAGCCCGAGTCACTTGTCATCAAAGCCGTCAAAAAAGAGTGTGAGCTGATCGTAGACCGGTTAAAGCCAGGCGGAAAATGGAGTAAACGCCCCACCCACTATGCACTATTTACAAATGCCCCGATCAAACCTGACACGCGCGAGAAAATTCAATTACTGTTAGGAGATGCCATTCCGGGGTGCCAGGTTCATTTGCATGATGGTAACGACGTTTGCCAATGGTTAAACACTGCTCACGATATTGTTAGGCGCTTTCCACAGCTATTGTCCATTCGGGATCTGAATGAATTTCTGCGTGAGTGCGTTAATGCAGACATTATCGCGCGCAGCCAAACAGCAATTGTGATGGCAGAAGCTCAAGCAAAAGTTTTTATTCCAACTAGGCCATATTACGAAGCACTGCAACGCCTCCAAAAACATTTTTTTGTCGTCTTGGAAGGTCCGCCAGAAATGGGTAAAACAACAATCGGAAGAGTGATCGCGCTCACACAGTTAAGTCGAGATTGGGAGGCGATAGAATGTCGTCAACCCGAAGATTTCTTAAAAATGTTTCATAAGGAAAGAAGTCAAGTATTTGTAGTGGATGATTTCTTCGGCCGAACCGAATATGATCCGTCGCGCGTTAGTTTATGGCAGGCAGACCTACCGCACATTCTCCATTGCCTTGATTCCCAACATTGGTTGATTCTAACTAGTCGAGCGCACTTGCTTGAGATGGCAAAAGCAAATCTGGATGTTGCTGGGCTTAATGATCGGTTTCCGGCGCTGGGTGAAGTTATCGTAAATGCTGGGGATCTGACCAATGGTGAAAAGGCTCGCATGCTTTATCGGCACGCAAAGGCTGCTCAAATGTCCAACGATTCAAAGAGTATCATCAAGCAACAAGCCAAGGGAATCGTCCTTAACAAGCATTTCACACCCGAACGAATACGGCGTCTAGTGGTAAACGTAATTCCATCGTTGTCGGCCAGCACAAAACAGGAACAGAAACGACTCGAAACATTAGTCGCTGAGGCAATTAGCAATCCGACTAAGGAAATGCGGGTTAGTTTCCATGCCTTACCAACCTGTCATCGCTGGCTACTTTACGCCTTGCTTGAATCGGAAGATCAGTCACAAATCATTAGGTTAACAGGCGGTATTACAATAACGACGCTCCAACAAAGTTACGAGGTGATGTGCCCACCGGAGGATTACCGCCCTTTTGATTCTGTCGCGAAAGAAATGTCTGAAGCATTTGTCACACAAACGAGCGTCAGGGGCTATGGAAAACTGATCTCATGGATACATCCAAGTTGCCGCGACTTAACAATTGAGGAGTTAAGCAGCAGCACGGTGGACAGGTTGCGATTTCTGGGATTATGTTCTGAAACAGGAATCCATCTTGCAACTTCGGTGGGTGGTGGTGAAAAGGGCGAACGGCGATTGCCACTGCTTCAGAATTCTAAAGACTGGAAAGTGCTCAAGGTTCGTTGCATAGAATTTGCTCACAAACCTGAAAACATCCTGCGTAGATTGTGGCAGAACCTTAAGTTGATAGATGAGCAAACAAAAAACATTGCCGCACTCGCTCCTGCTGCCATGGATTTGCGGAGATTTATCGAAAAGGACTTGTTGCCAGCGACATCAGAATTTTTGTCGAATAAGCCGCCTCATTCATACATGAGTTGTCTGGAAACTTTTTTTGAAGTAAGAAGGGTGCTTTCAGCACATGTCGCCATAGATTTAACCAAAGCATGGAAAATCTGTGTGGAAAACGCAAAAGACGGTTTGCCAGAAGATAGAGTAATTTGGGACTGTGCGAGCGGCCCCAACGGGTTTCTACAAACCGTGAATTTAATCGAGGATTACGAACCATCGTTTTTGGAAAATAGACATTTTAAAAACTCATTTATTGATGTCATCCGTTTCTTTCGTGACAGGGGCGAAAGCGAAGTTGTCACCGTTTATTCGGATAAATTAGCCGATGATGAGATAGGAAACGCCGTCGGCGGGTATGCAAATTTATGCGAAGCATTTACTGGCCTATCAGAACTTGAGATGATCACAGCCGAAGATAGCAAATCTTTTGAAAAGATTTCTTCCCATTTTGATTCGGAAGCAAATTCTCTCCAAGAACAATTGCCCGGGGAACCTGACTATGATGGTTCCGGCTCCGGGGCGCATTCGTCGGGCGAAATGGATGTGAGCGAATTGTTCAAAGACCTTTGATTGTGCGAATTAACCATCAATTGGCGAATTCTAATTTTTGGACAAATCGGTCAATTATCGTGATTAAATCCTGATATTCTGGGTATCCCCATTATCCAGCCATTCCGCCGGAATTCCCAATTCCTCGGGCGATGCCTGTTCATCCACGCAGGTAAAACCGTAACCGGATAATGTCTGCAGCCGTTTCACCGTTCCATTTCCCGTCATCGCGACCAGCGCTCCGGAAAAAACTCTGGCCCGATTCAGCAACGGAGTAGGTATCCCTTCCTCACAGGTCACCTTCAAACAATGCCGATGTTCTGGGGTGGCACATTCAATCAGGGCCACATAATGAAACGGCTTGTCGGCCGACCAGAATTGCTTGGCTCCCGCCACCAACGCCAACTTGATCCAGCCGTATTTTTCTTCCTTCAGTTGTCGCGCTACAAAATCCAGACCGAAATCAGCATCGACGGTTTGAGCGCAATGGTGCCGCTGCCACGGCCACTCCAATCGGTCGAACCGGGCAACCCCGGCTCGGTGGTGGACCAGAAAGACTTTCGGCGCGGCCAGACACCGACATGGCCCGGAGATGACGGGGTGATCAAAAGCGGCGGTGAAGATCTGCGGAAACGGCAACAACCGTTGCTGGCCGCCGCCGCCCGCCCCACAGGGCTTGCCGTCGTCGTGCATCGGCCGCACTTTGCCATGAATAAAGGCAAAACTAATGGCCCGCCCGCAATTTGCGCAGAACCGCTTGGCTTTTCTCATACCTGTCCTGTAAAGGTGATACCCAATTCTGCCGTTCGGGGCGATTCAAATTCTCATTTCCACCAGTAGGGTTGACATTCGCTGTCATACGGTTCAAAAAGAGGCCAGCACACCCTAGGAAATTATGGCCAAAACGAATCCGCAGTCATTCAGCCGCCCGCCCATGGAACGCATGATGCGCTTCCATGACCTCCTGAAGGAGCAGTCCTACCCCAATTGCAACCAGGTCGCCAAGGAATTCGAAGTCTCCTGGCGCACCATCATGCGCGATGTGGATTTCATGAAGTGCCGGCTGAATCTGCCCATGGAATTCGATTCCCGCCGCAACGGTTATTATTATACCAAGCCGGTGGACCAATTCCCTCATCTGCCGCTGTCTGAATCCGAAGTATTCGCCCTGCTGGTTGCCCATAAAGCCATCGCGCAGTATCGCGGCACGCCGTTCGAACAACCACTGGCGATGGCCTTCAAACGCCTGACCGGCCAGTTGGATTCCGAAACCAGATTTTCTCTCGGCAGCCTAGACGAGGCGCTGTCGTTCCGACCGTTCGCGCCAGAGGACACTGACCTCAAATCCTTTGAAGTGCTCACCAGCGCCTTAAAAGAGCGCCGCGTCCTGAAATTCCAATACCGCAACCTCGATGCGGACAAAGCGCAGGCTCGACTGGTGCATCCGTATCACCTCGTCTGCATTGACAACCACTGGTATCTGTTTGCCTTCGACGTAAAGCGCGAAGCCATGCGCACGTTTGCGTTGCCCCGGCTGAAATCGCCGGAAATCACCGCCGAACGCTTCAACATCCCCAAGAAATTCAACCTTGCGGAACATCTGAAAGGCAGCCTCGGCGTGTTCAAGGGCGATGCCGATTATGAAATCGTCGTGGATTTTGATTCGTGGGGTGCCGACCTCATTCGCGGGCGCAAATGGCATGCCAGCCAGGAAATCACCGAACTGCCCCGCAGACAACTCCGTCTGCGCCTGCGCTTGAACAGCATTGAAGAGGCCGAACGCTGGGTCTTGAGTTGGGGCGCGCACGCCACCGTCGTCCGCCCACAGGCGTTGGCAAACCGCCTCCGCGATACCGCCGGTATCCTGCAATCGCGTTACCAGTCATGACTGATATGGGCCAACATTTTCTGGATTTTGGCCGCGCGGCGGATTTTAGCTACTGCCGGCATTATTGTGCCAAATGTAACTTCCGATTTGTCAGGGATTTTATCGAACCCATGGAAAAAGCCCACGACGCGTTGCCGGATGGCGGATTTCCTTGTGGGATTTGGTGGCATGAAATCATGGAATTTCCCGGAGTGAAGGGGCATCTGGCAAAAGAGCTCGAAAACCTTCCCTTGTTGGATTTCTTAAAACTCCAGCACTGGGACGGTCACCTCTGTGTTGCGTTTACCATGCTGAAAGATGGTGACTTGCAGGCCGGAATCCTGCGGCGCTGGCTGGAGTCATGCCCAGACAACGCTCGGTTTGTTGACGTGGTAATGTTCTATTTGTTGCCTCACGCCTTTGTATCGCCGGAAATCAAAGAACAATGGGTTGCCAAAGCGGTGGGTATAGCGGTGGCCAGTCGGGACTATTCCTTGATTGAGAGCCTAGTCTGGCGGTTGCGGAGGGGCTTGGACAAATACCCGGAACTGCTGAACCTCGCAACTGAGCTGCAAAAAAACTCGCCAGCTATCGCCAAAGCCATGAATTCCAGAAACCAATCTCACGGTGCCCTATGACCGTTTTTGTCATACCCCTCGTGCCATTCTCACTCTAAAACATGAATAAAAACACCGAATTAAGAGGCATCACATCACCAGAATGAGCATCTCCACGATCACCCCAAATGTTCCGAATCTTCTTTCCGCCATTTCCATCGGCTACAGCCTGATCGGGATATTTCTGGTCTGTTTCACCCGCGTGCGAACTCAATTAATGGCGGACACCCGGGCTAGGAAAGACCCAAACGGCGTCCCTCCACCTACATATAAGATTTTTTTGCTTCGCGCCATTTTGACTGGATTAGCCATTGTCTTGTGGCCATTTTTTCTTTCGTTATGGTTCGACCGGCGGCGGAAGTTGTATGACATCGTCAGCAAAAACCTGCCCCCAGATGACGTGCAGTTGCCAACCACTGAGGAAATGAACGAACGGGCAGCCCAATATGAAAATGAAAACAAGTTTGTTAAAATTCCCGATGAGGAATTCCCATATCCAAAGAGTTTCGAATTTGCGATAGGTGGCTATCATGGAACCGCTCACCAAATCAAGCTGGTCGACTGTGGGGAACTTGAATACAAATTCGCCGCCGATGCTTACCAATGGTATCTGCCTGACGTTCTGATGCCAGAAAAACACCATTGGGAAGAATTCTGGCGGGATATGGACGCCATTCAATTCTGGCAGTGGCAGCCAGAATACCAGAGCCATTGTTGTGACGGCACGCATTGGAGCATCTGTGTGCAAGTTGCTGACAAATTAAAACGGACAACCGGTTCGAACGCATACCCTGGAAGTGATAATTCTCGGTATCAGAAGGGCGGACAATTCGATTTATTCCTGAAGGCCGTGCAAAAACTGACCGGCAAAAATGACATTCGGTGATTATTTACGGCGGCAGCTCGGTCCCACATACCACCAGATTATCCCACGTCCCGAACTAGGCCGACCCACCCAAAATTACCCCTTCGGATTTTCGTCCGGTCCGGCACGTCGGCGTATTCAGGAGGATTACCTCACCGCTGGCGTCATCATTGAGTCGCGTGTAAACTGGCACCGGAATCGCAAACAGAAATGCCACCAACCGCAACCATAAATCCGCTGACTGAACACGAAGAAATTGTGTTTCGCCTGTGTGAAGCCGGGAAACTGACCCGCCGGGAAATCGCCCGGCAACTGGAGGTGTCATCCAGCAGGGTGGGGCAGATTTATGCCGCTGCCAAAACGAAATTGCAGGATTTCGCGGAGCACGGCGAGGATGCGTTGACGCTATTGCCCGCGCGGGCCCGCCAGGTGGTGGTGGATTGCGGGATACCCAGCCGGTCACAGGCGCGCTCGGCCATCGAATCCGGCCGGTTGATGTGGACCGAGGGCATCGGTGGCATTTTTTGGGAGGGCACCATGTTGCCCAAGGTGAGCCGGAAATCGTGGGCCACTCTCCACGCTTGGGCTGGACATCCACCGCGCCCATGAGCCAGACCGAATCATTTCGGGCCAGCCGCGAGGCGCTGGTGCTCCGCTTGCGGGACCAGGAAAAACTGACCTTCCAGCAAATCGGCGACCGATTCGACCGCTCCGATTGTCGGGCCGCGCAGATTTATCAAGCCGCCCGTCGCAAAATCCAATCCCCTCCCAACGGTCTATCCAACCGGCTCAATCGCCTTTTGACGCTGTCCGGCTTTACCATCGAAAAAAACGCCATCGCCAGCGCCCTGCGCGCCGGCAAACTTTATCCGGGTTTCCTGCCCCGCAATTACGGTAGATTCGCGCACCGTGACGTCTGTAGCTGGGCTGGCGTTGACCCCGCGTC
>Ga0224554_1001962_pt1 | contig 11569 bp, 10 predicted proteins | sample 714S22024metaG_FD_180666 | JGI IMG/M metagenome (GOLD analysis project Ga0224554, IMG submission 180666) | Peat soil microbial communities from Stordalen Mire, Sweden - 717 S2 20-24 | ecosystem: Environmental > Terrestrial > Soil > Wetlands > Peat | place: Sweden: Norrbotten County, Stordalen...
GCATAGCTTGTGAGGACAGAGATCAGGGGTCCGAGAGTGCTGAGTTGGGAAGGGCGGGCCGGAAAAGTGTCGATGCTGGATAAAAGTCTTATTGACGCCGGGTGAATTGAGGGGTACATTAACGGAACACGGGAAAGGAGGTAGATCCAAAAGATGCAGAATGACTCTTGCAGATGTTTCGTACGTGAGGTGACTGAGGCCTAGGGCATCGCGCCCCAGACCCCTAGGTTGCTCCGGCGGAGAGAATTTCAACCGCACAGGATGCTACTGCTTTTTCACTGGATATGCAACCCTCAGAACCGATGCGCAAGATGGCGATTTTCCATTTGTGCGACTTACCCAGTCGCCGAGGAGCCCGCCTTAGCGGGTATCGTCCTACGAGCGGTCGCGACGAGGCAACGATGCCAATGTGAAGACGCCCGGGCACTCGCGGCAGCGCGATGGCCTTAGTCCAATACCAACAGATCACCGGCGACGGCCTGGGCAATGCGCCCAGGCCGCCGTTGCGTTTGGGGGTATGATGGCTGGTGCCGGAAAATGAATTCGACGGCGATGCTCAGGAGGGACGATGAACCGGGAGTGGCACAAGCAGCACAAGATGCCGGCTGGAGCGACCGAGAAAGAGCGGATAGAGTGGCATCTTGAGCACACTAGGAATTGCGGATGCAGGCCGGCCCCGACCGAGTTGCTGGCGAAGGTCGAGAAGCAGGGAACCGAAAAGACCAGACAGGGAACGGCCTGAAAGAAACCGGCTCCTCATCTCCATTCAGGCGGCGCTGGCTGGTTTTGCGGTTGCAATGGCCAGACTCAGGCAAAGGGCAATGAGGATTTCGACCACTACCGGCCCCTGGAAGAAGTAGAACCAGGAGTTGACGGCGAGTGCCAGATAAGCGAGTGCAAATGCGGCCACGATGGGACGAATTCTCAGGGAATGAGTCTTGGCAAGCGAGCCAAGTTGCCAGAAAGCGATCGCCTCAATGGTCATAGTGATGGTGGCGCCAAGTCCCATGCCGCGGTAGAAGTCAGCGTAAGTTCGCGGCAACCCAAAAACGAAAAAATGGTTGGACTGCATTGCGGCGAAGGCTACTGCCGCGGCGCCGGGCTCGGGTTTGCCGAAGACGCCGCCGATGGTGTGCAGGATCGCGTGAATCAGTGTCAGCACGGATGCGATGCGCAGGTAGATTGTGGACTTCATCGGGATATCTCTCCATTTGCCGCCTCGGCGTACAGCGCCAGAATGCCTGCCCAGGCGCCGGGTCCGTCGAAGACGGCGCGCAACTGCTCATAGTCCTCGCCATGGCGCTCCAGCTTGCTGTGCTCCAGTTCGACGAGCGTCGTTCCTGCTCCCTCGGCCGTGAAGCGGATCTCGACTTCACTTGCCTTGGCCATGTCCGGATCGCACACCCAGTCTGGTTGGTCGTGTCCCGGACCAATATGCCATGAGAAGGTGACACGATGCGGCGGATCCCACGCCAGCACCGTACCCCAATCGTTCCGGTTGCCTGCGGCGTCTCTCTCGTACCACCGGCCGCCGACACGCGGCTCCACAAAGATCGCCTCGAAAGGAGTCTTGCCAATGTGATGCGTAGCTGGCCACCATGTCTCCATCTGTTCCACGAAGACGGAAAAGGCGCGCTCAATGGGAGCCTGCACGCGCACGCACTTACGGACGACGGCTTCTTCTTGTAGGTTTGTCATGAGTTTCTCCGTTGGGGATTTGTTCGACAGAGGTTTGAAATGCGCTCATGGCCTGCGTCCACATCTGGTCGAAGTGAGCGCGCAGCCGGGCGATGCCTTCTGGATTCAACTGGTAGATGCGGCGGGTTCCTGCCCGGCTGTCTGTGACCAGTCCCGCGTCTTTGAGGATGCGCAGGTGTTGGGAGACCGCTGGACGGCTGACGGGAAGATTGCGGGCAAGTTCATTGACGGCGACGGGCCCGCCAGCGAGCTTCTGGAAGATGGCCATGCGGGTCGAGTCGCCGAGGGCGTCGAGGCCGGCTTGTAGGTAAGTGTCCACTAACGGTAAGTTAACACGCACCGATAGGTTCGAGTCAAGAGGAAAACTTGGGGACACGAGAGATGGCGCGGGAGAATAGAAAGCGCCCGCTGCGGTAAACTTGCAGCCAATGCGAGTGTTTGGGATCGATTGCGGTACCGAAACCACGGGATTCGGTGTTGTAGAGTCTTGCGACGCCGGACGGCGGCCTCGGCTGGTGATGAAAGCGATGGGGGCCATCCGGCTGAAGAAGACGCTGTCAACGGCGGAGCGCTTGTTGCAGGTGTATCGAGAGCTGTCAGCCGAGCTGGAGCGGTGGAAGCCGGACGCGGTGGCCATCGAGGGGGTCTTCTACTCAGTGAATGCCAAGTCGGCGCTGAAGCTGGGGCAGGTGCGCGGCGTGGCGCTGCTGGCGGCGGCCATGCAAGGGCTGCCGGTAGCCGAGTATGCGCCTCTGAAGATCAAATCGAGCGTGGTGGGTTATGGGCTGGCCAAGAAGGAGCAGGTGCAGTTTATGGTGGCGCGTCTACTGGATTTGGTCGAGGTGCCGGAGCCGGCGGATGCAGCCGACGCGCTGGCGATCGCAATTTGCCACATTCATACAGCTGAGACGCTCGGTATGCAAGGGGTGGGGCGATGAGGGTTGCTGGGCTGGCTTTGGCGTTGGCGATACTTGCGCTTCCGGTGCAGGGCGAGGTTGGGAACGCCCCAGGGCCGGAGTTTCAGATCGAATTTTCCAATCCAGGGCTCACCCCGGCGCATTGGACGCTGACCTTGCATCCCGATGGAAGCGGGCATTTCCGTTCGGAACGGGGGGGCGCGCCGGGGGACGGTTTGGATGGAAGAGTCGAGAGGATCGAAGTTCCCGATGTGGATCGTGAGATTCGCTTGGATGCGGAGTTTGCGGAGCGCATCTTTCAATCGGCACGCCTGCACAGGCAATCGAAAGCAGAGTGCGAGAGCCACCTGAAGGTGGCTTTTCAGGGATGGAAGAAGCTGAGATTGACCGGGCCGGATGGCGAATGGGGTTGCGAGTTCAATTATTCGAAGGACAAGGAGATTCAGGCTCTGGGGGAATCGCTTTTGGCCGTAGCGGGAACAATCCTCGAGGGCGCGCGGATTGAGGTATTGCTCAGGCATGACCGGCTGGGACTCGACAGCGAGACAGAGTATATGGTGGAGGCCGTTGGGGACGGGCGCATGCAGCAGATTGGCGTCATTCGAGAGATTTTGCAGCGGCTGGCTGACGATCCCACAGTAATGGAGCGAGCGCGGAGGCGGGCCAGGGTATTGCTGGAAGGCGCAGGCAAGGGCGATCATGGGCGCGGGACTGGGGGGAAATAAAGCATTCCCAGACCGAATATGGGAGTGACTTTTGCGGGTTTGAGAGTGTCATATTGTGTGTTGGCCAGCCGGGCTTGGCTGGCTTCGTCCATTGGCAGGGGCGAGTAGAGGTGAAATGCAATGAATCAGCTTGAAAAGCGCATCCGGAATTGGATCGGATTGGGACATTCGTTGATTTGGTTTGCAGCGTTCGGGGTTGGCGCCGGGCTACTGCTGCTAACGGCCCGAGCCGACGATGCGGCTCAAGCATCCCGAGCAGCAAGGCTGAGCAGCGTGGTTGGCCAGGTGCAGATTTCGCAGGGAGCGGTGTTGGTTACCGATCAGGCGGTGGCAAATGCTCCGTTGTTTGAAGGCATGAGTGTAGCAACCGCCGAGGATGGCCGCGCGGAGATTCAATTGGAAGACGGCAGCGTGGCGCGGCTCTCGCCCAACAGTTCGCTTACACTGACGGTCTTGCGCGGGCAAGGCGACGCGGGCCAAGCAGAGGTTGTACTCGAGAGCGGGCTGGCCTATTTTGAGGTCCAGGCCGGAGCTGATCGCATTCTGTTTGGGGACAGCGTCGTGACTGCGAGCGGCTTCACCGTGATGCGGATCAATCTCGACAATCCACCGGGCGATCTGGCTGTTTTTTCAGGAAATGCACACCTGGAGCGGGGTTCTGCCCTGACCTTAGACCTGCACGGGGGTGAGAGCCTCGTTCTGAATGGCGCCGATGCCAGCCGCTACGATTTGACTGAATCGATCGAGCCAGATTCGTGGGACTCATGGAACTCAGACCGCGACCAGGTGCTGACGGGCTTGGCCGCATCGAAAACCGGGGCGACGAAGAGCTATGCCGACAGCAGCAACCCTGCCTGGAACGACCTGGATGCGAATGGGAGTTGGTATAACGTGCCGGGGCAAGGCAATGTGTGGTCACCGTTTGCGGCATCCGGCGCGGGATGGGATCCTTACGGGAGCGGCTACTGGATGTGGACGCCAAGGTATGGCTACATTTGGGTGTCGAGCTATTCCTGGGGTTATTTGCCGTTCCAGTGCGGAAATTGGAATTACTACGACAGCTTTGGCTGGGGCTGGATGCCGGGGACGGGCGGCTGCTCGCCCTGGTGGGACAGCGGCTACGTCGGCCCCAACATCGGGATTGGCTACGGCGGTTATCGTCCCCCGATTCCTCCCCATCCGCGGCCGCGTCCCCCCATTGGCCGGGGAGGCCATTTTGAGGCATTGCCCATGGTTGCCGTCAGCCGGCGTCCAACGGCGGAAGGCAATGCTTTGCCGGCGCGAGACGGGAAATCTGCTGTGACGATTGCGGGGCAGACGGTGCAGGCCGTTCGCCCGCTGAACCCACGCCCGCGGTATAACCACTCGGCTTCGGCGTTTGTGAATCGGACCTCCTTTCAGGGCGCGAGTTCCGGCGCGAGTTCCGCGACGGGCACGGCGCGCGCAATCGGTCCCGGTCTGGGGAGCAGCCGTGCGGCTGGCGCGGGCAGTTCCGCCAGTTCTGGTGCGGCAAGGGCGTCGGGTATCGCTAGCCACGCGGCGTCCACGGCCAGCCATGGTTCTTCAGGCGGCGGGGCTTCGGCTGGCCACTCCGCAAGCGGAAGTGGATCTTCAAGGGGCGGATTCTCCGGCGGTGGCGGGGGCGCTTCCCATGCTAGCGGCGGGGCGTCGCACCGATAGAGTTCCGGCTGTTCTTTTGAGTCGTCCGCCAGCTTCGCCGGCCCACGGGGAATGAAACTGGGTGCCTTTGGGCAGCGCGCCTTCGTTTTTGCGCCTAGGGTGGGTTGGCGCTGACTTCCATGTGTTCTTTTGTTTTCAACAACCTGTAGTCTTTTTCTTCTTTGGCATTCTGGTCGGGCATACGCACCCGCCCTTCGAGCGCCCGTTGCCAGAAGCGAGGGAACCAACCTCGCTTACTTCCTGCGCTTTGGCTGACCCAGAGAGATGATTTCAATCGCCACAGGAGCTAGGCCGGCCTTGGTGATCTTCAGTTCCTGAGCGGCGGCATACGACAGGTCAATGACGCGCCCATCGTCAAGCACGCCACGATCATTGATGCGCACCACCACTGACCTCTTGGTGTTTTGATCGACCACGCGCACCAGCGTGCCAAAGGGCAAGGTGGGATGGCATGCCGTCATGGCGTACATGTCGAACCGTTCCCCACTGGCCGTGCGATGGCCGTTGAGCACCGAGCCGTACCAGGAGGCAATACCGTGCAGAAGATCTGCGCCTCGAGCCAAGTTGGATTTGCGGGCGATCGGCGGAGCAAGCTCTGTCGGCGTCGCGCTCAGGACCGGCGCTGCCGGCGGCATGGTTGACGCGGGTCTGGAAAGCCGCGCATCCGCTTGCACGGCCGGCGTGGCGAGCATAACCGCCACGGAGACCAGCGCAACCGAGGAAACTCCCGCCACGAAGCAAATCCCCAGCGGAGTCTTCAAGCTCATGGTGCGTGATTTTCTTCGTATAACCATCTGTGCATATTACTAAATCGGTACTCCTTTTCCCATCTTTTTCACGAAAATAGACGAGAATCCCCCCCAAGAAGCCTAAACTTTTGGCCCCATCTGCCGATATTCACTGTCTCTGACCCGTAAGTTGTACAAAAATATTACATTTTGCCCCATTGAGCAGAGGCGCGGTTTGCGGTTGCTTCGTCAATCGGCCATAACCGAAGCAAATGCGGCACCGTCAAATCAGGTGCAGCCAAGGGGCAATCATCAGACTAGAATCCCAACGTGGGCGGAATCGCTGCTTCAGAGCGCTTCGATATGGGTTTAGAAATCGCATAGCTTTTCTGCGCAAGTCCCATGGGGAGTATTTGCACCATCAATGCAGTGAAATGAGGTTGCCATGAGCAATCGTTGTGAGCAGCGGACAAATGCGTTGATTCTCAAGAAGGCCTCCATCCGGTGGTCTTCAGCTATCCTTCTGGTTCTCTTCGTCTCGCCGGTCTTCGGCCAGACAGCACCGCAACCTCAATCGTCCCCCGCGACTATGGACCAGGCTCCGGGCATCAGCACAAACGTCGATGAGGTTTCCCTCGATCTGGCTGTACACGACAAGAATCAGAATCCCGTACTTGACATGAAGCCCGAGGATTTTACGGTTACCGACAACGGAGCGCCAGTCAAGCTCACCAGTTTTCGCTTTGTGAGCGGTGAGGCGGCCGCCAGCAGGGGCCACATGATCACGCTGGTCTTCGACGCGTTCCATGGCGCAACAGCAAAGAACGCTCGGATCATTGCCGAGAAGGTTCTCAAAGCGCTTCCCAACGACGGCTACTCCTTTGCGGCTATGGATTTTGCCGGCCGCCTGCGCTTGATCCAGGGCTTTACCGACGATCGCCAAGCCGTCGAGCAGGCCGTGAACGTGATTACCGAAAGCAACCCCATGATCATGGCCTCAACGCACAGCCTGGCCGTTAACATCATGGACGATAAGGCAGCCGAAGAAAGCAGGATCAAGGCCGCATCCCAGGCAGAGAAGAACCTGATCGCCATCGCGCAGACGGGCGTCGATCTCTCGGGGCATCATGCAGACGTTAAGGATCGGGCTCGGGCGCAAGCGCTTTTCACAGCCTTGCAGGATGCGCAGACCATCACCCAGGAAAAGCACCCGCAATTGAACTTCGCCGGCCTGCTTGCCCTGGTGAAATCGCAGCAGACCCTTGGGGACAGAAAAGCGGTGATCTACTTCACCCGCAATCAGCAGTTGGATAAAGCCGCAAAGGAAATGCTCAAGACCATTGCCGCGGCCGCCACCAGGGCCGGCGTCAGCGTCTATACCGTCGACCTGGACGCCGCCGGCAACTCATCGCAATATCAGTTGGACAACGAACACCTCAACGGCCAGCGGCCGTACGATCCGCACGCAGTGCCCACTGACGGGGGGTACGGGTCGAAGATTCCCATGCAGCAAGCGGCCGGAACACCCATTCAGGGCGATCCTTCGCCCACAGGACCAGTGTGGGGGCCCGCGCAAGACCTCGCCATGGCGACCGATTTTGCGCGCGGCAACAATGAAGACAGGACCAATCCATTTAACGACACCAAGAGCCCCATGGCGGATTTCTCGAAATCAACCGGAGGCGCTTACATCGACGCTCTGAACAGCGTCAAAGGGCCGTTGCAGCAGATGGCTCAGGACCTCTCCGCCTACTATCAGGCTTCTTATGTCCCTCCCTTCAAGGAGTACGACGGAACCTATCGAACGATTGCCGTCAAAACGCTGCGGGCGGGCTTACATATTCAAACCAAGAGCGGTTATTTTGCGCTGCCGCCCGGCGCGGATGCAGGAATCCAGCCGTTCGAGGCGCCCCTCCTGAAGACCCTGGCCCAGCCGCAATTGCCTTCCAGCATCAAGTTCCACGCGGCCGTTCTGCGCTTTGGCGACCTGCCCGATGGGAACACCAGTTCCCTGGCGGTCGAGGTGCCTCTTTCCGAGCTCCAGGCAAAAGAAGATCCCCATTCCGGCCCCTCCACGGCCCACCTCTCCATCGTGGCGCAGATCAAGGATAAGGGCGGCGTGGTGGTCGAACACTACGGGGAAGAAATTACCAAGCGCGGGGCAAAGGAAACGCTCGATCACGACCCTTCGGCGATCCTCTCTCTGGAGCGCCACTTCATCTCGGCACCCGGCAAGTACACCATGGAGGTTGCCGTCCTCGACCAAAACAGCGGAAAGACGGCCGCGAAGCGAATCGTATTCGAGATCCTCGACAAGCCCGGCGACATCTCATTGAGCGATATGGTTCTGGTGCTGAACATGGAGGGATCCCAAGAGGAAGCCGACGATCCTTTGGAGCCTCTCCGTTATGAACACCAAAAGGTGAGACCCAACCTCACCGGAGAGCTGCCGGCCGATGCCAAGGACTTGTCCTTGTTCTTTTTTCTTCATCCCGATCCTGCCTCGAACGAGCCGATGGCGCTGGAGATGGAGTTGATCCACAATGGCAAGCCAGGCAAGCGCACGCCGCTTCTGCACTCTGACGGCGTTCACGCGGCAGTACCTTACCTGGCCAGCGTCAAGTCCCACGCACTTCCGCCGGGAGATTACGAAATAAGGGCATACCTGATCCAAGGCGGGAAAACGGCCGAACAATCGGAGACCTTCCGCGTAGTGGGAGCAACTGGTGCTCAACCTGCCAGCGCGGACTTGAAATGGGTCGAAGGCGCTGACTTCGGTTCGGACTCGGGAGACCGGACCATGGATTCTCCACCCCAGGCGGTAAATCAGTTGGCCATTACCGCGCCCGCCAGCCCCGCGCCAGCTCCACCTCAAGATGAAGCGCGCCTGCTGATTGAGGAGGCGAGAGAGCGTGCTCTGAGCTACAACGATTCCTTGCCAAACTTTGTGTGTACCGAAGTTACCAAGCGCTCTGTCGATGTGAATGGAGCTGGAAGATGGAAGTTGAGAGACACGATTGTCGAGTTGCTGAGTTATCGCGAAAAGGTCGAGACGCGAACTACGCTGGAAGTGAACGGCAGCGCCAGCAACACAGATCGCGATGCGCTCAAGGGCACATTTTCCGCCGGAGAATTCGGCGGCGTTCTCCAGGCGATTTTTCGTAGTTCATCGAAGGCCGAGTTTCAATGGAAGGAGACCGACTCCTTGAACGGAGGCGCGGTCCAAGTCTACGACTATCGCGTCGATCGCGGCAACTCGATGTTTTCGGTGATTGGATCCAACGGCAAGCGGCTCATCGCCGGTTTCCATGGCCAGGTCTTCATCGATAGCTCCACCCGGCGTGCCCGCCGGATCACATTGGTCGCCGACGACCTGCCGCCGGATTTCCCCACGCACACCACTTCCATCGGCGTGGACTACGATTTCGTCCCCATCAACGGACTCAAATACCTTGTGCCCGTAAGCGCCGAACTTCAGACCAAACAGGGAAAGCAGGAAGCCGTCATAAACACCATGGAATTCAAGGACTACAAGCGTCTGGCTGCCGAGTGACCGACTCTCCGCCGGCGCACAACCCAAATGATCGGTGAGGCAACATCCCTGGTCCCTAGCCCCTAGTCCCTGATCCCTGTTCCCCGTTTCCTGTTCCCTGCCAGGCGACGTAATCAACTTTGTTCCCGCTGCCACCTTCTTGGCGCGATCCGAGTTTCCTCCCCTCGCGAAGCCTGACCATGGATACAGGCTTGGGCGGCGCTTGACCGGTGCGCCCCAGGTCGCGGAAGATTGTCTGGAACTCCTCCATGCTGGTTAGCGCGGCTCCTTTCTTTGTATTTCTGGTTGCGGTGTGCCTGCTCTACTGGGCTGCAGCCGGTTCGCGCCGGCTTCAGTTGGCAGTGCTGGCAGCGGCGAACCTGTTCTTCCTCGCCCGCTTCAGTCTGATCTATCTGGCGTTGCCCCTGGCGGCAACCGCCGATTTCCTTGTCGGCCGTCAATTGGGGCAGTCGCAGCGGCAATCGACCCGCCGCCTGCTGCTTGGCGTTTCCCTGGCCATCAATCTCGGCCTGCTCGCAGGGCTGAAGCTGGTTCCGCTGTTCACCGGCGGGCGCTTCGCCTGGCTGTTTACCCTCAGCCTGTCGTTCTATTGCTTTCAGTCGCTTACCTATACCATCGATCTCTATCAAGGCGAGATCCGGCCCACGCGCAGCTACCTGGCTTATCTGGCTTCCGCCCTCTTCTTTCCTTCCATGACGGCGGGGCCGATTCCGCGCCAGGGCAAGCTGCTCGATCAGCTTGCGAAGCCCTTCGCCTTCAGCGCGGACGATGGCGGCCGAGCCCTGCTCCTGATCGGCGTTGGCCTGGTCAAGAAACTGCTCATTGCCGACTATCTGGCCAACAATCTGGTAGGCCGCGTCTTCGACACACCAACTCTTTATTCCAGTGTTGAAACTCTCATTGGCGTCTATGCCTTCGCTCTGCAACTGTTCTTCGACTTCTCTGGCTACACCGACATTGCCAGGGGCGCGGCCTTGTTGCTCGGCATTCAGCTGCCGGAAAACTTCCGCCAGCCTTACCTCGCGGTCAATGTCGCCGAGTTCTGGCGGCGCTGGCATATTACCTTCTCCGAGTGGCTGCGCGACTACCTCTTCGACCCTCTGCCCAAGCGGCGCAAATTCCCGGTGATCTCGTACAGCTACGCCTTCCTGATCACGTTTATCCTGGGCGGGTTGTGGCACGGCATCTCCTGGACCTTCCTGATCTGGGGCGTCCTGCACGGGATGGCGCTGGGAGTGGTCTTTGCCTGGAAGCGCATTCGCAAGATTCCCTCATTGTTTTGGTGGGCCAAATTGCTGGGCGGCCTCGTGACCTTCCACTTCGTTTGCTTCACCTGGATCTTCTTCCGCGCAACCTCGCTTGAAAACGCGCTGGCCATTCTGCGCAGCCTGGGTGCGCTCACCTGGTCGGCGGACAATCTGACGCCGCTGGTACTCGGCGTCCTGCTGCTCGCCGCAGTCCTCCACAGCCTGCCGCCGCGCTGGTTTGAGCTATCGGCTGCCGTTGCTGCTCGAACCCCGTTCTGGGTGCAGGGACTGGCCATGGCCGCCCTGATCCTGCTCATTCAAACGCTGGCGGGCCGCGGCTCCGCTCCCTTTGTCTATGGCAACTTCTAGCCCGCTTAAATCCGGCCCGCGCCCGCCTCGCCCCGGCCCGGCGGGCGGCTCCCCGCTCAAGACCGCGCTCGCCATCCTGGTGCTGATGGACGCGCTGCTCGGCTGGCGCTTGTACGTGGACCATGGCAAAGGCATGGACCCCGGCGTCTTTGAGGAGACGTTCAGCCTGCGCTGGCCTCATCCGCCTGCCCCGGTCGTTCCCAAAGCCGCTCCCGTGCAAACCAGCGGGAAACTCCCGCCAGTCTCCGCCGTGTTTGTGGACGACTCGAACAGCCTGGACCTCTTTTTTGCGGGCCTTTGGAAGCTGGAGCAGGCGAATCAGGCCCAGGGCAAACCGGGCGGCATTATCGCGATCCTGCACTATGGCGACTCGCCCACCACCGCCGATCTAATCACCGGCGACGTGCGCGCGCAACTGCAAGCCCGCTTTGGCGACGCGGGCCGCGGATACACGCTCATTGCCAAGCCCTGGGCCTGGTATGGACATCGTGGTGTTGAAATCACCGACCACGGCTGGAAGATACGCACCGGTGTGGGCCTGATGCGCGAGGGGATCTATGGGCTCGGCGGCGCGGCCTTCGAGGGACAGCCCGGCGCATGGAGCAAGTTCCGGCTCACGGAGTCGGAGCAGACCGCCGTGGATGTAGAGTAT